>Ga0180121_10000603_pt1 | contig 15191 bp, 19 predicted proteins | sample AntDrymUQ5402106_2_FD_129676 | JGI IMG/M metagenome (GOLD analysis project Ga0180121, IMG submission 129676) | Polar desert sand microbial communities from Dry Valleys, Antarctica - metaG UQ540 (21.06) (version 2) (version 2) | ecosystem: Environmental > Terrestrial > Soil > Desert | place...
CCCTGTAGCCCTGTAGCCCTGTAGCCCTGTGGCGCTGCTGACGTCTTGTGCGGCAGCGCAGGATCCGGCGCAAGAGGCCGCAACCTGTAGCGCTGCTGACGCCTTGTGCGGCAGGGCTACAGGGCGGTGACGTCAGAGGCCGCGTCCCCTGGCGGCCGATCGAGCAGGCCGTCGTCGAAGCAGGTGCGGGTCCCCGTGTGGCAGGCCGATCCGATCTGGTCGACCATGATCAACAGTGCATCGCCGTCACAGTCGAGGCGGATCTCGCGGACGTGCTGGACGTTGCCCGAGGTGTCGCCCTTACGCCAGTACTCCTGACGGCTCCGACTCCAATAGGTCGTACTCCCAGTGATCAGCGTGCGGTGCAGAGCCTCGTCGTCCATCCAGCCCAGCATCAGCACCTCACCGGTGCCGTGCTGCTGCACGATTGCGGCGACCAGGCCGTCGGCGTCACGCTTGAGCCGGCTCGCGATGGCATGGTCCAGGTCGGAGGGTCGCTGCGTGGGCATGAGGGCGATTGTCCTACGTCGGGGAGGTCAGGTGCGCTGCTGCGCCGACCACGAGTCGTGAAGACGGGAGTAGACGCCGCCGGCTGCCACCAGCTCCGCGTGCGGGCCTCGTTCGACGACATGGCCCTTGTCGAACACGATGACGTCGTCAGCCGCCTCCGCAGTGGAGAGCCGGTGGGCGATGGTGAGCGCCGTACGCCCTCGGGTGAGGCCCTCGAGGGCTCGCGCGATCCGCACCTCGGTGCCGGGGTCGACGGCGCTGGTCGCCTCGTCGAGCACCAGCAGATCCGGGTCGGCGACGTAGGCCCGGACCAGAGCCACCAGCTGGCGTTCGCCGGCGGAGAGCTGCTCGCCGCGCTGACCCACGTCGGTGACCAGCCGGTGTGGCAGGCCGTCCAACCAGTCCATGAGCCCCAGCTCGGTCATCGCCAGCTCGATCTCGGGATCGGTCGTGCCGGGCCTCCCGAAGCGCACGTTGTCGGCGATCGACCCCTCGAAGAGGAAGCCGTCCTGGGGGACCATCACGACCCGGGCCCGCAGCGAGTCGAAGGACAGGTCACGGAGGTCGACGCCGTCGACGAGCACCCGACCCTCGACGGGATCCATCAGCCGGGTCAGGAGCTTGGCGAAGGTCGTCTTTCCCGACCCGGTCTCCCCGACCACCGCCACTCGGGTCCGCGGCGCCAGGGACAGGTCGACGTGCGACAGCACGGTCGGGCCACCGGGGTAGTTGAACGACACGTCCTCGAAGCGGACATCGATGGGGCCACGATCGAGCGTGCGGCCGGCAGGGCCCGGATCTGAGACGTCGGCCGGTGTGTCGAGCACGCCGAGGACGCGACGCCAGCCGGCGATCGCGTTCTGTGCCTCGTTGAGCACCTCCGTGCCGATCTGCACCGGCCCGACGAACAGAGTGACGAGGAACAGAAACGCGAGCAGCTCACCGAGGGTGAGGTCGCCGTCGACCCCGAGGAGAACCCCCGCGACGACGACCGCGCCGTTGGCGATGCCGGCGACGATCTCGCCGGTGGAGAAGGTCAGCGCGACCAGGGCCTGGGCCCTCGTAGCCGCCGACCGGTGGCTCTCGATGGCGCGGTCGATCCGACGGCCGGTGCGCTCCTCGATCGCGTACGCCCGCACGGTGGAGGCCCCGACGACGGACTCCGACACGGCACCGAGGAGGTCTCCGATCCGTTCCCGCACCGACCCGTACGCCGCGGACACGCGCTTCTGGAACGTCCTCAACAACAGGAACAGCGGAAGGAAGCACACCCAGACGAGGATGGTCAGCTGCCACGAGTAGAAGGCCATGAGCACCGTCGCGACCACGAGCTGACCCAGGCTGACCACCATCAGCAGGCCGCCCCACTGCATGAAGGTAGAGATCGTGTCGACGTCACTGGTCACCCGGGAGACGAGCGACCCACGACGCTCTGCGTTCTGCGTCAGCACCGACAGGTCGTGGACGTGGCGGAAGGCACGGACGCGCAACGAGGCCAGGCCACTCTCGGTGGTGCGAAACAGCCTGACGTTGAGGCGATAGGCGGCCACAGCCGTCAGGATCGTGGCCACGGCAGCCACGATGACGGCCGTGCCCACCTGCGCGACGTCCGGACCCTCCGGCCCGAGCAGGCCGCTGTCCACGGTGCGCTGGACGGCCACGGGAACCACCACGCGACCCACGGTGGCCGCCAGCGCGAGCAGCAGGGTGACCGGGAGCCCGACGCGGAACTCCGGCGACAGGGCGAGCCCACGGCGCAGCGTTGCCCACGCGCCGGGTTGCTCACGGTGCCTGTCGGTGATCGTGGTCATTGCGCTCCATGCTGCCTCACCGGCCCCCAGACGTGCGGGCCCGGCTGCGCCGTCCAGACGACCCGGACGCATCAGTCGCTACCCTGAGGTCATGGCTCGACATGACGAATCGACTGGGCGCCGCAACGATCTGTTCAACGACGCAGACCTCGGTGACGACGAGGCCTGGCCAGAAGCACCCCTGCCGTCCTGGCTCGCAGACATCGACGAGCCCCACGACGAGCCCCACAGGGACCCCTTTACCGAGAACCAGGCCATCCCGAGCTACGACCTGGGGCCGCACACGGAGTCCGTCGTCGTGGACCTGACCGCATCCGCGTCGGAGCCGCACGCCGAGCCCGCCGAACAAGTCCAGGCCGCCGCGCCGGACTCCCACGACGAACGCCCGACCATCGAGCCCGACACCCTGTCGTCGCGTCACGCGGCGCCTTTCCCGGCGTACCTCCCGGTCATCGCGCCGACACCCGTGCCGGACTGGCACATCCCGCCCGTCCCCGAGGGCATCGACCAGACAGGGGCTGAGTCGCTCACCGCGGCGAGTGTGCTGCGGGTCCGGCGGGCCAAGCCGCAGTCCGGCTGGCGCAAGCGCGTTCTGAAGATCTCCGCGGGCCGCATCAACCTCGGGCTCTCGCCCGCCGACCGCCGACATGAGGACCGGCTGGAGCGGGCCCGGACCCCGGTCAAGGGAAGCCACCGGGTCGCCGTCATCAGCCTCAAGGGAGGCGTCGGCAAGACCACGACCACGGCAGCGCTCGGCTCGATGTTCGCCAACCTGCGAGGCGACCGGGTCATCGCCGTGGACGCCAACCCCGACCGCGGCACCCTCGGCGAACGTGTCACGCGGGAGTCGGGCGCGACGATCCGTCACCTGCTCGAGGCACGCGACCGGGTGACGAGGTATAGCGACGTGCGCGCGTTCACGTCGCAGTCCTCCACGCGGTTGGAGGTGCTCGCCTCGGACTCCGACCCCGGCGCCTCGTTGGCGCTGAGCGAGCAGGACTACATCGACACGCTCGACACCCTCGAGCGCTTCTACAACCTGGTGCTCACCGACTGCGGGACCGGCCTGCTGCACGACGCCATGCGCGGCGTCCTCGGGCTCGCGAGCTCGCTGGTGGTCGTGAGCTCGGCCTCGCTCGACGGCGCGCGCAGCGCCAGTGCCACCCTCGACTGGCTCGAGGCGCACGGCTTGGACCAGCTGGCCCGCAATGCGGTCGTGGTCATCTCCTCCGTCCGCCCCGGCGGCGGCATCGTCGACGTGATGCAGCTCGAGGACCACTTCGCGTCCCGGTGTCGCGAGGTCGTGTCGATCCCCTACGACCCGCACCTGGAGGCGGGCAGCGCCCTGCACCTCGACGAGCTCCAGGACGAGACGGTCGACGCCTACCTCGAGCTGGCCGCCGCCGTCGGCGAAGGGTTCGCGCTGACTTCCAGCTCGCGCTGAACTCAGCCGCGGACGAGCTGCGACCGCGCCTCGCGCACCGGCACCCCGATCGGGCCGACGGTCTTGCTGATCTCCGGTCCCGGCACCGCGAACGGCCCGTCCCCGTTCACCGTGAACAACGCCTTCCAGTACGTCGTGACGCTGACGTCCCGCGCACCGGCTCGGTCATAGGTGTGAGCCACCGACCGGTCCGGATAGACCCCGCCGGGCTCGGTGAACGACTCCGTCGCACCACGTTCGAACGTCCACTCCCACCTGGCCGAGGCCGTCACCACCACCTCGAAGCCCAACACGTCGAACGCCTCCGTGCGGATCGAGGCCGGCTCCCCCGCAGCGAAGATCGTCGGCAGGTTCACCAGACCCCCCTGCGCGGGCTGGAACGACGGGGACGCGTCCGGCAGGTAGTTCACGACGAGCTCCCGCACGGCATCCCCCACGTCAGCGACAGACGTCGGGCGCTCCCCCGGACCCAGGCACACCGTGTCCACCAGCTCCCACGCCGCCGGCGGCACCCGCATGTACACGCGGAACCGGACCTCCCCCTGCACCCCGCACGCGTTCACCGCATCAGCACAGAACGCGTCCTCGCCCGGCTCGTTCATGACGCACGCCGGACTGATCGTCCACTCGCACTCGGGACAATCCGCGTTCTCCGCCGTCGCCCTACCCAACGCACTGTCCGCACTCACCCCCGGAAACTGCACCCCCTTCGTCACCACAGCATCCGTCGCTTCGTCAGCCTCGGACTCGGGGCACAGGTAATTGTTCCCATCACATCTAGAAGCAGCATCTGAGGCCGGCACGCCAAGAACAGAGGAAAGGATCAACACCGCGAGAACAGCAAGGAAAGTCCCGCGCATCAACCCTCCAAATCGAACAGGTTGGCGATGACCCAGGCGCCTTGAGGAGTCCTGATGACCGAGAGATCCCAATGTGCCTCCTGGGCCGCCACACGTTCGACGACTTCGCCACCACGATCGATCACGTCATAAGCCGATGCCGTGAGCCGAACCTCAGCACTGGCAGTAGGTCCCTCAAGTTGCCGGACGCGAACGCTTTGAAGCTCGATCTTGCTGTCGGGCGCCGTCTCACCTTGACGCTTGTTTTGATTGAGCACCTTGACAGCGCGATAGCAAGGACACGTGCGCGTCATCATCGTTCGGAGCGTGCTTGTGTCGCTGGATTGCGCTGCTCGCTGGAGCTCGGCGTAGTAGGTGCGGACGGCTGCCTCGACCTGCTCCTTCGGCGTCGCGGGTGTGGGCGAGGCAGAAGTGCTCGACGTCGTCGGGGTATCCGAAGGGAGCGTCGAGGGCTGGTCCGGGTCGGAGCAGGCGACCACCAGGCCCAGCACCATCGTGGCCAACAGGCAGCGGCGCAGACGCCCCGCCGGCCGCTCCCCCGACAGCCCCGCCGTGAGCTCCCCCATGCCCGGGAGCATAACCGGGCAGACGGTCGCGGCCATGAGCGTGATCCACAGGCCCCCGGCAGCGACGTGGCTCGCGTGATCGGCGAGGCAGATGAGGTCCCTCTCAGAGGGTGGGCCGTGCACGAAAGACGGAAGAAGCCGCCGGGGAATCGCCCCCGGAACCGCGCCGGGCACCGTCCGGGGGTGTTGTTCCGCGATTCGTGCGCGAAACCGGCCGATGCAGCCGTAGCCGGGGGCCTTGCCGCCAAGGAGACCCGGCCGGAGGCCTCAGGCGACGGAGCCGGAAGTCTCCTCCGCGGCGATGGCCTGTCGCTCGGCGTCCTCGCGCTCGTAAGCCGTGATGAGCGTCCGGTAACCGACGCAGCGCACCAGCAGCTCGTCGTGCGTCCCGCGGTCCAGCACCCGGCCGCCCTCGACGTAGACGACCTCGTCCGCCAGCGTGATCGTGGCCTTCCGGTACGCGACGACCACGACCGTCGGCGACGCAGCGCGCCCCACCTGTTCACGCAGTCCGGCCAGGATCGCGGCCTCGACCCGCGGGTCGACCGAGGACGTGGCGTCGTCCATCACGAGCAGCCGCGGCGCGCGCACGATCGCCCGGGCCAGTGCCAGACGCTGGCGCTGACCGCCTGAGAGCGTCATCCCGCGCTCCCCGATACGGGTGTCGAGCCCCGCCGGCAGCGCGTCGACGAAACCCTCCGCCTGCGCCACCCGCAGAGCCGCACGCACCGCGTCGTCGGAGACGTCGATCCCCAGCGTCACGTTGCCGCGCACCGTGTCGTCGAACAGGAACGTCTGCTGCGGCACGACCGCCGCCGCCCCCGCGACGCCGCCGCGCGCGACCGCCCGCAGGTCGATCCCGTCGAGGACCACCTCACCGGTCGCAGGGTCGACGAGTCGGACCAGCAGCGTCGTCAGCGTCGACTTGCCCGATCCGGTCGGCCCGACGACCGCGATGGTGCGGCCCGCCTCGACCGTGAACGTCACGTCGTGGAGCACGTCGGTGTCGTCGTAGGCGAAGCCCACCCGTCGTACGTCGAGCGAGGCCGGCGTGCCGCCCACCCCCACCCCGCCCGTCCCGTACGTCAACCCACCCGACGCGGAAAGGACCCCCGACACCCGCTCCCAGCCGACCACGCTGCGCGGCAGCTCGCCGAGCACCCACCCGATGGCGCGCACGGGGAAGGCCAGGATCGTGAACAGGTAGGCGACCTGGACCAGGTCACCCGCGGCGATGTCGCCCGTGTCAAGACGCCGGGTCCCCACCAGGAGCACCGCCAGCACACCGAGCGTCGGCAACGCCTCGAGCACAGGGTCGAACATCCCGCGCACCTTGCCGACCTCGATCTGCGCGTCGCGCAGCTCGTCGGCCGCCGCGCGGAAACGGTCCGTCTCCTCGGACTCGCGCCCGAGGGTCTTCACGACGAGTGCGCCGTCGAAGGACTCGTGCGCCACGCCGCTCACCTCGGCGCGCAGCTGCTGCGCCCTCGTGGCCAGCGGCGAGAGCCTGCGCTGGTACACGATGTTGAGCACGAAGATCGCCGGGAACACGACGAAGCCGACCAGCGAGAGCACCGGATCGGTGAGGACCAGGGCGACGCCGGCCACGACGAGCATCACGATCACGCCGACCGCCATCGGCAGCGGTGCGATGGGGAACCAGACCGCCTCGACGTCGGCGTTGGCGTTGGACAGCAGCTGCCCCGTCGGGTGGCGCTGGTGCCAGGAAAGCGGCAGGCGGAGGTACTGCGCGGTCACCTCCCGGCGGTAGCGAGCCTGCAACCGGAACTGCATCACGCCCGCCCCGAGCCGCCTCGCGACGATCCCGGCCGACTTCAGCACCGCGACCCCGACTATCGCCGCAGCCGCACCGGCGAGCGCACCCGTCGTCGTCCGGCCCTGCTCGAAAGCCGGCACGATCACCCGGTCGGTGATGCGGCCGAGCACCCAGGCCGACCCGACCGTCATCACCCCGTAGACCGCGCTGCCGGTGACTGCCACGGCGAAGACCTTCGGTTCGTGACGCACCGCGCGACCGAGGAGGGCGAACCCGCGGCGCAGGGTGTCGTCGCGTCGGGTCACCTCTCCAGCCTACGATCGGCTCGTGCCCTCGATCGCCAGGAGTGAGCGCCTCGCCGTCGCCGACCTGCTCGACGAGCTCGGCCCGGACGCGCCGACGCTGTGCGCCGGATGGGACACCCGGGCGCTCGCCGCGCACCTCGTCGTCCGCGAGCGGCGACCCGATGCGACGCCCGGGGTCGCGGTGTCCGCGCTTGCCGGCTGGACCGCGTCCGTGCAGGAGAGCTACGAGCAGCGGCCGTACGCCGAGCTGACCCGGCTCGTGCGGACAGGACCCGGCCGGCTGTCGACGTTCGCCCTGCCCGGGCTGGACCGGTTGCTCAACACGACCGAGTACACCGTCCACCACGAGGACGTGCGGCGCGCCCAGCCAGGCTGGGCACCGCGCCGGCTCCCGTCGTCGGTCCAGGACGCGCTGTGGAAGGCCGTCCGGGCCCGGGCACCCCTGTCCTTCCGAGGCATGGACGTCGGGGTCGTGCTGCGACGCACCGACACCGCGCGGTCCACGGTCGTCGCCTCCCGAGGGGAGCCCGTCGTGACCATCAGCGGCGAACCGCTGGAACTGCTGCTGTACGTGTTCGGCCGTCGCGACCATGCAAAGGTGGAGACCACCGGCGACAGCACCGCCCGCGCGGCCCTCGCCGCCGCAGAACTGGGCGTCTAGCGATCTCCCGGAGACCCAGCTCGAGGCCGCGCGGCTGGAAGGCGCATCGACGTTGCGGCTGTTGACCAGAGTCGCGATGCCGCAGTGCCGCCCGGCGACGCTCGCTGTCACCGTGCACGCCTTCACCTTCCACTGGTCCAACATCATCGACCCGCTGCTCTACCTCGAGAGCCAGGAGCGTCATCCCCTGGCCTTCGGCCTGCGCTTCCTGCAGGTGCTCAACCCCACGGACTGCCACTGCTGATGGCCGGCGCCGTCGTGCTGACCGTGCCGACAGTGGTCGTGTTCCTCGTGCTCCAGCGGTTCTTCCTCGACGACCTGATCGCGCCGCGCCGGGCGCGCGCATGAGCCCGGGGCCGCCGGGCACGACGCGAGCCGTCCGAGCCGTCATAGCCGGCGTCCTCTGCGCACTGCTCCTCGCGGCGTGCGGTGCAGGTACCGGGACCCCTGGCGACGGCGCTGTTCGTGTCCAACATCGCCAACCCCCAGGGTGACCCTGTGCACCGCGGTGACTGCCCGGGACGGTGCGGCAACATGCTCGACTTCCTGGACGTGACCGTGTCCCCCGCCGACGGGTTCGCCTGGGCGACCGTGGTGGACACGAGCACGGCCGAGAACGAGTGCAACAGCAGCCCCGACGCCGTCGGCTTCGACGGCAACAAGGACAACGCCTCGTCGGACATGCGAGGCATCGCCATCCGACAGGTCTCCGGCCCGGTCCTGCTCACGAGCGCAGCCGGAGGCGACTGCGCCCGCAAGAAGAACCCCAAGGGCGGCAACACCTGCCCGTAGTCGAACACCCCTTGGATGGGGCGGGTCCCGATGCGATGCAATCGGGACCCGTCCCATGCTTGCGCCACGGGCACCGGCTCAGCGCACGGTCTGCCCGGCTGCCCGCAACGCGTCCTTGACGGCGCCGATGCGCAGCTGGCCGAAGTGGAAGACGCTGGCCGCGAGCACGGCGTCGGCACCGGCCTCGACCGCCGGAGCGAAGTGCTCGAGCGCGCCCGCTCCCCCGCTCGCCACCACCGGCACGTCCACCGCCGCTCGCACGGCCCGCACGAGCTCCAGGTCGAAGCCGGCCCGGGTGCCGTCGGCGTCCATCGAGTTGAGCAGGATCTCCCCCGCACCGGACTGCGCGGCGCGGGCCGCCCACTCGACGGCGTCGATGCCGGTGCTCCGCCGCCCGCCGTGGGTGGTCACCTCGAAGCCGGACGTGGTGCGCGCCTCGCCCGTCGTACGCCGGGCATCCACCGACAGGACCAGCACCTGCGCGCCGAACCGGTCGGCGATCTCGCCCACCAGCTCCGGGCGGGCGACCGCCGCGGTGTTGACCCCGACCTTGTCCGCACCCGCGCGCAGCAACCGGTCGACATCCTCGACCGTCCGGACCCCGCCGCCGACCGTGAGCGGGATGAACACCTGCTCGGCGGTGCGGCGCACCACGTCGTAGGTCGTCTCGCGCGACCCGCTGGACGCGGTGATGTCGAGGAAGACCAGCTCGTCGGCGCCCTCGGCGTCGTAGACCCGGGCCATCTCGACCGGGTCACCAGCATCGCGCAGGTCGGTGAAGTTCACACCCTTCACGACCCGCCCGCCATCGACGTCCAGGCACGGGATGACCCGCACCGCGAGCCCTGAGCTCGGGCCGGCGACAACGGGGCTGGCGCTCACCAGCCGGAGCCCGGCTTGTGCGCGACGGCCTCCACCTCGACCAGCATCAGCGCGTCGATGAACCGCGACACCTCCACCATCGACGTGGCCGGCATGGCCTCGCCGAATGCCTCGCCGTGCGCCCGGCCGTAGTCCTTCCAGCGGGAGATGTCGGTGACGAAGATGAGGGTGCGCACGACGTCGTCGAGGTCTGCGCCGAGCTCGGCCAGGGCGGCCTTGACGTTGCGGATCGCCTGCACCGTCTGCTGGTACGGGTCGCCCTCGTGCACCACCTCGCCGTCCACGACCGACGTGCAACCGCTCACCCAGATGTGCTCCCCCGCGGCCACCGCGCGGGAGTAGCCGACCAGGGCCTCCCACTCGGTGCCGCTGGACACCCGCCGCCGCACGCTCACGCGACCACCGCCAGCGCGTCCCGCAGCGTGAAGGCCCCGGCGTAGAGCGCCTTGCCGACGATCGCGCCCTCCACACCCTCGGGCACGAGCGTCGCGATGGCACGCAGGTCGTCGAGGCTCGCGACGCCACCGGACGCGACGACGGGGCGCGACGTCGCCGCACAGACGTCGCGCAGCAGCTCGAGGTTCGGCCCGGTCATCGTGCCGTCACGGCCCACGTCGGTGACGACGTAGCGCGCGCAGCCGTCCCGGTCCAGGCGCGCCAGCACGTCGAAGAGCTCGCCGCCCTCCTGGGTCCAGCCGCGCGCGGCGAGAGTCGTGCCCCGCACGTCGAGCCCGACCGCGATCCGTTCGCCGTGGCGCGCGATCGCTGCGGCGCACCACGCCGGGTCCTCCAGCGCCGCGGTGCCGATGTTGACCCGCGCGCAGCCCGTCGAGAGTGCGGCATCGAGCGACGCGTCGTCGCGGATGCCTCCCGACATCTCGACCCGCACGTCGAGGCGCCCGACCACGTCCGCGAGCAGGTCCCGGTTCTGGCCCCGGCCGAACGCCGCGTCCAGGTCGACGAGGTGGACCCACTCGGCACCGGCCTCCTGCCAGGCCAGCGCCGCGGCCAGCGGCTCGCCGTAGGACGTCTCGCTGCCCGCCTCCCCCTGCACGAGTCGCACGGCCTGGCCGGCGGCGACGTCGACAGCGGGCAGCAGCACGAGGCGGTCCGTCCTCGTGCCCGGGCTGGTCAGGCCGGTCGGTGGGCCGGGTCGGGTCACGGGCGGCTCCTCCGGTCGAGGGTCAGGGTGACGAGCACGGGCAGGGCGAGCACGCCGAGCAGCGCGCTGGCCAGGCGGACCCACGGGTCAGCGGTCAGCAGCCACACGATCGCCTGCACGCTCAGGTACAGGCCCAGGATGATCGCGTTCTGCGCGCGCCGGCGGCGCGCGAGCAGACCCTGCTGACCCCTCCAGCGCGTACGCCGGGGCAGCCGCGCGCGCCAGGCGCTCCTGGTGGCACGGCGTCGGGCATCGCGGGCCGCTCGGCGTTCTCTGGTCGCCCGGGCGAGGGTGGCGACCTGCTCCCGGTCGGCCCGCCGCGTCGCCCGCTCACGGCTCATGGCTGGCCTGGTTCGCTCGTGCGCCTCGCTGGCGCTCGTCGCTCGCTCACAGGTTAAGCACCCAGTTGCGGAGCAGCGTGGCGCCCGCGTCGCCGGACTTCTCGGGGTGGAACTGCGTCGCGGACAGCGCCCCGTTCTCGACAGCTGCGACGAACGGCTCGCCGTGCTCGGCCCAGGTGACCTTCGCCTCCGGGAGACGCTCTGATGCGGGCAGGTCCCAGTGCCGCACGGCGTAGGAGTGCACGAAGTAGAACCGCTCGTCCTCGACGCCGTCGAACAGCGTGCTGCCCGGCGCGGCCTGGACGGTGTTCCAGCCCATGTGCGGCAGGACGGGGGCCTCGAGGCGTTCGACCACGCCCGGCCACTCACCGCACCCCTCGGTGCGCACCCCATGCTCGAGACCGGTCTCGAAGAGCACCTGCATCCCGACGCAGATGCCGAGGACAGGGCGGCCGCCCGCGAGGCGACGGTCGATGACCTGAGGGCCGCGGACCTCGGTCAGTCCTGCCATGCACGCGGCGAAAGCGCCCACGCCCGGGACGACGAGCCCGTCCGCGGCCAGCGCGGCGTCCAGGTCGCCGGTGACGGTGGTGGCGGCCCCGGCTCGTTCCATCGCGCGCTCCGCCGATCGCAGGTTGCCCGACCCGTGGTCGAGGACGACGACGCTCGGGCTGCTCACCCGCACCAGGCTACGTGGGGCCGACAGGAGTGCTCGTGCGGGTGCTATTCTGCGGTATAGCACTCATGTGAGTGGTATAGTGCTTGACGTACAGGAAGAATGAGGACGTTGCATCATGGACCTTTCGAGCCCGATCAGCTCCGTGGCCCCCTCGGCACACGGGGCTGTCCTGGCTGTCCTGTCACGTGCCGGGGGATCATTGAGCGGCCGCCAGGTCGCTGCGCTGACCAACGGGCGGTTCGGCCAGTGGCGCGTCAACGAGGTCCTGGGCCAGCTCACCGAGGCAGGCATCGTCCTTCGGGAGGTCCGACCTCCTGCGAAGCTCTACCGGCTCAACCGCGAGCACGTCGCGACGCCGGGCATAGAGGCACTGGCGAACCAGCGTGAGGTGCTGTTGTCCCGGATCCGTTCCGAGCTGGCCCGCTGGGATGTTCCCGCCGACGCGGTGTGGCTGTTCGGGTCTGCCGCGCGAGGCGACGGAGATGCCACGAGCGACATCGACCTGCTGTTGGTGCGTCCCGTCAGCGTCGGCGCGGACGAACCGGCATGGCTGCGCCAGATCGATGACCTGTCCGAGCACATCGGCACGTGGTCGGGCAACAGGTGTGAGGTCCTTGAGCTCTCGCGCACCGAGCTCGCGACGATGGTGTCCCGGGGCGAGAGCATCGTGGCCGACCTGCGCCACGACGCTCTGACGCTCAGCGGCGGCAGCCCCCGGGGTCTGCTCCGACGGGCTCGCGCTGAGGTGACATCGTGAGCGCGCTCACCTCTGCCCGGGCGCACCTGGCCAAGGCCCGCGAGTTCCTGGAGGCGGCCGAGGTGAACCGAGACCTGGAGCTCTACAACGCGGCGACGGCGAACGCGGTCACCTCAGGCATCAACTCCAAGGACGCAATCTGCCTGGCACTGACCGGCCGCACCGACAAAGGGGACAACCACGAAGAGGCCCGCGCCGAGCTCCGCGAAGCCGGACCGGCCGGACGAGCCCTTGGGCCGACGTTGGGCCGGCTGCTCAGACTCAAGCCGAAAGCGCAGTACCTGCAGGCGTCGGTCGCTGCGAGCGAAGCCCTCAAGGCGGTCGAGTGGGCGACCCGGTTGCTGGACGGAGCCCAGGAAGTGGTCAGCGGCTAGCCAGCCGTTTCGCTGTAGCCCTGCTGCTGTTCTGTGCAGCAGGGCTACAGCGAAACGAGGGGATGGGGGGATGGGGGATGGGGGGATGGGGGGCGCCCGGGTGCAGGTGAGGGGTCCGCGTGACCCCCTCGACCGGCCGCGGGGCTTCAGCTCGAGAGGGTGCCCTTGGTGCTGGGGACGCCGGTGACGCGTGCGTCGAGGGTGACCGCGTCCCGCAGCGCGCGGGCGACCGCCTTGAACTGCGCCTCCACGACGTGGTGGGCGTTACGTCCGGCGAGCACCCGCACGTGCAGGCAGATCTGCGCACTGGCGGTCATCGACTCCCAGATGTGGCGGGTCAGCGACGTGTCATAGGTGCCGATGAGCTCCACGACCTCCGGCTCGGTGTGCACGACGTACGGCCGCCCGGACAGGTCCACGGCTGCCTGCACCAACGTCTCGTCCAGCGGCACCGTCGCGTCGCCGAAGCGACGGATGCCGGCCTTGTCGCCCAACGCCTCTCGCAGGGCCTGGCCGAGTGCGATCGCGGTGTCCTCGACCGTGTGGTGGGCGTCGACCTCGAGGTCGCCTCGGGTCCGCACCACCAGGTCGAAGCCGCCGTGCTTGCCGAGCTGGGAGAGCATGTGGTCGAAGAACGGCACACCCGTGTCGACGTCGGTGGTCCCCGACCCGTCGAGGGTCAGCTCGACCAGGACGTGGGACTCCTTGGTCTCGCGCTCGACCCGTGCTGACCTGCTGGCCGTGCTCATGCCGGTGCCTCTCCGTCGTTCGTCGCCATCCCCTGCCGCAGCGCCTCGAGGAACGCCGTCGTCTCCTCCTCGGTGCCGGCGGTGACCCGCAGCCACCCGGGCAGCCCCACGTCACGCACGAGCACACCACGGTCGAGCAGACCCTGCCACGTGGCCCGCTCGTCGCCGAGCTCCCCGAAGAGCACGAAGTTGGCGTCCGAGTCGACCACGTCGAGGCCGAGGGCACGCATCTCGCTCACCAGCCGATCGCGCTGGACCTTCACCGCCTGCACCGTCGAGAGCAGCTCGTCGGCGTGGTCGAGGGCGGCCCGCGCCGCCGCCTGCGAGATGACCGACAGGTGGTAGGGCAGCCGCACCAGCAGCAGCGCCTCGACGACGGCCGGGTCGGCGGCGAGGTATCCCAGCCGGGCACCGGCGAAGGCGAACGCCTTGGACATCGTGCGCGTGACCACCAGCCGTTCCCGGCCGGCCAGCAGCGAGACGGCCGAGGGACCGCCTGCGAACTCGGCGTACGCCTCGTCGACGACCACGAGCCCGCGCGCCGCGGCGTACACCGCCTCGACCACCGCGAGGCCGACCGCGTTGCCAGTGGGGTTGTTGGGCGAGCACAGGAACACGACGTCGGGCGCGTGCTCGTTGACCACCAGCGCCGCGGCCTCGGGCTCGAGCCGGAACCCCGGCAGCCGTGGGACCGGCAGCCACCGGGTGCTCGTTCCCGTGGCGATGTGCTGGTGCATGGAGTACGTCGGTTCGAACCCCAACGCGGTCCGCCCCGGACCCCCGAAGGCCTGCAGCAGCTGCTGGAGGACCTCGTTGCTGCCGTTGGCCGCCCAGACCTGGTCCACGGACAGCGGCACGCCGGTTGCGCGAGCCAGGTAGGCCGCGAGGTCGCTGCGCAACGCGACCGCGTCCCGGTCCGGGTAGCGGTTCATCGACCGGGCCGCCTCGGAGACCTCGGCCACGAGGTGCTCGACCAGCGCGGCGGACGGCGGGTACGGGTTCTCGTTGGTGTTCAGGCGCACCGCGACGTCGAGCTGCGGCGCGCCGTAGGGGGTGCGGCCGCGCAGGTCCTCGCGCAGCAGCCGGTCGATGTCGCTGTTCCGGCCCGTCACCGGGGGGGTCTCATCGGGGCACGCGTGCGCGCACCGCGTCGACGTGGGCCGCGAGGTCCTCGGCACCACCTAGCGCGTCGATGTGGTGGGCCACCGCCGCCAGCGCCGAGCGGTCGTACTCGATGACGTGCACGCTGCGCAGGAACGACTGCACCGAGAGCCCGCCGGTGTGCCGGGCGGTCCCGGCGGTCGGCAGGACATGGTTCGAGCCGGCGAGGTAGTCGCCCAGGGACACCGGCGAGAACGGGCCGACGAAGACCGCGCCCGCGTTGGTCACGCGGTCGGCCCAGGCGCGCGCGTCGCGCGTGACGACCTCGAGGTGCTCCGCCGCCCACTCGTCGACCACGCCGAGCCCCTGCTCGAGGTCGTCGACGAGCACGTACGCCGACTGGCCGGCCAGCGCGGTCTC
>Ga0180121_10000604_pt1 | contig 15186 bp, 15 predicted proteins | sample AntDrymUQ5402106_2_FD_129676 | JGI IMG/M metagenome (GOLD analysis project Ga0180121, IMG submission 129676) | Polar desert sand microbial communities from Dry Valleys, Antarctica - metaG UQ540 (21.06) (version 2) (version 2) | ecosystem: Environmental > Terrestrial > Soil > Desert | place...
AGTTTATCAGACCGGTCGTTGCATCTATCTTACCGCCGTATTGGTACATCTGACCTGTCGGGAGTATGAGCTTTACTTCGGGTATTAAGGATAAGTTTACTCTGGAGTCTTTTCCTTTATAATATTCATCAAATTCAAGTATGTCGCCTTCGGTCACTGAGAAATATGCGTACATAACATCATTTTTAGAAATAATTGTTAAAGGTTCTTTTGACATAGGACTGATCAGACTACCCTGTTTAAAAAAAATCTTTCCTGCAATACCATTGCTCGGACTTACCACCGTTGAATATTTAAGTTGAGTCTTCGAATTCTGGAGGAGCGATTTCCATTTATCAACGTTTGCCTCCGCAGCTATAAGACTGCTTTGAGTGGCATCGAGCTCATATTTGCTTACAATATTTTTTTCAACAAGCGGAATGACTTTCTCCACTTCCATTTTTGCTTTATCATATCCGGCTATAGCTGTCTTTAGATCGGCTTCGGCTGTAATCACCTGTTGGCGAAGCAAATCATCATCAATTTTGAATAGCGGCTGACCTTTGTTTACACTCTGACCTTCATCAATGTAAATATCTCTAAGCGTTCCTTCAACCTGACATCTTATTTCTACATCTTCCTGTCCCTGTATCGACGCAACGTAATCATAATTTACAGTAACATTTTCCAGGCTTGTTGTTATTACCGGATATTCAAGAGCCGCAACAGGATCACTCTCTTCCAAATCTTTTTTACCGCAGGAATTAAAGTGTATTCCTGCAGATAGAAAAATAATAAAAGAAATGATTTGTAAAATGTAATTCCTATTCTTCAAAATTATTTTGTTAAAAAAAATACAGGATTTGTTAATCACAATTATATTATTTTAATACAATATAAATTTTATAGTGGAAAATGAATATATAATATATTGTTCACAACTTCTCAACTCTGTATATGACAAAAATTTATAACCTCATTAAATACAAGCTTGTAAATATTTCTCAAAACTATTCTCTTTCCCAAGCCCCTGCTGGGAAAGTTGAATTTTAGCTTACAAAGCTGGGGCTTTGTAAGCAGAAGTTTTTTTTTCTCAGGTTTCGAGACAGACTAGCTAGCGGGGAGGTTTTGGGTGAGGATTTATAAATTATCTAATTTTCAAACAATTTGTTTATTTGTTAAAATTTTTCGCTTTACTTCTCTTTTGCATTTATGTTTTTGCTGTGTACTTAGACTTCTCAAAGACTTTGATAAAGCACTTTTAAATTGTTACACAAAATTTATTTGAGTAATTTGTAAAAAATCTTAAGTTAAATTATTGAAAGAAAGAATTCGAATCGCTTCGGGGCAGGGATTTTGGGGTGATCTTGTTGATGCACCTTACAAGCAAGCCACAGGCGGACCAGTTGATTATATTATGATGGATTATCTTGCTGAAGTTACAATGTCCATTCTTCAAAAACAAAAATTAAAAGATCCTACATTAGGTTATGCGCGGGATATTCCTCCATTGATGCATAAACTCCTTCCTGTTATAAAAGAAAAAAATATCAAAGTAATTACAAACGGCGGGGGTGTAAATCCTTTTGCGTGCCGCGACGCAGTATTTGAAGTTGCGAGAAAACTCGGAATAAAAGATTTGAAAATTGGAGTTGTATTCGGAGATGATATTTTAGTAAGGATTGAAGAGCTTGTTTCTATGAACGTAGAATTAAAAAATATGGAAACAGGTGAAAGCGCTTTGAAAATTGTTGATAAGATTTTAAGCGCGAATGTTTATCTCGGCGCTGCCGGTGTTGTAGAATGTCTGAAACAGGGAGCTGAAATTGTTATCACGGGGAGAGTCACGGATACCGGGCTTACGCTTGCTCCGATGATCTATGAATTCGGATGGAATATGAATAACTGGGATCTGATGGCCGCAGGTACTGTAGCCGGCCACATTATCGAATGCGGCGGCCAGGCGAGCGGAGGAAATTTTCTCGGCGACTGGAAAAGTATTCCCGATCTTGCAAGAATTGGTTTTCCGATTGCTGAAGCTTATGCTAACGGTGAAGTTATAATTACGAAACATGAGAATACAGGTGGACGTGTGAATGTAGAAATTGTCAGCGAACAATTGGTATATGAAATCGGTGATCCGAAAGATTATATTACTCCTGATTGTATTGCAGACTTTACTTCCATTAAACTTGAAGATGCCGGAGAAAACAGAGTAAGAGTTTATGATGTGAAAGGATTTCCTGCAACTGAATTTTATAAGATCTCAATGTCATATTCAGACGGGTACAGCGCGTTCGGTTCCTTGACGTATTCGTGGCCGGATGCTTTGGAAAAGGCTAAAGCTGCTGATGAAATTCTAAGAACAAGATTAAACGATCTCGGATTGAAGTTTGAAGAAGTAAGAACAGAGTTTCAGGGATATAATGCTTGCCACGGACCTCTTGCAAAAACATTTGATGATCTGAATGAAGTAGTTTTAAGAGTTGGTGTTCGTTCGCTGGACAGGAAAGCTATTGAAAGATTTGGTATGGAGATCGCGCCATTGATATTGACGGGACCGCCGGGAGTTACTGGATTTGCGGGAGGAAGGCCGAAGCCGTCGGATGTAGTAGCATACTGGCCGGCACTCATCAGGAAAGATTTGGTTAAGACGGAGTTTATTGTTGAACATTTGAAATAAATTCAAAACATAAAATACAAATGGAAAACCGAATTGAGTTCGATTCTGTAAGGACTGGTAACAGATATATTTGGTTTTTAAAAACGATATTAACAGCTTCAATCTTTTAATAGTAAAGTTTTGATTCTACTTAAGTATTTTTATTTTAAATCCATATAATTATTTTGATTCATGGAAAATGAAATCATCTTTATAGTAGAAGAATCTCCTGAGGGGGGATGGACAGCAAGAGCATTAGGGCATTCAATTTTTACTGAAGCTGAATCAGAAGATGAACTTAAGAAAAATATAAAGGAAGCAATAAGTTGTCATTTTGAGGAAGGAAATTCTCCAAAAATTCTTCGATTACATTTTGTAAAAGATGAATTTTTAAAAGTATGAAAATACCCCGTGATATTTCTTCTGCTGACTTAATAAAAATCTTGAACAAAATGGGTTATGAAGTTACACGACAAAGGGGAAGTCATATAAGATTAACATCACCAAATTTAAACCATCATATAACCATTCCCAACCATAATCTTATAAAAATTGGAACGCTTAACAATATATTAAAGGACTTATCCGGTTATTTGAAAATATCCAAGGATGAAATTTTGTCGAAGTATTTTTGAAAAAAGTAGTATTACATTTATTCAAATGGAAACAAACTTTTATAAAAATAAACTTAATTAAAATGAAATATTTATTTTTACTTATTACTGTTTTAATCATCGGCTGCGGTATAAAAGGTAAAGGCAGCTATGACGCAGGTGTAAAATTGTTTGAAGAAAAAAAATACGGTGAATCAATTATAGAGTTTCAAAAGACTGTTGCCGAGAACCCTGATTTTGGTGAAGCCTTTATGTATATGGGCAGAGCCTACAATTCACTTCAGCAATATGATCTCTCGATCAACAGTTTTCAGAAAGCCATGGGAATTTTCAAACAGGGAAAATTTAACGCAGCTGTCGACAATTTAAGCGATGATAAAAAAATAAACCAGATTGAAGAGGTCTGGATGCCGTATTCACAGATTCAGCAAAAGATTCAAAGAGGAATTCCTCTTACTGATATTGAAATACAGAAGCAGGAAGAAATTATAAAAAGACTCGATCCTAAATAAATACTGTATTAACCTCCCCCTGCCCCCTCCTTTGCAAGCCTGCCTGGCGCAGACAGGGAGGGGGTTGAAAAAAATTATTCGAATAACTATAACATGGAAAAAATTCTTGTCATCGGAGCGGCAGGTCAGATTGGCTCCGAACTCACATTAGCTCTGAGAAAAGTTTATAGCGATGCAAATGTATATGCGACTGATATAAAAGATGCTCCAAGAGAAGTCAAGCATTCAGGACCATTTCAGTTGCTCGACGTGATGGATGAAAAAAGACTGATTCACTTTGTTATCAGATACAAGATTACACAAATTTATATACTTGCAGCAGTACTCTCCGGAAATGCAGAACGGCTGCCGCTTCAGGCATGGGACATAAATATGAAAAGTCTTTTAAACATCCTGGATCTCTCTCGTGAAGGCGGAATTAACAAAGTCTTTTGGCCAAGCTCGATAGCAGTGTTTGGATTGACAACTCCGAAAATTGACACTCCTCAATTAACAATTATGGAACCGAATACAGTTTACGGAATCAGCAAGTTGGCTGGTGAGAGATGGTGCGAATATTATTTTAATAAATTTAAATTAGATGTAAGAAGCATTCGTTATCCCGGTTTAATAAGCTACAAAACAGAAGCCGGAGGAGGAACGACTGACTATGCAGTTGAAATATTTTATGATGCGATTGAAAGCGGTAAGTATGAGTGTTTTCTTAAGCCTGACACAAAACTTCCTATGATGTTTATGCCAGACGCTATAAGAGGAACGATTGAACTGATGGAAGCTGATGCCTCGAAGCTTGCGGTTCATTCAAGTTATAATATCAGTGGAATTAATTTTGATCCAGAAGAACTCGCTGCGGAAATAAAAAAGAATATTCCAAATTTTGAAATCAATTACAAACCTGACTTCAGACAGACAATTGCAGAGTCCTGGCCGCAGAGTATTGATGATAGTGTTGCAAAACATAATTGGGGATGGAAGCATGAATATGATCTGGAAAAGATGACGAAGATAATGCTCGAGGAAGTAAAAAATAAGACCGACCGCTGACCGCAGATTCTGACCGCAGATTAATTTGATTATTTTGATTTCTTTGATTATTTGAAATCTAAATCCCAACCGCAGATTAATTTTGATTTCTCAGATTTCGCTGATTAAATGTAAAATTAAACTTCAACAGATTTTCGTTGGTCTGTTTAAAAATTTATCTTTATCAAAGAATCCTACTCATATCCCGTGTATTATATAATTATGTACATCGAATAATCATGTGCATCATATTAATCATTTTAATCTGCGGTCAGTTTTTAATATGATAAAGGAATTAATAAGTTCCATCCCTCAGCATAAGAAAGGATTGATCTTCATAAGTTTTGCAGCATTGATGTGGAGCTCGGGAGGGCTATTCATCAAAGTACTTTCACTCGATGCTTATCAGATTTCATTTTATCGTTCATTAATAGCAGTTCTGACAATTGTCATCGTTTCTCTTTTAAAAAAGAAAAGCTTGAAATTCGAGTTTGATATAGTTTCGATACTTTGCAGTGTCACATACGCATTCATATTAATTCTTTTTGTGATCGCGACGAAACTAACGACTGCAGCTAATGCAATCTTTCTTCAATTCACCGCACCGATATATTTATTATTTTTAGAACCTATTTTTTTAAAAACAAAATTTGAAAAAAGAAATTTGATTGCTTTGATATTTTGTCTGATAGGAATGTCGTTATTCTTTTTTGGAAAACTGGATTTTTCGAATATTAAAGGCAACCTCTTTGCGATCGGCTCGGGTATTTGCTTTGCGCTCTTTTCACTTTTTTTAAAATGGAAGAAACAATTGCACAAAACGAAAAGCACGATAATCTATATTGTCGTAGGTAATTTTTTAGTCTGCGTTTTTTGTCTGCCGATTGTATTCGATAAACTGTTAATTGATTCTACCCAATTTCTGATTTTGATTTTTATGGGAGTATTTCAGATCGGGATAAGTTATATAATTTTCAATGAAGGGATAAAATATATTTCTGCTACAGAGTCGATGATCATTGCAATGCTTGAAGCGGTTTTGAATCCTGTTTGGGTTTTTCTTGGTGTCGGAGAAGTTCCTACTGTGTATGCTATAATAGGTTCAATAATAATTTTACTTGCGATACTTTGGAGAAATTTCTTCGTTAAACCGGGCGGAAAAATCGAAATTGTCGAATGAATTCCTTTAATCAAAAAATAAGAAATAGATCAATCCGCCTAAAGCCACTTGCATCAGCACAAGGGAAATTACGAAGTAGGTATCATTTGAATTTGACTCTTTTAGCTGAACCGAATTTGCAGTGCTGATATAATTGTCATAAGAAATATTTGCTTTATTTTTAAAATTGATCGCAAAATATCCGCCTACTATCGAGGCAGCTCCCAGACCGATTATGGCGTAAAGATTTCTTTTAGTTTTGAATTGTGTACCGCGGTTTTTATAAACAACATCATTAATATTTTCGATGCCTTTTGATTGCAAATTAATGTTGGCCCCTGTCTCAAAATTATAATTCTTCAGATCAAAAACGAAATCCCTGTAATTCTTTTTCTTTATCAATAAATTTCCGGACAACTCATTATCACTGAAAAATCTGAGAGGAGTCAAACCAAGAAGAGAATCATTTTTAAAAACACTTGCATTGAAAAAATTAGTATTAAAGTAGTAGTAATATTTGAAATTTATATTGATAGTTGTGTCACGTGATAGTTTTAAGTTTACTACTTCGTTTTCATTCTCCCAGTCTAATAAAGTTTTTGGATGAATTATTTTTAATTTATATTCACCTCTTTTTGCTTCAAAGTTCGAAAGGGGTGTACTGCCAATATAAGATGTGTCTAAAAATATCTTTGCATTTTCCAGATTTGAAATAATACTGATCTTGTAATTTTTCGCAGAATCTAAAACGGAAGAAGAATCCGTTTGGGCAAAGATTAAATTTATATGAATAAAAAATAAAAAAAATATTTTCTTTAACATTTCTTAAGAATTATTTGAAACAATAAATGAATTTATCATCACTAGCGACGAATATATAATCCTTCCACACAATTGCACTTGTTCTGATTCTGCCTTCGCATTTATACTGCCAAAGCTCATTACCGTCTTCGGCATTTAAACAATAAAAATTCTTATCAAAAGATCCAATGAAAATTTTATTTCCCTGCAATAATGGAGAGGCCCAGATAGCTCCATAAGTTGTGAACTTCCAATTTACATCACCGTTATTCTTGTTTAACGCATAGATATTCCCATCTATTCCGGATGTGATCACTATATCCTTATGAAACGAAGAGGAAGATAAGAATTTTGTGTTGAGATCTTTCTTCCATATTAAATTACCCGCGGTATCTATGCAATAAAAGTTTTTGTCATCGGAGCCAAAATATATCTTCCCGTCATTTACAGATGCATCGCTAAATATTGAAGCTCCTGTTTTATACTTCCACAATTCTTTTCCCGATTGAAGCTCATAAGAATACATATTTCCGTCTGTGCTTCCCAAAAAAATTCTATTATTTGATATTGTTGGGCTTGTATAAAATGAGAACAAAGACTTTTTCAATCCGGATTTCCAGATAATGCCTCCGCTTTTAGCATTTAATCTGTACAATGCTCCTTTGGTATTACTAAGTACTATGTCTTCATTAACCAATATAGGTGATGACTCAACCCACCTAACATTTCTCTCCCACTGGATAGCGCCCTTAATGAGATTATAACTAAACACTTTGCTTTTTTTATCTCCTGATGAAGCAATGATAATATTGTTGTTAAATACCAGGGGAGTAGAATAGGAAGATTTACCTAACGTGGAAGTTCGTCCTAAACTTTTTCCGCTATTAATATCTATCGAATAAAATTCACCATTGAGTGTGTTTGCAAATAATATAGCATCACTTACTGACAGACTGTTTTTTGCAAGTCCTCCGTCCACGTCATATTGCCAGTAAAGTGTAAAAGGAGGATTTAAAATACTCTTTGATTTGGAGGTATTTGTTTTCGCGAGATCGCCTCCAATATATAGCCAGTCTTCGTTTTCATCTACATCAATAAGTTTGTCGATGCTTAAGGGAAAGCAGGAACAAAAAACGAATGGTAAAAAAAGAAATATTAAATTACGTGAAATCATTAAATAAAATAAAACGACTGTATGTTAAAAACAACATATAAGTTTAAAAGTTTGCACTCGAAAGTAAATGGTAAGAAATAATGAGGGTCAGGTCCAGAAATTATTGAAACTGTTTGTAAACTATTACAAGTATTATTCAAAATCAACATAAAAGTACAATTTCTCTGAATTTCTCTGTGTATAGAGGTACAATTTATTTATATTTTATATCAAAGGTTTTAAAATGAATTTTTCTTAAAATCAGAATAAAGTATATTCAGTTATGAAAATAGGCATTACCTGTTATCCTACTTATGGGGGAAGCGGAGTTGTAGCAACAGAGCTTGGGAAGGCATTGGCTCTAAGAGGTCATGAGATCCATTTCATTTCATACGCAATGCCCTCCCGTCTCAATGGTTTCATTGATAATGTTTTTTATCATGAAGTCGAAATAAATAATTACCCTTTATTTGAATTTCCCCTATACAGTATTGCTCTTGCAAGCAAAATGGTGGAGGTTACAAAATTTTATGAGCTCGACCTGCTGCATGCCCACTATGCGATTCCTCATGCTACTAGCGCATATCTTGCCAGAGAGATTTTGAAATCAGAAACCAATAATGCAAGCGCTATTAAATTTATCACAACACTTCACGGTACAGATATTACCCTTACAGGTCTAGAACCGAGCTTTCTGTCAACTATGAAATTCAGTATTGAAAAATCAGACGGTGTAACAGCAGTTTCAAAGTTTTTAAGAGACAAAACACAACAGCAGTATAAGATAAATAAAGATATAGAAGTCATTCCGAACTTTATCGATATTAATAAATTTAAAAGGGAGGATGATGAGAAGACAAAATGTTTCAGGAAAAATTTTGCTCCGAATGATGAAAAGATCTTAATTCATACCTCAAATTTTCGACCGCTTAAGAGAGTTCAGGATGTGATAAAAATTTTTAATGAAGTAAAAAAGAAAGTTGATTCGAAACTAATATTAATTGGAGATGGGCCGGACAGAGGGGAGTGTGAAAGATATTCAAGAGAGATTGGAGTTTTTGAAGAGATAAAGTTTATGGGAAAGCAGGACGCATTGGTGGAGATTTTGTCTGTGGGAGATATCTTTATAATTCCTTCTCAATCGGAAAGTTTTGGGTTATCTGCACTTGAAGCTATGGCTTGCGGAGTGCCGGTTATTTCTTCAAGTGTTGGCGGATTGCCTGAATTAAATCTTCACGGTGAAACCGGCTATATAGCAGAGATTGGGGACATAGAGCGAATGGCGAAATATACTGTCGAGCTTTTGACAAACCAAAAACGATATGATATTCTTGCAAAGAATGCGCGTAAGAGAGCAGAAGAGTTTAGCGAGGAAAATATAGTACCGATGTATGAAAAGTTTTATGAGAAAATAATTTCTGAAATGCCTGTGAAAGTTTAGGTGTATTGTGTACTTCTAGTCAATTAAGAAAATTTTTCCTTTCCGGATTGTCAAAGTTATTCGGTTACATCCTGAATATTGCAAACGCGATCCCATGATGATGCTACCCATTTTGGCTGAATATTTTCACCGTCCTTAAAAAACTCAATTTCAAAACATATCCATTTATTACCAATATTTTTTACTTCCCAATCAAATGAATGATTAAATGCCGAATTTGGAGGATAGTGAATAATGAATGGAAGCAAGCCACGTGCACCATTAGATTCGTAGGTTTTATCAAATATCTTTTTTCCTGAATTTTGCACTTCATCAATATCGAGGAATGTAACTTCTTTAGTTGTGTCTTGCATTTTATCGCATAACCACCCTCTCAAATGTATTTTCGAAATATCAAAAGAAGAATTACCTGTGTTCTGAAAAATTATTTTGAAGATTGCCCGGCACGCGTCGTCATTCTTAGTATTCTGCCAGCTTAAACTGCTATTGACATCTGCCAAGGGTTCAAGGCTCGGGGCTTCCTTTTGTCCGAATAAATAATATGTCCAGACTCCAGCAATTACTCTTGCCAAAATTTGAGCAATGTTTTTTACTATCTCGGTGATGTCTTTAGCTTTTTGCACTTTTGATTATTGTGAAAAGTTATTTCACACTACTTTCGATATCTTTCCTCTTTTTATAAACTCTCCATAACCTTTCTTAATCTTTTCCTTTCCTTTATCGACCGCAACTTCACCTCTCAATATCACAGTTTCACATTTGCCGGTCAATTCCCATCCTTCGTAGCCTGAATAATCAACATTCATATGATGCGTCTTCGCTGAAATGGTGTGTTTCTTTTTTGGATCAAATATTACAATATCCGCATCAGAGCCGATCCCTATTGTTCCTTTCTGTGGAAATATTCCAAAGATCTTTGCTGCATTTGTTGAAGTAACTTCGACATATTTATTCAAACTAATTTTTCCCTTGTCCACGCCTTCCGAATAAAGCAACTCCATTCTGTGTTCGATCGCAGGATGACCGTTGGGAATTTTCGAAAAATCCTTTTCTCCCATTAATTTTTTGTTCCATTCAAAAGGACAGTGGTCGGTTCCAACAACCTGAACTAATCCCTGATTTATTCCAGCCCACAAAGTAGCCTGATCTTTCTTCTCACGAAGAGGCGGACTCATGACCCATTTAGCTCCTTCAAAATCTTTTTTATAAAGCGAAGCGTCCAGAACTAGATACTGAATACATGTTTCAACGAACACTTTCTGATTTCTTCTTGTAGCGTCACGAACCTGATTCAATGCGCCCTCGCATGTAAGATGAACAATGTAGGCAGGAACATCAGTATGATATGCCATATCAACAAATCTTCCGGCCGCTTCAGACTCAGTGATTTCCGGCTGAGATAAATAATGATATAAAGGTGATAGTTTTCCTTCGTTGCGGTGCTTTTCAACGAGGAAATCAATCATATCTCCGTTCGTAGCATGAACTGTCACAAGCCCTCCTTTATCTCTCACTTCATTCATTAAACCAATCATCTGCCTGTCGTCGATCATCAAAGCGCCTTTGTAAGCCATAAAAGTTTTGAAAGAAGTAATTCCTTCTTTGTCGATTAAGTCTTTAATTTCTTTTTTTGTTTTATCATTGAAATCAGTCACAGCCATATGAAAGGAATAATCGCCGTAAGCATTTCCATCAGAGCGTCCTCTCCATTCATCAAGAGCATTGTGCAAAGATTTTCCCTGTGTTTGCAAAATAAAATCAATGACCATCGTAGTGCCTCCATGTAGCGCAGCAAGGGTTCCAGTTTCGTAATTGTCGCTTGAGAATGTTCCCATAAAGGGCATATCGAGATGCACATGTGGATCAATACCTCCTGAGAAAATTAATTTACCGGTTGCATCTATTGTTTGTAGAGACAACGCATGCGTTGTCTCTATCATAAGATCTTTTCCTATTGTTGAAATTTTTTCATCTTCGATAAAAATATCTGCGATGTAATCCTCTGATGCAGTGATTACGCGGCCGTTTTTGATTAGTATAGACATATCTTAATTTAATTTCTGAATTATAATAAATATTAATTGATCTGTTACTTATCTATTCTTGGTGAAGATTGTTTTGTTAATAAATTCTAGTATATCTTCTCTAAGAATATTATAAGAATCTTCTTTAGTAACTAGTCTGATTTCGTTATTAATATCGGTTGAAAGCGTTTGGTGCCAATACCAATTCTCTTTTAATATTAAAATGTTAGACGGCAAACTATCGAATTCAAATTGTGCCCATCCACGATCATCTTTAACATACGAAAAAATAACATTCTTATTTGTTCGTGCTTTAGATACAGGATCTGCACTATGTCCATCCTGGAAACAAAAACCAATTTTTTTGTAACCATCAAAACCATGTAAGAGAATTTTTTGTCCATCATATTCGTAAAGTGTATATTTCTTAAGCTTATATCCCATCTTTTTTTAATAGATCAAAGGTAAAATTCAGAATTTCATCCTGATCAAGCCAAGACGTTGTTAAAGTTGCTCCTACTGGTGGGTGCTCTATGTAAAACATATAATAATTGTCCCGATTGAATTTAACACTATCTTGTGCAACAGTTTTCTCGCTAACGCAGGATAATATTATTAACAAACAAACAATGAAACTTCTATTTTTTAAATGACTTTTCAATGATTTGAATTTTCCATCTTAGTGTACTCAGTGACTTAGTGGTGAAAGGATTTCCGGGAAAATTTTACGACGCATCAAAAACCAATAAACAACAAACGAAACTCCAAACCCTACGAACCATGCATAATGATACAGGTTATCAATCCAATGCGGAAAGGCATCCTTGCTGATCAAACCGACTGTTGATAAAAATCCCGGTACGTTTGGAAGAATTCCTAAGACAAGAGCAATCAATGCATATTTATTGAAACCGTTTTGATAAGTGTACTCACCTTTCTCTTCGTACAGGTCATTCAATTTAAGATTTTGCTTTCTGATAAAAAAATAATCGGCTATCAAGATTCCTCCGACGGGTCCAAGCAAACTTGAATATGCAATCAGCCATGTGAAAATATATCCTGTTGGATCTGATATGAGCTTCCATGGAAAAATTAGAATTCCTATAATTCCCGTAATGTAACCTCCTTTTCGAAAATCAATTTTGGAAGGAGAAAGATTTGCAAAATCGTTTGCAGGGCTGACAATATTTGCCGCAATGTTGGTTGCAAGAGTTGAGATCGCAATGCAAATCATCGCAACGCTTACTAAAATTTTATTTTCAAACTTACCTGCAAGCACGACGGGATCCCAGATCGTCGTCCCGTAAATTATTGTGGTTGCAGAAGTAACGACAACACCAATGAAAGCAAACAATGTCATCGAAGGCGGGAGGCCGATTGCTTGTCCGATAACTTGCGCGCGCTGGCTTTTAGCGTATCGTGTGAAGTCAGGAATGTTTAAAGAAAGCGTTGCCCAGAATCCGACCATTCCTGTCAGCGCTGGAAAAAAATAATCCCAGAATGCTGAGCTTGTCTGAAATTTTGACGGCTGAGAAAGTATTGGTCCTAATCCGTTGCCTGCCCAGATTGCCCAGAATAAAAGTGCTATTGCAGCAAAAGGAAGAAAGAATGCTTTAAACACCAATAGTTTTTTTATGCTGTCCACCCCGAGATAGACTACATACATATTGAGCAGCCAAAATAATAAGAAGCAAATTGCCGGACCGGTTTGCAATCCGAATGACTCTGGAAAAATCTGTGGAAGATTTTCGAATGAAGGTATCCAAACTCTGATCATCTGATACAAAGAAAATCCACCTATCCAGGTCTGAATGCCAAACCATCCACATGCAACAATTGCCCGAAGCATTGCAGGAATATTTGCTCCGCGAACGCCGAAGCTTGCCCGTGCAAAAACAGGAAATGGAATTCCGTACTTTGCCCCTGCTCTTCCATTTAAGATCATGGGAATCAGTACAACTGTGTTACCAAGAAAAATTGTAAGGATTGCCTGCCACCAGTTCATCCCGCCTTCGATGAGAGAACTTGCAAGCATATAAGTCGGAATGCAAAGACTCATGCTTATCCAGAGAGCCGCATAGTTCCATGTGTTCCATGTTCTTCTAGATTCCGGAATAGGCGCGAGGTCTTCGCTGTAGAGAGATGAAGAGTTTTGTCTATTTAAGTTAATATCGGATTTTTCAATCTCCTGCATAATAAATTTTAAAGGACGGTTCTCTCCTATATTTATTTTTAAATATTGATTTATTACTATTCAAGCATGCCTGATGAGATCCATGCATTGATTTTTGCAAGTTCGCACCCCTGAAGTTTTGGTGCTTTCAGAGGCATTTTCTTAAATCCGGGTAAATGATTTATCGCTCCATATAATTTTCCTGATTCACCTTTCTCCTTCACTTGGTTATATGTTTCAAGATTGAACAGTTCAGAAGGTGCGTTACCCGAATGACACTTGTAGCAATTTTTTTGAATTATCGGCTGAATATCTTTATAGGTTAAATTAAGAGTATCACAACTTTCATCTGTATTGTTTGAATCAATTTTTTTTTCGGTATCTTTATTAGACTTTTCGTCATTAATGCATTTTGAATTTGTTGCTCCTGCCATAATCCATTTCCTTATCATTGAGATCTCTTCTCCGGTAAGTGGAGGGTGTGGCGGAGGCGGCATCCTGTCAGCTTCAGTGTCTTCAGTGATTTTTTTATAAACCTTACTTCTTTTTAGATTATAAGGAATGATTGCACGGCCCTTTTTACTTGTCCTTATGCTTTCATAAGATTCAAAAACAAATCCCTCTTGTCTTGATTCGGAATTATGGCAGCCGCTTAATGCACAGTTGTTCAGAAAAATAGGAAGTACATCGCGCTCAAAACAAACATAATCGTCTTCGATTTTTTTCTCTTCAAAATCTACAGTCCAGCTTATGAAAAATAAACTGGCAGTAAAAAAAATTAATAAAAGTTTAGTTTCCAATTCTGTTTAATTTTTTGATACATAAACTTAAAACTTTTTTTGAGTAAATGTTTAGCTTCGAATTCTTGAAATTAAGTCTGGAGCTTCATCTACACTATCTACCATAAATGCAATTCCCTTAAACTCATCTTTCCTTAAAAAAACTTTCACCCATTCCGGAGTATATGGCTGAACTCTTTGAATCACTTTTAAATTTGAAAAAGAATTATTATTCAATCTTAAGTATAAAGGTAAAGCTATGTCTAAGGAAAATACATCTCCTATTACAAAATCCGGTTTTTCTTCCTGCAAAATTTTATGATAATTGCTTCTTCTGAGCGGGACATTATATTCAGAATTTATTTTAAAATACTCGGGGAGCTCATTGTAATCCTTATCAATTATATACTTTCTTGCATCTCCAATTGCGTGAACTCCACCTCGATAAGAAGAGTCTTCATCCGTGACTTCTATATCCGCTTTTGAAAAAAGATATTTTATTTTTTCGGTTTTAGAATTTGATACTACTATAATCTTAACGCCGTTTGAGTTTAATTTATCCACAACCTTTTTCATAGTAGCAACGGGAATTAATTTACCGTCTTCTTTAAATTTGGTAGTGGAATTTACAAAACAATCCTGTGAAAATTCAGCAAGTGAAGGAAATTTATCTAGAATAACTTCTTTTAATTTTTTCAAATCAGTAGTGGAATCAACTGACTTATTTATATAATCAAAAATAGCATTGTTATCACCGAAAGGATCTTCATTATAATATGCTGCAATGTTTCTCCTATTAAACCAACCATACTGATGCGCTTCTTTATTCATTTCCACTTTGCATTCATCGAGAATTGTCTGAACTC
>Ga0180121_10000605_pt1 | contig 15171 bp, 13 predicted proteins | sample AntDrymUQ5402106_2_FD_129676 | JGI IMG/M metagenome (GOLD analysis project Ga0180121, IMG submission 129676) | Polar desert sand microbial communities from Dry Valleys, Antarctica - metaG UQ540 (21.06) (version 2) (version 2) | ecosystem: Environmental > Terrestrial > Soil > Desert | place...
AAATTTTTTGCGAAAGGAATTTTCAGATTATCACGTCTTCTTCCTGAAACAACAATTTATTCCATTGCTAAAAAAACAGATCTTTAAATTAAATTTATCATTGGTGGGAAATAAAGACAGTTTAATTGATGATTTAAAAGATAGGGCCGCATTCTTTGTTTCAAAAAGAAATCTTCATGAATTAATGAAGTCAGATAAGATTGATGAGGTTCTTGAATCGATTAAGAAATTTTCCGGAAGAGGTTTTTATGATAAAATTCGGCTAGCGCAGATAGACGAAGAGTTGTACAAATTGTGTGAAAGGGTAGTTGCACATAAGTCGAAGGTCATTGCTGAGATCGGGACATGGAACGGTGGAACATTTTATGTGTGGACGAGAATTAATCCGCAGGCAAGAAAAATTATCAGCATTGACCTGCCTGATGGTCAGTTTGGCGGCGGCTATGATAGTAAAAGAATAAAATTCTTCAAAGAGTTTGCATACGGCAGAGATAACTCCGAACTTTTTTTTATAAGAGGTGATTCGAAGGCGAACAGCACTTCAAACGAGTTGAATAAAATTCTTGAAGGGGATAAGATCGATTTTCTTTACATTGACGGTGATCATACTTATGATGGAATAAAAAAAGATTTTGAAATCTATTTGAAATATATGGCTCCCGACGGAATTATTGGTTTTCATGATATTAACACACATAAGAAGGGATACGGAGTAGTCCAATTTTGGAATGAGACAAAAGTTAATTATAAGTTTGAAGAGTTTATAAAGGAAGGCAGCAGAATTATGGGAAATGGATTAATTTATCTTGGAAAATAGATTGCATGCCTAAAATTTCCATCATCACTCCTTTATATAACGGACTCAAGACCCTGGAAGAAACGGCAGATAGCGTCTTCATTCAGGATTTTAAAGACTGGGAATGGATATTTTTTGATGACGGCAGTAAGGACGGAACGCAGGAGCTGGCTAAAAAATATGAAAAAGAATTTCCGGGCAGGATTTTCTATTATGAACATTCACAAAATAGAAATTATGGAACTGCCTATACAAGGAACAGGGCTGTTGAAAAATCAAAGGGAGAAATAATTTCCTTTATTGATCAGGATGATATTTGGTTCAAAAACAGATTATCGAGCCAGTTAAAATTATTGGACAAGTCAGACGATTGTGCGATGATATGGGGACCTTGTCTGTATTGGTATAAAGAAAGAGAATTTAAGCAACCGGTTGGATATCGAGGCTCCGGTTTAAGAACCGGATTGTATCAGCCACCGGAATTCATAGAAATTTTTTTAAGTGATCTCCGGGGAACACCGTTGCCGGGCGCGAGTTTAGTAAAAAGAAAATGTTTTGATGCAGTGAAAGGATATGATGAATCGATAAAAGGTTCAGAAGATATTACACTCTGGCTGAAGCTAGCCAATGTATTTACTATTTATTATGAAGATGAAATACTGGTCAAATACAGAAGGCATCAGGATTCAACTCTGAGCGTTGCGAGGGGAAGCGGAGAAATGGATAAATGGGATCTTGATTTTTATAAATGGGTAATCAATTTTTTGAAAAGATCTTCCGCAAAGAAAAATATATTGTACGAAAATGAATTCGCTTATTATAAATGTTTAAAGAGAATTGCCGAAAAGCAGAATTATTTTGGAAGCAGAAAAGAACTTTTAAGAGGATTAAATGCATTCCCCGAATTAAAAAAGAAATTTATGATGGATTATTTACTGGACATAGTGTTACCGTTCGATTTTGCAACTAAGATCTCGGCCAAGTTGAGATTTGATTGGTTTAAAAATATTTAAACAATTGAGAATACCTATTATTCCTGAAAGACAAACTTTTATTAAAAAGGAAGCGCCTCATATTATAAATTTTAAAGGAGTCTGTATTTTTACCGCGATAGGTTTTTTCTTAGAAAAAGATACTTACTTTAACGATCTGGAAGTTCTTCAGCCGGCGACGGATTATGAAATTGAGAATAATTTTTCTAAGAATTCAAATCCCTATTGGCAATGGCATTACGCTCCTCGCGATATTTCATTGAAACAAGCTACAGAAGAATTTGCCCACCTCTTTGAAAAAATCACACATCAAAAATTAAAAGATAAAAAGGTGATTCTCCCGCTTTCCGGAGGTCTAGACAGCCGGACACAGGCGGCGGTATTAGGAAAGGACAGTGAAGTAAAGTGTTATTCGTATAAATTTTCAGATAGTTTCGATGAGACAAAATACAGTAAAGAAATTTGTTCGGTAAAAAAATTTCAGTTAGATGAGTTTGTAATTCCAAAAGGTTATTTATGGCGGGTCATTGAAAAGTTAGCTGAAATAAATCAATGTTATGCCGACTTTACACATCCCCGGCAAATGGCGGTAATCGAAGAAATAAAAAACTTGGGAAATATTTTCTTTTTGGGGCATTGGGGGGATGTGCTGTTTGATGACAACGGTACAATTGACGATATTTCTTTTGATGAACAGGTAGAAGTATTATTAAAGAAAATACTTAAAAGCGGTGGACTTGAACTTGCAGAGTCATTATGGGTATACTGGGGATTGGAAGGAAATTTTAAAGAATATTTAAAAGAAAGAATCTCTATTTTATTGAATAACATAAAGATTGAAAATGTTAATTCAAGAATAAGGGCCTTCAAATCAATGTACTGGGCTCCTCGGTGGACCAGTGCAAATATGAATGTGTTCAGTAATTTTCATCCCGTTGCTCTTCCTTATTATGATGACGAAATGTGTAAATTTATTTGCTCCATACCTGAGAGTCTTCTTGCAGGGAGACAAATACAAATCGAATATATCAAAATGAAAAACCCACAGCTTGCTAAAATACCCTGGCAATCTTATGATCCGTTGAATTTATATACATATAAAAAGTTTACCAATAAATCGAGATTACCATCGAGAGCCATTAAAAAAGTCAAGAGAATATTTGAGGAAAAAATCCATGGTGGAAAACTGACTACGAGGAATTGGGAGATTCAATTCAAAGGCGAAGGTAATGACAGTGAATTGAAAAAACAAATATTTGGAAATGAAAATTTTTTTAAACTAATCCCGGAACAAATAGTAAAGAATTTTTATGATAAGTTCAGAACAGAAGATGAAGTCTATTATTCGCATCCATTGAGCATGTTGCTTACATTATCTTTATTTTGCAAGAATAATTTATCTGAAGTAAGTGGTTAATAAGAAATTAAATATAGCAATATATTCCGGTAATATACCTTCAACAACTTTCATAGAAAATTTAATAGAAGGATTATCGGAATCAGGCTTCGGAATTTATTTATTCGGAAAACAAACAAAAGTCGTTAGCTATAAAGGTGATGTAAAAATATTTTCAACTCCGATTTCTGATTTGAAACTTGTAATTTTTGTAATGAAAGAGTCCTTAAAATTATTTTTTAAAGATTCTAGATTGTTATTTAGGAGTTTAAAAAAAATTTGTAGTCGGAAAAAGAAACTTAAAATATTTTTTACTGAAGCAGGAGCGATTCTACCGATTTTGAATAATCCGCCCGACATATTTCACATTCAATGGGCAAAGACTGTTGAGCAGTATCCGGAATTGTTTGAGCTTCTCAATTGTAAATTTGTCTTGAGCTTGAGAGGCGCTCATATAAATTATTCTCCGCTCAATGATATAAATTTAGCAAACGCTTATAGAAAAACATTTCCTATAATTGATGGTTTTCATGCGGTATCGGAAGCTATCGGTAATGAATCTGTAAAATATGGCGCCGATAAAACCAAAGTTAAAGTAATACATTCCAGTGTAAGAGAAGAGTTGCTGAAAAAAAACTCAGAACTTTATAAAGGGGAGGAATCACTTAGAGTTATTTCAATCGGTAGACATCACTGGAAAAAGGGTTATCATTATGCATTGGACACGATGAAAGCTTTGAAGGATGAAGGTATAAATTTCAAATATACTTTAGTAGCTCAAGGTGAAATACCTGAAGAAATTTTATTTATGCTTGAAGAATATAAACTTCACCATAATGTCGAAGTAATTAAAGGGATGGCGTATGAAAAACTAATTGAAAAACTACAACAATCCCATTTGCTTTTGCTGTCGAGTGTTGAGGAAGGCATTGCCAATGTTGTACTCGAAGCTATGGCTGTTGGTGTTCCTGTAATAACAACAGATTGCGGCGGGATGAATGAAGTTGTTGAAGATAAAGTTAACGGATACATTGTGCCGGTGAGAAATCCAAAAATATTGTTGAAAAAAATCAAAGAATTTATTTCGTCTAATTACGATTTCAAAACATTAATGACAACTAAAGCAAAACAGACAATAATAGAAGAATTTTCAAGAGAAATTCAGATAAACGATTTCAAGAATTTTTATTATTCACTTAACAAGTGAAACAGATCGGACTTGTTCTTCCTAATGCTCCGCAGTATTCGGAAACATTCTTTAATTATAAGATAAAAGGGCTTCAGAATTCCGGCTTTGATGTAACTGTTTTCAGCGGAAAAAGAAAAAATGAAAAATATTTTTTTAAACATTTCGGAGCATATCCTGTATACAGCGGAAAACCTTTCAGGCAGTTTGTTCAACTCGTATTTATTCTTTTGATCACTTTTGTAAGATCGCCATATAATGTTAAAAATTTATTTACAGCCGAAAGAAAAGATGGTAATTCTATTATGGAATCTTTGAAGACAGTTTACATTAATGCTCACATACTTCCGCATAAACTGGATTGGCTGCATTTCGGTTTTGCAACTATGTCATTGAAACGGGAAAACGTTGCCAAATCTATTGGAGCAAAGATGGGGGTAAGTTTTAGAGGATATGACATAAATATTTTTCCGCTAAAAAATAAAAACTGTTACACGAAGCTCTGGAAGAATATTGATAAAGTCCATACGATATCAGACTATCTTCATACAAAAGCATTGAAGCTGGGACTTTCAAAAGAAATAAATTTTGTAAAAATTACCCCGGCGATTGATACTTCTTTGTTTAAGCTTAAAGATAATTTAGGCAAAATAAAAAATCCTCTCGAGATACTTACAGTTGGAAGGCTTAACTGGATAAAAAATTATGAGACAGCTATTTCGGCGATGAAAATCTTAAAAGACAAACGTATTGATTTTATTTATAACATTATTGGTGAAGGTATAGAGTTGGAGCGATTGAAATTCGCTGTGCATCAATCAGGTTTAAATGACAGGGTTTTTTTTTTAGGAAAATTGGATCATGCTAAGATTACGGAAAAAATGCATAGGTCTGACATTTATCTTCAACCGAGCCTGCAGGAAGGATTTTGTGTGTCGGCACTGGAAGCACAAGCAACGGGGCTTCTCTGCATTGTAAGTGATGCAGATGGTTTGAGAGAAAATGTTATTGAGGGAATAACAGGTTGGATCGTGCCGAAGAGAGATCCGGATGCATTCGCAGGAAAAATTATAGAAATAATAAATTTACCTGATGTTAAACGAAAAGATATAGCTTTGAATGCACGCAAGAGAGTCGAGGACGATTTTAAGATTGAAGATCAAAAAATAAAGTTCGAAAATTTTTTCAAAGAATGAATACTACTAAACACTCAATATCCATTGTAAGCCCTGTATATAAGGCTGAAAAGATTGTTGATAAACTAGTAAAGAGAATTACCGAAGAAGTATCGAAGCTGACAGATAATTATGAAATAATCTTAGTTGAAGATGGAAGTGATGATAACTCCTGGAATAGAATAGAAGAAAATTGTTTGAGAGATAAAAATGTAAAAGGAATAAAGCTGACGAGAAATTTCGGTCAGCATTTTGCAATTACTGCCGGGTTAAAATATTCTTCAGGAAATTGGGTAGTTGTAATGGATTGCGACTTACAGGATAATCCTAAATACATTTCAGAAATGATTGAACTGGCGCAGGAGGGATATGAAATAATATTCACGAGGAAAATCGAACGTAAACATTCTTTTTTTAAAAATATAACTGCAAGTGCATTTTATTTCGTGCTGAATTATTTAACAGATAACTTAAGAGCGGACAAAGGTATCGGTTGTTATTCTTTGCTAAGCAGAAAGGTGGTCGATGCGTTTATTGATATTAAAGATTACCGGAGGCATTACCTCATGATACTGAGATGGTTAGGATTTAAATATACCTATCTCGAAGTCAAACATGAAAACAGATTTGAAGGAAAAAGCACTTATAGCTGGTCCAAACTCATCATGCATGCTCTGGATGGAATAACTTCCCAATCTGATAAACTTCTCAGGTTATCGATTGCAATCGGACTCATGTTTTTTGTTGTATCATTATTAATTTCTGTTTATCTTGTTATCAGTTTTATCAATCATGGAGCACTTGCAGGATGGACATCATTGATGATTGCTGTATTCGTTTCAACAGGCTTCATCCTGATTGCAGTAGGTATATTAGGCATATACATAGGAAAAATATTTGAGCAGACCAAAGAAAGACCACTTTATGTAGTCCACAAAAAACTGAATTTTTAATTTTCGAAGATTTTATTCTGTCAAAAATTATTGAAGAAATTAATATTAGTAAAATAGGAGAACAGACTTAATGGTATTTACAGGAAATATTCACCACATAGATAATTACAAAAAGATAATAAATTCAGGGGAAATGATTCGTGAAATCAGAGATAATATTTCTTCCGGTGATATTTATATTGTAAGAAAAGCTGTGCCCCCGGATTACCTTGAAAAGATAAAAACATATCTGATAAACGTAGCAAGAAATTCAATTCCAAATTACAAAAAAATTGAATTAGGATGTCCGAATTTTCACCGTATAAATTATGCAGATAAAAGAGCTTTTGTAACAGGTTGTTTTCATCAATTCGTTTTTTTCCCATGGAATCAGGACTATTTTGATCTGTTTGAAAATCTTAAGCATGTATATTATTTGAAAAATTTAATTTCCAACCAGGCAGCGGATAAATTTTTGAAAAAGGAACCTGAAGAAGGATGCACAGCGCGCATAGCTTTTCAATTTTATCCTGCCGGAAAAGGATTTCTTAACCGTCACAAAGATCCGGTGGATTATCATCAGCTTACAGTTCCCACTCTTACAATGTCAAAGAAAGGTGTTGATTTTAAAGAAGGAGGTGCATTTATTGAAAAAGAAAACGGCGAAAAAATTTATACAGATGATATAAGTGATCCGGGTGACGTGGTTTATTTTAATGCCCAGATAGTGCATGGTGTGGACATGATAGACCCTTCTATAAACAAGGATTGGCTTGACTTTAACGGGAGATGGATGCTATTAGTCGCAGTAAATAAATTGTCCGATAACAGCTCAATAAAAGATGCAGTGGATTTAGCCAAGAATGATAAGCAATAATAATAACTGGGAAAAATTAGGAAGGTTTTTATCTCCTGCTAAAGAAATATTCTGGTTGGAAAGTTGTACGGGTTCTGCTTGTGCGATTCCGGAAAGCGAAAAAGAAAGCATCTTTAAATTATATGTTACAGGCCGTGATAAAAATAATCGTTCTTTTATTGGTAAGATATTGATAAAGATTTCAGACTCAGGAGAAATTTCAATTTTAGAAATTTCAAAAGAACCCGTGTTAAAATTAGGTGAATTGGGAAGTTTCGATGAGAATGGCACCTCATATCCGTATGTAATATGTGAAAATGATTTTGAGAAAATGTATTATACAGGCTGGATGCCTTCCGTCTTAACACCTTTCCAAAATCAACTGGGACTTGCAATAAAAAAAAAAGAAGAAACTGAATTTTCCCGCTATTCAAAAGCTCCGATATTATCAAGAACTAACGAAGACAATTTATCGATCGGTTCGGTTTGTGTTCTTAAAGAAAAAAGTAAATGGCATCTCTGGTACACTTCATTTATTAAGTGGAAGCAAACTCAAACAAAGCCAAAGCATTATTATCTGATAAAATATGCTTACTCCTCCGATGGGATAAATTGGAAAAGAGAAAACAAAGTTTGTATCGATTTTTCTAATCGCGGCGAATATGCTATTGCAAAGCCCTCAGTAATTAAAATTAATGAATATTATCATATGTATTTTTGTTTTCGTGGGAATAAATATAAAATTGGATATGCTTACTCCAAAGACCGGGTTTATTGGAAGAGAGATGATTCGTTGGCCGGCATAAGTTATTCAAAGGAAGGATGGGATTCCGAAGAAATGTGTTATCCTTTTGTTTTCAGGCATAAAGAATTTTTATACATGTTGTATTGTGGAAATGATTATGGGAAAGAAGGTCTGGGATTGGCACGGTTAAAAATTAAACTATGACAAAGAAGGTGATGTTTTTGGGAGCTTCATATGCACAATTACCGCCAATAAATTATGCAAGATCAAAGGGATATTATATTATAACGTGTGACAACAGGCCGAATAATCCCGGACATTCTCTTGCTGATGAAACTTATGACATCAGTACTATTGATAAAGAAGCAATTTTGCAAATTGCAAAAAAAGAAAAAATAGATGGTTTGTTAACATTTGCTTCGGATGTATCGGCCCCTACAGTAGCTTATGTTGCTGAAAGATTAAATCTTCCCGGCAATCCCGTCGATGCAATAGATACATTAGTGTATAAGTCTAAGTTTCGGAATTACACAAATGAAAAAAAGATCCAACCTATTACATTTTCTGTATTCGAGTTGAAAAAAAAAAACGATGCAGTAGAATTCGTTAAGAGCCATAAACTCCCGCTTGTAGTTAAACCTATTGATGCTTCGGGAAGCCGGGGTGTTTCAGTGATTTATGATATTGAAAATGCATGTGTACAAATTGAAAATGCTTTCGCTGAATCAATAAGCAAAAAAATTATTATTGAACAATATATTCCTAAGAAAGGAAAACAAGTGTGTGGTGATGGTTTTATGGAAAACGGGAAATTAAAGTTTATTGATTTTGGAGACGGACATTATTATGAAGACGGCACGCACATGGCTCCCTGGGGAGAAACTTTCCCAAGCACTCATAGGTCCGAAAATTTTTTGGAAGCAAAAATAAATATCGAGAATTTATTGTCCTCAATTGGTTTTTGCAGGGGACCGTTTAATATTGATATTCTTGTTGATAAAAATGATAAGCTTTTCATTAACGAAATAGGTCCGAGAAGTGGTGGCAATTACATTCCAACTGCTACACTATTAAATACCGGCGTTGACATGATAGAAGGTTCGGTGGAATGTGCGTTAAGCAATGACTATGAATTAAATGTTTCTGTTCAAAGAAATAATAATTATTTTTCCTGTTATATGATTCATTCAATCAGTGGCAGTGGTATTCTGAAAGAAATTAAGATGACGGAAGAAGTGAAACAATATATTTATATGGAACATCCTTATATTCAGTTGCAGGAGCAAGTTAATCCTTTTTACAAAGGCAGCGAAGCAATCGGGAATGCTATTATGAAGTTTGACTCTTTTCTTGAAATGCAGAAGTTTTATGAGGAAATTAATAATCATTTTGAAATAATATTGGAATGATACCACTGTTTGATTCTCTTACACATCCCACATTAACAGGGAAATGGTCGAATGGAAAAAATCTTAATGCATCTTTTAGCCTGCTGGGAGAACGATTAGATAAAGAAAATTTCTCACATGCGCTGGCAGTAGGTTTGCATAACGTTGAAAATTACAGCCATCAAGAGTTTATTGATGAATGTAATAAATATCCGAAGTTAATTCCCATTGCTGGATATGATGTTCATATAAAAGATTATGAACATGAACTTGAGAATATAAAACAACTCGGATACAGTGGTATAAAAATTCATCCCAGGTTTTCCGGATTAAATTATTCAGACAATAATCTTAATGCTGTTTTTAAATATTGCGGGAACATTGGTTTGGTAGTCATGTATTGTACTTATGCTCATTCCTCCCTGATAAATTATCCTGTTAAAGATCCTTTTTATAGTTTTGTAGAATATGCAAAAGGATGTGAGAATACAAAAATTATTTTAGTTCATGGAGGAGATGTGGAGTTATTGAAGTATGCTGAATTGGTGCGTTTCAATTTTAATATAATACTTGACTTATCTCTTACGATTATGAAATATAAAAACAGTTCACTGGATCTGGATATTTCTTTTTTATTCAATAATTTCGACAAAAGAATTTGCATAGGGTCGGACCACCCTGAATATTCTCACAAAGAATTGAGAGAGCGTTGTGATTTTTTTTTCAAAGGACTGATTGAGGAAAAGAAAAAAAATATTGCTTACTTAAATTTAATAAATTTTTTTCAACTAAGTGTTGACGAGTAGGCATTAAATGATACATAAGATTTCATATATTAATTTACTCAAGTTGGCTGCTATAATCCGCCGCGGCGGATTTCACCTTGCCTGCTGCAGGCAGGTTTAATTCGTGGCAGGAAATAGTTTATCAGATCAAAGCAGTCAACTTAGTTTAATTTAGTAAAAAATATTAATTATTAATTTTATTGAAAAAGTTTATAGCATTTAACAAACCATATCTCACAGGAAAGGAAACCCAATATATTTTAGAATCAGTTAAGAGCAGAAAGATATCAGGAGACGGATTGTTTACAAAGAAATGCAATGAGTTCTTTGAAAAGAGATACGGATTTAATAAAGTTTTGCTTACCACCTCCTGCACTGATGCACTGGAGATGGCGGCTATATTAATTGACACAAAAGCCGGGGACGAGATTATTGCTCCTGCATATACATTTGTTTCTTCCGTAAATGCTTTTGTTTTGAGAGGGGCTAAAATTGTTTTTTGCGATAGTGAAGATGAAACTCCGAATATTGATGTTGGTCAGATTGAAAAATTAATTACACAGAATACGAAAGCCATAGTTGTCGTGCATTATGCGGGTATTGCAGTTGATATGGATCCGCTTCTTCTACTTGCAAAGAAACATGATATATTTATTATTGAAGACGCCGCACATTCAATTGATTCTTATTATAAAGGGAAGCCATTGGGCTCGCTGGGTCATCTTGCGGCATTTTCATTTCACGAAACAAAAAATGTTATTTCAGGAGAAGGCGGAATGCTCGTGATCAATGATGACCAATTTTCAAAACGAGCAGAGATCATTCGGGAAAAGGGAACAAACCGTTCAGCATTTTTCAGAGGTGAGGTTGATAAGTATGGTTGGGTCGATATTGGTTCATCTTTTCTGCCGTCTGATATAATCGCTGCTTTCCTTTTTGCGCAACTTGAAAATCTTAACGACATTCAGAATAAAAGAAAAGAAATCTGGAACTATTATTATGAGAATTTGAAAAAACTTGCGGATCAAGGTTGTATAGCATTCTCAAAAATTCCTGATTATGCCACTAATAACGCACACATGTTTTACATCGAATGCAGTAATCTTGATGAGCGAAACAAACTCATTGATTACCTTAAATCACAAAGTATTTATGCGGTATTTCATTATCTTTCATTGGATAAAAGTCCCTACTTCAAAGCGAAACACGATGGTAGAGAGATGAAAAATTCCGATAGATATACAGACCGTCTTTTAAGATTACCAATGTATTATGAACTTTCGCAAGACGATCTTGATTATGTAATCGATCATATAAAAAATTTTTACGATAAGGATTAATTTGTTCATTAAGAAATTTCTGAAATTATATGACTCCTTAGGCAGGTATGGTAATATAATTTTACTGGGACTTCTTATAATTACTGCATTCCAAAATCGCTTATTCATGGCGATTAAGTACAAAGGAATCGATTACATAATAGAAATTCTTTTCATAGGTTTAGCTGCATACTTAGTTTACAGAATTTATAAAAATAATTTTTTTGAATTCACTAAGGGAAAAATTTTTAAAACACTGTTAATAGCCGGTATTGTATTTAGAATTGTTTTTGCTGTTCATGATTTCATTGACAGACCTGTTCAGGACAGTGATTATGGCAAGCACGAGAGACTTGGGCATCGGCTGGCGACGGAAGGGGAATTCTATGATTTTTCCGGCGTGGAGTTAAGAAATTTCAGGCAACCGGGTTTGCCGGCCATGTTCGCAATGGGTCTGTTGATTTATAACCATCCAGTGACTTATGCGATCATAATGATACTTTTTTCATTCGGTGTTCTAATTGCGGGATTCTTTCTCTTTAAAGATCTGAAAAATATTGCTGCATTGTTTGCCTTTTTTTATGTCAGCGTTTCACCGAATATGCTCTTCATGGCTTCCAACTCTAACACACAACTTTCTTTTTTCTTTTTTTTGATTCTGCTCTTTTTAGCGCTAAAAAATTATTCAGGAAAATTTTACCAGCTTATTATTATCGGGGCTATTCTTGCGGCTGAGATGTACATAAGATTTAATTTTCTCATGATATTTATTCTAATTCCTTTTATTCTTGAAAAACATTCCGCGAAGAATTTATCTTTAGGATTTGGAAAGTTAGGAATTATCTATATGAGCTGCTTATTATTTTACTTCCCATGGATTTATAGAAATTATAATATTTACGGAACTTTAAGGTTAATGCCCACATCAGGTCTGGGTTTATACAGCTCGAATGTAACAAAAGATCCAAAGAGAGTTGGGGATTATAATGGTATTCCGGACTCAGTAATTCAAAAGTATAGTAACTTGTCTGAAGTGGAATTCGACAAAGCGCTTCAGAAGGAAACCATGGACTTTGTAATAAACAACCCTGAAGTGTATATAAAAGGACTTCCGTATAAATTAACTAAATATTCCGGCAGGCAGGACTGGACAATAGGTTATTTTTTTCAATTTACTAAATATCCGAATAAAGAATTGTTTGAGGATTTTTTCCAGTCAATAGAAAATTTTTTTATTTGGGTAGTTCTATTGTATCCTTTTATATTCTTATTGAAAAATAAGAACCTAACTCCACTCTCAGTTTATATTCTCTGGGCTTATTTAAGCTATACTTTAGTTTTGATTCCCATTTCGGAAACGAGATCAAGATACAATTTTCCTTACATTCTTTTTCCGTTAATTTCAGTTGCGCTTTTAGAAAGAAGAAATGAAAACTCATCCAAAATAAATTAAATTCTTTTTTTATTTGTCTGCTAAGTTAATGATAATTTGGGACTATGATTCTGCATTGGGGCAGATAAATTCTACTATGCCTTATAATTTCAGATTCCGTCCAATATATGAAGAAATCGAAAATGTGAAATATATTCTGTCTGTTGCCAAAAATTCTGATATAAAGATGACATTTGCCTGTTTAGGATTTGCTGCGGAAGAAAGTGCTTACCCATTTGGAAATCCAGACCAAATAAAAAAAATTTTTGATGAGGGTCATGAAATAGCTTCTCATTCATGGCGGCATGAATGGTTTCCCTTTCTTACGGAAAAGCAAATTTTCAAATCACTCGAACGAAGTAAAAGCGCTTTAGAAAAATGCATTGGTAAAGAAGACATTGTAAAAGGCTTTGTTCCTCCGCATAGCAGACCAATGAGCTGGTATAAAAAATTTTCATTCAGTCTGGGTGACAGGTCGATCTATCCGATTCATAAAGGCGGTGATACAGGTTACATTATTAAACAGCTTTCCCTTTTGAATTATAAATGGTGCAGAGTTTTAAAATCCTATAAGTCTGTCTGGGAAAAAGTTCTCGGAAGTTCAGACGAAGAACAATTTATTTTTAGCAAATGGGAAATTCACGATGATGTTATATGTGTGCCTCAGCATTATACGGGCTTTGATAAACCTGCAATAAAGTATCTTGAAAAAGCAATTGAGAAAAATGAAGCATTGGTAATTGTTGGCCATCCTGCTGCATTGAGCAGGGAAAAAGAAGAAAGTTTGTTCCATTTTAATAACTTCATTGAAGAAGTATGCAAGTATAAAATGAATGGCCGCCTAGAAACGATGACAGTTACCGGTTTTATTGACAAAAATATCTTTAAGGGAGTAAACAGTAATTAATATTGAAATCAGACCATATTCAGATGAGCTGGTTAGAAGTCATGAAGAATTTTCTATAAAGGTCTGGCCGGAAAAAAAAAGAAGAAGAATTGAAAGTTACAACAGGTGGAAGTTCAGGGGACCAAAAAATGGAGATGTTAACGGATTATTACTAGCGGTAGAAGGTAGTAAAGTTATTGGTCAGCTTGGGTTTATTCCGGTAAAATTAAAGTTCGAAGAAAAGATTTATGATGCTCAATGGGCTTGCGACCTCTTAGTTGATCCTGATTATAGAAAGCACGGTATTGGCAGCCGTCTTTTTGAAGAGGGAATGAAGCGCGATGTTATAAGTCTAGGAAATAATGCAAGTCCCCGTGCAGATCGTCTGATGCTTAAGTTGGGATTCAGACCCATACCAAGTGGAAGATCAATGGTTTTTCCGCTTGATGTAGAACATCTTCTGAAATGGATTGTTCCTTCAAAATTTAATTATTCAATTCCTTTTCTAAGCAAACTCATTCAACCATACTTCGCCATTAAAAAAAAACTTCTTAAACAAAAAGAGTCTGATTTTAATGTTTGCGCTTGGGAAGATATATTTAATCTGCTCGAGCATCGGCAGGGAGAGATTAATTCACCCCAGATACTGCACGACTGTGATTTTATGAAGTGGCGCGCGACGGGTTTTGAAAATTTTTCCCAGAGGATTAACGCATCAAAAAACCATGATGGAAGTTTCGCTCTGCATAATGTCTTTCTTCCTTATTACAATATTTATGAATGGTATTGTAAAGATCTGACAGAGGTGAAGAGCATGATTGCCCTGTTAATAAATCTTGCTATAAAAACTAAAGCCTCCACATTACAATTAGTTGCAAATAATAATGAAGAAGTAAAATGGTTAAGTTCATTGGGTTTTATAAAATCAAGAAATATGGAGCGAATTATTCATTATTCAAAAGATAATATTCTTGTCCGAGCGGATAAACTTTATTTCACACTTTACGACACTGATTTGAATTTATAACCCGACAATTTGAAAGCCGCAAAAAGTTTTACAGTATTAAAACAAATAATCCCTACATGGTATTTTAACCTTCTTCCGGAAAGTGTTAGTTCATATTCGTCATATTATTTTAATTCTTCTGTGATGAAATTGTCCGACGAAGAAACAAAATTAGCCGAGGAAGATATCAGATATGAAACTCAAATTGCGAAGGATCTTGATCGCGGCTACCAGCTTTGGAATAGAGGGGCCATGCTGACTGTGAATGATATTCCAA
>Ga0180121_10000606_pt1 | contig 15170 bp, 13 predicted proteins | sample AntDrymUQ5402106_2_FD_129676 | JGI IMG/M metagenome (GOLD analysis project Ga0180121, IMG submission 129676) | Polar desert sand microbial communities from Dry Valleys, Antarctica - metaG UQ540 (21.06) (version 2) (version 2) | ecosystem: Environmental > Terrestrial > Soil > Desert | place...
GAAGGCCAGGCCACGACGGTCAGGCCGACGCAGGCCCCCCAGAGAGACCAGGCCAGCCAGCCGGCCCTCTGCCGGGTCACGACGTTGCCTCGCGCAGCCACAGCGAAACGGAGGTCGGCGCCAACGTCTCGCGGACGGCCCGGCGCAGGTCGTTGCCCAGCGTCTCCAGGTCCAGCTCGTCGCGCAGCCGGGTCGAGAAGTCGTCCAACGTACGGGCCGCGTCGTAGCGCCTCCGGTAGAAGCGGCGGTCCACGACCGCCTGGACCCGCGCCCGCAACGGGCGGAACAGCGCGGCCACCGCCAGCGTGGACCCCGCGACAGCCAGGTCGGACTCACCGGTCACCGGGCTCAGCACCAGCCGGAGCACGAGCACCAGCCCCAGGTAGGTCGCCAGCAGCAGAGCTGTCAACGATCCGTACACCAGCGTGCGCTTGATCACGACGTCGATGTCGTAGAGCCGGTGCCGCAGGATCGCGATTCCCGAGGCGAGCGGGATCGTGGCGTAGGCCGCCAGCACCAGCAGCTGGACAACCTCGGGTACGTCGCCCTCGACGGCCCAGATCGCGGCCTCACCCATGATGCTGACGGCGAAGACCACAGCGGCGGAGACGAACCAGGTCATCTGCACCCGCTCCACGCCCCGAGCACGACGGAAGCGAAGCGTGAGCGACGTCGTCGCGAGCAGGAGGCTGTGAAGGCCCAGCGCCCACCCGAGCCCCTCGGGCAGCTCTGCCCCGGCCACCCCGAGGGGGTTCTCGATGCCCTGCACCGGGGCATCGAGGAGCTCCCCGGGCCTCATCGCCGTCCCGACCGACTGGAGCACTACCGCCGCGGCGGCGACCCAGACAGCCGCCCGCCACCGGGGGCGGAGCGGGCGCCCGTCCGGGAAGAGCAGGAAGAGCAACGACGGCAGCCCGAAGACCGGCGCGAGGTAGAGCCATCCGCTCAGCCAGGCCGCCCAGACCGCACCCGGGCGCCCGTCCGGCAGCGCGACCTCGGCGTAGCCCTGAGCCAGGCTGGCGGCCCCGAACAACGTGCCGGCGGCGCAGAACAGCCACCCGATGGCGTTGTCCGGCTGCCGCGAGGCGACGAGCGCCCCGACGACCGGGAACGTCAGCAGCACAGCCGTCAGGCCGATGTCGACGCCTGACACCGCGCCGTCCGCGACGGCCGACAGCGCCACTCCCGCGACCATCATCGACAGCGCGACGGCCGCCAACGACCACGCGCTGCGGCCCGCAACCGAGCTGGGCATCCCCTGGCGACCCTCCCTCCGCTGGCCAACGTTCTACGCCAGGTTGGCCGGCCACCGTGCAGGAATCGTTACGATCCCGACCAGGCCCAGCCGGGGGGAGACGGAACAGCTCGTGATCGAGGTCAGCCTGCTGGGACCCCCGAGGGTGGAGCGCGACGGGGCGCTCGTCGCGTTCGACACCCGCAAGGCGGTCGCCCTGCTGGCCCACCTCGCGCTGACCGACCGCCCCCGTCCGCGCGACACACTCGCCGACCTGCTCTGGCCGGGCGCCGACCCCGACCGGGCGAGAGGTGCCCTCCGTCGGACTCTCTCGACCCTGCGCAGCGCGGTCGGCCCCGACCTCGTCGAGGCGACCCGAGACCACGTCCGCCTCGTCAGGGAGCCAGGGCTGGCTCTGGACGTCGAACGGTTCCGGTGCCTGCGGGCCGGCGCCGAGCGCAGCGACCTGGAGGCGGCCGTGGCGCTGTTCCGGGGCGACCTCCTCGAAGGCTTTACCGTCCGGGACGCGCCCGACTTCGAGTCCTGGGTGCGGACAGAGTCCGAGGGACTGCGCCGCGAGCTGATGACCACCCTCGCGCGCCTGGCCGACGTCCGAACCGCGGCGGGTGACCTGGCGGGCGCCGTGCTCGCCGTACAGCGCTGGCTCTCCCTCGACCCGCTGCACGAGCCCGCGCACCGGGCACTGATCCGGCTGTACGCCGATGCCGGTGACCGCGCCGCTGCCCTAGTGCAGTACCGCGAGTGCGTCCGCACGCTCTCCCGCGAGCTCGGGGTGCCACCCCTGTCCGAGACGACCCGGCTGTACGAGGAGATCAACCACGGTTCGTACGCCGGGGCGGCACCCGCACGCTCGCCCGCCCAGGGCGCACCGGTACCGGCCGGCCGGCCGAGCGCACCGGCCGTTCTCACCGCCCCGTTCGTCGGACGCGCCGGCGACCTCCGTGCGCTGCGAGCGGCATACGACGCGATAGGGGAGGACGGGCAGGTCGCCGTGGTCGAGGGCGAGGCCGGGATCGGCAAGTCCCGCCTGGTCGAGGAGCTGTTCGCCCAGCTGCGCCGGGACGGTGCCCGGGTGCTCGTCGGACGGGCCCACGACGGTGAGTCAGGCCTCGCGTACGCCCCGGTAGTCGAAGCCCTGCTGGGACGGTTGCGCGACGACGCGAACTGGCTGGACGGCGTCGGCGACCGCGCGCTCGGCGAGGCCGCCCGGCTGGTGCCCGAGATCGTCGCCGGCCGGGCGGCCCCGGTCGGGACGGCCCTGGACGCACCGGGCGCCGAGATCCGGTTCCTGTCCGGCCTGTGGGCGACGCTCGTGGCGGCCGCGGCAGGCGACGTCCCCGGCGCCCTGCTGCTCGACGACGCGCAGTGGGCCGACGACGCCACCCTCGGGCTGCTCTCCTACGGGTTGCGGCGACTCTCGGGTGCCCCCCTACTCGTCGTCCTCGCGTGGCGGACGCCGAACGACCACCCCTTGCGCCGGGCGGCCACGACGGCGGGCCGGGCCGGGGCCGTCGTGCGGCTCGACCGGCTCGGTCCCGAGGCCGTGGCGGAGCTGGTGCGCCGGACCCGACCCGGCGAAGCGGATCCGCAGGTCCCTCAGCGGCTCTGGGAGACGACCGAAGGGGTGCCGCTGCTGCTCGTCGAGTACCTGCGGACGCCCGGCGAGGGCGACCGCTGGCCGATCCCGACCGGGGCCCGCGACCTGCTGCTTGCCCGGCTCGACCCGGTGGCGGAGACCGCGCGCCAGGTGCTCGCCGCGGCCGCCGTGCTGGGCCGGTCCTTCGACGTGGACACCGTCCGGGCGGTGAGCGGGCGTACGGAGGAGGAGACGGTGACGGCGCTGGAGGACGTGGTCCGGCAAGGCCTCGTCCGAGAGCGCGATCACGACTACGACTTCGGCCACGAGCTGCTGCGCACCCTGGTCTACGAGCAGACGAGCCTGGCCCGGCGTCGGTTGCTGCACGGACGCGCCGCCGACCTGCCCGGTGCGCCGGCCGCCGCCGTGGCGCGACACCTGCAGCTGGCGGGTCGGGAGGAGGACGCGGCGAGGGCCTATCGCCGTGCAGGCGAGCAGGCGCGCGCGCTGTTCGCCAACGCCGAGGCGCTGGCTCACCTGCGTACCGCGCTGGCCCTCGGTCACCCGGACCGGGCCGGGCTGCTGACCGCCGTCGGCGACCTGCAGACCCTCGTCGGGGACTATGCCGGAGCCCTCTCGAGCCTGGAGACCGCTGCGGCCGTCGCGTCGGCCGAGGGGCCGACGGCGCTGGCGCCGGCCGAGCACCGGTTGGGTCGGCTACGCCACCGGCGCGGGGAGTACGCCCTGAGCGAGGCGCACCTGCTGGCAGCCCTGCTCGCGACGTCGGACACCGACGTCGTCCAGCGCGCCGGCATCACCGCCGACCTCAGCCTCGCCGCACACTCGCAGGGTGACCTGGACCGGGCACGGGCCCTGGCCCACGAGGCGCTGGCACTGGCCGAGGACGCCGGCGACGCCCGTTCCCGGTGCCAGGCGCACAACCTGCTGGGGATGCTCGCGACTGCCGACGGCGACACCAACGACGCCCTGTCGAACCTGCACCGGAGCCGGGTGCTCGCGGACGAGGCCGACGACCCGGACCTGCGGATCGCGGCGCTGAACAACCTCGCGCTGGCCCACCGGGCACGTGGCGAGCTCGACCGTGCCATGGAGCTGACGACCGAGGCCCTCGACCTGTGCACCGCCCTCGGGGACCGCCACCGGGAAGCCGCCCTGCACAACAACCTCGCCGACCTGCTGCAGGCCGCCGGGCGACCCGAGGAGGCGATGGCCCGCCTCAAGGCAGCGGTCGAGATCTTCGCCGAGGTGGGCGCGACGGACGAGCCGCGCCCGGAGATCTGGAAGCTCGTCCGCTGGTGAGCTCCCCGGCGGCGGGAGAGGAGCCGCTAGGGCCGGGAGAGGGACTCGTGGCCGAACGATGCGCCAGGCCCGGCCGCGGGCACCGGCTCGGGGTCGACCTCGAGCAGGCCGGCGCCGAGCAGCTCGGGCTCGGGCAGCTCCACCGGGTAGACCCCGTCGAAGCAGGCCCGGCACAGGTTCTCCACCGGCTGCTCGCTGGCGGCGACCAGCCCGTCGAGGGAGATGTAGGCCAGCGAGTCGGCGTCGATCGACGCGCGGATCTCCTCGACCGCGAGGCCGTTGGCGATGAGCTCGCCGGGAGAGGCGAAGTCGATGCCGTAGAAGCAGGGCCACTTAACCGGGGGTGAGGCGATGCGCACGTGCACCTCGGCAGCGCCGGCCTCGCGCAGCATCCGCACGAGCGCGCGCTGGGTGTTGCCGCGCACGATCGAGTCGTCGACGACCACCAGCCGCTGGCCGGCGATGACCTCGCGCAACGGGTTGAGCTTGAGTCGGATACCGAGCTGCCGGATCGTCTGCGAGGGCTGGATGAACGTCCGCCCGACGTAGGAGTTCTTCACCAGACCGAGGCCGTACGGGATGCCGCTGCCCTGGGAGTAGCCGACCGCCGCCGGGGTGCCGGACTCGGGCACCGGGATGACCAGGTCCGCCTCCGCGGGTGCCTCGACCGCGAGGCGACGGCCCACCTCGACCCGCGTCGCGTGCACCGACCGGCCCGCGATCCGGGTGTCGGGCCGGGCGAGGTAGACGTACTCGAACAGGCAGCCCTTGGGTTCGGCCGGTGCGAACCGCTGGGTGCGCAGCCCGTGCTCGTCGATGGCGATCAGCTCTCCGGGCTCGACCTCGCGGACCTGCGCAGCACCGACGATGTCGAGGGCGGCCGTCTCACTCGCGACGACCCAGCCCCGGTCCAGCCGGCCCAGCACAAGGGGGCGGATCCCTTGCGGGTCGCGCGCGGCGTACAGCGTGCCCTCGTCCATGAAGACGAGCGAGAAGGCGCCCCGCAGCTCGGGGAACACCGCCATCGCCGCCTCCACCAGCGACCGGTCGGGGTAGGACGCGAGCAGCGCCGTGACGATCTCGGTGTCGGTGGTGCTGTGCAACGCGAGGTGCGAGCCCCCGATGCCCTCGCGCCAGCGCCGGGTCTCGCCCTCGCTGGGCGCGGCCCCGTCGTAGGGCAGCTGGCCGCTGTCCGCGGCGAGCTTCTCGACCAGCTCGAAGAGCTCCCGGGTGTTGGTGAGGTTGCCGTTGTGGCCCAGAGCGATCGACCCGCCTGCCGTCGAGCGGAAGGTCGGCTGCGCGTTCTCCCACACGCTGGCCCCGGTCGTGGAGTAACGCGTGTGCCCGATGGCGAGGTGGCCGCGCAGCGAGCTGAGGTTGCCCTCGTCGAAGACCTGCGCGACCAGGCCCATGTCCTTGTAGACGAGGATCTGCGACCCGTTGCTCACCGCGATGCCCGCAGACTCCTGGCCGCGGTGCTGCAGGGCGTAGAGCCCGAAGTACGTCAGGCGCGCGACCTCGGTGTCGGTAGGCGCACCGGCCGGGGTCCACACGCCGAAGACCCCGCACGAGTCCTGCGGGCCCATCTCACCGGGGTGCAGGTCGTGGTTGAGCCGACCGTCGCCACGTGGCACGGCCCGAGTCTACGGGCTGGCTGCGGGCGGATCCTCCATGCCGTACGGCGTGGCCGCACCCGCTCAGCGCGACCGGCCGGTGAGCAGCACGGCAAGCAGGCCGCCCAGCAGTGCCCCGGTGCCGGCCAACAGCATGCCGAGGTAGAAGAAGAGCACCACCGGGCGCTCGACCACGTCGCCCCGGGCCAGCACCACCACCGCCGTCACGACGAGACCGACGAGCGCTCCGGTGAGCAGGAACCGCAGGTAGCGCGGGCTCGGGCGACGGGTCTCGGGCACGACATGATGCTAGGCGAGCGGCCGACTCGGCCGCCTAGATGCGCCCGCCGGCCGGGTCGGAGGAGATCCGCTGCGCCAGCCACACCGGCAGGACGGAGAGCAGGACCAACAGGGCCGCCACGACGTTGACCACCGGCGCCTGGTTGGGTCGTGCCAGGTTCGTGAAGATCCACACCGGCAGGGTCTGGACGCTGGCTCCCGCGGTGAACGTCGTCACGATGATCTCGTCGAAGGACAGCGCGAACGCCAGGAGCCCACCTGCGACCAGGGCCGAGCGGACCGCGGGGAACGTCACGTGCCGGAAGGTCGCGAAGACATCGGCGCCGAGGTCCATCGACGCCTCCTCCAGCGAGCCGCCGGTCCGCCGCAGCCGCGCGAGCACGTTGTTGTAGACGACCACGACGCAGAACGTCGCGTGCCCCACGATGACGGTGAACAGCCCGAAGCTGACCCCCAACGGCTGCAGCGTCGTCGTGATCGCGTTGGACAGGGCGATGCCCGTGACGATGCCGGGCAGCGCGATCGGCAGCACGACGAGGATCGACACCGCCTCCCGTCCGAAGAAGCGGTAGCGCGCGACAGCGAAGGACGCCATCGTCCCGAGCACCAGCGCGATGGCGGTCGCACCGAGACCAGCCTTCACAGAGGTGAGCAGCGCCGTGCGCGCCCCGGCGCTGTCCCACGCTCGCGACCACCACTCGAGGGTCAGCCCCGACGGCGGCCACCCGAAGGTCCGGTCGGTGTTGAAGGAGGAGACCAGCACCACGGCGAGCGGGACGTAGACGAACGCGAGCCCGAGCGCCATCACCGCAGCCAGCCCCGCTCGCGCCCGCCGGGAGAGCCTCACAGGTTGTCCAGGGCGCCTGTGCGGCGGACGGCGAGCAGGAGGACGACCATGATGAGCACCGGTACTGCGGCCAGCGCGGCCGCAAGCGGGAGGTTGTTGGCGGCACCGGCGTTGCCCTGGATGAGGTTGCCGAGCAGCTGGCTCTTGCCGCCGACGATCTGCACCGCGATGTAGTCACCGAGGCTGAGCGAGAACGTGAAGATCGCACCCGCCACGACCGCTGGGAAGGCCAGCGGCAGCACCACCGACCGGACGGTGCGCCCGGCGCCGGCGCCGAGGTCGGAGGAGGCTTCGAGCAGGGAGTCGGGCAGCCGCTCCAAGCCCGCGTAGACGGGCAGGACCATGAACGGCAGCCAGAGGTAGGTCAGCACGATGATCGTCGCGGTCAGCCCGAACCCTGGGCCCTGCACGCCGAGCGGTGCGAGCGCCCAGTTGACGACGCCGTCTCCGGCCAGCATGGTGCGCCACGCAAAGGCCTTGACGAGATAGCTCGCCCACAGCGGAGTGAGCACCGCGACCACGAGCAGCTGCCGGCGCCGAGGGGAGGCGACCTTCGACATGTACAGCGCCATGGGGAACGCGAGCACGGCGCACATGACGGTGACCGCAGACGCGATGCCGACGGTCCGCAGCGTCACCGCCCGGTAGACGTCGGACGCGAGCAGCTCGCGGAAGTTCTCGAACGTGCCGTCGCGGACCACGTCGCCGGTGAAGGTGTCGGTGGTCCAGAACGCCGAGAGCAGCAGCACCCCCAACGCGCCGAGGTAGACCACGACGAGCACCAGCATCGGCAACGTGATCAGGAGCATCAACCGCAGCCGGGGACGCCGGTGCAGCGCGCCCGACGACCGTCGCGCGAGCGACGGCCGCCGGGCCTCGTGCACCGCACTCATCGTGAGGAGGTCACCCCTTGATCTCCTGCCAGGCGGTGGTCCAGTCGCCGTAGTCCTTGCAGGTCACGTCGGTCCGGCCGTCGATGCACTCGGCGATCGGCGTCGTCCAGTACCAGATCTGGTCGAAGTAGGCCTCGTCCTCGGCGTGGAAGATCTCGCAGTGGTTCTCGACCGCGGTCTCCGCACACGCCTTGGCGTTGGACGGTGCCTCGCCGAACCACTCCGACACCTGCGCGTTGGCGACGGGGGAGATGATGTGGTCCAGCCACTTGTAGGCACACGTCTTGTTCTTGCTCTTCGTCGCGACCATCCAGGTGTCCGACCAGCCGGTGGAGCCCTCCTTGGGCAGCACCGCCTCGACCGGAGCCTTGTCCGCCTGCGCGAGGTTCACGATGATCTGCCACGTGGTGCCCACCACGGAGTCGGCGTTCTTGAACGACTGGATCTCCTTTGTGTAGTCCGACCAGTACTCCCCGATGTTGGCGTTCTGCGTCTTGAGCAGGTCGACTGCCGCCTGGAACTGCTTGTCGTCCAACGCATAGGGGTTCTTGATCCCGAGGTCGGGCTGGGTCGCCATCAGGTAGACCGCCGCGTCGGCGATGTAGATGGGCGAGTCGTACGCCGTGATCTTTCCGGCGTACGGCGAGTCCGCGTCCCACACGACGTCCCAGGAGTCCGGCGCCGGTTCGACCTCGTCGGTCCGGTACATCAGCAGGTTCGCACCGCGGCCGTGCGGGACGCCGTAGGCGGTGCCGCCGACGCTGTTCCACGGCTTCATCTTCAGGGCATCGAAGACGTCTGCGTAGTTGGCGATCAGGTCGGTGTTGACCGGCTCGACGTCACCGGACGCGATCAGCCGCAGCGAGGCGTCCCCGGACGCCGACACCACGTCGTACTGTCCGGTCTTCATGAGGTTGACCATGTCGTCCGACGTCGGCGCCGTCTTGACGTTGACGGAGCAGCCGGTCTCTTCCTCGAACGGCGTGACCCAGTCGACCGCCGGGTCGGTGCTGCCGTCCTCGACGTAGCCAGCCCAGGCGACGATGTTGACCTCGCCCTCGGGGGTCCCGAGCTTGTCCAGCGCCTTGAGCTTCGGCGGGGTGAAGCCCTGCTGGCCGGCGGTCGACTTCTCGTCGTCGCCACCGTCCCCCGAGCCGCTTCCGCACGCTGAGAGCACGAGAGCTGCGGCCGCCGCCACGGCGACTAGAGCCTTGCTGTTCATCCGTTGCCTCCTTCTGTCGCCGCGCTCCGCACGCGGTAGATGTGGTGCCTGTCGAACCCCAGCCGCACCCGGCGGCCGCGCAGGCCCGCCGGGTCCGCCGGGACACGTCCCGTGTTCTGCTGCAGCGCGACGAGCTCGGGGCCGGCGTCGAGGCGCACCACGAGCCGGGTCGCAGGACCGGCGTAGACGACCTCGGTGACCTCGCCCGCGGCGAGCACGTCCGAACCGGCGACCGTCGAGGCGTCGTGGTGGACCGTGATCTTCTCCGGCCGGACGCTGAAGGTGCCGTCGTCCCCGAGCAGCTCGCGCGCGGCCGCACCGGTGATCAGGTTCGACGTCCCGACGAAGCCGGCCACGAACTCGCTGGCCGGCCGCTCGTAGACCTCGGTCGGGGTCCCGACCTGCTCGACGCGGCCCTCGTGGAAGACGGCGATGCGGTCGCTCATCGTCAGGGCCTCCTCCTGGTCGTGGGTCACGAAGACGAACGTGATGCCGACCTGGCGCTGGATCGCCTTGAGCTCGACCTGCATCTGCTCGCGCAGCTTGAGGTCCAGGGCGCCCAGCGGCTCGTCCAGCAGCAGCACCTTGGGGCGGTTGACGAGCGCCCGGGCGAGCGCCACCCGCTGGCGCTGGCCGCCCGAGAGCTGGCTGGGCCTGCGCCGGTCCATGCCCTCGAGTCGGACGGTCGCCAAGGTCTCACGCGCCCGGGCGTAGCGCTCGGACTTCCGCACGCCCTTCACCATCAGGCCGTAGCCGACGTTGTCGAGGACCGACATGTGCGGGAAGAGGGCGTAGTCCTGGAACACGGTGTTGACGTCGCGGTCGAAGGGCGCGTCCCGGGTGACGTCGCGCCCGCCCAGGTGGATCGCCCCGGCCGTCGGCGTCTCGAACCCGGCGACGAGGCGCAGGACCGTGGTCTTCCCGGAGCCCGAGGGGCCGAGCATGGCGAAGAACTCTCCGTCGGCGACCTCGAGGTCCACCGACTCGACCGCGACCACCTGGTCGGCCGCGCCCGCGCCGCCGAACACCTTGCGCAGCCCGACGAGGCGCACAGCGGCCTCGCCCACGCGACTACCTCCTGAGCGGAATCGAGCCGGACCCTGCTGAGGGGAACGCTAGCGCCAAGAACCCGGATCGACACGGATTTCGTCGCCACCTGTCCGAGCGGTCCCGGAAACCGTCGCCATACCGTGATCAACCCCCCGATTTACTTCCCCGCGCAGGTCGGGAGGTCACGCGGGGGCGCCGACGTCCAGGACGGTGCGGGCGGCGCGGCGAATGCGCCAGTCCGGGACCGTGCGACCGAACTCGACGGTCACCGCCAGCCCGTCGGTGCGGTTGTTGACCCACCCGGTGAACGTGCCGTGACAGACGCCGGTGCACACGAAGTCGCGCACCGGCAGCCGCATCCCGGCCGCGAGCGCCCGCACCGTGCGCATCCCCTTGTCGTTCGCTCCGACGCCGAACAGTGGCTGATGGAACGTGATGACCAGGTGCGGCTCGACCCGGCGCACGAGGCGGCGCAGGACCAGTGACTCCGGCTCGCTCAGCGGCGCCGGCCCGGACCAGGTGGCGTCCCGGGGGCTCGAGCCCCAGCGGAAGGGAAAGTTCCGGTTGAGGTCGACCCCCGCGGCGTTGGTCCGCCGGTCGGCCTCGTCGCCGTCGGGGTTCACGGTCCGCGCCAGCCACAGGTCGAGACCGGTGGGGAGCCCTGCCCGGCGTACGAGCTCACGCACGACGCCGTGGCCCGCGCGCTCGTCGCCGTGGATGCTGCCGATGACCAGGACCCGCCGGGTCGCCCCCTCCGACGTCCGGCGCACCACCGTGATCAGGCGGCCCTCGACGGACGTGCCGACCACCTCCCGCGTGGTGACGGGCTCGACCGCAGCGGATGCGGGCGCGGCGGCGACGAGGCCGAGGGCGGCGAGCACGACGGCCGTACGACGGGTGCGGCGGATGCTGCGGATCGACATGGCGCCCACGCTAGGCGCCCGACGCCGGCAAGCGGGGCATCTGGTTCACACGAGGGGGAGCCACGTGTCGAGGTCGGCGCGCCCGCCACTGGCCGCGACCCGCCCCTGTGCGACGGCGTCGGCCCAGGCCAGGCGGCCGGCGCCGAGCAGCAGCCACGTCACGGCGTCCATCTCGACGACGTTGGGCGGCGTGCCCCGGGTGTGCCGCGGTCCCCCGGTCCCGCACTGGACGGCGCCGTGCGGGGGGACGCGCACCTCGACCGAACGTCCCGGAGCCCTGGCTGCGAGCTCTTCGAGCAGGAAGCGGGCCGCGTCGCGAACGTCGACCGGCTCGGGGTCGTCGACGGCGAGCGCCCGCTCCAGCGCCTTGCGACCGAGAACCGGGTCGGTCCGGCGGCGCGGCGCCACGTCAGCCCTGCCGCGTCTCTGGCACACACCGGACAATAACGAGCACCGGATCCGCCCCCCCACCCCGCGGTGATCATGCAGTTGTGGTTGCGACCTCACGGCACAATGATCATGCGGGCTGCTGGAGGTAGGGTCGGCGGGCGCGGCCGGGCGACCGGGGCGGCCGTGCGGGCGTAGCTCAACCGGCTAGAGCGCCACCCTTCCAGGGTGGAGGTGTTGGTTCGCGACCAGCCGCCCGCTCCAGACTCTCCATCCTGCCTCCCCAACCCCTCCACCCCGCGGTGATCATGCAGCTTTGGCAACCACAAGTGCATGATCACCGCGGAGGGGGTTGGGTTAGGCGAAGAGGGCGGGAAACGTCGACTCGTGGGCGGTGCGGAGGTCGGCGAGGGGGACCGAGAACAACCCGCCGAAGGTGAGTGCGTCGCCACCGGTGGTGCCCAGACGGGTGATCGGCACGCCGTACGACGAGGCGCGCGACTCGAGGTCAGCCGCCCGGTCGTTGGGCGACGCCACGACCGCCCGGGCCACCGACTCGGCGAACAACGCGACGAACGGGTCGTCGTGAAGAGCCGCCACATCAACGACGGCGCCGACCCCGCGGCGCAGGGCCATCTCGACCAGTGTCTGCGCGAGCCCGCCGTCGGACACGTCGTGGGCAGCCGTCACCAGCGACTCGTCGGCGGCGTCGGCCAGCAACGCCCCCAGGGCCTTCTCGGCGGCGAGATCGACCGCTGGCGGGTGACCACCGAGGTGACCATGCACGTGGTGCGCCCACTCCGAGCCGCCCAGCTCGTCGCGGGTCGTGCCGAGCAGCAGCACCACCTCGTCGGGCGCCGCGAAGCCGGCAGGCACCCGGCGGCGCACGTCGTCGAGGACACCGAGCACACCCACGACCGGGGTCGGGTTGATCGCGACGTCGCCGGTCTGCCGGCTGGACGTCTGGTTGTAGAAGCTGACGTTGCCGCCGGTGACCGGCACCCCCAGGGCGAGGCACGCGTCGGCCAGCCCCCGTGTCGCCTCGGCGAACTGCCACATCACGTCCGGGTCCTCCGGCGAGCCGAAGTTCAGGCAGTCGGTGACCGCGAGCGGCCGGGCTCCCGTGACGGCGACGTTGCGGTAGGCCTCCGACAGCGACAGCTGCGCCCCGGCGTACGGATCGAGCTTGGTGTAGCGGCCGTTGCCGTCGGTCGCCAGCGCGACACCGAGGTGCGTCGTCTCGTCGACACGGACCACACCCGCGTCCTCCGGCTGCGCGAGAACGGTGTTGCCGCGGACGTAGCGGTCGTACTGGTCGGTCACCCACGACTTCGACGCGAGGTTGGGTGAAGCAACCAGGTCGAGCAGCGTCGCGCGCAGCTCGTCGCCGCCGACCGGGCGGGTCAACGCGTCAGGCGATGAAGCCTGCAACGCGTCCTGCCACGACGGCCGCGCGTAGGGCCGCTCGTAGACCGGACCCTCGTGGGCGACGGTGCGCGGCGGCACGTCGACGATCGTCTCGCCGTGCCACTCCACGGTGAGCCGACCCGTGTCGTCCACCTCGCCGACGACTGCCGCGAGCACGTCCCACCGCGCACAGATCGTGAGGAACGCGTCGAGCTTTCCCGGCTCGACGACAGCACACATCCGCTCCTGCGACTCGCTCATCAGGATCTCCTCGGGCTGCAGCGTCGCGTCGCGCAGCGGCACCCGGTCGAGCCATACCCGCATGCCGCCGTCACCGCTCGACGCCAGCTCCGACGTGGCGCACGACAGCCCGGCGCCACCGAGGTCCTGGACGCCGACGACCAGGTCGGCTTCGAAGACCTCCAGGCAGCACTCGATGAGCACCTTCTCCATGAACGGGTCACCCACCTGCACCGCGGGTCGCTTGCTGGGCCGTGCGTCGTCGAAGGTCTCGCTCGCCAGCACCGACACGCCGCCGATGCCGTCACCGCCGGTCGCGGCACCGAAGAGCACGACGAGGTTGCCCGTGCCGGACGCGTGCGCGAGCTTGATGCCTGGTTCTTCCCGGCTGTGCCGGACCACCCCGACGCAAAGGGCATTGACGAGCGGGTTCCCGGCGTACGACGGGTCGAACACGACCTCGCCGCCGATGTTGGGAAGCCCGAGACAGTTGCCGTAGCCACCGATCCCAGCGACCACACCGGGCAGCACCCGCCGGGTGTCCACGGAATCGCCGGGGCCGAAGCGCAACGGGTCCATCACCGCGACGGGTCGGGCGCCCATCGACATGATGTCGCGCACGATGCCGCCGACCCCGGTGGCGGCGCCCTGGTAGGGCTCGACGTAGGACGGGTGGTTGTGCGACTCGACCTTGAACGTCACCGCCCAGCCCTGTCCGATGTCGACGACGCCGGCGTTCTCACCGATCCCGACCAGCAGCGCGTCGGTCTGCGGGGCCTTGTCGGCGAACTGCCTGAGGTGCATCTTGGACGACTTGTAGGAGCAGTGCTCGCTCCACATCACGGAGTACATCGCCAGCTCGGAGTTCGTCGGGCGGCGACCGAGAATCTCGCGGATGCGGGCGTACTCGTCGTCCTTGAGCCCCAGCTCCCGGTAGGGCTGCTCTACCTCCGGCGTCGTCTCCGCGTCCTTGACCGTCTCGGTCACGCCCCGACCGACGCCTTCAGGACGGAGGTGAAGAACGCCAGGCCGTCGGTCGACGGACCGGTCAGCGCCTCGACCGCGTGCTCCGGATGCGGCATCAGGCCGACCACGTTGCCGCGCTCGTTGCTCACGCCGGCGATCGACCGGTAGGACCCGTTCGGGTTCTCCCCGGCGTACCGCACGACGACCCGGCCCTCGCCCTCGAGCCGGTCCAGCGTCGCGTCGTCGGCGACGTAACCGCCCTCGCCGTTCTTCAGGGGTACGACGATGCGCTGGCCGACCTCGTAGTCCGCGGTCCAGGCCGTCGAGGCGTTCTCGACCACCAGCTCCTGGTCCACGCAGCTGAACAAGCGGTGGTCGTTGCGGATCAGTGCACCCGGGAGCAGGTGGGACTCGCAGAGCACCTGGAACCCGTTGCAGATCCCCAGCACCGGCATCCCGCCGCCGGCACCGTCGACGACAGCCGTCATCACCGGTGCGAAGCGGGCGATCGCCCCGCACCGCAGGTAGTCGCCGTAGGAGAACCCGCCCGGCAGCACGACCGCGTCCACAGCGCGGAGTTCGTCGTCGGCGTGCCAGAGCGCGACCGGCTCACCACCGGCGAGTCTGATCGCGCGCTCTGCGTCGGCGTCGTCGAGCGACCCGGGGAAGGTGACTACCCCCACCCGGAAACCTTGGGCCACCTTCGGCGTCACTCGTGCTCCACGTGCACGGTGTAGTCCTCGATCACCGGGTTGGACAGCAGCGTCTCGGCGGCGTGGCGGATCTGGGTGAGGCGCTCCTCGGTGACCTCGCCGTCGAGCTCGAGCTCGAAGCGCTTGCCCTGTCGGACCGCCGTGATGCCGTCGAAGCCCAGCCGGGGCAGGGCCTGGGCGACCGCCTTGCCTTGGGGGTCGAGGATCTCGGGCTTGAGCATGACGTCGACGACGACGCGGGCCATCTCGGGCGCTCCCAGGACGAAAGGACTGACAGGCCCAGCCTAGCCGTCGGGCTGCGAGCACCCCCTCTGTCTCATGATCGGAGATCGTTTGCGGCTTCTACGGCGCTCAGGATCAGGGGATCGTCGCAACACCCCGACTTGATGGAGGGGTGTCATGCCTGCAAGGCCGTTGGATCCCGCAGTGGTTCGGGGGGTGCTGGACCTGCTGTCGCA
>Ga0180121_10000607_pt1 | contig 15160 bp, 14 predicted proteins | sample AntDrymUQ5402106_2_FD_129676 | JGI IMG/M metagenome (GOLD analysis project Ga0180121, IMG submission 129676) | Polar desert sand microbial communities from Dry Valleys, Antarctica - metaG UQ540 (21.06) (version 2) (version 2) | ecosystem: Environmental > Terrestrial > Soil > Desert | place...
CAGATAGTGCCACGCCTCGGTGCATTCATCGTCCGCGAGACAGAGACAGGCCGCGCCGAAGAGATCGCGAGCAAGGAACGCGCGATAGTCGTCGGCAGTGATGGTCGGATCTTCGCGGCGGGCCTTGGCCAGCACTGCCTGTCCCTGTTCGACCATCCGCTCATAGCTCCGGGACACGCTCCCTGCACGACGCGTATAGCCCACGAGCGTTTGCGGCACGCAGCTGAAACAGTGCCGTCGCGCCAGCCGGATCCATAGATCCCAATCGGCCCGATCGGGCAGCGATACGTCGAATCCGCCGGCCTCCTCGAGCGAGCGGCGCGACACGAGGGCAACGCTTCCGCCTGAGACCATGTCCCATTCGAGCATCTCGCGATAGACATTCCCCTCACGTTTGCCACCGAGCCGCCAGCCTAGCAAACGGCCGGCGGAATCCACCAGCGCCGAGTAGCACGACACTACCGCTGCACCCGGGACTGCGTCGAGACGGGCCATCTGAAGCTCGAGTTTGCGCGGGTGCCAGAGATCGTCGTCGTCGAGGAACGCGACCACGTCGCCTCGCGCCGCGTCGATGCCCCGGTTTCGTGCAGCGGCGATCCCGCTATTACCCTGCTCGAGAAGCCTGATCCGCGCATCGGCGTCGATCAAACGAGCGACGATCGCTGAAGTGTCGTCGGTCGAGCCGTCATTGACGACTATTACCTCGAAGTCGGTGAATGTCTGCCGCCGCAATCGCGACAGAGTGGGTCCGATACGCGACTCACTCTGGAACGCCGGAACGATGACACTCACCCGTGGCCCGCGACTCAAGCCACAGTCACCGGTGTCATCTGCACCGAGAAGCGCCGGCTCGGTGCATTGTGCGCCCAGCTGCTGATCTCGGCCGCGCCATCTTCCACCACTCGCCATTCGAACCCCGACACGAGCTCAAGCGCAAAGATGGCTCCCACCACCTTGGTGAGCTCCTCTCCAATGCAAGCGAGACGAAAGGCTCCGAACGGTGCGTATTGCGCGCGCGTGAAAGGCTTGCCCAGGAAGCGGTCCGGGTTGAACACCGTTGGATCGGGAAACGTCGCCGCGTCCTGATGACTCTCGCGGATGCACATGCGAACGAGCCAGTTTTTCGGAATTCTGAATCCGTCGAAGTCGAGGTCGGTTAACGCACGACGGTAGCGGCTCTCGCTCTGCTCGAGCCGCAGCGTCTCGCGAACTATCCGCGTGGAAAGATCGCGATTGCGCTCCTGTGCGAGGCGCTCGCGCCAGGCCGGATGCTCGCTCAGCATCTTGAACACCCAGAGGAGAAGACCTGTAACGTCGCCCCATGTGACCTGCGTGATGTAGATGAGATTGCCGAGCACGGTGCGGTCGCTGAGTGCTTCAGGGGTGTTGCGCGCCAGTGCGGCAGTGAAGCACGAGAGCGGCGCAGGACTAGCCGCAAGGACGGCAGCGCGACGTCGTATGATTGTCTCGATCTCCGCCAGCGCTCCTTCGACGCGGCGGCGCGATGCCCAGCGGGCCCTTCGAATATCGATGACGTGAAAGAGTTCTTTCAGGCGCGGGAAGTCCGGGTGATCCTCGTCGATTCCGTAGAAGAGATCGGTCCACGCAACGAACATCATTCTCATCACAGGCGCCCTTACCACGACAGAGCCGGAAACGCTCGATGCTCGAGCCATCGAGGCAAAGCCACGCTGAAATACGGCTGCAATCCGGGGCTCCGCGTTGACCACCACCTCGGAATGAAACAGCGAGCGGAAGAAACGACGGTAGTTCGCATGTGTTTCTTCGGGCAGATATCGCAGGTAGCCGCCCTCGATGAAACGGCTGAACGGCAGCGGTGGTGCGACGAGCTGATGGTCGTGGTCGAGCAGCAGTTTGTTTGCCCGCTCGAGGCCGACTACGCAGACCATCGGCTGTCCGAACTGGCTCGTCTTGAATACGTCGCCGTAACGCGCCGCCTGCAGCTTGTAGAATTCCGGATCGCTCCACGGCCGCACCGGCAACGGATTCAGCGAGCCAGGCGGCAGGCCGGACGCGACACCAAAACTGGGCCGGGCACGCCAGAGCAGATAAGCTCCCGCAAGGGCGGCGACCATCGCGGGCAAGCGAAGCCATGCCGGATCGTACATTGCGACCGCTGACACGATGCAGACGTAGGCGACGGATGCCGCGCCGATCCGCAGCGCATCGAATGGGAACACTCGTCGATACGCGGCGCTGCTCGCGGCTCGAATCCCGGGCGCCGCCAGCGCTACGAGCATGCCGAACTCCAGGACACGCTCCATGGATATCGCCAGTTGTGTGCGGTTGGCCTAGTTTCCGCGAGCCACATGAATGTATCGGTCATCATCCCGGCGCAAGCTGCGGAAGCGCGGCAGCTTGCCAGCACGCTGGACGGCATTCTCGGCCAGCTTTATGACGGCGGGGGAATCGAGGTGTTCGTCGTTCAGTACGGAGGCGGCGACGGGTTGACCCTGCCGTCGCTCACGACCGGACAGGAAATCAAGCTCCTCGCCGTCGATCACCCGAGTCCGTATGCAGCGCGCAATTTCGCGGCGAGTCAGGCAACGGGCGAAGCCCTTCTATTCACGGAGCCCGGTTGTGTGCCGGAGCCGCAGTGGGTGCGAGCGCACGTTTCTCGCCTTCTCGACTCTACCGTCACAGTGAGCATCGGTCCGGTAGCCCCGGCGCGTGTGACGAGTGCCGTCGAAATGTTCCTGTCGTACGAAGACACTCGTGACGCGTGGGTGTTTTCGTGTGGACACTGGCAACATTACTTCGGCCGGCCGAAAAACATGGCTGTTGCCCGCCGCAGATTCGAAACGCATGGGCCGTTCGGGGAAGTCATGCGTGGTGCAGATTCGAAACTCGTTCAAAAAGTGGCGCGCGAGATTTCGTGCAGCGAGATCGCGCTGACTCCGGAAGCCGTCGTTCGACAGCAATCCGTTCGTGGTATCCCAAGCTGCTTCCGCGACCGCTTCATCCACGGTCGTGCGCTTCAAGTTCATCAAAGCTCCCATTCGGTGCCGATTTCGCTTGAACGACGGCTGAGTCTCTTCCGCGGGACACTCGATCAGCGCGGCTACGGTCCCATGAAAGCGGCGGGTCTTGTCGGGCTTCTCGCTGCTGGTATCCTCGCTTTTCGCATTGGTGGCTGGGCGGGTTCAGTAGCCAGGCGCCGAGAAATCATGCTTGACAGGAAGGGGAAAACTTAACACCGTTAAGTCAGTGGTTAACACTGTTAAAAGATTGAGTGAAGCGGCAGTCGACGAGGCCTTTCGAGAGTTTTCGGCTTCCGGCTCCCTGTCGATGCGGAAAATCGGCCAGGCTCTGGATGTCAGCGCCGCTTCCCTCTATCACCACTTCGAGAGCAAACAGCATCTCCTCGACGCGGTGGCCGACCGCGGCTTCACCGTTTTCGAGAAACGCCTGCGCTCAATCGAAGTCGGGGCCGGAAAACCAGGTGAAATACAAAGCCGCCGGGCTGAGGCGGTGATCCGTCATATCCTCATCGAATACCGTCGCTTCGCGAGCGACCATCCCCACCTGTTCGGGCTGCTGTTCGTAACTCGGCGGGAGGGTGCGCGCCGCTTCCCGCGCGATTTCGCCGCACATCGGTCGGCGGTTTTCAACCTGCTTTGGAATGCGGTAGAGGAATGCGTAACCCGGTCGGAATCGGAGGACACGCGCGACCATGCCCTCCATCTGGCGCACGACCTGTGGGCCCTGACGCATGGACAGATTCTGCTATGGCGCGCGGGACGTTTCGAGGACGAGAAAACTTTCCAGCGCGTGCTCGATCGGTCGATTGAACGCTTTCTCGCGACTCTATGAACATGCGCTCGTTGTCGTGCGTCGCTGCAGCTGCATTGATTGCCGTAACATGCCAGACCTCCAACAACGCTGACGGTCTTCGAGTCGTCGAGTACAGGAATGGACTCTGGTTCGACGGAGCCGTCTTCCGTCCGGCGACCTGGTACTCGGCAGGCGGTACTCTTCGGTCGAAACGGCCAGCTTATGTCGATGAGGTAGTCGATCTCCAGAGGAAATGGGTTGTGCCGCCGTATGCGGAAGGGCACAACCACTGGCTCGAACCGAATGCAATCGATGCATACGCTCAGACGTATTTGAAGGACGGCGTATTCTATCTGAAGGACCATACCAACGCGCCGGTCATCCGCGCGAAGCTGGACAGTACGCTCAATCGTCCGGGCACCGTTGACTTCATCTCCGCCAATCAGGGATTCACCGGCCCCGGCGGACACCCGGTCCAGATTGCCCGACAGTTTCTGGCGTTCAAGGCGTTTCCCGGAGCATGGCTACTCCGACAGTCATCTTTCCCAACCGCAAGCTCGGCAGATTCGCGGATGGGTACGAGGCCAGCTTTCTGGTGCTCGAAGGAGATCCGCTCTCCGATTTCGCAAACACGCATCGGATCGCAAAGAGGGTGAAGCAGGGAATCGCAATCGTGCCTCGTGTGGTGCCCTTCGCCCCGCTGAACTAGAATCTCTGTCGGTTCATCATCGCCAGCGCAGGGAGGGAACGTGGCGGATTTCACGCAACAGTGGATCGAGCACCTCAAGAGCGAGATTGGCGGACGGATGGAGCCGTTCGCCGCGGCGATGAATCCGGCGGAGTACGACGAGCTCGTGACGGACCTCGCGTGGTTCACGTTTCGCTTCTCGACCAATCCGGATACGAAAATGCGAAAGGTCGCGCGGTAAGCACGAATCAGCGGCGTCAGCTACCGCACGATGCAATTCGATCGTGCCCCATGATTGTCCTCATGAGCTGCGGGCTTAGCTCAGAGCGAAGACAAATCACCGGAATGCGTGTTGACAGCGAGGATCAGGGCTGGTATTATACCAAAAGGTTAAATACATAACCGGGCTATCAGCGGCATCTCTTCCTCCCAGCTCAGTCTCACATTCGGCGCTCTCTCCGATCCAACACGGCGGGCAATCCTCGCGCGGCTCGCCAACGGCGAGGCGTCTGTCAGCGATATCGCGAAGCCATTCGCTATGACGTTGCCGGCGATATCGAAGCACCTGCGAGTGCTTCAGCGCGCGGGGCTCGTGTCGCAATCGCGCGAAGCACAATGGCGGCCCTGCCGGCTCGAGGCAGCGCCACTGAAGGAAGCCGCTGACTGGATGGAGAAGTACCGCGCCTACTGGGAGCACAGCTTCGATCGCCTCGACGATTACCTGCGCGACGTACAATCCAAGGAGAAGAAACGCGGCCGAAAGAAATAGCGACACCCAGACAATGGACGAGCTGGAGCTCCTCATCACGCGCGTCTTCGACGCACCCCGAGCTCGAGTATGGCAGGCATGGGCGGATCCCGAGCAGATGAAGCAATGGTCGGCTCCGCGCGGCTTCACGATACCGGTGAGCGAGGGTGAGCTGCGCCCGGGCGGCAAATGGCGGGCGTGCATGCGAAAGCCCGACGGCACCGACCTGTGGCTCGGCGGCGTGTATCGAGAGGTCATCGAGCCCGAGCGAATGGTGTTCACCCACGCGTGGGACGATCAGAACGGCAAGCCCGGGCCGGAGACGCTCGTGACGGTGACTTTTATCGAACGCGGAGGAAAGACGGAGATGAACTTCCGCCAGACCGGATTCGACTCCGCGGGTGAGCGGGATGGTCACGCCGGTGGCTGGAGCGAGTGCTTCGACCGTCTCGACGAAATCCTGGCGTAACGCCGGTATCTCAGCGGTTACCGTGCTCCGCTCTGATGACACGCTGAGCACGAGAACCGGCTGCGAAACATATCCCGCCGCGGCATGACCACCTCCTCCGAACCCCGCATGGACAACCGAAATCCGAATCAGTACGTGTCCGTCGGCGAGCTGTCAGTGACGGAAGATGGAAGGCGGTGGCTCAACTCAGCGCTATAGCTTCGCCTCTTTCAACAGCTTCGCGACGACGCGGTCCTGCTCGTCGTACTTCCCTTCGCCGAAATGATGGTAACGAATGCGCCCTTTGGCATCGATGAAATAGGCGGCCGGCCAGTACTGGTTCTTGAAGGAATTCCAGATCTTGTAACCGTTGTCCATCACCACCGGGTACACGATGCCGAGTGACTTGACCTCGCTCCGCACGTTCGCTTCGATCTTCTCGCGGGGAAACTCCGGCGTGTGAACACCTACTACGACCAGGCCGCGATCCCTGTACTTCGACTCGAGCGCCTTCACATAAGGTAGCGCGTTGAGACAGTTGTAGCAGGTGTACGTCCAGAACTCGACCATCACGACCTTTCCACGCAACGAGGCAAGATCGAGCGGGGGCGAGTTGATCCAGGTTCCGCCGCCTTCGAATCCGGGCGCTGCGCCTTCATCGCCAAGCACCATGACGTCCTTCTCCTCCGCGACGAATTCCTCCAGGGATTTGCCGTGCTCGGCCGCGAGCGATTTGCTTCGCTCGGTGGACGAGGAGCTGCTCAGCCTGGAGATCAGTAGGTTTTCGGCCCCTGATGTCTCGAGAATTCCACCCTTCGCGAAGAGAGCGCGATCCCAGCCTGCGGCGATCACGAAAACACCGGTCAGCGCCATCACACCGAGTGAGCGTCGTACCCATCTGTCCGCGCCGGCATATCGCTTCACTTTTTGCAATGCTCGACCGCCTGCAAGAGTCGCGAAGCCGAGCGAGGTCGCAGCGCCGAGTGCGAAGGCGGAAAAGAGAAGCAGAGAGTCGCTACTGGATCCATTCAATGCTGCTCCCGCAATGAGAAGTCCGAGTATGGGGCCGGCGCACGGCGCCCAGAGAAGACCGATCGCGGAACCGACCGCGATATTGCCGAGGAAACCGCCTCTCCACGAAGCATGACGGTCGAGTCCCGCGCCGAATTTGACAAACGGACGAGTGGCTGCTTCAGCGAATCGCGGAATCAGCAGACTGAGTGAGACGACCGCGAGTATGCCGATGGCAGCGAAGCGTCCGATCTCGTTGGCTCGAACAATCCATGCAGCGCTCGCTGTCGCAGCTGAAGCGACGAGGGCAAAGACAACGGCCAGTCCGAGAAGCATCGGTAGTATCTCCGTGCGAAACGACCGGTCGGAGCGGGAGAAAACGAGGGGTACGATTGGCAGTATGCATGGACTGAGGATCGTCAGCACACCGCCGAGGTAAGCAAGGGCCAGCAATTATTCTCCCGTGTTGGTCAAGCTGTATACGGCTGTTGAAGGCTGAATGGTTCCGTCCATCGATGAATCCCTGGAGACCGTCAAAGCCCATTCGACACGTTAATTCAGGCGGTTATGGCGTCGCCGGAATTGCCGCTTCGGCCACCGGAACATTGAACGGATCGCACCACACCAGCACCCACGTGTAGCGGGTGCCTGCCGGAACCTCGAATGCGTAGCTCTGCGCGCCGCGATTGGACCGCAGCGCCGACACGCGAAGAGGACGTCCGGTGTTGGCGTTGTTGGTGGTGTTCACATATACAAACGGACCGGGAACCGCGTCCACGGAGAAATCTTCTCCGAAGTCGAGACGGCCAATTCCGTCCGCAACGGAGAAGCGGACGCCACCGCTTCCTCGATGTCCAACGCCGACGAACTGTCCAGCGACGCCTGATCCGCCCGCCGGCTGCATGGTGATGCCGGGGTCTACGGGTGTCGCATCAGGTGCGGTGGGCGGTGTCGCGGAATTACATCCAGCCAGGATGCTGGCCGTCATGCATGAGGCGATCAGTCTGGAAACGAACATGGAATACCTGCTCAGTTGAGTGTAAATCAGAAAATCCGGCGGAGCGCGCAATGGCTCCAGGCTCGCGATCGGAACCTTCGGGAGATGCGCGATCACTGTGGCAGCCATTCCAGCCGCCGCAATTCCCCGATCGCCCTCGACCGGGTCTGATCGGTGTCCTGCATTACGCCGACGGCAGTGATCGGCGGCGGCTTACGGCGCCAGATCCGTCGATAGTCAACAAACGGAGTGACAGCATTCTCCGTCCATCGTCCGACTTGCGCGGTGCCGCCGACGCGGATCACGTGGAGCTTGTTGGACACAAAGCTGGGCCGTGAATAGCCTTCCGCTTCACCGGCCCCGAACGTGTAGAAGATGACGCGGCTCGATCCACCGAACAGACCCGGTTTCCCGAAGACGACGTAAACCCGCAATGGAGAGTCGTCCGTTTTCTCTTGGCGCAAATCCGCGCCGTCCGGAGCCACGACCACGCGCCACGACCAGGCCACTGACCCCGGCGTCTCCGCCAGCTGGGTGGGCAGCTCGTGGTAAAACCACGCCGCGCGCCCTGCTCCCTCGATCCTCAGTACCGGTCCCTCGCCATCGTTCCGGACCTCGATTGCCGGAGCGGACTGCCCGCGGATGCCACGAACCTTCCAGCCGGGCGGAAGACCGGCGCCCAAGGGAGCGTTCGTCAGTGACAGTATGGGAAGCTGCTCGCTGATAACACCGGTCAGAAGAACGAGCACCAGCAAAGGAAGCTTCACTTCACAAGCCTGAAGAAAAGCCGAAACAATCCTTGTACCCGCGGGGTGAGCTTGCGCTTTCGCCACGCGTCGGCCGCCTTGCGAATTACTTCCGCATTCGTGGGATAGGGGAAAATAGTTGCTCCAATAGCCGACAGTCCAAGTCCCTGCCGCATAGCCATCGACAGCTGTCCGATGATGTCGCCGGCGTGATTGGCGACCAGCGTCGCGGCGACGATCTGGTCCGACCCTTCGCGAAGATGCACTCGGAGAAAACCTTCGTCATCGCCATCCAGCCGGGCGCGATCGACGTCATGAAGCGGGATCGTCATCGTCTCGAACGCTTCGCCAGCTGCGTTCAGCGCATCCCATTTCATGCCTACGTGTGCGAGCTCCGGATGCGTGTAAGAGCACCAGGGAATCACGAGATCGGTCACTTTCTTCCGGCCGAAGAACAGCGCGTTCTGCACCACCATGCGGGCGTGCGCGTCGGCGACATGAGTAAACGGTGCAATGCCGGTGATATCGCCGACGGCATATATCCGTCGATTCGACGTGCGGAGACGATCGTCCGTGATGACCCGTCGCTCGTCGTACTCGACGCCGGCTGCATCGAGACCGAGATCCTCGACGTTGGGTGCGCGACCGCTGGCGACGAGAATCGCGTCTGTCTCCAGCTCTTCAGCGCGATCGCTCCGTGTGAGATGAACGACGATGGACCCCCGGCGTTCCACTCGCTGAATCGTGGCGCTCGTCAGCAGCCTGACTCCATCCCGGACAAGCGCAACCGCAACGACCCCGGCGGCCTCGGGATCGTCGTTGCCCAGTATGCGGGGCTCGCGCTCTACGATGGTGACGGTGCTGCCAAACCGCGCGAACGCCTGAGCCAGCTCGGAGCCAATGGGTCCGCCTCCGATGACGATCAGGCGATGCGGAGCTTCAGACAGAGAGAAAATCGTCTCGTTGGTGAGGTAACCCACGTCGGCGATTCCCGGAATCGGCGGGACCAGGGGCCGCGTACCGGTCGCGATCACGGCGCGCCGAAAACGAATGTCCTGAGCGTCTACCGTAATCTTGTCCGGGCCAGCAAACCTCGCCTGCCCGAAGAAGACATCCACACCCAGGTTGCGATATCGGTGCGCGCTGTCCACTGCGCTGATGTCGGAGCGAACCTCCTCCATTCTTCGCATTGCAGCTGCGAAATCGCGCTGCCCGTCAACTGACGGGCCTCCGAATCGCTCCCGGGCCGTAGCTGCCGCATGCCAGGCGCGAGCGGCGCGCACCAATGCCTTGGAGGGTACGCATCCGACATTCAGACAGTCACCACCCATCCAGTGGCGTTCAACGAGGGCGGTGGTCGCGCCGAGGCCGGCGGCAATCGCTGCGGTAACGAGGCCCCCCGTTCCGCCGCCAACCACGACCAGATGGTACTTGTCCCTGGCGCGGGGATTCTCCCATCCGGGCGGATGCACGTTACCGATCCGGGTGCGCTCCGCCGTACTAACGTGCATCGCTCTCGACTCCATCGCTCTCTCCGAGCGCGCGCTTGCCCGCCCGTGCCGCGATGACGGCCACCGCAATCGTGGCTATGAGTCCGAGTGCAAGGACGAAATAATATTCAGGGCCGCGCTGAACCTCACGTCCGCCGAGTGCTGTCAAATCACCGGCGAGCTTTCCGTAGTAAACGTAGAGCAAAGTTCCCGGAATCATTCCGATCGATCCGAGTACATAGGGAAGGAATCCAACCTTCGAGATCCCGAGCGCGTAGTTCAGCACATTGAACGGCAGGAGCGGAGAGAGGCGCATCAACACGACCATCTTGCCACCCTCTTTTTCGATGATTCGGTCGATACGCTGAAAGCGCTCATTGCCGACAAGCCTTCGCTCCACAACTGGCCGGGCGATATAGCGGGCGACGAGGAACGCGGCGGTCGCTCCGAGAGTCGCACCAACGAACACATACGCCGCGCCTCTTGCCAGGCCGAATATCGCTCCCGCCGCGAGGGTCAGGATCGAACCCGGAACGAACGCGACAGTCGCGACGACGTACCCAGCGACGAACACGACGGGGGCGAGCGGGCCCAGACCGTCTACCCACGACGCGAAATTCCGAAGTGGTTCCGCAGCGACGCGGCCGAGCGCGAACAGCGCCAGGATAAACGCCAGCGCGGTCACGGCGCCTATGAGCCAGCGTTTCATCCGTGGCTGACCGGTGCGTTCAGAACCGCGGATGACACAGGCATTCAATCAAGATCTCTGTCATCAGCTCTTCTTTCCCCACACCTCCTCGAGCCGTTTATCTCTGCCGCACCTGCTTCGGTAGAACTTGTATCGAATGGGGTTCTTCCTATAGTAGTTCTGGTGGTATTCCTCGGCGGGATAGAAAGTGGATGCCGATGCGATCTGGGTCACAATCGGCTGCCTGAAACGGCGGGACTGATCGAGTGCGCTCTTCGAGGCCTCGGCGGCACGTCGCTGATCGTCGCCATGATAGAAAATCGCCGACCGGTATTGCGATCCCGCATCACAGAACTGGCGGTTGGGCGTCAGTGGGTCGATGTTGCGCCAGAAAACCTCGAGGAGCTTCGCGTAGCTGATTTTGGCGGGATCGTACGCCACCTGAACGACCTCGGCGTGACCGGTGCCTCCGTCCGACACCTGTTCATAAGTAGGATTCGCGACGCTTCCTCCGATGTAGCCTGAAGTCGTGGATACCACGCCGGCGAGCTTGTCGAACGGCGGCTCCATGCACCAGAAGCATCCGCCGCCGAAGGTTGCCACCTGTAATCCCGGTGTCGCAGGGGAGGCCCCTGCGGGTAGCTGCCCGCGCGCCTCGCCGGTATCGCCCAGCGCAAGAGTTACCGTTAGCAAAGCGATCGCGAGGGTCAGCGAGGGTCGTCGGTTCATTTGTTGCTCCTTCCAGGAATTCCTGATGATCGAACATTCATGATAATTAACGCCGCAAGTGCGCTAACAGTTCTCTTAAGGCAATAATCGGTGCGAAACCGTTTTCTGTGGCGGGGCGTTCAATAGAACGCCGTCGGTAACATCATCTCAGCAATTTCAGCTAATGCTTGACCCGATTCTGAGGACGTTGAAGGATCGCGCGCTCGATGGTGTCGCGCGTGCGCTGGGTGAGCGCGTCAGTCCGAATGCCTGCTCACTGCTCTCTCTCGCGGCGGGTTTGCTATCGGTGCTGGCAGCGTTTCGTCAGGTGTATCTGATTGCATTGGGGCTATGGCTGCTCAATCGGATCCTCGACGGACTCGACGGATCGCTCGCAAGAGTTCACGGACGCCAGACCGACTTCGGCGGCTACCTCGACATTCTCTTCGACTTCATCGTGTACGCCGCTGTGCCCGCGGCGATCGTACTTGGAATGCCGCGCGACGACGTCGCATACCTGACGCTGATCGCGCTGCTCGGCTCTTACTACCTGAACGCGGCGTCGTGGATGTATCTGTCGGCGATACTCGAGAGGAGAGGGCGCGGAGCAGAGGCGCGGGGTGAGCAGACAACCGTCACCATGCCGCAGGGTCTCATCGGCGGTAGCGAGACGATAATAGCGTACGTGATCTGGCTGCTTGTTCCGGGTCACATCGCGGTACTCATGTCGGTCATGGCCGCGCTGGTCGGTGTCACCATTATCCAGCGAGTGGTATGGGCATCGCGCAACCTCGGGATGCTGCCTTCCTCGACGCCGACTGCGGACAGCACGTATCGCAGCGCGATCGTTTGCGGAGCGATCGCGTTTGCGGGTTTAATGCTTCCTGGTGCGATTGCGGCACAGGATAGTGCGGTGGTCACTGGCGCCGTCAGATCAACGACAGGCGCACCCGTCGGTTCGGCAACGGTTGCATTCGCCCTGCGCCGTCCACCGAACAGTGAGCTGATGGGGGAGACCGCGACCGATGAGTCTGGCCAATTCAGTATTCGCATTCCGAACTCGACCGAGGGAATCCTTACCTTTGCCGCTGCCGGCTTTCAACCTGTCAGCATCCGGCTATCACGCCTTGCCGCTGGTGGAACACGAGAGGTGACGGCTGTTCTCTCTCCCGTTTTCGCACTGGATGCGGTGACAGTGATTGCGTCTCCAGAGCGTGAACTGCTCAATACCCGGGATGCAGTCACGGGAGGTGCGGTCGATCGAGCGGAGCTGCAGAGCCTTCCCTCCGATGCGCGCAATCCGATTGCTCTGGCGTTCACGATTCCCGGTGTCGCCCAGGCAACCGGTTTCTTCGGTGATGCGCCACTGCTGACGATCAACGGAGCCAACTCGCTCTACACCCAATACAACGTCGACGGGCTGGACAACAACGAAGGATTCCTCGGCGGGCCGCGTGTGGAATTTCCCCTCGCGGGCATGCGGCGGCTGGCAGTGCTCGCGAACAGTTACTCGAGTGAATGGGGCCGCAGCTCCAACGGTGTCGTGAATGTCGAAAGCCGGGCAGGCACGGAACGATGGAGCGGCGAGATATTCGGATACAACCGGCCGGGAATTCCGATCGACGCCAAACCAAGGTTCGCGCCCGCGGGCATAGATCCGGATGGTTTTCGGCGTACGCAGGTGGGCGTCACAGTTGGAGGCCCCGTCGTGCGCGCGCAAACCTTCCTGTTCGCCACCGCCGAGTATTCGAACGAGTCGGAGGACAGGATCGGATCGACCGCACAGACCATGTTCCTGGGTACCGAGCTCAGAGAGACTGTGAAGGGCTTCGGGCGTGTTGATCACGGGTGGTCCTCCTCTCAGACAACAACGCTTCGATTCGCGCTCAGCGACGTCAGCCGTGAGGGGCGGGGAGGCGGCACGATCGTGCCGGAAGCGGACATAACGACACGGCGGAGAGGGTCGATCACATCGTTGACTCATGCGAGCGCATTGCGAGGCGGCAGCGCGAGCAATTCCCTCTCGGGCCAGCTAGGCACTTTTCACTGGTTCTTTCCACCCTCGCGGAGCAGCTTCTTGACGCCGCAGGTAACCATCCTCGCACCCGATTCTCTGACGGTGCAGGCGGTGGTTGGATCGAGCAACTTCGTGTTCGACGAGCGCGAGACCCAAATGCAGCTTCGCGATGTGTTCGAAGCGCGAGTGGGAGACGCGCACTCGTTGCGGATTGGAGCCGATATCGCGGCGAGCCGTTTTCGCCTCGATGCGTCGGGCACGAATCCGCGCGGCGCGTATGCAGTGATCAACGACAGAAACATCACGCCATCCGGCCGGTTCGTCTCGATTCGTGACGTGCCGCCAGATGTGAGAGTGGTGAGTTACACGATCGACGCAAATCCGCAGCAGGTGAATCTCACACAGACGCTGTACGCCGGATTCATCGAGGATGTCTGGAGAGTGACACCGTCCTTCACGGCGAACCTCGGATTGCGATGGGACTACGACGACATCACCTCTCGTGGAGCGAGCACTTCCGATCTCGACAATTTTCAGCCGCGTGTGAGCTTCAACTGGTACGCGAATCCAGCTAACGTCGTTCGAGGAGGGCTGGGGATCTACACCGGAAAGTTTCCGTACGCGGTGTATTCGGATGCGGTGCAGTTCGGCCCGCGCGGAAACGCCGTGGTGACGCTGAGGGGCGGCCAGTTTCCTCCGCCGCTTTTTGGTGAGGGTCCCACCGCGAGCCAGCTCGGAGCGCTTCAAGGGATGTTTCCGCCGCGCGAAGTTCGAGAGACATTCGCGCTTGGGCTCGAGCAGCCGGAGAGCCGTCAGCTCTCGCTCGGGTATCAGCGCATCATCGGCGCGTCGTGGGGACTGTCGGTGGATGCCGTGGCCATTGTGACAAAGAACCTGCCGCGTTCGTTCGACCTGAATGCGATCGTTCGAACCCGAATGGCAGCCGACTCAGTGAACCGGGCACCCGAAGACGGCGATGCTTTCCGTCCGGTTACGCCCGTCACCGGTTCGTTTCGTCGTCTTACCACGACTGAATCGGGTGGGGAGAGCAATTACGCGGGACTCTATACGAACATCCGGCGTCGCATCAGCGCGGGAACGGGCCTTGAAGCGACGTGGGTGTGGTCGCGCGCGCGCAACAATACCGAAGACATCAACTTCAACGCGTCGTACGCAAACGACTTTGCCGCTGAATGGGCGGACGCGATCAACGACCGCCGGCACAAGGTGTCGCTGAGGGGAACGCACGAGGCAGCGCCGCGCCTGCGTGTCAGCGGCATCGCTGATTTCCAGACGGGCACACCCGTCAATCGCATTGCGTTCTTTCGTGATCTGGACGGCTCGGGTGACATCTTCGGCAATGGATTCGTCGGCAACTACGACCGTTTTCCCGGCGTTGCTCGGAACGACGAGCGACTGCCGAGCTCGACGCAAGTGGCGGTGAGTGCGGAATACGGAGTGCCGATCGGGGCCGGTGACCTCAATCTCCGAGCCGATATTTTCAATCTCTTTAACACGCTCGTGGTGTCCGGCTTCTCAAACGGAATTCCTGGTGGCGGTCCGCGTACCCAGGTCGGCCGGCCGGGTGATTCCGTGGTTTTCCGCAGTGCCGGCCCTTCCAGACAGCTTCAGTTCTCGGCGCGGTACACGTTCTGAGACGGTCGGAGGAGCGGCAATTCTGCTGGTCGGGCTTTCGACCTCTGGCAATTGCAACGGCCTCGCTTACGTGGGCGTGTGCCGGCGAGCCATCTCCGCGCAGCATTTCCGAAGGCCTTCCGTGGGACAGCGTTGTCGCCCATGCCCAGGGGACAACGGTGCAATGGC
>Ga0180121_10000608_pt1 | contig 15142 bp, 13 predicted proteins | sample AntDrymUQ5402106_2_FD_129676 | JGI IMG/M metagenome (GOLD analysis project Ga0180121, IMG submission 129676) | Polar desert sand microbial communities from Dry Valleys, Antarctica - metaG UQ540 (21.06) (version 2) (version 2) | ecosystem: Environmental > Terrestrial > Soil > Desert | place...
AATCTGGAATAATGACGGCCTGAAAATTGATTTTGAAAATTTTTGGGTTCATATGAGGAAGTCTAATACAGAACCTATAATAAGAGTAATTACCGAAGCAAAAACTAAAGCGGAAGCAGAAGAACGTCAAAAAATGTTTTTGAAGATCATCGGAGAAGAGAGTGAATTAATTGAATAACTTATTTTTTCCAGAGCATACTTACTTTTTTCAGTTCGATTATTTTTAAAAAATTTACTGTGAAAAGGTAGAGACAAATCAGTAACAGATTTATTATTATAATAATGAATTTGTCCAACTGAAGTTTATTAATAAAAAAGTATCCGACAATAAAAATCACTGTGCTAAGAGCTGCCAACTTCAGGATTATACTCCAATCATATTCAATTTTATAAATTCTCTGTGAATAAATATAAATTATTCCTGACATAGAGGCATAGGTAATTAATGTCGCCAAAGCTGCGCCAATCATGCCCAACTCAGGTATTAGCAAAAAATTAAAGAGCATATTTATTATAAGCCCTGAAAATGCAAATACAAACAGCGAGCCTGTATTACCTGTAAAAAACGGCGCTGCATTAAGCAAGGAATACAGGCCGGAAAAAAAATACGCCAGCAAAATAATCGGAATTATGCTTAAGCCATTCCAGTAATTAATATCCAGAAGATTAAATCCAAAAATGGAAATTTTAACGATATGGTTCATAAAGATTGAAAATACCAAAAACAAAAACAGACCAGCAAATACAAAATAAGTAAATATGGTAGAAATGATTTTTTTATTGTCCGGATGTGAAGAGAGGTTCATGAAGTAAGGAGTCCAGGAAAATTTAAAAGCTGCAACTATGAAGCTCATTACAGAGGCTAACCTGTAATTTGCAGAATAAACACCTACAAGGCCCTCATCGAAAAAATATTTCAGGAAGAACCTGTCTGAAATATCAATCAAAATTAAAAACAGACCTATATAAATAAATTTATTTCCAAAGATCAGGAGTTGTTTGATTTTCTCAAAAGACAGCTTCAGCAACAAATATTTTCTTGTTAAAATAAGGCCAAGAACAAAAGTTGATGATGTTGAAATTATGTAACACAAAAATACTGCTTCAATCCCTTTCTTCAAAATAACAACGAAAATTATGTTACTTGCAAGATTAACAAAGAACGTCAGAAGATTTATATATGCATAAGTTTTTGTTTTGAGTTCAGCTCTGAAAAGAAGGAGAGGAAATCTGTAAAGAGTATCGACAAACATTACTATGCATAAAACATGAAGAAGAAATTTACTTTCACCGATATTTTCAAATTGAAAAAAGGATACTATACTTCCGGAAGAAATATACACGAGTAAGGATAGGATCAGTGAAGATAATGTCAGGAAGATCAGAATTGACGAATAAATTTCAGTTTTAGATTTGATATCTTTGGCATCGATAAAATACTTCATAAACGCTGTCTCAAGCCCAAATGTGTAGATTATTCCTAGAAAAAAAGAAATAGACTGAACCAAAGTCAGCAAACCAATCTGCTCCGGGGAAAAATATTTTGTATAGATTGGAAGGAGAATAAAATTCACTGACTTGTTAAGCATTATACCGACACCATATATGATTGTGTGCGAGAATAATTCTTTAACGTGAGACCTATTCATTAAATAATTTTAAACTTTTCATAATAACTTAAAAGCGTTTTATTCACAGCAGAAAAAGAATGATGATCTTCAACCCATTGTTTGCCTTTTAAAACAAGTTCATTCCGCAAAGCCGCATTATCAATAACTTTTATTAAATTTTCTTTCAGTGTATCAATGGAAGTATGAATAAATGGATTATTTTTAATAAACTTAAGATAATCATCTGAGAATTCAGTAAAGGTTGGAACTCCCATCGATAAATTTTCAATAGAGTTTTTCCCGTAACCCGAACCGCCCATCTCGCCTCCCACCTGATCTATGGCGAGGTCACAGCTGCTTTTGATTTCAAGCACTTTAGTTCGTTCAACGTTTTCCAACAGTATGAATTCAATGCTCCTTATCTTTTCAACTTCATTGATAACTTTCAGAATTTTATCAGTGCCTTTGTATTTCCTGTTAGTTGGTGAATGAACAATTTTTATTTTAGAATTATTTCTCCTTTTTATTTGAAATTGCTTCTCATCAAACGGAAAATAAACAAAATTAATTTTCTTGTGAATCGAAAGGTGATCAAACTCAACGGTAAGATTAAGATCACTCATTTCGTCAAGCTCTTTGAAAATACCACGTGTCCTAAGATCACTTCCGAAATAGCAGCAAACAATTTTTTTCTTCCGTTTCTTCAGCTCCTTTGCAAACCTCAAGTCCCGGTAAAAATCCATCCCGCCGTCAAAGTGATAAATATCGTAATCAAAAAGATTGTAATCCTTTATTGCTTCTTTGATTCTATTTTTATTCTTCTCATCTCTTAAATAGAAATAAACTTTTTCAAGAATATTTTTTGGCTGATTATATTTAAGTTTAGTTGAAGGAGTAAAATCGATTTTTGAATCTCGCCAGATCTTTGCGCCTTTTCCTGAAAGAAGTTTTAAGTCTAAACAAATATCCTCTCCAAAATTTACTGTGTTCCTGAAAAGCGTTATTAAACGGGATTCGGCGCCAAACATTCTCTGCATCCTGACAAAATCAAGAGGCATTCCGGCAAAATTCTGCGGCGCAATGTGAAGGATCTTTAAAGGCAAATAAGATTTTTCTTTAGCAATAAATTATTTAATTAGAATGAGAGATAAAACGTAAAAGTGGTTTTCAATTCACAGACTTTAAAATCACTAAGTAATAAATTATCTTTGTAAACAATGAAGACAATGCTAAATAAAGGTTACCTTGGGTCAAAATTTAATTTAGATAAGCCAGAAATAGTTTCGGTAATCGATGAAGTCCCGTTATGGTCTGCGCCATTTGGGTTAAAGTTGCTCGAAATTATAATGTTAAAGAAAAAAATGAATGTGCTTGATATTGGCTTTGGGCTTGGATTTCCAATGATCGAGATTGCTATGCGTCTTGGAGCTTCCTCAAAAGTTTATGGCATAGATCCATGGGAAGCAGCCATTGAAAGAGCAAAATTTAAAATAAAGATTTGTAATGTAAGAAATGTAGAAATTACCAAGGGAGTTGCCGAAGAACTTCCATATGAAGATAATTTTTTTGATTTGATTGTTTCAAATAATGGAATCAACAATGTAGAAGATATGAATAAAACTTTTGTCGAATGTTTCAGAGTAACTAAAAAAGATTCGCAGTTTGTTTTCACAATGAATTTAGACTCTACTATGCTAGAGTTTTATAATGTTTATGAAGAAGTTTTGAGAAACCTAGCCATGTTTGAAGAAATTGAAAAGATGAAACAACAGGTCTATGACAAAAGAAAACCTTTGCAAGAAGTTGAAGCAATGGTAAATAAGTCAGGTTTCAAAATAAATCAGATAGTTCATGATAATTTTTATTTGAGGTATGCTAACGGAACGGCAATGCTTAATCACTTTTTAATAAAAATGGGATTCCTTGAGGGCTGGATAAAAATCTTACCTGAAGATAAATTAGAAATAGTTTTTGACCAGATTGAAACAAGGTTAAATGAAATAGCAGAGAAATATGGTGAAATTAAAATGTCCGTTCCTTTTGTGACAATAGATTGTAAAAAATAAATGAAACTTCGTTGGAAAAAGAATTTAACTGGATTGATTTTAACAAAGCGAGAATAAATACCCCTCCCCGTGAAACTCTTCTGTTTGCTTTAAAAAAATTTTCCGGAGAAGGTGAAGCAAATAGAAGCGCTTTTGATATTGGCTGCGGTCCCGGAAATGACACAGCCGAACTGCTTTCAAAAGACTGGAAAGTTACAGCGACCGACAACAATCCGGATATAATAAACTATTTAGAACCATTATTAAAGAAATATAAGAGCAAACTTCAAATACAAATCACATCTTTTGAAGATATTAAATGGAAAAAAACGGAATTAATAAATGCAAGTTTTACACTACCATTTTGTCCGAAAGAATATTTTATTTATTTATGGAACAATATAAGGGCAAACATAAAAGTCGGCGGCAGATTCAGCGGACAGTTTTTTGGAATGAACGATGAATGGAAGAGTTTAATCCGACACACACGCAAAGAGATTTTAGAAATTTTTTCCGGATTTGCAATCGAGCTTATTGGCGAAATAGAAAAAGATGACAATACAGCTTTAGGAGAAATGAAGCATTGGCATATATTCAATGTTGTAGCGAAGAAAAAATAATTAATCATGATCTATCACATAGCGTATAAGAAGGATTGGATTGAATCCAAGAAAACCGGCGCATACAAAACAAATTCATTGGACAGTGATGGATTTATTCATTGTTCACCTTTGGAAAAGATCGAAGAGTCGGCAAATAATTTTTTCAAAGATCAAAATGATCTTTTGATTTTATGTATTGATGAAGAAAGAGTTATTTCAAATGTAATTTGGGAAGATTTATATGATACAAATTTCAAGTTTCCTCACATTTACGGGAACTTGAATGTGGATGCAGTCTTGCGGACAGTGGATTTTGAACCTGATGCAAAAGGAAAATTCAATCTACCAAACGAAATTAAAGCTCATGATTAATTTTCAATCAATCTCAATATGTTCCCTGAAAAAATTAGCTCTTTATCAGACGAAGGAATGTTTAAAGCTTGTACAACCGGAATGTAAGTCAAAGGCAATCCCAAGTTGTAATCACTTCCAAAGATAACTTTATCGGCGCCTACTGTGTGAACAAGCTTGTTAACAAAATAAAATTCTCTCACCGATTCAGTCCCGAGATAAACATTCTTATATTTTTTTTCTTTTACCTCTTCCGCGCACTGAAGGTAGAGCGATGGTTGATCTCCGCCGAGATGAGCTAAGATTAGAATTAATTCGGAATATTTTTCAACAAGTTCAAGTGGAAACTTATAACTCGCAATCTCCTCCCACCTTCCGCAATGAACGACTACCGGTTTTTTCTTTTCTACTGCCAGCTCCATATACTTATCATAAGACTGGTCCGTGATTCTCTTTTTCTGAATGGAAGGATGAACCTTGAATAAAGATATTTTATCAATATTTTTTTTCAGGAAATTATCGAGATCTTTATCCTCTGGATTTATCCAGGCATTAAAGTAAAATTTAAATTCGGGATTATCAAAAGTTTGACTGAAAAGTTCATCGTTGCTTGTTTCATCAGTCGGCATGCACACTGCCGAATCAACTCCCGAACTCTTCATCACTTTGATCGCATCGGATACCGTCGATTCGTAATTATAAAATATTTCACTCCACTTGCCAATGTGAATATGCGCGTCAATAATTTTCATGAAATAATTTTAGTAAATTTTTTTATACCATTTATAAGCGCGTAAAATTCCTTGATTAAGATCTACCTTCGGGACAAATCCCAGCAGCTCTTTAGCTTTTTCAATGCTTGGTATTCTAAGTTCAACATCGACATAATTTTTTGGAACGTAAACAATTCTAGATTTTGATTTACATAAGGTAACTATCTTTTCTGCAAGTGAGGATATCGTAATAGTCCCTTTCGGATTTCCGATATTGAAAATTTCTCCAATCGCGTTTTTATTTGTCAAACAAAGCTCTATCCCGTCAATCATATCATCTATGTAGCACCACGAGCGTATCTGATCACCGTCGCCATGGATATTAATATCTTTTTTCAGGACAACATTTTTGATAAAAATCTGAATTGCGCCTTCACCAACCTGTCCTGGTCCATAAATGTTAAATGGCCTGATTGTCACACACGGATAGCCAAACTGCTTATAAAAGCTATGGATCAGATGCTCACCTGTAACTTTACTAATAGAGTAAGTCCAGCGTGCTTCTCCGACCGGAGCGAAGTTTGTGTCAGACTTTTCGGTGGACTTGTAAGCATAGGCGCCCAGGACTTCACTCGTAGAAAAGTCCACTACTCTTTCTAATCTGTCGGAATATTTCTGAAGGGCTTTCATTAAATTGAATGTACCGTTTATATTTACATCCAGGGTTTTTATCGGGTTAATTATAACCGTATCAATCCCTGCGACTGCAGCCAAGTGAATAACAATTTCAGGTCTGAAATCCTCACAATACTTTTTAATTGAACCGAAATTCAAAACGTCATCTTTAACAACCTTAAGATTTTTGGATGTAATATTTTTATACTGAAGTGAATCCCGAGAGAAGTTATCATAAATCAAAATCTCATTATTATTAATCAGCCGTTTAACCAATGTGCTTCCGATAAAACCCGCGCCGCCTGTCAGTAAAATTTTCTTATTTTTTATATTCAAAATTAAATTATGATTTAATATCCAGTTCAAATGATTTTCTCAGGAAGCCGTTTGCCAAAAAGTTTTTTTTAAATGCAAACAAACCGTCAATAAGTTTTCCGCTTGCATCAGATGTTCCAGTATCGTAATATTTATAATCATTTTCTTTAGCCCACTCAATAGATTTGTAAAGAATAAATTCCGAGACTCTTTCCATTTTATAGTTTTCATCATCAGCCAAATAAAAATTCAAGATCATTTCCTTATTGATAGAAAACAAAATGCAGATCGCAACAACTTTTTCTTCGAGGCAAGCAGAAAAAAGTATAATATCATTTTTTAAATTTTTTCTTAAGTACACGAGCTCTTCTAGTGAATGAGTGGGTTTTACTTTTTTAAGCTTCCGGTTTCTAAGAAGGATGTCATAATACTCAATAAAATTTTCTTTGTTTAAATCTTTTGTAACAATCTCAAGTTCAATCCTTTTCAGAGTTTTTCTGATAGATCTTTTCTTAGGTTCCGAGATTTTCCTGAATTCAAAATCTCCAAGATCAATTATATTTGAAATAGATACTGATGAAACTTTGAAACCGTTTTGAATCAAGGCATACTCTGTTTCTTCATTTGGGTTCTTATTGTAAAGAAAAGGAGGATTTTTTAAAATGCATTTTACAAAATTGTTTTCTTTCAAATACCCAATAAAGCTTTCCGTGATCTCTATAAAGTTAATAAGGTTTATTTTTTTCTTCCATAAAAAACCGCCGAAGCTTACCCCGTCGCAGGAAACATAAGTTAATTTATTTTCTGAAATTTTTTCACAGCCGATCATAATTGCAAGAATTTTCTTTGATTCAGAATCTCTGAACTTCAAATGATGCCATTTTATATTTTTATTGAAGTTGTTATTGTATGAATTGAACCTGAAATCAAAAAACAAATTATATTGATTTCTAAGGAATTCTTTCCATTCAAGGTCGTGCTCGATATCGGTCTTTATAACACTTACCATAATCAATTTTCGTAAAGCTCATAACCTGTCGACTTCTTAATAAAGGTCATGTCTTTTGGCATAAATAAATTTGTTTCCGGATATGCTGCGCGTTGAATTCCGTCCTTTTCAATTAAAATTATATATTTACTTTTATCAAGTTTATTGAGATTATCTTTTATTACTTCTAACGGTTCTTTAGAATCTAAAAAAACAAAATCATATTCTTTATTTTCCCAACCTATATCCAACCCATTAAAATAATAACTGAACTGAGGGTTTCGCTCCGCCTCAGGTCCAATATAAATGATACTCTTTCTTTCGCTCTTTTCGATATAATTTTTCAGTTCATTAATCTCAAATTTGTTTTCCCATACCGGAATTTGAAAAATGTAATACAAATTTAGTACAAAAAAGAAAGCTAAAATAAAGAGAAAAAAATATTTCTTAAGTTCAACTTTACTGACAAAGTATTTGCTCAGGGCAAAGACTATTATCATTATAACAGCCATTGCTAAAGCTATTAAAACTTTGTTGCCGGAGGAGTATACAAATGATTTCAATTCTGGCCTGATCGACTCTGATGCAAACCAAAATAGATTAATAATAGTAAATACAATTACCATTATTCTAAAATTAAAACTATAATTATCAATCTGATTAATAAACAAAGGTATTAAGAAACATCCTGGCATTAGAATCAACAAAGAATAAGTTTCCAATTTAGTTTTGGATAACGTAATAATTGTCAGACCCGTTATAAACCAAACCCAGATAAATATTTTCTTCCAGCTTAAATTCTTGTGATTGAAAAAATCTTTTACAACTCCAAATAGAATAAGAATGCTGAATGGGATTATCGATAAAAGATAATTTACATAAAAAAATATTCCAGAGCTTTTCTCATTCATCTCTACCCCTTGAATAGCCCGGGCGTAAACATGAAATTTTAAAAAATAGTCAGTAAATTCATTTCCGTGTTTCAATAACATATACACATGCCAGGGTAAAGCGATAACAATTCCAATCGTTGTCAAAATCAAAATATCTCTGAACTTGAAATTAACTTTTCCTTTGATAAAGAAGTAACTTAAAAAAATTATTATCGGAATATAAAAGCCTACTAGTATTTTTGTCATTAAGCAACAGCCAAACGAAATCCCGCTTAAAATTAGATATTTAGATTTTAAAGTGTCATTGAAAATGAATAAAAAATAAAATGAGAGCAATATGAAAAAAATATATGGAATATCGAATTGAAACCTTTTAGATAAGACATTGAAGACAATGTTTGAGCAAAATATCAAAGCTGCAAAAAATGCAGTCATAGGGTCAAAAAGTTTCTTACCTATAAGTAGTATAAGAATTAGGCATAGAAGACTGAATATTAATGGTATGATCTTAAATGAAATTGGATTGTTTCCAAAAAGGAGAGTCGATAAATAACCTATCCAAATCAGAAGCGGTGGATACGAACCTGAGTAAAACCTTCCGACAGAATGTGAGCTTTGATCAAAAAAGTCGCCATGAGCATGAATGGAAAGAACTCTTGTCGCGTACATACCTTCATCCCATGGCTGAATTTCGGTAGTAATTAGTGCCGGTAGCTTTACCACACATAAAAAAACAACTAGAAAAAAAATTATTTTATTAAAATTCTTTCCATTGTTTAAGAAATTTTCTAACTTTGTATAATACGAAGGCATAAAACCACTTAAGATAAAATCAGAAATTTATCCCCAGTGAAAACGTATTGCTTGAACCGAATTCGTTTTTGTATGGAACAAATGCATAGTCAATGTTGACAGCTTTATATTTGAAGCCAATTCCGGTTGTCAATCCTTTGTTTTCATATTCCGTTTGGTAGCCTAATCTTAAGAACAGAAAATCTTTGTAGCCCGCTTCACCGCCTCCATGAATATGAAACTTACCACCGTCGAGAACTTTAAATCCATCAACTCCTAAAGCAAAATTGAATTTATTTTTAGCAAATTTATAGCTTCCTCCGAATCTGACTGATGTCGGAAGCTTGGAGCTTTGATTCTTTAATTCATCGATTGATCCAAGGTTTGAAACTACAAAGGCTAAGCTGTAATTATCTTTTGCATAATTTGTACCGAAATCAAAACCTACGCCTGAGGCTTCGTCAACATAAATTTTTTCAAACAAGAATTTTCCGGTAATACCGATCGATAGATTTGGATTTAATTTATACCCTAAAGAAACGCCAGTAGCTAAATTTCTTGAATCAAATTTTTCAATTGCTGCGCCGGGAATATTTCTAATCTCTAAACCTGTAATACTCGTTGTGAAAAGCCCTATGCCAAGGGAGAGTTTATCTCCAAGGGGAAATTTTGCAGCAATGTAATCGGTCTTTAAGTCCTGAACCGATTGGTTGTGCATCAAAGTTACATTGCTCTTCACTCCGAAATTTAGTCTGGCGGGATTATAAAAAAATGCTGTCGCATCATCTGTTAATGACGAGAATGCTTCTCCCATCGCGATAGACCTGGCTCCCACTCCAAGCTTGAGAAATGCAAGTCCGCTGTTACCTGCCCCGTCATTCTGCGCAAAGACATTTGAGGAAAAGAAAATCAAAAGAAAAAATTTTATTATAAACTTTTTTGTGTTCATGATTATTTAAATTTAAAAATTACTCCGATATTCTGAATCGGATCGTGAGTAAATGGTTCTAATTGAAAAGAGTAATCGATACCTAAGTTTATATTTTTAGAAAAGCTTTTATTTAGACCTAATCCGAAGGAAGGTTTTAGATTTCCTGCGAAATCATCCGCAGCGAAATCAACCCTGTCAATACCGGCTCTGAATTTTACCTGGCTGATAATATTCAGCTCTACGCCAAATCTCAACACTGAATTATTTGTTTTTTCAGCTACGATGCCTAAACTATCAGGATTGCTTTCAGGATTAAAATATTGCTGAAGCGCCAGTGAAACAACTCCTAAATTTTTTGGAAGTAAATACGTCGCGCCAAGATCTAATATTTTTGGGAATTTATCTTCTGTGTTGTTCCCCAAACTTCCGTATAGCTGTGATGTCTGCCATTCATACTTTGCACCTATATCTTTTAATGCCAAACCGAAAGCCAGCTTCTCATTTGCTTTATATATTCCACCGAAGTCTATTGCAAAGGATGTTGCGGTAACTTCGGAAAATAACTTGGCGTAATAAAGTTTAAATCCCAGTCCAAGTGAAATCTGATCGCTCACGATAAACGCAGTGCCCAGATAAAACTCATTTTCGAAAGTTGAAAATAATCCTATTCTTTTGGTATCGTTATCCCTTCCGTCAATATCAGCGACACCGGCATTGATCCAAGCCAGTGTGATGCCTGCTCCTCCGCTTTGCTGTTTGGGAAGTTTAATTTTTTTTGTAAATCCGATAAAATTTAATTTGCGGTCAAGACTTAAAAATGAATATCCCAAATTTACAAGACCATCTTCCTGGAAAGTTGCGAGTGCGGGATTATACAAACCGGAAACGTCTCCATAAATATTAGAAACCATTGCATTGCTCATTCCTAAACCTCTTGCGCCAAACCCCATTCTTGAAAATGAACCTGCATAGCTGCCAACCTGCGCTTGAGATAGATTGAGCCCCAGAACAAAAAATACCGATATTAAAAAAAGTTTTTTCAATTTAAAAAAATTTATAATCATTTTTGAATAATTACTGCAGTAAAATAATTTTACCCCACAGTGGGTTTTCATCATCAAATTCTACACGATAAAAATATACACCGTTTGCCGCCTGGGCTCCGTTATCGTTTTTTCCATCCCATGCAGTAAACAATTCTTCCGTTCCTGATCTTATGGCATTCTGTAAAAGTGTTCTTACAGGATTCATTCCAAAATCAAATATCTTGATTGTTATCTTTGAAGCAGAGTTAGTACTTTTATAAAATATTCGAGTATCTTCATCATCCGGTGAAAAAGGATTCGGAGCAGCGTAAGTTTTAATTTCCGAGCTGAGATCAATTGGTGATATAGCCCGGTATATCTTCCACTTACCTACCCATGGCTGACCATATTCAATTGTCCTTAGCAAACCGTCAGCGCTTCCGAAATACAATGTATCTCCAATATGATTACCGGCGTAAAAAGAATTTGTTCTTAAACGGTCTTTAGTTCTTTCGTCATATATAACTCCTGCCCTCGACCAGTTAAAATTATCATAAAGTCCTCTCCAAAGACCGGCATCGGTGAAGCCGTAAACTATTGAATCTTTAAATGACATTCCGTTTGGACTAATGCCATCCAATGTACTAAACCAATTCGCCCCACCATTTGATGTATAGCTGAGAGCATTGAAGTCGCCGATATCTTCAGCAATTCTGGTTGCCCCCCAAATAATTTCTTTTCCATTAAATCTTTGAACTTCAAGATTTACCACAAAATTTCCAGAGATTCCATTTCCATTTCCGGTATTTATAAAATTGTATTTAGTCCAGTTTACTCCCCAACTTGTGCTTTTATTAATTCCACCGGCTGTTCCAACATAAAGTGTAGAGTCGTTAACAGCCGTAATACTGAATACTCTGTGATTTAAATTTCCCTGAGGTGGGTCTCTTGGATTAAGTTGAAATGTATATCCGGTAACATTAATATTTATACTGTCCAAATTATCGGGTGGAAGCAGTACCCGGTTCCAGGAAGCTCCATAATCTGTGCTCTTCCTTAAACCTCCTGCAAATGAGCAAATCCAGATAGTATAATTATTCAGATCGTTAATTGTGTGGGTAATTGCGATGTCATACGAAAGATTTTGCTGAGGTACAACCACAGGTAATGCGCGAATATTATTTGAGCCATAAACAAATATAGTATCAGCTTGAGTATCGATGGGCTGTGGGTAAGCTAACCAATTCAAACCGTTATCCGTCGAAATCTTTATTCCGGTACCTACTGCAACTGAACCGGAAGCAGTTTCCTGTGAGATTGCGGTTGAAGCAACAAATATATTTTCTTTCAGATTAAATCCTGCAATATCATCTTCACCGAACGGAGCCAGACCATAATAATATTCAAAGCTGTTGAAATGATCGACCGTCCTCATAAGACCGCTGCCGGTTGCAAACCAGACAGTATCTCCTTTTAATAAAATGTCCGTAATAAAATTACTGATCGGCACATTTGATTTGATCGGGTTTACAATTATTGAATTCAAAAGTAAATTATCCGGTCTAAGATCAGTTTCATTTATAAATTTATCTGTCGAAAGATGGTAGTCATCTGCAGTATGAATAAACTGCGAAAGGCATACATTAGAAAAAATTAATATAATTAATAGATGTCTCATTTAGTTTGGCTGTACAAATTTTATACTGTCGGTGACAGGAGCGCTTAATAAATTAGAATTATCTCTTGCGATAAATGTGTATTTAAAATATCCGTAAGAAGTCGGATCTGAACTATTGCGGACATAATTAGAAAAAATAAATTGTCCGTTGCCATTATAAAACATTGGCTGAGGAGGTATTAATTCTCCGTTAGGTCTCACTGTACTAAATGTTACATCTTTTAAATCACAGAGTCCGTTTGGATCGGTAACATTTATGGAGATAGTTAAAAGTGTAGAATCAACTAAAGGCCGTACCACACTGTCAGGAAGATTGGTTCCTGTGATAACAGGGGGTAAATTATCAGTGTTTATAACTCTGATTCCTGATGTAATCAGATTACTGAATAGCCCGGAATTATTTTCGGCAACATATTCCAACCTGTAATTCCCTACAATCAGGCATTGTATATTGCTGATATTTACAGTAACTATGTATCTTCCGTCATTTGAATTTGAATCGGGCGGCACTCCATTATCTAACATGTTAAACTGACCTAAAATATTCCCGACAGGATCGAATACGGAACATTTTACATTTTTTATGGAGGAGCCTTCATTTAAATTTACGCTGATTGATGTCAGAAAATTTATTAAAGGACTTGCAGAAGTAGTAAAAATACTGTCCCGGGACTGAAAATTATTTGAAATTAACGGAGCTGAAAATGACGGGTCAATAATATTGTCATTTTTCTTCTCACAGGAATAAAAAGTAATCGCAGCAACTATAGTTATAATTGCTGCGAAGTAAGATCTGATTTTACTGAAATTAATAATGGTTTTGTGCTTTAAGTTATCTAAGTGTAGGAATTCTCTCGATAGAATTTGTCATTGTGGTTTAAAAACAGATGATTAATTTATGTTTTATTTCTTCTTGTTCTTTTAACATCAGGATATATATTCAACCCAACATCGATACTTACAATTCCCATACATTTTTTCAAATCCCGGGCGTCCTGTTGCATAGCTAGTCGGATATGTATTATTACCAGTTATTTTTAGAGCCAAATTAATATTTTACCATAAAACAATCAAGTATATATTAATATAAAGCGAATTGTTTTATTTATATTTATAATCTATAATATTCAAAAAAATAAAATTCATGCCTGAAAATACTCTAACTGCACTTTTTTTAAAGCATATTGAGAATAATAAATTTGTCAAAGAAATTTTTTATACAAAAGCCAAAGATAAATATATTCCTTTTACAAACGGACAATTACTTCGACAGGTTTATTTACTGGTAAAATTTTTCTGTGAATTAAAGCTTATTAAAGGTGATAAAATTGCAATAATGTCCGAAAGCAGAATTGAATGGGTGGTGGTTGATTTTGCATGTATGTTTTGCAAACTTGTTTCCATCCCTATTTATCCTTCTCAATCAAATTCCCAGATAAAATATATTCTTGAAAACTCCGAATCCAAGGTATGTTTTGTTTCAAATCAGATCTTGCTCGATAAAGTTTTGACTATTAAGTTTGAGCTTCCTTATTTGCAACAGATTATTATTTTTAATGATATCATCGTGGAAAAGCATACGAATAAATTTGTAAAAAATTTTTCTGAAATAGTTAACTTGGAAAAACAGATGAACGAAAAGGAAATGATGAGGGAATTGAATGATTCAGCATTGGGTGTGGCAGGAGAAAGTTTAATGACTATAATTTATACATCCGGAACTACCGGAGTTCCGAAAGGAGTAATGCTTTCCCACAAAAATATATATTCTAACATTGTAGCATGTCAAAATGTTTTGCCTATAAATGGAACCGATATCTTTCTATCATACTTACCCTATTCACACATTTATGAAAGAACAGCAGGATACTATCTGCCTTTATTTTCAGGAGCTAAAATATATTATGCACAAAGTATCGACACTATAGCAGTACAGTTTACGGAAATAAAGCCAACGTTTGTAATTACCGTTCCGAGACTACTCGATAAGATTTACAACAGACTTATGAAAAGTGGCGAGGAAATGAAAGAGGGTTTGCAGAAAAAAATTTTTAATTGGGCTATCCGCTTATCAATGGACGACACTATTTCTAAAAGTAATTTAAAATGGAAAATTGCTGACAAGATCGTATTCAGAAAAATTCGGGCAAAGACCGGAGGCAATATCAGATATTTTGTTTCGGGTGGCGGAGCTTTGAATAAAGCAGTCGGTAAATTTTTCGATAAAATAGGAATTACAATTTTAGAAGGTTACGGAATGACTGAGACCTCTCCTGTGATTGCAGTTAATCCTCCTCATAAAAATAAATACGGTACTGTTGGAAAGCCTCTTGACGGAGTAAATGTAAAACTTTCCGTTGAAAATGAAATTCTTGTACAGGGTAACATTGTAATGACCGGATATTATAATGACGTGAAGAATACTTCTGAAACAATAAGAGATAATTGGCTTCATACAGGTGACATTGGTGAATTTGATTCCGATGGTTATTTGAAAATTACAGACAGAAAAAAGTCCTTGATA
>Ga0180121_10000609_pt1 | contig 15134 bp, 16 predicted proteins | sample AntDrymUQ5402106_2_FD_129676 | JGI IMG/M metagenome (GOLD analysis project Ga0180121, IMG submission 129676) | Polar desert sand microbial communities from Dry Valleys, Antarctica - metaG UQ540 (21.06) (version 2) (version 2) | ecosystem: Environmental > Terrestrial > Soil > Desert | place...
AACCACGAGTAGATACAGCCGATGAACTACTACTTCAAGAACCCGCACGACGAGATGGAGCGCGACTTCTTCATCCTCGACCCCATGCTCGCCACCGGCGGCTCCGCGGTGGCCGCCGTGGGCGCCCTGAAGGAGGCCGGCGCCCGCCGGATCCGCTTCCTCTGCCTGGTGGCCGCTCCCGAAGGAGTGCGCCGCATGCTGGAGAGCCATCCGGAGGTGCCGGTGTTCGCGGCCGCGCTGGACCGCGAGCTGAATAAAGTGGGCTACATCCTCCCCGGCCTGGGCGATGCGGGGGATCGGCTGTTTGGGACCCGATAGCGATTGGCTATTGGCTATTGGCTATTCGCTATTCGCGAAAGCAAAACCTGGAGTGTGAGCTAAGAGTGACAACGATCCAGCCAACAGCCAAAAGCCAACAGCCATGAGCGGCGTCCGCCTCACCTTCTGGGGTGCCGCCGGCCAGGTGACCGGCTCGATGCACCTGATCGAGGCCGCCGGCGCCCGGTTCCTGCTCGACGCGGGGCTGTTCCAGGGCCGCCGCGCCGAGACCCACGCACTCAACGCCCGGCTGCCGTTCGATGCCCGGCGGCTGGATGGCGTGGTGCTGAGCCATGCGCATATCGATCACAGCGGCCGGCTTCCTCTGCTGGTGAAGGAAGGGTTTCACGGCCCGGTCTACAGCACCCCCGCCACCCGCGACCTGAGCGCGGTGATGCTGGCCGACTCGGGCCACATCCAGGAGAAGGACCACGAGTTTCTGGTCCGCCGCGGCAAAGCCCTGCCCGACAGCGAGCCGCTCTACGCCCTGCGCGACGCCATCGCGGTGCAGGACCTGATGGTGGGCGTGCCCTACCGCCGGGTCTTCTATCTGCGCAAGCATCTGGCGCTCGAGTTCCACGACGCCGGCCACATCCTCGGCTCCGCCGCCATTGAGCTGCGGATCACAGAAGGCGGCAACCAGCGGGTGGTGTTCTCGGGCGACATTGGCCGGAGCGGGCTGCCCATCGTACGCGACCCGGAGCCGCCCTCAGGACCGGTCGACGCACTGATCATCGAAGCCACCTACGCCAACCGGGTCCACGAGTCCTTCCGTGACGCGGAGAAGCGTCTGGGCGAGGTAATTCGCCGGGTCGCGGCGCGGGGCGGCAAGGTCCTGATCCCGGCCTTTGCCGTGGGCCGGGTCCAGGAGCTGGTCTACAGCCTGCACCAGCTCTACCGCGCCGGCGAGATCCCCGAGGTGCCCATCGTGGTGGACAGTCCCCTGGCGGTGGACATCACCACGGTGTTCCGGTTGCACCCCGAGGTGTTCGACCGGCGGGAGCGGATGATCGAGACCACCAACGAACTGTTCGATTTTCCCCTGCTGCGCTATGTGCGCGAGGTGACCGATTCCAAGGCGCTGACGGCCCAGAACGGCCCCGCCGTGATCATCGCGGCCTCGGGTATGGTGGAGTCGGGCCGGATTCTCCATCATCTGGCCAGCGGCATCGGCGATCACCGCAACCTGGTCCTGTTCGTGGGGTATCAGGCGGAGCACACGCTGGGGCGCAGGATCCAGTCGGGAGAGAAGAACCTCAAGATCCTGGGGCAGGATCACGAGCGCCGCGCCGAGGTGGAGACCATCAACGGGTACTCCGCCCACGCGGATAGCAGCGAGCTCCGCGCCTGGGTCCGCCGGCTGGGCGGGCCGATTCGCCGCGCCTTCGTGGTGCACGGCGAGCGCGAAGGGCTCGACGCCATGGCCGCCATACTGCGCGACGAGGGCGTGCAGGACGTGCACATCCCGGCGCATGGGGAGAGCTTCGATCTGTGAGCGCGGACGGGCGGACGGGTGGGCGGGCGGACCGTTTGGCAAATCCCGCGTCCCGTCGTTCCCGTCTTCCATCCGTCCGTCAGCTTTTCGGTTGGCTCCTCCTCGCCGCCGCCACGGTGTATACCGGGGCCCTGGTAATGGTACTGATCGTGAGCCAGCAGGACCAGCGCCGCCCGGTAGACGCCATCGTGGTGTTGGGTGCGGCGCAGTATAACGGCCGTCCCTCCCCGGTGCTTCGCGCCCGCCTCAACCATGCGCTGCACCTGTTCCGGGAAGGCCACGCGCCCAGAATTATCGTCACCGGTGGCATGGGGCTGGGTGACACCACCAGCGAGGCGACGGTGGGCCGCCGCTTTCTGGTGAGCCACGGCGTTCCGGACGGCGCAGTGGTGGTCCAGGCCCAGGGGCGCTCGACCGAGGCGTCGATGACCGCGGTGGGTGAGTGGCTGGAGCACGAAGGTTTGCGCCGGGTACTGCTGGTGAGCGATCCCTTCCATATGTTTCGACTGCGGATGGAGGCTCGCCGCACCCATCTGGAGGCCTACACCTCGCCCACCGAGGACAGCCCAATCTCCGACAACCCGGTACTGGAGCTGCAGTACCTCTTCGCCGAGGGATTCAAGATCCCGGTGGCATGGTTTCGGGCTGCCGTCTCCCCTCTCACGTCCCACTCGCAATCCCTATGACCCTCGTCTCCACGGAACGGCTCCACACCGGCAAGGTCCTGAATCTGGACCGGGACACGGTAGGCTTCCCCGACGGGTCCACCGGCCAGCTCGAGATGGTGCGCCACCCGGGGGCGTCCGCCGTGGTCCCCCTGCTGGACGAGCCCAAGAGCCCCGATCCACGCGTCCTGCTGATCCGCCAGTTCCGCCACGCCGCCGGCGACTTCATCTGGGAAATTCCGGCCGGCCGCCTTGACCCGGGCGAGACCCCTGCTACCTGCGCCCAACGGGAGCTGGAGGAAGAGACCGGGATGAGCGCCGACGTCCTCTCCCGGCTCACCACGATATTCACCACGCCCGGATTTACCGACGAAAAGATCCACATCTTCATGGCTACAACCCTGAAGCAGGGGAAGCACCGCCGGGAGAAGGACGAGTTCATGGAGGTGCAGACCCGGAAATGGTCGGAAGCGATGAGCATGATTCGGAGCGGCGAGATCAAGGACGGCAAGACCCTGGTGGGACTGATGTATGTGGAGTGCTTTCGGAGAAAGACCAGTTATTAGCCAACCACCCCTTGCCAGCAGTACAATTCGTCTATGCCTGCACAGTCGATGGACAGCCTGTTCAAGTCGCTCAACAAGGGTGACCTGAACGCCGTGTACTACTTCCACGGCGCCGAGGACGTCCTCAAGGACGACGCGATCAAGACGATCCTCGACCAGGCGCTGGACCCATCGCTGCGGGACTTCAACTTCGATCAGCGGTCGGCGGCACAGCTGGACGCGGAGGATGTGCACGCGCTCTGCAACACCCTCCCCATGCTGGCGGAGCGGCGGGTGGTGCTGCTGCGAGACGTGGAAGGCTGGAAGCGGAAGACCAAAGGCCGGGCCGAGTTCCTGCGATATCTGGAGCGCCCCAGCCCCGATACCATCGTGATCATGGTACAGGGGTCGGGCGAGGAAGGGGAAGACCGGGAGCTTGCGTCCGGCGCCACCGCCGTCCGGTTCGACCCTCTGCCGCCGGAGCGGGCCCAGAAGTGGCTGCTGAACCAGGCGAGCAAACTCGGTGTCGTGCTCGAGCCCGATGCAGCCGAACACCTGGTCCGCTCGGTCGGCTCCGATCTCGGCGCGCTGTCCTCCGAGCTGAGCAAGCTGGCATCGCTTCCCGCGGGCGAGCCTCTGACCGCTGCCCGCGTGGGGGAGCTGGTTGGCGTTCGCCACGGAGAGACGCTGTGGGACTGGCGCGAGGCCGTGCTCGATGGACGCACCGGTCAGGCAGTGACCCTGCTGCCGTCGGTCCTGGCTCAGGCGGGAGTGTCGGGCGTGAAGCTGGTGACCGCCCTGGGGACCGCGCTGGTCGGGCTCGGCATCGCCCGGGCGCACTACGATCGGGGCTTGCGGGGGCGATCGCTCGAGGCCGCGGTGATGAAGAGCCTCCTCAGCGTCCGTCCCTTCGGCATGACCTACAAGGATGAGGCGAGCAGCTGGAGCCGCTGGGCGCCCAACTGGCCCAACCGGCGGATTCGCTCAGCGCTCCGGCTGGCTCGGGACACCGACATGGCGCTCAAGAACACCACGGTGTCGGATGAGCGGGGACTCATGACCGATCTGGTGCTGCAAATCGGGGTACCATCCGCGGAGGCAGCATGATGGGGAAGGGCGGGAATGACGGGAAGGGCGGGAAGGTTAGCACACGGCCGACGTGGCAATGCGTGATTGCGCGGGCTCTCTTTCTCCTTCCCGTCTTTCCCGTCCTTCCCGCCCCCGCCCACGCCCAAACCGACTCCCGCCTGGTGGACGCCATTCGCGAAGCGCAGGAGGGACGGGGGGACTCGGCGCGCACCAGGGTCCGGCGGCTGCTGGCGGCCACCTCGCCCACCGATTCGCTGTACCCGCAGATCATCTACACTCAGGCGATGGTGGCCAGCGAGGCCAACGAGATGCGGCGCCAGCTTCAGCGCGTCGCCGTCGAATACCCGTCCTCCAGCTGGGCCGATGACGCGCTTCTGCGGCTGGTGCAGCTGGACTACGCCAGCAGCAACCTGGAGGGAGCCGCCCGAAACCTGGAGCGGATCCGGTCCGACTATCCCGGAACAACCCTGCTTCCTCAGGCGGCGTACTGGGCCGCCCGCACCTACTTCGATCAGAAGGCGCCGGAGCAGGCGTGCCGCTGGATTGCCGATGGGCTGAACCAGTCGCGCGGCAACGTCGAGCTGCAGAACCAGCTGGGCTATCTGGATCAGCGCTGCGCCGGGGTGCGGGCCAATGTCGCGACTCAGACCCCGACCGATTTGCAGGCGCCGTCCACCGGTGGGACCGACAGCGCGGCTCTGCCGCCCGGACGAACCGACTCGGTCACATCACCGCTCACCAACGCCACGCCCGCGCCGCCCGACACAGCCGTTGCGGCGCCGCGGCCGGAGCCGGTCGCCCCCGCGCCCCCTCCACGCCCCGAGCCCACCCCTGCTCCAGCTCAGCCGGTGCGCACCGCGGGACGGTTTCGGATCCAGCTTACTGCAGTCCGAGTCCCCGCTACGGCCGAGGCGATGGCCGCCAAACTGAGAAGGCAGGGAATGGCTCCGGTGATCGTGCAGGAGGCGGGACTCTACAAGGTTCGGGTGGGTGACTACACCACCAAGGCGGAGGCGGTCGCGGTCCTGCCTTCACTCAAAGCCAGGCTCGGGGGCAGCCCATTCGTGGTCGCGGAGCCTTAACACTGCCGCCCTGGCGCCTCGCCGCGCTGTTCCTTCTGGTGGCCGGTTGCGCCCCGAAGCCTGCCCCATCGATAACTCCTGAGCATCAGGATCCCTGCCGACTCGCAGTCGACTCGACACCACGGCTGGATACCCTGACGGTCGCCCTGCTGGAGCCGGTCAACCTAGCCCACGTGACTGCGCCAGCGAACGACAGTGAACGCCTGCTGTTCCGAAATGTCTTTGACAACCTGGTGCGGCTGGACTGCGAGAACGTGGCAACGCCCGCGCTCGCCGGGTCTTGGGTCCCGGACTCCACCGGCCGGGCATGGATTCTGACCCTGCGGCCCGACCCCAGAATCGCGGTGGCTGGACGCATGCTCGCCGATCAAGTGGCTGGGATCTTCAACCCGCCGCTGCTGGACAGCCTCACCGCCAAGGCGGTCGGTGTCGATTCTGCGGTGAGCCTCGATGACCGTCGCGTGCGCGTCGCCCTGCGCCGGCCGGTCCAGGATTCGGCTCCCCGATTCCTGGCGGATCCCGCCCTCGCGCTGATGGACGGATACCGCTTTGAGGCCTTCGGCGCCGCCGGGAGTGGCGAGCGCATTCTGGAGGTAGCGCCAGAGAGAGACCGTGCGGCGGTCGTGTTTCTCCTGCCGCTGCTGCGCGACCCCAGGGATGCGCTGGACGCCGAGGTGGACCTCATGGTCACGCGCGACCCGACGCTGGTTGACTATATCTCTGATCGCAGCGAATTCGTCACCCTCCCCCTGCCCTGGTCCCGCATCTACGTACTGGCCGAGTACCGGGCCGGGCGCCCTCTGGCTGCAGGTCTCGGAGATCCCTCCACCCGCCGCTCGCTCGTCAGCTCCGCCGTCCGGGCGGATGCGCGAGTGGCCGCGCCTCCCGACTGGTGGAGTGAGGCCACGGCTTGCAGCCCGGCTTTCGTTCCCCGTCTCGCCAGTCCATCGCGGCGGCTGGTCTACCCTGAGGCCGATACCACCGCCCGAGCGCTGGCCGAGCGCATGGTCGCCCTGGCCCCGTCGAGCGCCGGACTTCGAGCCGCGGGGCTGAGTACGGCCGAATTCTCGGCGGCAGTCCGCGAAGGCACCGAGCGTGCATACGTTATCGGGCTTCCCCGGCACTCTCTGGCGCCTTGTCGCGACGCCGCCCTATGGCCGGCAGGGGCGGGGTTATTTCCCCTGATCGACACCAGGGCGTTCGCCATCGTCCGAAGAGGTGCACCGCCCCTGTCCGTTGACTGGGATGGAACCTTACGGATCCTCGAACCATGAGCTTTCGCACCCGGCTCTTTCTCGGCATCCTGATCGGGGCTTTGCTCCCGCTCGGCGCGCTTGCCTATGGGGTGCAGCACGAGATGAGGAAGCGCCTCACGGCCGAATACCAGCAGCGGGTCGAGAGAACCGCCGAGGCCATCGAGGCCGGATTGGTCCGCGAGGGAGGGAAAGTGCAGCATTTGCTCGGTTCGCTGATCTCCGATCTATCAGGTGACAATCGGTTCCGTCGCGCCGCGCTCCAGGCCGATCCCGGGTCGCGCCGATACCTGCTCGACTACGCCGGGAACGCGATGAGGCTCTCGGGGCTGTCGCTGCTTCAGATTCAGGATAGCGCTGGCAGGATCCTCAGCTCGGGACATTTCAGGAACGAGTTCGACCGGCAGCAGCCGGAGTTGCCGTCTCTCCTCGCCACGCGGCGGGCCACGCTGACACTGGTGCGGACCCGTACTCCGGCTGGTCCCCTGCTCTCGCTCGCCAGGATCGATTCGTTCTGGGTCGGAGGCCGCCGGTTCAGTGTGGTTGGAGGGGTCGCGGCAGAGCCGAGCCTGCTCCGCCCGCTGGTGCAGGATCCGGATCTCTCGGCCGCCCTCAACTATGACGAGACCCAGGACTCCGCCGCCGGCCGGGTCCTGCGGCGGATCGCGCTGCCGTACATTGACCTTCTGCGGGAGGCGGGCGACATCAGGGCCGACACAGCGCATGTGGTGGTAACCCAATCGCTGGCTACACTCGAGGCGCTCCGGCAGAGCATCAACCGGTGGTTCCTCGCGGCACTGGCGCTCACCGCTGCCGTCGCACTCGCGTTGGCGGGGTGGCTCTCCTCCCGGATCAGCCGGCCGATCCGCGACCTGGCCAGGAAGACCGCGGAGATAGACCTCGACCGCCTGGATCAAAGTTTCGAGAGCGACCGGCGGGATGAAATCGGCGCGCTGTCGCGTCTGCTGGGCGGCATGACCGAGCGCCTCCGCACCGGCTCCGCCCGGCTGCGCGAAGCCGAACGCCGAGCCGCCGTAGGCGACCTGGCGCGGCAGGTGAATCACGACATCAAGAACGGCCTGGCGCCGATCCGGAATGTCCTGCGCCACCTGTCGCAGGTCGCCCGGCAGGAGCCCGGCCTCCTCCCCAGAGTCTACGAGGAGCGAAAGGGAACCCTGGAATCCAGCGTGGAGTATCTGGAGACGCTGGCGCGGAACTACGCCCGCCTCTCGCCGACGGTCGACCGCACGCCCTGCAACGTTAACGCGCTGGTGGAACAGGTGCTGCGCAACACCAGCGCCGACGGAGCCTTGCTTCAGACGCATCTGAGTCCGGTTACGCCCCAGGCCATCGGCGACAGCCTGATGATTCGCCGGGTGCTCGAGAACCTGGTCGGCAACGCGGTGGACAGTCTGGGCGGCCGGCCCGGCGGCACGGTGGCCGTCACAACCGGCATCGCCGGCGGCAATGGTGAGGAGCAGAAGGTGAGGATCACCGTGGCCGATACCGGGCCCGGCATGAGCCGGAAGGAGCTGGACCAGGCGTTCGATGATTTCTATACCACCAAGGCGGAGGGCACCGGCCTGGGTCTCTCCATCGTCCGGCGCCTCATTCTCGATCTGAACGGCAGCCTCCACGTCGAGACCGAGCCCGGCGCGGGTACCAGCTTCGTGGTCGAGCTGCCCGCCGCGTCCGGGGGACGAGCCGCATGACGCTCGTGCTGGTGGTGGACGACATGGTCCCGCTGGCTCAGCAGTACGCCTACGACCTCAAGCGCGTAGGTGGGTTCGAGGTGCTGACCGCGCCGGGCGGCACCGAGGCGCTGGAGCTGCTGACTCGCTCACCGGTTGACTGCGTCCTCCTCGATCTGGAGATGCCGGGCCTGGATGGATTCGGCGTGTTGCGCGCGCTGGAGCAGCGGGGCAGCGAGGTGCCGGTCATCGTCTACACTGGCACCGGCAACTATGACCGCTGCATTCAGGCCGTCCGCCTCGGGGCATACGGGTTCATCGACAAGGCAGAGCCGATGGAGCGCGTGGTGCGGGAGATAGAGACGGTGCTGGAGCGGAAGCGGCTTCGTGCCGAGGTGACGTCGCTCGAGCGCCAGCTGGGTGAGACGTCCATGGTGGGAGACAGCCCGGCGCTGCGGCGGCTGCGTGAAGCGATCGCCCGGGTGGCGCCGATTCCCAGCCCGGTGCTGATCGTAGGCGAGAGCGGATCAGGAAAGGAGCTGGTCGCCCGGGACCTGCATCGCCATGGCCCGGGAGCAGCCGGTCCCTTCGTGGCGATCAACAGTGCTGCCCTGCCCGAGAACCTGGTCGAAAGCGAGCTCTTCGGACACGAGCGCGGGGCCTTCACCGGCGCGGTGTCCACCCGCAAAGGGGCGTTCGAGGCGGCGGAGCGGGGCACTCTCTTCCTGGATGAAATCGGTGAGCTGCCTCTCGCGGCCCAGGCCAAGCTGCTGCGAGTGCTGGAGGAGCGGCAGGTGACCCGGCTGGGCGGCAACCGGTCGATCGCAGTGGAGCCGAAGATCGTTGCGGCCACCAACCGGGACCTGGAAGCGGAGGTTAACGAGGGACGGTTCCGCCAGGATCTGTATTTCCGGCTCAGCGTGCACGTGCTGCGGGTGCCGCCGCTGCGGGACCGGCTCTCGGACATCCCCGAACTGGCTGTGCGTTTCGTCGCCGCAACCTGTGAGCGCTTCAGGATCAGGCCCAAGAAGCTTTCGGCCGACGCGCTCGAGGTACTGGCCGGCTACGACTGGAGGCGCAACAATGTTCGGGAGCTGAGGAACGTCATCGAGCGCATGATCATCGCCGCCGACGGCGACGTCCTGCGCCCCGAGCACGTGCCGGTTGAGATCCAAGAGAAGCACGCCGTGCAACCGCACGCCGGCGACCGGGGCTTTGCTGCGCTCAAGGCCGAAGCCGAGCGACAGATCGTGGTGGCCGCGCTGGAGCGTCACGACTGGCACATCACCCGCACCGCCCAGGAGCTGGGCCTGGCGGACCATGCCAGCCTGTTGAAGATCATGCGCCGGCTGGACCTCAAACGCGACTGAAGCGGCGTGTCCGCCTGGACACGGTGGGCCCGGCTTTCTCGTGTCCACCGGAACACAACGGATCAGCACCTCTCCTCATTCTCTCTGCCTAACTCCTTGTAACGCAACTCCCTCCGAAACCCTCTCTGGTCCCGGGTCGCCTGGCCGCCCGCTTGCCTTCTCAGGGGACGTCCGCAGGTCACCCACGGCGCCGAGGCGCCAACTCAAGGAGAAAGTCCCATGTCCCGTTTCATTGCGGTTCCGGCGCTGGCTCTCGCGCTGGTTTCGATTGCGGCCGGCTGCAAAGGCTCGGAGAAGAGCCGCACCACGTCCACTGCGGCCGGTTCTACCCCCACGGTCTCGGCTGCCACCGCACCGGTCACCAGCGAGGAGACTGCTGCCATCACCCCGGTTTCCTACGAGACCGCCGAGTCGGCATTCGGTGCGGGCCGCTACGCCGAAGCATACGAGCTCTTCACGGGCTACGCCGCTGCCCACCCCGAAAATCCATGGGGACACTACATGCTGGGCATGTCGGCCTGGAGAGCGGGACAGCACGAGAAGGCGCTGAGCGGCTTCGATCAGGCGCTTCAGCTCGATTCGACCCATCGGAAGAGCCTGTTCAACTCCAGCCGGGTGCTGCTGGAGACCGGCCGCTCCAAGGAAGCGGTGGAGCGAATCGGGAAGGCGCTGAGCCTGGAGCCGATGTCGGCTGAAGGACTCCGCCTGCTGGGGCGGGCGCGCTATGAGGCAGGCAAGGTGGACGAGGCGATCGAGGCATACCAGCGCGCCCTCACCATCGACGATCGCGATGTGTGGGCGATGAACAATCTGGGCCTGGTCTACATCCAGCAGGGCCGGAGCACCGAGGCGATTCCGCCGCTGGCCCGGGCGGTGGAGCTCCGCAGCAATTCACCGGTGTTCCAGAACAACCTGGCGACGGCACTGGAGCGGTCCGGGTACCCGGTGGCGGCGGCCAAGGCGTATGAAGGGGCCATCGCAGCCGACAGCACCTATGCCAAGGCGTCGGTGGGGCTGGCCCGGGTAACCAGCGGTGGCCAGCAGGCGGAATCTGCCCCGGTGGATCTCGAGGCGCTGTCGCAGACGTTTCAGTCGCAGATCGAGAGCTGGCGGGAGAGGGCCACAGTCACGGATACCGTCCCGGTGGTGAGTGACTCGGTGCTGGTGTCGGGAGGGGAGGTAACCGACACGCTGCATGAGGATTGCGAGTCGCACGAGCAGCTGTAGGAGAGTAGCGAGATGCGCCGGTCCGTTCAGTCCTCGCGGGCCGGCGCGTCCTCTGATGGAGCCGCCTCATTCAGTACCCGCCTCAGCTCTCGCTCATCCTCCTCAGTCAGCGGTGGCGCCCCGGGCGCCTGAGACTGCAGCAGGGCGCCGAGAAATACTCCATAATCCAACTTGGCGCAGACGCCGCAGAGATCGCGATCGTAGAGCTTGTCGCCTACCCGCTGGGTCTGAAAGATCTCGGCTTCGCGTTCGCCGCAGCGCTGGCAGAGCATGTACTAGTATAGCCCCATTATCTCGCGACTCGGGGCGAGAGGGGAACCGGCTCCCAGCGGTCGCGCTTGGAAGCCGCCCCGATGAGAGCACCGATCCCCGCCCCGGTCGCACCCACGATAGCGGTAACAACTGCGACATCCTCCACCCCGACTTCCCACCAGCCGCTGTTGTCCGTGGATGCGGCGATTCCAAGGAACAGGCCGAACCCCCCTCCTACCAGGGAGCCGGGGTCGAGCTGCGCCAGTGCCGGAAGCGCTCCCAACATGCACGCCGCGAGAAGGGCGAGAGAGGCCATCATCGCATTGTTAGCGTGACTCATTGGTTCTCCTCAGGAAGGAGTCGCCCTGATTTCCAGCCACACCGGCAAGCCCCACGGGTCATAAGGGCGGGGTCGGCCTCCCGAACATGAACGAGCCGTAGCCCAGCGTCAGCAGACCATAGATGGCCACCGTGGACCAGCCGAACTGGTTGGTGACGCCCCAGAACTGACCGGTGAGTGCCACCACCAGTCCGGCCACGGAGCCCAGGAAGGAGCCGATCACAACGCCGCGCTGGGTTCTCAGGTCGCCCACGTCGCGAATGAGGTAGAGCACCAGGCCGAGCTGGACCAGCGCGGCGCCGAAGAAGCGTGATATGAGGACGATGGGTGGATCGGCCAGCACTCCGTAGAGCGCGAGCATCGGCCGTGGCGCGAAGAGGAATCCGAGACCGAAGCCGAGCGCGATGACGCCGGCCAGCAGAAGAAGGGATCGCAGCCGCACGAGTGTCTCCTTTCGGGTAACTGACCTACAGGAGTCCGGACGCCGGATTGGGCGCGCCTTCTGCGAAACGGGAAGGACGCAGGGCGGCAGCGTCCAGGCTGGAGAATCTACCTTCGGTAATCAGCTCGGCCAGCAGGGCGCCCAGTGCGGGGGCATGCATCACGCCGTGGCCGGAAGAGCCGTTGATCAGGTAGAGGTTGTCACAGCCGGGCGCGGGGCCAACGATGGCGTGCTTGTCGGGCGACATCTCGTAGAGCCCGGCCCACGAGGCGGCAGCGTCAACATCGACCGTACGGAGCGCGGGCACTCGCTGGTGGGCCATGCGGGTGACCGCGGAGAGCCAGTCGGGATCAACTGGAATGTCGAAGGGCCGCCCCGGCACACCCGGACTGGGCCACAGTATCAGCACCCGGCCGTCCCGCACCCGGAAGTGGAACCCGTCGCCGGCAAAGATGGTCATCGGCGTTTCAGGTGGTAAGAGCGTGCATGGCATCGTGGCCGCGGCCTGGCGCCGGAGCGGGGTCACCGGGACCGGCACGCCGGCACACTGAGCCAGCCCGGCGGCCCAGGCGCCAGCCGCGTTGATGACATGGTCGGTGTCAATCCGCCCAGCGTCGGTTTCCACCGAGACGATGCGTCCAGAGCCGTCCAGCTGAAATCCGGTGACACCGGTGTCCCATTGCACCCGGGCGCCGTTACGCCGGGCCGCGGCCAGGTACCCATCCAGAATCTTCAGCGGCGTGATGAAGCCGTCGCTGGGACAGAAGGTTCCGCCCACCGCCACGCCCGGAGCTACCGCCGGGCTCAGCCGCGCGATGTCAGCCGCGCTCACCTCGGCCGCCTCGCGCAGCCCTGCGTCCCACTGCACCTGGAGAGCGGCGCGAAGGATGTCGAGCTCCGCCTGGGTGGTGGCCAGCCAGAGATACCCGGCGGGCTGGTAGCCGGCGTCGGATCCGATCTCGTCCTTGAAGCGGAGGAGCTTCTCGCGCGCGAGGAGCGACAGCCGGACGTTGATCGCCGTGGCGTATTGGGCCCGGAACCCGCCGGTGGCGGCCCCGGTGCTTCCCTGCCCTGGCCCCGTGGTGCGGTCGAGCACCAGCACGTCGCGCCATCCCAGGGCGGTCAGGTGGTAGGCCACGCTGGCCCCCATCACTCCCGCGCCGACAATGACCACCGCCGCCGGCTTCACGCCGTGAAGACGTGCTCCGAATGCTTGAAGCTCTTGAACTCCAGTGCGTTCCCGCTGGGATCGAGGAGGAACATCGTGGCCTGCTCCCCGGGCTGCCCCCGGTAGCGGATGCTCGGCTCGAGAATGAAGGAAATGCCGGCGGCCCGAATGCGGTCCGCAATCGACTGAAACGCGTCCCAGGGAAGCAGGGCGCCGAAATGGGGCATTGGCACGGGAACGCCCTCGACGCGGCCGGTGTTCTCGGTAGGCGTAGGGCTGCCGGTGTTGTGGGCGGAGATCTGATTGCCGAAGAAGTCGAAGTCGACCCAGCTTTCGGTACTGCGTCCTTCCCGGCACCCCAGCACCTCGCCATAGAAGCGGCGGGTGGAGCCCAGGTCGCGTACGAAGAAGGCGAAGTGGAAGGCAGTCATAGGCGTAAGCATGAAGCGCCCGCGTTTGTACCGCAACTGGAGAGCTATTCAATGACCAGCACCAGCACCACTCATGGCGTACCGGCGGCCGCCGCCGGAACCATCACACTGGACGGCGATCTGACCGTCAACCGCATGGGCTTCGGCGCCATGCGCCTCACCGGGAAGGGCGTCTGGGGTCCACCAAGAGACCCAGCGGAGGCAATTCGGGTTTTGCAGCGCGCGGTCGAGCTGGGCGTCAACTTCCTCGACCCCGCCTACTCCTACGGGCCCCACATCGCGGAGCAGCTCATCGCCGACGCGCTCTACCCGTATCCGGGATTGGTGATCGCCACCAAGGGTGGGCTCGAGCGGCCCGGTCCGGATAAGTGGGTCGAGAACGGCCGGCCCGAGTTCCTGCGCCAGAATCTCGAGGCCAGCCTCAAACGGCTCCGGCTCGACCGGATCGACCTCTGGCAGCTGCACCGGATCGACCCCAAGGTGCCGGCCCAGGAGCAACTCGAGGCGGTGCGTGAATTTCAGCGGGAGGGGTTGATCCGCCACGTCGGCTTGTCGGAGGTGACGGTGGCCGACATCGAACGGGCCCGCAAGGTGCTGCCCATTGTGTCGGTGCAGAACCTCTACAATGTGACCGACCGGAAGTGGGAGGACGAGGTGGCGTACTGCGAGCGGGAGGGGCTGGCGTTTATCCCCTGGTTCCCACTCTCGGCCGGCGCGCTCGAGCATCCGGTGCTCAACCGCGTGGCCGCACGCCATGGGGCCACCGTGTTTCAGGTCGCGCTGTCCTGGCTGCTGGAACACTCGCCCGCGATGCTGGTCATCCCGGGGACGTCGTCAGTCGAGCATCTGGAGGAAAACGTTACCGCCGCCGAGATCCGGTTGACGGAGAAGGACATGAAGGAGCTGGACTCCATCACGTAACGATTAGACGGCGGGGGGCGACTGTTATATTGTCTCCATGCCCCTCGCCAGCCGGGACAGCGCCGCACCGACCCCGCCCATGCTCAAGCATTGGCGGGAGGTGAAGGCGCAGCACCCGGACGCCATCCTGTTCTACCGGGTGGGCGACTTCTACGAGATGTTCAACGAAGACGCTCAGGTCGCCTCCCGCATTCTCGACATCACACTCACATCGCGCGGTGACGGCGTCCCCCTCGCCGGGGTCCCGGTGAAAGCCGCCGCGGAATATCTGCGGCAACTGGTCGGCGCCGGCCACCGGGTCGCCATCTGCGAGCAGGTGGAAGATCCCAAGCTCGCGCGCGGGCTGGTCCGCCGCGAAGTGGTGGAGACGCTCACACCCGGAGCCTTGATGCAGGACGGGTGGGTACCGGGGTCGCGGAATAACTGGATGGTGGCGGTTGAAACGGGTAAGCGGGTAAGCGGGGAAGCGGGTAAGTGGGACGGTGAGCCCGGGAGAACAGACCGCACGAGCAGTCTTGGGCTGGCCGCGATCGATCTGAGCACCGGCGAGTTCGTGCTTGAAACTCTGAGCCCAAACGGTCTCGAGGAAGCCCTATGCCGACTGGCCCCTTCCGAGATTGTGATTCCCATCGGCGTCACTTACCCGCTTACCCGCTTACCCGCTGCCCCGCTGCTCACGTCCCGTGATCCCTGGGAGTTCGACCCCGACCTGGCCCGCGAGGAGCTGGCGCGGCGGTTCGGGCTGGCGTCGCTCGATGGCCTCGGGGTCGGCCCGGACGACGAGCCCGGGGTGGCCGCGGCGGGCGCGCTGCTACGATATCTCGGCGAGCTCCAGCCCGGCGGCC
>Ga0180121_10000610_pt1 | contig 15129 bp, 15 predicted proteins | sample AntDrymUQ5402106_2_FD_129676 | JGI IMG/M metagenome (GOLD analysis project Ga0180121, IMG submission 129676) | Polar desert sand microbial communities from Dry Valleys, Antarctica - metaG UQ540 (21.06) (version 2) (version 2) | ecosystem: Environmental > Terrestrial > Soil > Desert | place...
AGCTGGAGCTGGAGCTGCGGCGGCCGCGAGCCGAGGTCGGCGGTGGCGCATTCTTCGCCTTCTCGCGCTCCTTCTTCTTGCGCTGACGATCGCTCGCCCAGCGCACCTTCGGTCTGCTTCCGCGTCCCATGAGCTGGCATCCTATATAGTTCACCTTCAGGTGAACAGTTCAGCACAACTCGATCGCAGCTTTCTCGCCCTCTCGCACCCGGCCCGTCGGACGATCGTGGAGCGACTGGCGCAGGGAACGGCGACGGTCGGGGAGGCCTCGCGGGGGCTCGGGCTCTCGAAGCCGGCCGTCAGCAAGCACGTCCGCGTTCTCGAGGACGCAGGTCTGATCCGGCGGGCGATCGAGGGACGGGAGCATCGCCTCCGTCTCGAAGCTCGACGGATGACCGAGGCAGAGCGGTGGATCGAGCGACACCGCGAGTTGTGGGAGAAGAAATTCGACGCCGTCGAGCGGTATCTCGCCGACGGAGAGGGAGGAAGAGCATGACGCAGCAAACTCAGGACGTCGTCCTGCAGATGAACCGGCGCTTCGACGCTCCACGAGAGCGCGTGTTCGACGCGTGGACGAATCCGGAAGTGCTCCTGGAGTGGTGGCGGGCAGGCCCCGACTGGGAGACGCCGACGGCCGAGGTCGATCTTCGGCCGGGAGGCTCGTATCGCCTCTCGATGCGCGACACCGAGAAGGGCGAGACGCACACGGTCGTCGGCGAGTACAAGGAGATCCAGCCGCCCGAGCGGCTCGTCTACACCTGGAGCTGGGAGAGCAACACGGACGAGATGTCCGGCAGCATGGGCTCGCTCGTGACCGTCGAGTTCAAAGATGACGGAGGCGCCACGGAGGTTACGCTGACCCACAGCGGGTTCGCCGACGAGAACATCCGCGACATGCACGCGCATGGCTGGGAAGCCTGCATCGCGAACCTGGAGCGGTACCTGTCGGGCGCAGCGAGCTAGATCAGGCCGCACATGCGGGCTGTGTTCGGCCACGGGTAGAAGCCGCGACCGGCCCGCAGTGCGCGCTCGCCGACCCACATCTGCTCGACGGGAGTCCACGTATTCGCCCAACCGCGCCGGAGCAAGTGCCGGGGTGCGTACTGCCGCATGAAGGTTCGATCCATCTGAAGGCCGCCCCAGTACGGATCCCAGGCGTCCCGCCATGGCCCTTCGTGACTCTGGAGGCAGCGCCACTCGCGCTCATGCGGTGGATTGTGAGCCCGTCGCTTCGCCCGAACCGCCCGCCGGCGCCATTGCTTCATGACGTGTACGCGGTATTCGACATCTCGCGTTCGGAGATAGCGGCGCAGGCTCGGCGTGCGCGGGACACCCATCAGGCGCTGCCAGCGCCAGGTGACCTTCTGGAAACGCTTGATCTTCCGGACGACGACCCGTCCATCTGGCATCTGCGCTCGCTGCACTGCCGCACGGCCGGAGGGGACATCGATGCTGGCTCCGGCGAGGCCGAAGAGTAGAGCGGCAAGGATGAGCAAGCCGACGAGTTGTCTGCGCATGGGTGACCCCCGATTGCCGGAGCCCCGGTGCCAAGCGCGCAACTGTGCCGCAGCTCGCGCTCGGAGCCGATGGGCTCCCTCGATGACGTGTTTTCAGGGCGCTTCGACGCCCAGGCGGTGCACATTGTTAGCAGACGGTTGCGCCTACGTAGGCAACGATGGAGGCCTTTTTCCGCTGGAAATCGTAAAACCTCCGTAAAGAAAGAGTGCGGCGATCGCAAAGAAGGCCGCTGTTTGTGCGACTCCGAGGCCGGCGACGGCGCTGCCGCCCGCGGCGACAGCAACCCCGGCCAGAATGAGCCCGGTTCCGACCGGTCGCCGGCGGATCGTTGCAGCTGCCACGCCGATCACTGCGACGGTTCCGGCCACGTTTCCGACGATCGCGAGGATTCGCAACGGGAAGTAGTCGAGATGCTCCTGCGCCTCGGGGATCTCGTCTCCCCCCACCGAAAGCGCCAGCGGCTCGGCGATTGCAGCGCCGCAAGCCAAGCCCACGTAGAGGAGCACGACAGGAATGACCCAACGCCGTCCGAGCAACAGGAGCGAGCCCGCGCCGAGCAACGGGGCCGTCAGCAGCCCGCCGAAGAGGTAGTAGAGACGAAACGACGCCTCGTTCCACCCGGCTGCCGAGCCCCAGGCGAGCGCCGCTGCGGCGACGGTGTACGCCACGAGCGACGCCGACCAGGCAAGGAGCTCCGGGGAGCGCCGTTCACGCCACCGCGTTGCGAGCCGTCCAGCGAGACGAAGAGCGAGCAGCGCAGCCGCAAAGGCAAGGAGGGCTTCCATCCGAACGAGGGTAGTAGGGTGGCCGTGATGAGGGGTCTTGCTGTCGTGATGCTCGCTGCCTCTCTCGCACTGCTTGGCGGCGGTGCGGCCACGACCGCGGTTCGCGGGAACGATTACGCGGCGGTCGCGCTCAACATCCTGCCTCCGGGCCAATCCGGAAGCCTGGGGTTCGGCCGCAACAGCTCCGACCAGCTGCCGCTCTTCGACGGCCTGACGCCGCTCGGCGCCAACGTCGAGGCGCGGGATCTCACGCGCTTCTTCAAGCCGGCACGCTTCGGCCTCGGCTCGGAGAAAGCAGTGCGAACCGACCGGCCCAAGGAAGGCGTCCGGATCGTCCGCGACCGGTGGGGCGTCCCGCACGTGTACGGCAGCACGAGAGGCAACGTCCACTTCGGCGCGGGCTGGGCGACCGCACAGGATCGCGGGCTGCTCCTCCAGCTGCTCCGCTGGGCGGGAAGGATCGCTGCGCTCGACATTCCGGGCGTGAACCCCTTCGCGGTGGCGCTCTCAGGCCGACGCTTCTACCCGAGCGCCCAAACCGAGGCCGTCCTCAAGGCGCAGGAGCGCCTGGTGTCGCGTCAGGGCCCACAGGCTAGGCAGCTCCTGAAGGACGTCGACGGCTTCGTCGCGGGCATCAACGCGTACTACCGCTCGGTCGGGCTCGGGAGCGAGCGCTGGCAGCGGGTCGACGTGATCGCCGTCGTCGCGCTCATGGGCGCCTACCTCGGACTCGGCGGCGGCGACGAGACGCGGCGCTCCCAGTTCCTCTCGGCGCTCGAGCGCCAGCTCGGGACGGCCAGGGCCCGCAGCGTGTGGGCCGACCTCCGGGAGAAGAACAATCCCGAGACCCCCGTCTCGATCGCCCGCCGGTTCTCCTACGCAACCGCCCCGGCGATCGGAGCGGGCAGTGTGATCCTCGATGACGGCAGCTTCTCGCCTTCGGGAGCCGTGTCGGCCCAGTCCGCGATCTCGGCCTGGCCGACGAAGGCGAGCAACGCGCTACTCGTCTCCGCCAAGCGTTCCACGAACCGCCACCCGCTCTTCGTCGCCGGCCCGCAGGTCGGCCATGCCTATCCACAGTTGCTGATGGAGCTCGACCTCCATGGCGGCGGCATCGACGCACGCGGCGCGTCCTTCCCCGGCCTGTCCTTCTACGTCCTGCTCGGCCGAGGGAGCGACTACGCGTGGAGCGCGACCTCGTCGAACTCGGACGTGGTCGACCATTTCGTCGAGGAGCTCTGCGGCGACGACCTCCATTACCGGTACCGCGGCTCCTGCCGGGAGATGGAGACGGTGGACGCCGGAAGCCTGCAGCAGGGTCAGGGTCAGCCGGATCGTCGGCTCGTCTACCGGACGACGGTGCACGGCCCGGTGCTCGGGTACGCAACGACCGCTGGACGCCGTGTCGCGATCTCGAGCATGCGCTCCACCAGGGGCCGCGAGCTGCTGTCCGCGTTGATGTTCCAGGACCTGAACACGGGCGCTGTCCGCTCGGCGAAGACCTTCCTGCGCGCTGCGGCCAAGCTCGAGTTCACCTTCAACGTCCTCTACGCGGACGACCGCGACATCGCGATGTTCTCGACGGGCAGGCTCCCGGTCCGCGCGCCGACGGCGGACGGCTCGCTCCCGACACTCGGGACCGGTGACCACGACTGGCGCGGGATCCTTCCTGCCCGGGCCCACCCGCAGGTGGTGAACCCTCCGAGCGGCGCCATCCTCCAGTGGAACAACAAGCCGGCCGCAGGCTTCCCCGCCTCGGACGACAACTGGTCGTTCGGCTCCGTCCACCGGGTCGACTTGCTGAACCCGGGAATCGCAGCCCGGCGGAAGCACAGCCTGGCAACGGTCGTCGGAGTGATGAACAAGGCCGCAACGCAGGATCTGCGAGCGGTGCGCGTGCTGCCGTCGATCGCCGCCGTCCTTCGCACTGGCGCCGCGCCGAGCCAGCGGGCTGACCGGATGCTGGCGCTGCTCGAGGAGTGGCGGGCCCAGGGATCCAGCAGGCTCGACCGCGAGCTTGACGGCCTCGTCGACCATCCGGGCGCGGCGATCATGGACGGCGCCTGGCGCGGGCTCTCCGACGCCGTGATGGTGCCGGTGCTCGGGCCTCTGACGACTCGCCTTGGAGCCCTCCAGACCTGGAGCGACAATGCGAGCAGCGACGGGTCGTCCTACGGAAGCGGCTGGTACGGATGGGTCGAGAAGGATCTTCGGACGCTGCTCGGCCGACCCGTGCGAGGCCCGTACTCCACCCGTTACTGCGGCGGCGGCGATCTCGCTGCTTGTCGTGCTTCTCTCTGGGCGGCGCTCGACGCCGCCGGCGCGGAATTGGCCGCCACGCAGGGGCCGACCCCGGACGCTTGGCGCGCGAGCGCTGCGCGAGAGCGCATCAACTACAGCCCCCTGCCGGCGACGATGCGGTTCGCCAACCGGCCCACGTTCCAGCAGGTCATGACCTTCCGCGGCCACCGCCCGTTGATCCGCCCCCGCCGCTAGCCTCAAGTCATGGAGAAGCGCTACCTCTTCACGCCGGGCCCGACCCCGGTGCCTCACCAGGTGCTGGAGGCGATGAGCCGCCCCATCATCCACCACCGAAGCTCCGACTACCGCCTCATCATGGAGAGCTGTCTGGAGCGCCTGAAGCTCGTCTACCGCACCGAGCGCGACATCCTCACGTACACGGGCTCCGGGACGGCGGGCATGGAGTCGGCGATCGTCAATCTCTGCTCACCCGGCGACCGCGCCGTCGTCGTCTCCGCCGGCCACTTCGGAGAGAGGTGGGCGACAATGGCCCGCACCTTCGGCGCGGAGGTGGACGAAGTGCGCTACGAGTGGGGCGAGACTCCGGTCGCGGAGGATCTCTCCCGCCGGCTGCAGGAGCTCGGCGGCGCCAAGGTCGTCTTCCTCACGCACTCCGAGACCTCGACGGGGGTGGTGGCCGACGTCCAGTCGCTGGCTGCCGCCGCCAAGAACGCGGGGTCGCTGGTCGTCGTGGATGCCGTCTCGAGCCTCGGAGCAGTTCCGCTCGAGACCGATGCCTGGAGCCTCGACGCCGTCATCTCCGGCTCCCAGAAGGCGCTGATGACCCCGCCCGGGATTGCGACCGTTTCGGTTTCCGCGGAGGGCATGAAGGCCGCCGAGAGTGGGGGCAAGCGCTACTACTTGGACTGGGAGCGAACGCGCGACGCGCAGGAGCGGTTCGACCCGTCATTCACGCCCGCCGTCTCGATCGTCGTCGGCCTCGAGGTCGCGCTCGGGCTCCTGCTCGAGGAGGGCCTGGAGCAGGCATTCGAACGTCATGCACGGCTCGGACGGGCGTGCCGGGAAGGCATCAAGGCGATGGGGCTCGAGCTCTTCTCGCCGGACGACGACCGCTCCGCCGTCGTCACCGCGATCAACGCGCCGGACGGAATCGACTCGGGTGAGCTGGTCCAGACGCTCCGCGACCGGCTCGGCATCGTGCTGGCGCCCGGTCAAGGCCCGCTCAAGGGGCGCGTCTTCCGGATCGGGCACATCGGGTACTACGACATCTTCGACATCACCACGGCGCTCGCCGGCGTCGAGCTCGTCTTCGCCGAGGCAGGTGCGGACATCGAGCGCGGGGCGGCAGTGACCCGCGCCATGGAAGCGTTCGAGCACACCCCCGTGTGACGAACCCCTGGCCAAAATGAACACTCGCTTCCGCGTCCTCGTCAAAGAGCCGATCGCGGAGGCCGGGATCCGGTTCTTGGAGGAGCGCTTCGACGTCGACACGAATGGCGACGGGCCGCTCGAGGACCGGATCGGCGACTACGACGCAATCGTCATCCGCTCGGCGACGAAGCTGACCGCCGAGATCCTCGCCCGGGCCGATCGGCTGAAGGTGATCGGCAGGGCCGGTGTGGGGGTCGACAACGTCGATGTCGAGGCGGCGACCCGGCGCGGCATCGTGGTCGCAAATGCGCCCGACTCGACGGTGGTCTCCGCAGCCGAGCACGCGGTCGGGCTCCTGGTCGCCCTGGCGCGCCACATCCCGCAGGCGCACGCTTCCCTGAAGCAGGGACGATGGGAGCGGGCGGCGTACGCCGGCATCGAGCTCGAGGGCAAGACGCTTGGCGTCCTCGGTTTCGGCCGGATCGGCCAGCAAGTCGCGCGGCGCGCCGTCGGGCTCGGGATGCGCGTCGTCGCGCACGACCCGTTCGTCACGCGGGATCGCTACCGGGAGCTCGGGGTCGAGTCGGCCGAAAGTGCGGACGACGTCCTTGCCGCCGCTGACTTCCTGACGCTGCACCTGCCGCTGTCTGACGAGACTCGCGGAGCGCTCGGCGCCGAGGCATTCGCCAAGATGCGGCCGGGCACGCGCCTGGTGAACGCGGCGCGCGGGGAGCTCGTCGACGAGGACGCCCTGGTCGAAGCGCTTCGCTCCGGACATCTCGGCGGAGCCGCGCTCGATGTCTTCTCGACGGAGCCCTACACCGGCCCGCTGCTCGAGTTCGACAACGTCGTCGTCACGCCACACCTCGCCGCGTCGACGGAGGAGGCCCAGGATCGGGCCGGTGTCATCGTCGCCGAACAGGTGGCGGCCGCACTCGAAGGCGGCCTCGTCACGAACGCGGTGAACATTCCGTCGATCGGACGTGAGGATCTTGACGTCCTCGGCCCGTTCGTCCCACTCGCCGCGAAGCTCGGCAAACTCGCGATGGAGCTCGCCGCCGGCCGAGCCGAGCGAATCGAGCTCACCTACTACGGGCACCTTTCGGGCTTCGACACGCGCCTGCTCACTTCGGCCGCGCTGAACGGTGCCTTCCAGGGCCGATTCGAGCAGCACGTCAACTACGTCAATGCGCCGCTCCTCGCGGAGGAGCGTGGCATCGAAGTCGTCGAGCAGCGCCGCCGTGCGTGTCGAGACTTCACGAATCTCGTCCGGGTTGGGGTGGGGATCGACGGACAGGAGATCCGTGTCGCCGGGACGACGATCGGCCGGGAGAACCGCATGTGGCTCGTGAGCGCCGTCGGCTTCGAGCTGGAGATGGAGCTTGCGCCGCTCCTCGTCTTCTTCCGCTACGACGACGTGCCCGGCGTGATCGGCCGGGTCGGGACGCTCTTCGGCGAGGCCGGGATCAACATCGCGAACATGACCGTCTCCCGGACGCGGCGTGGCGGGAAAGCCCTGATGGCGCTCTCCCTCGATAGCGAGCCGCCGCCCGAGCTCGTCGAGCTCGTCCGCGCCGAAGGCTTCGACGACGCACGCCTGATCTCGCTCGGGCCGCTCTAAGCGGGTCCGGCGCGGGGATCCGTGCGCCGGACGGCGAGCCTGAGTCCTCGCGTCATCTTCTCGACGACCATGTAGCCGCGCCGCCGCTGTCGCACGGACTCGTGCTCGGGGAGCTCGTGCCCGTCCGCCACCAGGAACCATGTCGCCTCCCGGTGCCACAACGACGCAGTCGCCGAAACGGTTGCGCGGGGTACGCTCTGGCTCTGTGGGGGAACGGTGGCCAGAGCCTGTCGAACGCGTTGCATCGTTCCTCCGCCAAGCGGGCGTGGAGGGCCGGGTCGAGGAGTTCGAGGCGGGCACTCCGACAGCCGAGGACGCCGCCCGGGCGGTCGGCTGCAAGCTGGGACAGATCGTGAAGTCGCTGGTCTTCGACTGTGACGGCGCCTCCGTTGTCGTCCTGGTTCCGGGCGACCGCCGTGCGGACGGAAAGAAGGTCGCGCTGGCGGTGGGCTGCAGCCGCGCCAAGATCGCGGGACCGGACGAGGTTCGGGCGGCAACCGGGTTTGAGCCCGGTGCCGTCGCGCCGTTCCCGCTTCCGCGCGTGTCGCGCGTCCTCGTCGACCGCCAGATTCTCGTCCACGAGCGCGTGTGGATCGGAGCCGGCTCGCCGAGGCACATGGCAACCCTGTCTCCAGGCGACCTCGTGCGCCTCTCGAAAGCGGAGCCGATGGACGCCGTCGCAGAGGCCGCATAACATTTGAACCGGAACCGAGGAGGCGCATGATCGAGACCGAGAAAATCTGGATGAACGGCGAGCTCGTGGACTGGGGCGACGCCAAGATTCACGTGGGCGCCCACGGGCTCCACTACGGCACCGGCGTCTTCGAGGGGATCCGCTGCTACGAGACTCCGCGCGGTCCGGCCGTCTTCAGGCTGACCGACCACGTGAAGCGGCTCGAGGCCTCCGCTCGCCTCCTCTACATGGATCTGCCGTTCTCGGTCGACGAGATCAGGGACGCCTGCCTCGAGGTCATCGGCGTCAACGGCCTTCCGGAGTGCTACATCCGTCCCTTCGCCTTCTACGGCTACGGCGAGCTCGGCGTGTCGACTGCGGGTAACCCGGTCGAGGTCGTGGTCATGAGCTGGCCGTGGGGCGCATACCTCGGCGACGAGGGGATGAAGAACGGCATCCGCTGCAAGATCTCGAGCTGGAAGCGCGTCGGTGCGAACACGATCCCGCACGCAGCCAAGGCGACCGGCATCTACCTCAACTCGATGCTCGCGGTGATCGAGGCCAACCGGGCCGGCTACGACGAGGCGATCCTGCTCACCGACGACGGCTTCATCGCCGACGGCTCGGGCGAGAATGTGTTCGTCGTCAAGGATGGGAAGATCTCGACGCCTCCGCTCTCGACGTCGATCCTCCCGGGCATCACGCGCGATTCGGTCATCCAGATCGCGCAGGACCTGGGCTATTCGGTGGAGGAGAAGAACCTGATCCGCACCGATCTCTATCTGGCCGACGAGATCTTCATGACGGGGACTGCGGCGGAGGTCACGCCGATCCGGTCGGTGGACGACCAGGAGGTCGGCTCGCCCGGCGAGATCACCACCAAGCTCCAGAAGGCCTATCTCGACACGGTGCGCGGCGGCGGCGAGCGCTGGTCGCACTGGCTCGAGTTCGCAACGATCCCGTCGCCCGCTCCCGCCCAGGCGTGAAATCCGCCACCAGGCGGATCCCGCTCGCTCAACCCTGGATCGACGAGCGCGAGGAGGAGCTCGTGCTCGAGGTGCTTCGGTCCGGGCGGCTTTCTCTCGGGCCGACGATCGACCGGTTCGAGGAGCTGATCGCCGAGCGGGTCGGCGCGCCATACGCGGCAGCCGTTTCCAGTGGGACTGCCGGGCTCCATCTTCTCGTCCGCATTGCAGGCATTGGGCGGGGAGACGAGGTGATCACATCGCCGCTCTCCTTCGCTGCGTCGGCGAACTGCTTCCTCTTCGAGGAGGCGACGCCCGTGTTCGTCGACGTGGATCCGAAGACGTGGAACCTGGATCCGGCGGCCGTCGAGGCGGCGGTGACGGAGCGGACGAAGGGCGTCGTCGCCGTGGACATGTTCGGCTACCCGTGCGAGCTCGGACCGCTGATGGAGATCTGCGAGCGCCACGGGCTCGAGCTGATCGAGGACTCGGCCGAGGCGCTCGGAGCCGAGTACCGAGGCAAGCCGATCGGCTCGCACGGGCCGCCGGCCGTCTTCGGCTTCTACCCGAACAAGCAGCTGGCCACCGGTGAGGGTGGCGTCGTCGTGACTCACTCAGAGGAGACGTACAAGCTGCTCGTCAGCCTTCGCAACCAGGGCCGCTCCTATGAGGGCGGCGGCTGGTTCAACCACGCGCGGCTCGGGTTCAACTACCGCTGGACCGACGTGCAGGCCGCGATCGGCATCGCGCAGCTCGAGAAGCTCGATCGCGCACTCGAGCTCCGTTCGGCGGCGGCCGCGCGCTACGCCCAGCTTCTCGCGGACATCGACGGCGTGGAGCTCGCTCCGGAAGACGATGCCGAGCACCGGCGCTCCTGGTTCGTCTACGTGATCGTGCTCGAACCGGGGATCGACCGGGCGTCCGTCATGGCCCAGCTTCGCGAGCGTGGGGTGGACGTCGCCGAGTACGTCCCGTGCATCCATCTCCAGAGCTACATGCGCGAGCAGTTCGGGTTCGCCGAAGGCTTGTGCCCGATCGCGGAGGGGATCGCCAGCCGGACGATGGCACTGCCGTTCTTCCCTGAGATCGACGCAGGCGATCAGGAGTACGTGGTGGAGTCGTTGCGGGCCGCATTGGAGCGCTGATGGCCGACACGAAAATGGTCTTCCTCGGCTTCGGGAAGTACGCGCGGGCAGACAAGATCTACGCGCTCGAGCCGCTGACCGGGGACGAGCGGGGCGGAGGACGCCGAACCCGTGTCTGGATCGAGGGCGTGCCGGATTCGATCGTCGCGAGTCGCACTGAGCGCACGATCCTCCACGAGATGGGCCAGGAGGCTGCGGCGAACACGCAGGTTCTCGACCAGGCGCTCGAGCTCGCCGAGCGGATTGCGGCCGGTGCCGAGAGCGGGAAGGTCGACCTCGCGGACCTCGGACGCCGCGCCCGCCGCCTCCTCGAGTCCACCGCCCGTCCCACCGAGCCAGACCAGCTCTTCTGACCAATATCGGACGGCCCGAGCCGCCGGACCCGCCCGAGCGCGGCCTTTTCGCGCGCATCGCGGTGGACATCAGGCCGCTGCGGGACTCCCGCGACTTCCGGCGCCTCTGGTTCGGCACCGGGATCTCGGCGATCGGCAGCCAGATCACCATGGTTGCGATCCCGTATCAGCTCTACCAGGAGACGGGCTCGACGCTGCTCGTCGGCCTGCTTGGCATCGCCGCCCTCGTCCCGCTCCTGATCGTCCCGATCTACGGCGGCGCGGTCGCCGACTTCGTCGACCGGCGCCGCATGCTGCTGCTCTCGGACGTCGGGCTCCTCCTCGTGACGGGCGGGCTGCTCGTGAACGCTTTGCTGCCGGAGCCGCGCATCTGGTTCCTGTTCGTCGCCGAGGCGCTCGGCACCGCGGCGTACGGGTTCCAGCGTCCGGCCCGGAATGCGCTCACGCCGCGGCTCGTCGGCGACGACCAGCTGCTCGCGGCGATCGCCGTCGAGGACGTCATCTTCACGCTGGCCCGCGTGGCGGGCCCGGTCATGGGCGGAGTGCTCATCGCCGCCATCGGTCTCGGCGGTGCGTACGCAATCGACATCGTGACCTTCGCCGCGTCGCTCGTTGCGATCTGGCTGCTTCCGCCGGTGCCACCGGCGGAGGACGCCGACCGGCCCAGCATCCAGTCGATCCTCGACGGCTTCCGCTACGTCCGCCGCCGGAAGGTGCTGCTGGGGATATTCCTCGTCGACACCAACGCGATGATCTTCGGGATGCCGAGGGCGCTCTTTCCGGCCTTCGCCGAGAAGCTCGGCGGGGGCGCAAGCATTCTCGGGCTGCTCTACGCCGCACCCTTCGCCGGTGCGCTTCTGGCCTCGCTCACTTCCGGTTGGATGATGACCCTGCGCCGCCAGGGTGTCGGGGTCTGTGTCGCAGCCGCGGCGTGGGGTGTGGCGATCGCGCTCGTGGGTTTTGCCGAGTCGGTCTGGTTCGCTCTCGTCTTCCTGGCTTTTGCCGGTGCGGCGGACTTCATCAGCGCGGTCCTCCGCTCGAACATCCTTCTCACCGTGACACCGGACTCGATGCGCGGCCGCCTCTCGGGCATCGAGCTCGCCCAGGTCGCCGGTGCGCCCGAGATCGGAAACGTCGAGGCGGGCATCGTCGCCTCGCTGGCGAGCGTCCGTGCTTCGATCGTCTCAGGTGGTTTGCTCACGGTTGTCGGCACCGTGGCCATCGCGGCGGCGGTGCCCGCTCTCGTCCGATACGACGCCCGGCACCCCCACCAGGAATGAGGCTCGAGAAGGACTTCTTCGCGCGGTCGGTGCACGAGGTGGCCCCAGCGCTCGTCGGCGCCACTCTGCTCGTCGACGGGGTCGGCGGCACGATCGTCGAGGTCGAGGCGTACGACCACGAGGATCCGGCAGCGCACGGCTTCCGCGGCAAGACACAGCGAAATGCCTCGATGTTCGGCCCGCCCGGCCGCGCCTACGTGTACCGGTCGTACGGCATCCACTGGTGCCTGAATTTCGTGTGCGAGGAAGCGGGCGTGGCGAGCGCGGCGCTGATCAGGGCGCTCGAGCCGCTCCACGGTCTCGACGCCATGCGCGACCGGCGCGGCCTCGAGGATCCGCGGCTCCTCTGCTCGGGCCCGGGTCGCCTCTGCCAGGCCCTCGGTGTCACGGGCGATCACGATGGGCTGGCGCTCGACGAGCGGCCGTTCGAGCTCCACGCGCGGGAGCACGAGCCAGAGATCGTGGCCGGACCCCGGATCGGGATCACAAAAGCCGTGGAGCAGCCGTGGCGCTACGGCTTCTCGGGCTCGCCGTTCCTCAGCCGGACGCTACGACCAGCCGGATCGACATCCCGGGCGAAGCTGCGACGCGGCCGCCGCGCGGCTCCTGGCGAATGACCCGACCGGCCATGGCCCCACCGACGACCGCCGGCTGGAGCTTGAGCCGCTCGAGCCGCTTCACGGCGGTCGGTACCCGCAACCCGATCACGTTCGGCACGACGCCGAACCTCGGTTTGGCCAGGACGAGGGTCACCTTGTCGTACGCAGACAGGGTCCCGCGCGCGGGAATCTGTCCGAGGACCACGTCGAGGCGCTGTCCGGCTCTCGCGGGCTTGTAGATCACGTCGTACTCGAGCGGCTGGGCGGCGAGGCGGTCCTTCGCAGAAGCCAGCGTCGTGCCGACGACGCGCGGAACCTCGACCTCGTTCGGCTTGCACTTCGCCTCGCGGCTGGGCTCCTCGCCGGAGAAGTACCAGACGTTTCGCGCTTCCCGGCAGACTCCGTTGTCCGCAAGGATCTGGCCGCCGCGGTTGACGACGCTGCGAGGGGTCGAGTACGGAAGGCCGGGCGGATCGAAGTACGCCGGCTCTTCTTTCAGGTAGTCGAGCGCGGGCTCCATGAACGACTTCCAGATCAGCGCAGGGAATGTTCCTCCTGCCACCGCTTCGCCGTCGTACTCGGTGAGCATCGGAGTCAGGTTGTTGGGATAGCCGACCCAGACGGCGACGGCCAGCTGCGGCGTGTACCCGACGAACCACGCGTCTCCGTAGTTCTCCGTCGTCCCGGTCTTGCCGGCGACAGGGCGTCCGTCCTTCAGTGCGGCCTTCATCCCGGTTCCCTGACGGACGACCTTCTGGAGGATGTCGTTGATCAGATCAGCCTTCTCTGGATCGAGGGCGCGGCGCTGAACTGGTGCGTTCGGGCGCCGTTTGCGACCGTCACGCTGAACCCATTTGATCGCCCGCGGTCGGTTTCCGAAGATCGATCCGTCGATGCGGCGGCCCCTGTTCGCGAAGGTCGAGAACGCGCGGGCCATCTCGAGCGGGTTGACAGCTTCGGCACCGAGCCCGATCGCGAAGTAGTCGTTCAGGGGGCTCGTCACGCCGAGCTGCTGCGCCGCGCGCCTGACGCTTTTCGGTCCGACAAGCGCCGTCAGCTGTGCGTAGACGGCGTTGTCGGACTGCACCGTCGCCGTCTCGAGCCCGATCGAACCGAGATACGTGTCCTCGTAGTTCGAGACCGGCCAGAATTTGTCGCCGATGAAGATCGTCTGCGGCTTGGAGACGAACGTGGTCTCCGGAGAGATTCCCTTCTCGAGCGCCGCGGCCAGGACGAAGGGCTTGAACGACGACCCTGCCTGCCGCTCGCCCTGGACTGCAAGGTTGAACTGGCTTTCGCGGAAGTTCGAGCCGCCGATCATCGCCTTGATCGACCCGTCTCTCGGGTCCACCGCGACGAGCGCCGCCGCCGGACCGTCGTCCTCCTTGAGCCACCGCGCGATCGCCCGGTGCCCGATCCTCTGGAGCCCGAGGTCGAGGGTCGTTCGAACCTCGAGCCCTCCACCGAAGACGCCGCGAGCCTTGTAGCGGTCGACCAGCTGCTGTGTGACGTAGTTCGCGAAGTACCCGCCTGGGCCGCGGGTGTCGGGCGGGCGAACCTCGGTCGGGAGCGGCTCGCGGTCCGCGCGCCGGAACTGGTCGGTTGTGATCGACCCGAGCTGGAGCATGGTGCGGAGAACCGTCCTCCGCCTTTGCCGTGCGGTCCTGGGGTTGGTGACCGGGTCGTACCGGCTCGGGTCGGCCGGGAGCCCGGCCAGGAGCGCGACCTCCCACAACGCCATCGTCTTCGCGTGGTGGCCGAAGTACGTGAGCGCCGCCTGGTCGATGCCGTACGCGCCGTTCCCGAAGTAAATCGTGTTCAGGTACGAGGTCAGGATCTTCCTCTTCGTCCACTGCTGCTCGAGCTGCCAGGCGAGGGCGGCCTCGCGCACCTTTCGCCCGATCGAGCGCGTGTTGTCGCTGCACGAGTTCTTGATGAACTGCTGCGTGATCGTCGAGCCGCCCTGGACGACTCCTTTCTCGTTCACGTCCGCCCAGAGCGCGCGGCCGATCGCCCGCACGTCGACGCCGCGGTGCTCGAAGTACCGCCGATCCTCGACAGCGACGATCGCCTGCTTCATCAGCGGCGAGATCTCGTCGTAGTCGACGAGCACGCGGTTCTCCGTCCCTCGGAGGACCGCGAGGATCCTGTTCCCCGTCGTGTCGTAGAGCTTCGTGTTCGCCTGGTGCCTCTGGCGGGCCGGGTCGCACTTGGGTGCCTCGCTTGCCACGGCGGTCACGAGGCCGAAGGTGAAGGACGAGAACGCCAGCGCTAAGAGGACGAACGTGAGAACCAGTAGACGGAGCTTCCTGATCCTGCGCCTCTTGGCCGGCGCCGCTGGATCTTTGCGGCGGAACGAACGCAAGATCAGAGAAGTCTAGACTCGCCAGCCGGACATGGGAGTCGCAGAGCTGACGAGGAACGCGGTCAACGTGCTGCCGAAGGGCGGGCTCGAGAGGAAGCTCGCCGAAGGACGGCCGCTCCGCGTCAAGCTCGGGATCGACGTCACCTCCCCCGACATCCACATCGGTCGGGCGATTCCGTTGCAGCGGATGCG
>Ga0180121_10000612_pt1 | contig 15122 bp, 12 predicted proteins | sample AntDrymUQ5402106_2_FD_129676 | JGI IMG/M metagenome (GOLD analysis project Ga0180121, IMG submission 129676) | Polar desert sand microbial communities from Dry Valleys, Antarctica - metaG UQ540 (21.06) (version 2) (version 2) | ecosystem: Environmental > Terrestrial > Soil > Desert | place...
CGCAACAATACTGATCGTATACATCACTACTCCTGATTTGTTATACGACCAATCTCCTTTTCATTTCACGAAACAATCCAAGCAGAAATCCAAGGAATGCGCCACTTATACCGAATAAAATGAGCACTTTTAGCAGGGAGGCTGATTGAGGGTTAGCTGTACTTTTAAATCCATCTACTACCGAAACTGCAGTGGAATTCAGTTGCAGCCATCTTAATATCACTTCATTTTGATTGGCAAGATTATTCGATTGAACATAAATTTCAGCAGGATTAAAAGCGTTGTTATAAATAGTAGAGGAAACTTTGGAAGAAGCAAGAAATTTATTGTATTCTAACTTCAGTGAATCAAGTTTTGCCAATTCACTGTCAATGAAAGCTAATTTTTGTTCATGAATTATTTTCTGACTTTCTTTTAATCTGTGTAAATATGGATTTTTATTTAAATAGTTTTCGAACACAGATTGCAACGTATCTGCGATCAGGTTGTCATTTACATCTACAATAATCTTAAATGTTTGACCTGTTTTGGTTGAAGTATCTTTGGACAAAGGTTCATCATACATATTCCTGCTGTCGATAAAGCCTATATTTTTGGCCATTGGTTCGTTGATATGCAGTTCTTGCGCTAATTCTTTTGTGGAATTCGTCTTTACCAGCATATTTAATTGACCGAGTATTTCTGCAAAAGCTTTTTTATTAAGTTCTGTAAATTCAACGATCATTGAAATTTTGTAGGATCGCTGATTGGTACTATGATAAAGATATCCAAGGATCATCCCCATCAACAGACCGCCAAGGATCAGGAATTTGTTTCTAAACAGAATTGCGAATAAAAAATCAATGATCCTTATAAAAAATCGAAGCAATTGAGCAATCACTCCTTTAACACCGGAATAGCTGATATAGTCTTCTGACCTGATATTTTTGTCCTGCATGAGTTACATATTAATGCACTGAAAGATCACCCGGTGTTGCCATTTAAAGCTAATTTTTAGTGTCGCGAAAATAGTAAATAATAATTGGTGTAAAGCAATTTACGAGCGGGCTATGGAAAGCTGTGTTATTTGCATTAATCAGAAAATCCTAAGGGGATATGCTTAGGAAAATTTAGTTTGATCTGCTTTGGCATACGTTTCCGGATATGCCAGTACCATCAATTCATTTAACTCAACAATTGCAGGAAGTAATACAATAAAGGTTGTTGGATTGGATAATATTTATACATATGCAACGTTAAGGGAGCCACCTTTGTCAGCCTTTTAATAATAAACCTTAACGGAATTACAACAACAAAAAGTTTGTCAAGCATGCCGGTTTTCTGCTGAAAATGATTTTCTTTGCGAGTCTTACGAAAAACTAAACCGTCTTATAAACCTATCCACAATGAAAGATGTCCTTGAAATCCTACCTATAGGAGGGAAAGCTTTATTCAGGCCTCAAAAAGTGGACTTACGAAGTTTTGTAGATTCCCGTCCGCAATTTTACTTCATTAAGCGAATTGTTGATCTCCTTCTATCCTCCCTGATTGTTATTTTTATTCTCAGCTGGTTATTTCCAATTATCGCCTTATTAATATGGTTGGATTCTACAGGACCGGTATTTTTCATTCAGCGTCGTGTAGGAAGAGGCGGCAAAACGTTCAGGTGTCTTAAGTTTCGCACAATGGTGGTAAATGATTTTGCCAATACCGACCAGGCAGATGAAAACGATGTGCGTATAACTCGTGTGGGTTCCTTTCTCAGAAAGTCTAACCTGGATGAATTTCCTCAATTTTTAAATGTGCTGGCAGGACAAATGAGTATAGTAGGCCCAAGACCTCATATGCATTCAGACTGTAATAAGTTCTCAAGTGTCATTTCGGGTTATAAATTCCGTAATATGGTAAAACCCGGGATCACGGGTCTTGCGCAGATAAAGGGTTATCGCGGACCAACGAATGATTTTGAAAGCATGTTCCACAGGTATCAGTATGACTCCTTCTATATTCGTAATGCAAACATCTGGCTGGATATGCGTATCGTGCGACATACAGCTTTTCAAACAGCGAATATTTTGTGGTTTCGACTTTATAAAACGGACTTTCAACAAAGGCTGATTTCAAAAAAATTTGCAGCATTTTTCAGAGGTCTAAACCTGTGAAGTGATGTACTCGTACAATTCGATGAGGGATGTAAGATGTGTGAGGTACGATATCTCCCCAACGAACAACACAATTGTGCAGTAACAGACAACTTTTCACAGAAAATAATCACACACATCATACATCATTACATTAGCACTTAATTATCCGGCCCATCCTTCTCTATCTAAACTCCTGTATTGAATCGCTTCTGCCAGGTGTTCTGGTTTGATCTCCTGATTTTGTCCAAGATCAGCAATAGTGCGACTAACTTTTAGTATTCGGTCGTATGCCCTTGCAGATAAATTCAATTTGGACATGGCGGTTTTTAATAAATTTAGTCCTACTGTATTGATAGCGCAGATCTCTTTCATCAATTTTGAACTCATTTGTGCATTTGAATAAATACCAGGGTGATCCTGATATCGAATCGCCTGGATCTCCCGGGCATTGATCACCCGTTGCCTGATTGATAAGGAATCTTCCCCGTTTCTACCGTTTGATAATTCGGAAAATTGTACCGGGGTCACCTCCACGTGCAGATCGATTCTGTCAAGCAATGGTCCGGATACTTTATTGAGATATTTCTGTACTGCGCCCGGGGGACAGGTGCATTCTTTTTCAGGATGATTGTAATAGCCGCATGGGCAGGGATTCATGGATGCGATCAGCATAAAACTCGCAGGAAAATCAACTGCAATTTTGGCTCTCGAAATAGAAACTCTCCGTTCTTCCATTGGTTGCCGCATGACCTCCAGCACGGTTCTTTTGAATTCAGGTAATTCATCGAGAAAAAGAACACCATTATGCGCCAGGGAAATCTCTCCGGGTTGTGGTGTACTACCCCCGCCTACCAGTGCAACGTCACTAATTGTATGATGAGGTGAGCGAAAAGGTCGCCGTGCAATCAAGGTGGCATTCTCCGGGAGTTTTCCGGCAACAGAATGAATCTTGGTAGTTTCAAGCGCTTCAGGTAAACTCAAAGGTGGAAGGATAGTGGGTAGTCTTTTTGCAAGCATTGTTTTACCAGCTCCGGGAGGACCTATTAATATAGCATTGTGACCTCCAGCAGCTGCTATTTCCAATGCGCGTTTGATATTAGCCTGACCTTTCACATCACTGAAATCTATCTCAAAATCGTATTGTGAATGAAAGAATTCCTGCCGTGCATTTACCTGAACCGGTTGAATAGAATTTTCATCCTGAAAAAATGCGATCACATCGTTCATATGTGATACGCCGTACACATTGAGATTATTCACTAATCCCGCTTCTCTGCAATTTTGTTCAGGAAGGATCAATCCTTTAAATCCTTCTTTACGGGCAGAAATTGCGATGGGTAGTGCACCTTTAATTGGTTTCACTGCTCCGTCCAGATTTAATTCGCCCATAATGATATAATCTGTCATTTTTTCGGGGTATTGAAGTTGTTCGCTTGCCCCCAGCGTACCCATGGCAATAGCCAGATCAAATGCGGAACCACTTTTTTTTATATCTGCAGGAGCAAGATTCACTACCAGTTTTGTTCGCGGCATGTAATAGCCGTTTGTTTTAATTGCGCTCTCAACCCTTTGAATACTTTCTTTTACAGCACTGTCAGGTAAGCCTACAATGAAATATTCTTTTCCGCTCATTACATTTACTTCAACGGAAATGGTAATGGCTTCGACCCCGTACACTGCACTTCCATAAGTTTTTACAAGCATGAATGGTCTTTTTCTAAATATCTCAATGATATGCCAATACATTGAGACCCTCGACCTCGATGCAGAGTGTTTTTCTTACAGATTAGAAAGTATTTAACTCTCCAGAAAATGATTTATCACGAAAAATCCGGCATCGCTATTAAACTATCGCCTGTTCTTTGATAGTGCGATATTTCAATTATTATTTTTCCCTGATAGTGCCATCGAATAACAACTGAACGTTTGGATCAATTGAAACATTACCCGGTTTCAAAGCGGAATGAATAGCCAGGATTGTCTGCTGCTGAGAGATGGAAAATGTTTTGTTGATGATGCCATCTCCGGAGTGTACTTGTATCGTTAGCGGAAAATGAAAAAGATATTTTTGCTGTTGTGTAATTGTTACCGACAAGGAGCGAAGTGAAGCGTTATAGTTCCAGGTAACTGACAGAAGTGGATGGCCGGTTTTATAAAGCCATTGTTTAAAAAATTGACCAAGATCAATTCCTGAAACATCTTCCATTACTTTACGAAAATTATCCGTAGATGCATTTTTCCCGGTATACAGTCCATAATAAGTACGTAATCCTTTCCAGAATATTGTATCACCAACAACCGTTCTCAGCATGTGTAAAATCCATGCACCTTTCTGATATGAATTTGCATTCAGCAAGTCCATAAAATTGGTAACACTTGTATCTACTACAGGCCCCGTTTTTCTTTTCGTAAAAGCAAGTACCGTCTGTCTCTCCAAACTCATACTTTTTTTGAGCGTATCGCTGCCATATTTCTGTTCGAGATATAAGTGCGCCAGGTAAGTTGCGAATCCTTCACTGAGCCAAATATGTGACCAATGCGATTCTGTGGCCATGTTTCCGAACCACTGATGTGCAATCTCATGAGCCAGTAATGCTTCCATATCCCGTTTTCCTGTGACGGAATTTTCAGAATAGAAGATAGCGCCTGCATTTTCCATTCCTCCGAAGATTGTTTTTGATTGAACATTAGCCAGTTTTTTAAAAGGATATGGACCAATCCGACTGATAAAAAACGGGAGAATCTCAACTGCTTGCTCATAATCATAAAAGCCTTTTACGCGATCTTCGGGGTATACCCAGCTTTGTACAGGAATACCTTCCACTTCGCCTGCTTGTTGCACTGCAAAGTCTGCAATTCCTACTACTGCAACTTTCATTGGCAATGGAATCAATTCCCTGAAACTTGTCAATTTTTCATTTGCATTTAAATTGGATTCTTCTATCTGAATACCATTTGCTATTACCTGATAATGTGCGGGTGCACGCACAACGAATTCTACAGAGGCTTTATCGGAAGGATGATCTATGCAGGGTAACCAATGGTGAGCCCTGTCTGGCCAGTTATCGGCAAAAAAAGTTCTTTTATTATATTTGTTTTTCGAAATGATCAATCCGTCTGCGGGGATTCCCTTATAATTGATCGTAATGATTTTTTCGGTACCTGGTTTTAGCCTTGTAAGGAAGGAACAACGTAATACGTCATTGATGTGGGTACTAGAGACGGTCTGATTCACCTCATGAACGGAAATCACTTTCATTCCTCTGCCATTGATTTTACGGGAAACAAGGTCGAACGAAATATCCTTAGTCCCAGCTAGTACAGTGAAACGGATCGTAGCTTTTGCAAAAAGGGTATCATGTGCATCACTAACAGTCAATTCAAAAATATATGACCTCACATCAATCAAATGCCTGTACAATTGGTTTTTTTGTGCCAGGCCATGGTTCGATATATGGCATTGAAGACAGATCAGGATTAAGAATTTCCAAAAGTTCATCCGAAATATTTAGATACTGTTTGAGGGAAATTACAAATTCTGAAGCAACTCAAGCACCTTCTCCCTTTTAAGGATCAGGAAACCCAGTCGATCGTTACTGATACCTTCTTTCAACTGATAGCTGAATTCAAGTTGTTCTGCATTTACATTGGTTTCAAAAAAACGAAAAGATATATTTGGGTAAGCTTTTAACTCTTCCCCTATCTCGTACAAATGAGTTGAAAGAATAAATAAAGAATTTTTAATCCGGATCAAGCCTTTGATTACCGTGGACGAACATTTCATCGCGTCCTGCACGTTTGTTCCTTTGAAAAGCTCATCGATCAATACGAGCCATTTTCTTCCATCATTAATTTTTATTATAGTGTTTTTGATCCGTTGAACTTCATTGAAGAAATAACTTTCACCTTTTGCAATGTTATCCACAACATTGATATTGCTCAATAATCCATCAAAGGTGGTAAGTTCCATCGATTTTGCCGGAACTCCCATACCAAGGTGGGCCATAAATACAGCAGTCCCCACCGCCCTGATAAATGTACTTTTGCCAGCCATGTTTGCACCTGTGAGAAAAACGAAATTACTTTCTTTACTCATGTGTACATCATAGGCAACAGGCTTAGGAAGTAAGATGTGATACAATGATTGTGCATCGATCAACGGTTGTTCCTGAATTTTGAAAATGGGAAATGTTAATCCTAGTCGTTGGACCGCCATCGCCATCGAATACCATGCATCGAACCGTCCGAATATCCTGATCAGCTCAAATAATTCATTCCGGTATTTTTTACTAATGTAATTTCCATAATATATGGTTTCAACCCAATTGACTTCTGCTACTGCCTTTCTTTGACTTAACTGTTTGATTATAGGATGATTCATTAATGCTTTTGCCCTGTTGAGATATGTCATAATCATGACAGGAGCATCAGAGTTTGTAAACAAATCTATTAGTTGAAACATTCCTCTGAAAAAGTCAGCAAAGTGAATAATTGAATATTTTACGAGCGAAAAATCGGCTGCATGAAAGAGTTTATAATTAAGTGCATTGAGATAATTTGCACTATCTGGCATCGTATCGATATTGCTGTCATAAAATCTTTCCATTACCATCACCGTTCCATTGCTGATGGAAGCAGGCCATTCCGAAAGTTTATGTAAAATGCTTTTAAGAATCTGCTGGGTATCGGTTATTTTGCCGGGATCACTGAAGGGATTTGTATAATATTTCAACAGCCATCCTCTGCCTTCTACAGTCTTCGTAAAATTGATTCGATGAAATATTGAAAATTCTTCTTCCGAATGTAAGAGAGACAAATCATTATAGGTTGTATTATCTAATTCCATATGCTATCGGTTCGCTAACTTTTTTTCTTATTATTTATTTACCATCACCGGTCAAATGTCAGGCGGTTGCCTTTTAATGATTCGTCAAACTTCCCATTTTCATAAATAAGGTGTCCGTTAACAAAAGTATGTGTGATGGCAGCACCAAGAGATACCCCTTCCAATGGGCTCCACTTGCATTTGTATAAAATATTTTCTTTGTGAATTATGGTATTTATATCCAGAGCAGCAATTACTACATCTGCAAAATATCCTTCCCGGATGAATCCTCTTTCCTTTATCTGGAAACATTTTGCAACTGCATGGCTCATTTTATGTGCAACTTTTTCAATAGTGATTTTCCCTTTATGTACATAATCAAGCATCAGTAAAAGGCCATGTTGCACCAGGGGAAGTCCGGCATGCGCCCTGTCATATGACTGATTCTTCTCTTCCCATGTGTGAGGGGCGTGATCGGTTGCAATAACATCCAACCTGTCATCCAGCATAGCCCTCCATAATGCTTCCTGATTGTGAGGAGCTTTTATTGCAGGATTGCACTTGATCAGATTACCTAATCGCCTGTAGTCTTCACTAGTGAAATGCAGGTGATGTACACAAACTTCAGCGGTAATCCGCTTCTCTTCCAGGTTGAGTAAATTACTAAAAAGCAACAATTCTTTTTCTGTACTGATATGAAGTACGTGGAGACGAGTGTTATGTTTTTTTGCTACCTGAACTGCATTTAGGGAAGATTGGTAACATGCATCTTCCGAGCGAATTAAAGGGTGATCTGAAGGATCAAGCTGTTTTTTTTTGTCCAGTAAGACCGATTTATTCCGATTGATGATACTTTCATCTTCACAATGCGTTGCAATCAGCATATCGCTGTTCGCAAACAGATGTTCTATGGTACGAGAATTATCAACCAAAAGTCCACCTGTTGATGATCCCAGAAATATTTTGATACCACATACCAAATGTTTCTTTTCATTTGTTCGCAGGGCCTCTTCCGTGTTATCGTTTGATGTGCCCATATAAAAGGAATAATTTGCCAAAGAATGCTGGTTAGCTATTGAATACTTTTCTTCCAGAAGACTCTGCGTGAATACAGGAGGGATTGTATTCGGCATTTCCATAAAAGAAGTGATGCCACCAGCCACAGCTGCCCTTGATTCTGAATAAATTGTTGCTTTGTAGGTGAGTCCTGGTTCGCGGAAATGTACCTGATCGTCTATTGCTCCCGGCAGTAAATGTTTTTTTTCACCATTGATTTCTTTCGCTTTCTTTTTTGTCTGAATTTGGTCATCGATTCTTTCAATCCTGTTGTTTGATAATAATACGTCTTTTACTTGTATCATCCCTTCATTGACTATTGTTATATTCTTTATCAGGTAATTTTCCATAACTTGAAATCCTAATGCTAAACACTTTGTATGCAATTTATTATAAAAACAGGGTGGTTTTTTTTATTTATTCCGTATCTATCTATATCCCAATCGACTTATCTGCCGCAGGGCAATAAGCACCAGGTTTTTCTGGACAGGCTTGAAATAATGATTCAGAATAATCCCGATCTGAATCTTTCAACAGTGAAGCCACATGACAGGAAAGCGGCTATCAATGCGGCTTTGTTCGCGGACTCTATCAATGTTATAAATAATAAATTATCAATTTCTGATCGTTATAATCTTATAAGTACCCTCATGAGTAGCAGTGAGTGGTTAAATGAAGAACGAGTGGAATTTTCTAGTAAGAAAAATATTTGGAACACTTTTTACAAAACAAAAGCCAACCTTCTGGAAATAAATGAGCGCGATTTTTTTCTTGCCGTCAATCCGGTTATTCAACAGCAGCAATCAATAGAATCTAATAATGACCAACGAATTTTCCTGAATTCAAAAGGTCTGACATTCCGGGGTTTAATTGCCCGCAGGCTTGGGTTTTCTGGTTATTTGACCGATAATCAGGAAAGAGGTCCATTGTTTACACAGGAGAGAATTACTAATTCATCAGCAGTTCCGGGAGTTGGATTCTACAAGCGATTCAAACAAACAGGGGTCGATTATTTTGATGCACGTGGAAGTATCCATTTCAATGCTGCCAAATATCTGCAGTTTCAATTCGGCTATGATAAACTATTTATTGGAAATGGGTACCGAAGTTTATTGTTAAGTGATTTTGGCAACAGTTTTCTATTTCTCAGGATCAATACACGGATATGGAAAATAAATTATCAGAACATCTTTAGCGAATTGATCCCTCAATACAAAAAAGATGGCATTGATGATTTGCTGGATAAGAAATATTCATCGATGCATCACCTGAGCATGAATGTTACTAAATGGCTGAATCTGGGCATATTTGAGACAGTAATTTTCGGGCGGAAAAACAGATTCGAATTTTCTTATTTGAATCCCGTTATTTTTCTACGTGCCGCTGAACAGCAAAACGGAAGTTCAGACAATGCAATTGTAGGATTCGACTTTAAAGCAAATATTGCAAAGAGGGCGCAGTTATACGGTCAGTTAGTGTTAGATGAATTTTTATTGAAAGAATTGAAGTCAGGGAATGGATGGTGGGGCAATAAGTTTGGTATGCAATTAGGAGGTAAATATATTGATCTGCTTAAAATCAAAAATCTGGATATACAGGGTGAATTGAACCTGGTTAGACCATTTACGTATTCACATAAAGATTCTGTAGCGAACTACACCCACTATAACCAGCCGTTGGCACATCCATTTGGAGCTAATTTTATTGAAGTGATAGGGATTATCCGTTACCAGCCTTTTCCAAAATGGAGCGGTTCTTTAAGAGTGATTGGTTGGAAACAGGGAATCGATACCGGGCAAAAAAATTATGGCGGTGATATTTTTAAATCGAATACCACCCGTGACGGTGATTTCGGTTTTACATTGCCGAGCGGGGTGGAAGCAAAAGGCGTAAATGTTCAATTTCTTTTATCGTATGAATTGCGGGAAAACCTGTTTGTCGACCTTTCTGCCATGATAAGAAACTACCGGAAGAATGATGTGCAGAACACAAATAAAAAATCTTCTTTAATAACCGTTGCGTTCAGGTGGAATATGTTCCGCAGAGAATATGATTACTGAAGAAATAATTTATTCTACTACAACAAATTTTGAAAATAATTTTGCTTTATCACTGTCCCTGACCGTGTATAAAATAAAATAATCAGTTCCTTTTTCATGGAGGAAATACCTGTAGGGGTTGTAATTGTAATCAAGAAAATCAAACATAACTTTGTTATCAACAGTTTCTATTTTATAAGACCTTAACAACAGTACTGAATTATCCCCGGGAATCTTTTCTATATTTTGATAAACCTGTAAAGTGCCATCCTGCAGGAAAACATTTGAATCATCTCTCAGATAGATCGATAAATATTTCCACAAATTCACCTCTTTGGTAGTGATGGTGTCCGTATTATCGAAATCTATTGGCATATCTGAATAGAACTCTACTACTCTGAATTTTTTATCTGTGGCAGTAAGTAATTGCTTAAAAACCAAGGTATCAGCAGCAATATCCTTGTCCAATGATAGCTCTTTCTGACAACTGGTGAAGATGATGACACAAATTAGGAATACGAAAGTTTTCATGATTGCAGGTTATACAGTTTAAAAGGTACGGTATCGGCGTTCAAATCCTGTCTCACTTACCACCTATCATAGTATTATTAACATGAACCAGGATACCGGATGAGGTTAAAAAAGTATGCCAGTAAGATTATAAAAAGCTTAAACAGATGAGCTACTTGATAATCACGTTCTTTATACAAAGTAGGTAAAAGCCTTCAGGAAACCACCCTAATTCTGCACATTTATTAGGGGAAAAATATACGCAGGGTACTTAAAATGAATCACTATCCTTCAAAAATTAGTGAGAATACGATCATACGCGAGTTTAATTTATCGATCACATTTGAAAATTTCAGATTTTCATCACGACTATGACTATTAAGGAGGCCATTGCTTATTTTGATTTCGGGAGATAATATAAATACCGGGAAATAGAAATTAAACCCGAGTCCCGCTTCAATTCCGATATCTGACTTCGTCAGTTTTACCAGTTCTTCAGATCGGCGTGTTCTTGCATTTGAGGCGAGATCGTATTCAAATTTTACCCCGCTGAACATATAAACTCTGAAATTATTAATTCTGTCTGACCTGAATTTCAGGTGGATTGGGAGACCCAACAAAATCGACTCTACTCTCTTGATCATGACGGGTTGCTCCTCTTTGTTCCCATCAGGATATTTTATATAATAAGTCAGATTTTTGTAAGAAAACATCAATTGTGGAAATATTGCACGTACTTCAAATCTGGGAGACAACCTGTAAGTATGCATGCCGGCCAGTCCGAAGCCACCTGTATTTTCCGGATTTATGGCAGTAATACTGTCCGATTGCAGAAAAAGCGGGTGATGACTAACTTGAAAACGAGAACTATTATAAATAAGTCCTATACCCAGATAATATTTTTTATCATCATGATCGGGTAAGTGTAATTTAATTTGTGCAAAACAGGTTGATGAAATCAACACATAAAGTGTTAATGCCAAAGCGTTTAACCCGGTTCTTTTATTCCGCAGTAAATAGTGCATATTCCTAAACTCAGTCTTTTTAATGAGGTTTCTTTAAATCCAGCCTGTTGTAAAATGTGTAGAAATGTTTCGCCTTGGGGAAATGCTTTAACTGAGTTATATAAATATTGATAAGCTTTTTTATTATTTGATACCCAGGCGGCTATGCCTGGAGCGACAATCTTCATATAAAGATTATAAAAACCTTTGAATAAAAATTGCGTTGGGTGAGAGAACTCCAAAATCACTACTTTGCCTCCGGGTTTTAAAACCCTCCACATCTCTCCAAGCCCTTTTTCGAGATTTTCAAAATTGCGCACTCCGAATGCTACTGTTACTGCATCAAACGTTTCCGGAGGAAAATTTATTGCCTCACTGTCGCCCTGAAGTAACTCTATCTGCTTATTTAACAACAACTTGGCTATTTTCTTTCTCCCCAAGGCAAGCATACTTTCTGAAATATCTATGCCAAAAATATGGTCAGGTTGTAAATATTTCCATGATAAAATAGCCAGATCTCCTGTTCCTGTGGCAACATCCAGTATATTTTTGACTGGAAGCCCTTTTAATTCACGTATTGCCTTTTTCCTCCAGTAAACGTCAATCCCGGCGGAAAGAAAACGATTCATAAAATCATAGCGAAAGGCAATTTTATCGAACATGCCTGCCACCTGCTCTTTTTTAGTTCCGGATAATTCTTTGAAGGGAACAATATGGTGGTGTGAAAAAGGCATTGGGCAGCGAAGATAAACCGGTATGTGTGATTTTCCGATTAATGAATTAGGTTTCAATACACTGGCCCTATTGGTTAACTTGCCAGCATGGTTTTCAGATCGGCAGAATATATAACAAGCAGCCCTTCCTATTTGCATTGTCCGCCGGCAGATAAACCGGAATTTGCTTTCATAGGACGGAGTAATGTTGGGAAATCATCCCTTATCAACATGATTTGTGACAACTATAAGCTTGCCAAAACATCCCAAACTCCTGGCAAAACACAATTGATCAACCATTTTCTAATTAATAAGGAATGGTACCTGGTGGATCTGCCCGGGTACGGATTTGCCAAAGTTTCTATTTCTTCCAGAAACCGGTGGCAGCAGATGATCGAAAATTATCTGAGGAAAAGAGAAAATCTTCTTAACATATTTGTTTTGATTGACAGTCGCCATTCACCCCAAAAAAATGATATTGATTTTGTAAATCAGCTCGGAAAATGGGAGGTCCCATTTTGCCTGCTCTTCACAAAAGCAGATAAGGAAACCCAAAAGATCGTATCTCAAAACGTAAAACTTTTTCTTGACAAAATGCGCGAAACCTGGCAGTTTCTTCCGCGTCATTTTGTAACCAGCGCTGTAAAAAAAAGTGGCCGGGATAAAATTTTAGAATTTTTAGATAATAGCCTACTGGAAGAGCGTCGTATTAACTGATTTGCGATTCTAAATCATTGATCAACCATCGCAAATTCAATTCACTACTTTATTTGCGCAGCTGCTACTTGCAAAAGCTTCCGGCTTAGCCTTGAATGCGAATCCCATTCCAAGAATATAACCCATCGCTTCTTTCAATGCGTCATTACTTTTGAAATGAGGATTAGTATTGATGTCAGCGTGCACTTCCATATCCACGTCATATTCAGTAAACAGGTTGCAAAGTTCATAAGCAACTTCAATGCTTTTTGCCACCTCCACCAGCATTCTTTCTTTAATAGTATATTCCTGTTTTGTTTTTTCGTTGTGAATAAACATAAATCCTCCATGCCCTTCACGTAAAAAAACAATAACAGTAGCGAATTCGGTTTCTGCACCTTTAACCTGAGAATCAGTTCCGATACAGACTTTTAAGTGGTAGCCTTTCTCAGTTTCTCTTTTGATGGCATTTTCGACAGCCTGAATAATGGGAAGTTCAATTGGGTCGCCATTAAATTTTCTCCATAACATAGGTAATGGGTTTTTCCAATTTAGCGAAAAACCACTGGAAAACAAAATAGATCAGGGTATTTATGATTTTATTATTTTATATGTAACTACCTTATTGTTCGTAAGTAGCTTAAGAAATAACAAGCCAGGGGGTATTGAAGGCAAATACACGTAGTTGCTACCTTTTGACAGGCGCCCTTTGAGGAGGATCCTTCCATTTGTGCCAATTACTTCATAAGTGGCTTCGATGGTACCAGTAAGCATGATCTTATCCTGGATGATATTATTATGGAGTATCCATTCTTGTCTTTCTTCCTTTTGAATGCTTACAATATTTGAATAGGAAGAAATACCCGACATCGATGTTACAAACAACCTGTAATAGGTAATTTTTCCGCTAGCCTTACTAATGAAAATTTTCGAGGCTGAGCTCACAGTAGTTAAAGCGGAAAACTGTATTCCGTCATGGGACGTTTCGATTTTTATGTCACCTGTCTTTTCGTCTGAAATCAGTTCCCAGGTAAGTTCATGCGTACCATTTATTCTCTTACCCGTCAATTTGAATTTACGAACCGGAAGGATTGCGCCGGCATCACCAGTTAAATTATACAAACCCATGCTTCCATATGCAGGCAAATTCTCATTAGAGGTTCCTTCTACCACCAAAAAATAAATGCCTGGATTGAGCGTGGTATCTAAGGAGGCATCCAGCGACCATTCAGGATTATCAACACGAAGTGTGTCTCCATTTTGATGGAGAAGGATCAGTTTCAGATCAACATTTGCCCCTGCATTTGCAGATCCAACGTGTAATGGAATTGCCGAAAGCCGAACTGGTGAAGTAACTGCTACGGGTAAACGAAAAACGTCACGGTCACCCTGAACATTAATCATTCCATTGATATTTACGCTTGTACCTTTAAGCAGAACAGGTGTTGCATTACTCAGATTATCGCCATGATCGTCATCCCTCAATCCTATATCATTAGGTCCGAATGCGATTATCTGCAAATCATTCTGCCAGATACCACAAGCCACAGTGCTCGGACCATTATTCCAGGTAGTAAGATTTCTGTAATAACCCAATCCCATGATAGGTGCCCAACTGGTTTCTCCTGTTCCCTGCCCTTCACTATATTCATTTATTAACTCACAGTTACCGTTATAGGTACTTTGATGTTGTAAACCAAGCGTATGTCCTGATTCATGAGATACTACTTCTGCAATATATTTTGGCTGATTGCTCAATAAGTTGTTGAAAGCCCAGGCCGGAGTATTATTCCCCCAATTGAAAGAGCCCACATAAGATACGCCAGCAACTGCAGGATCATACCATTGAGAAGTAGGAGTAACAATTACCCTTATCCGTTTATAAAAAGGTGCATTTTCATAAGCTGCCGAGTCAGTTGTAACATTGATATTGAACACCCTGTAATCCTCCGCCACACGCTGAAATATTTCCGTTATGGCATCTGTCGACAATTGTGCGGCTTCAGCTACGATCGGACCATTCCAGTTCCAGGCGGTACCAGAAACTTCATGTCCGTCAAAATCTATAAAAATGGTTGATGCAGCGACTGGATTACTACTAAGTTTTGGGACCTGGGAATGAAGGGCATCAGGGATCAGACTCAACTCCAGTAAAA
>Ga0180121_10000613_pt1 | contig 15104 bp, 16 predicted proteins | sample AntDrymUQ5402106_2_FD_129676 | JGI IMG/M metagenome (GOLD analysis project Ga0180121, IMG submission 129676) | Polar desert sand microbial communities from Dry Valleys, Antarctica - metaG UQ540 (21.06) (version 2) (version 2) | ecosystem: Environmental > Terrestrial > Soil > Desert | place...
CGGTGGTCCCCTTCTCCTTGTAATCAACGTCGCGCGGAGCCACCTGTGCTCCCCCCGCCTCGGACCAAGGCGCCGTGTCCTTCAGCGCGATCTCCTTGTTGTCGACGCCGGTGACGACGGTCAGGAAGGCGACGACGACGCCGACCATCACGGCCAGCACCACCCCGTAGACGAGCAGCTTCTTCTGCACGGTGGCCCCGTACTGGCCGCCGACGACCACCCGACGCTTGTCGTTGCCCATCGCATCGACGTCGGAGCGCTCGTCGACGGACTCCGCGTAGGGGCGCGTCCGCTTGTCGGGCGCGGGCGTGTCCTCGCCGTCCCGGTCCTCCGCTTCCGTCCGATCGGCCACGGAACCGACCTTACCGGCCGCAGGTCCGGGAATCCACCGGCCGGGCGCGTCGGTGCGATCGTCTCGCGCACCGGGAGGACGACCGCCAATGGGTAGTGTCTGATCAGGTTTAGGGGGTTTCCGCCACCCCGTCACTCGCACTAATCAGGAGGCAAACGATGGCCGAGTACGCGAAGGACGTCCTGGTCGAGACCGACTGGGTCGCCGATCACCTCGACGACGACTCCATCCGCATCGTCGAGGTCGACGAGAATCCCGCCCTCTACGCAGAGGCCCACATCCCGGGCGCGATCGGTTTCGATTGGAAGGCCGACCTCCAAGACCAGGTCAAGCGCGACTTCCTCGACGCCGGGGCGTTCGGCGAGTTGATGGGCAGCCGCGGGATCTCCAACGATCACACGATCGTCCTCTACGGCGATCGCAACAACTGGTTCGCTGCCTACACCTACTGGTACTTCCGCTACTATGGACACAACGACGTGAAGCTGATGAACGGCCCGCGCGAGAAGTGGATCGACGAGGGCCGCGACACCGCCACCGATCTGCCCGGATATGACGCGATGACCTTCAGCGCCGGCTCCCCCGACGACTCGATCCGGGCCAAGCGCGACGAGGTCGCCGGGGCGCTCGGCACCTCCACCGCGCTCGTCGACGTCCGCAGCCCGCAGGAGTTCTCCGGCGAGATGATCGCGATGACCGGCTACGAGCAGGAGGGCGCCCAGCGAGGCGGCCACATCCCCGGGGCTGCGTCGGTGCCGTGGGCGAAAGCGGTCGCCGACGACGGGACGTTCCTCTCCGCCGACGAGCTTCGCCGGCTCTACACCGACGCCGGCGTGATCGGCTCCGACGAGCCCGTGATCGCCTATTGCCGGATCGGCGAGCGTTCGGCCCACACCTGGTTCGTGCTGAGCGAGCTGCTCGGGATGGACGACGTCAAGAACTACGACGGTTCCTGGACCGAGTGGGGGAACCTGGTCGACGTCCCAATCGAAAAGGGCTAGTCCGACGGCCCGACGGGTCGCCATCGCGCTCGCTGCCGTTGGAGCGCTGATCCTGGGCGTGCTCGCAGCGCAGTCCAGCGCTCCGGAGGAGGCGCCGCCGGTAGCCGTCCTCACCCCGATCAGCGGAATGTACGCGTTCGGTCCGGGCGATCTCCTGACCGTCGACTCCCGGCGACGCGGTGAGAGGTTCCCGCGGCAGTGTCCCAATCGGAAGCGGATCGCGGATGCCACGGACTGGGCGCAGGATCGGTTCGGAAGCGTCGCCTTCGCGATCCTCGACGAGTGCGGACGCCTGCTCGGCGAGCACCGCTTCCGCGTCTACCCCTCGGCGTCCGCGGTCAAGGCGATGCTGCTCGTGGCGTACCTGCGCGCGGGAGACGTGAGCGATCGCGAGTTGACCGATTCCGAGCGCGGACTGCTCGGATCGATGATCGAGCAGTCCGACAACGCCTCAGCCGACGCGATTTTCGCCACCGTCGGCGAGGCGGGACTGAACGACGTCGCGGCCGCCGCCGGCATGCACAACTTCGTCTCGAGCCCGTATTGGGGGGGGAGCGGGATCACCGCCGGCGATCAGGCCGCCTTCCTCGGCCGGATCGAACGCTACGTCCCCAAGCGGCACGAGGCCTTCGCGCTCGACGTCCTCGCCAGTGTGATCGACGATCAGCGGTGGGGAATCGCCGACGCCGTCCCGAGGGGCTGGGAGGTCCACTTCAAGGGCGGTTGGTACCCGGCGTCGGACGGGTGGCGTGTGACCCAGGTCGCGACCCTACGCCGCCACGACCGGGCGTTCGCGGTGGCCGTGCTCAGCGCGGGCGACCCGAGCTTCGAGTATGGGCAGGAAACGATCGAAGGCGTCGCGAAGCGCCTTATGGCGCGCTGAGGCGAGGCTTCTCCGCCTCAGTCGAGCCGCTCGAAGAGCAGCTGCAGCATCCGCGCGGTGGCTCCCCAGATGAAGTTCTCCTCGACGTCGTAGGTCGGTGTGCGGAACGGGACGCCGCGGCGGATCAGCCGCCGCATGGCGTGGCCGGCACGGAGGTCGTCGAGGCTCAGCTCGATCACCCGCTCGACCTCCCGAGGGCTGAGCGCATGCGCGAGGCCGGCCGGGATCAACCCGACGACCGGCAGCACGCGGTAGGAGGTGACGACGGTGGACGTGGGCGGCAGCGCGCCGATGACGTCGACCGCCGCCGGGTCGAGGCCGATCTCCTCCTGCGCCTCGCGAAGCGCGCATTCGACCAGGGTCTCGCCGGGGTCGACCCGGCCGCCCGGGAACGAGATCTCTCCGGCATGTCGGCGCATGTCGGCGCGCCGCTCGGTGAAGACGAGACCCGGGTCGCCGGGCCAGCCGAAGAGGGGAACGAGGACGGCGGCCTCCTTGCTCCCGTGGGCGTCGAGTGCCTCCGCCTCCTGCGGGTCGAGCAGGCGGGCCGCAAGCTCGGCGCGCGCGTCGGACGCGGCGGGGTGGCTCAGATGATCACCTGGACGGTCCCGCCGTCGACGCTCCACGCCACGCCGAGGACGTAGGACGCCCGCTCGGAGCAGAGGAACGTGACCGCCGCGGCGATCTCGTCGACCTCGGCCAGGCGGCCGATCGGGCGCGAGTCGCCGGCGGCGGTGAGCGCCGCGTCGCGGTCGTCGTGGCCGCTCATCTCCTTCGACTGGTCGAGGAGACCGCCTGCTTCCATCCACATCTCGGACTTGACCGGGCCGGGACAGACCGCGTTGACCAGCACGCCGGATCCGGCGTAGCGGTCGGCGTACAGCCGTGAGAGCGACAGCTCGGCCGCCTTCGCAACCGAGTACTCGCCCATGTTCGCCGACGGCCGCTTGGCGGCGGTCGAGGCGACGTTGACGACCCGTCCCCAGCCACGCTCGGCCATTGCCGGCACCGCGGCGCGCATCAGGCGCATCGGCGCCATCACGTTCAGCTCCCAGGCGGCGTACCAGTCCTCCTCGGGCACGTCGTCGAGGTCACGCCAGCGCGCCGTCCCGGCGTTGTTGACGATGACGTCGAGGGAGCCGAAGCGTTCGCCGGCCTCGGCCACGATCCGCTCGGCGGCATCCGTGGCGGTGATGTCGAGGGCGAGCGCCGCGGCGCGACCGTGCGCGCCGGCGCCGGCGCGCCCGCAGTCCGCCGCAGCGTCGGCGAGCTCGCTCTCCGTCCGGGCGACGAGCAGAACCTGCGCGCCCGCCTCACAGAGCATCCGGGCGGTGGCGCGGCCGATTCCGCGGCCGGCGCCGGTGACCGCGCAGGAGCGACCCGCGAGGCCGAGGTCCATCCCTCAGTGCTCCCGGGCGCCAGCGCTCTCGGGCTCGGCGGCGGCGAACTCGTCGAGCATCTCGATCTGGACCTTGCCGGTCAGCGTCCGGTGGACCGGGCACTTTGCCGCGACCGTCCTGATCTTGCCGATTCGCTCCTCGTCCATCCCCTCCGGATAGCGCAGGTGGACCACGAACTCCGCGGTGTCGGCGGCCTTTGGCGCCTCACCGAAGTCGACGGCGACCTCGAGCCCCTCGATGTCCCACTCCTTGCGCTCGGCGTACATGCCGATCGTGATCGCGGTGCAGGAGGCAAGAGACGCCGCGAGCAGACGAGTGGGGGAGGGGCCGGCGTCCGAGCCGCCGGACTCGATCGGCTCGTCGACGACGACGACGTGCCCGTCGACCTCGACCTCGTGGTGATGGCCCTTGACCTGGCGGGCGGTCGCGGTGATCACTTCGCCACACCCTCGCGGCCCTCGTACAGCGCCGGGTTCGGGACGTCGGTGAAGCGGGCGATCGCGTAGACGAGGTCGGCGGCGCGGTTCAGGTAGGCGAGGACGGCGAGCGAAGCGAGCTCCCCGGCCGATTCGAGCGCGGCGACTCGACGCTCGGCGCGTCGCAGGATCGCGCGCGCCAGGTCGAGCTGGGCGGAGAGTTGCGTCCCGCCGGTGATCACGAACTTCGGCGGCAGCTCCACCCGGTCCATATAGCGATCGATCGCGGGCTCGAGCTCGGCGGTCATACCCTCCGTGATCCGGCTGACGCCGTCCTTGAGGCGCTCGGCCGCCTCCGGCGCCGCAGCCAATTCGGCTCCGGCGACGAACATGTCCCGCTGCAGGTCGAGCAGGTCGCGCGCGACCTCGACTCCCATCGCGGTGTCGTCGCAGAGGGAGCGCGCGACGCCCAGGGCGGAGCCGGCTTCGTCGACGGTCCCGTAGGCCTCGATCCGGGCGTCGGACTTCGGCCTGCGCCCGCCGTACCAGAGGCCGGTGGTGCCGTCGTCGCCCTTTCGCGTGTAGATCTTCAAGGCGCGACCATCCTAGGGGCCGATGCGCCGAGCGCGAGGCGAGAACTGCACGCCGGGCGACACGAATGCACCTTTGCCCGCCTACGCCTCCGTCGCCGAAATCCCCGCCTCAGCCGCCGAAAGCGGGTTGAACGCGAGGCCGGTCAGCAGCTTCGGGAAGAAGTAGGTCGACTTCGGCGGCATCGTCTCGCCGGCGTCGGCGACCTCGCGCACGTGCTCGACGGGCGTGGGGCGGAGGAAGAAGGCGGCGTCGGCCTCGCCGTCGCGAACGCGGCGCACGGTCTCGTCGAAGTCGGAGCAATATGAGATCCCGCGTTTCGCGGCGATGTCGTCGGCGCTCATCGCGAGCGGTCCCTTCAGGATCAAGGCCTCCAGCGCTGCCGCGTCGAGGGCTCGAAAGGCTGCGGAGCTTCCGGGCATCGCCTCGGCCAGCGGCCCGGGGCCCTTGAGCCGGAGCCGGTAGGGCTGGCGGTGGAACGAGTCCATGTAGCCGAAGGCGATCGTCCCGTAGTCGCGGTCGGGGACGAGCGCGCCCTCCTCCACCTCCTCGACATCGAAGAGGTCCAGCATCGTGTCGCGGAGCGATTCCTGCTGGGCGCGGCTCAGGCCGTGGAGCAGGCGGTTGGTGGCGAAGACCGACAGCCCCGGGTCCTCGAGCGAGACCAGGCAGGCGAGGACGAAACGGTGGTCGCCCTCGCCGCCGATCTCCTCCGCGTAGGTGCGCGCGGTCTCGTAGCGATGGTGGCCGTCCGCGATCAGCAGCTCGCTGCCCTCGAGCATCTGAGAGAGGGCCTCGTGGACGTCGGCGTCGTCGATCGGCCAGGCGCGGTGGATGGTGCCGTCCGCGTCGGTCACCTCACAAAACGGGGCACCGGTCGCGGCCGGCGCGACGTGCTGCCAGGCGTCGCCGGAGTGGAGGACGAAGATCGGCGAGAGGTTGTGCTTCGTCGCCCGGGTGAGCCGCAACCGATCCTCCTTCGGGCCGGGATGGGTGCGCTCATGCGGGCGCACGAGCCCGGGTCCGTACTCCGTCACGCGGACGCGCGCGAGGAATCCGCGCCGGGTCCGCCCCTCGCCCTCCGGGTCGGTGTAGTCCTGCTCGAGCGCCCAGATCGTCCGCGTCTCATCCTGGTCGAGGACGCCCTCGTCCTTCCAGGCGTCGAGCAGCTCGGAGGCGTGCTCGTAGGGGTCGGCACCCTCAGCCGTCCGCGGCAGATCGAGCTCGACGACGTTGTGGGGGGAGCGCTCGACGAGGCGCTCGCGGCCCGCCGCGTCGATGACGTCGTAGGGAGGCGCGGTGACGTCGCCGAGGTCGACCCGCGTCGGGTCGTAGTGGAGCGCACGGAGGGGTCGGACGTCGGCCATGGCGGTGGAGAGTATTGCGGTCGAGGCCGGCGTTTCGTCCGACCCCGGTTTGCGAACATGTGTTCCCATGACGAACCGGACTCCTCAGGGGTGAGGCGCGGCAGTTGCGGGCGGAGCGAAAGCTGACTCAGAGTGGGGTGTCCTGAGCATCGAGACTCACGACATGCTGCTGCGGGCCCGCCTACAGGGATGGATGGATCGCATCCGAGAGGAGTGGAGCAAGCCTTCGACTGCAGAATGCGCCGCAACCGTTTCGGCGGTCTAGACTCGCTTCAGCGGGGTGTAGCGAAGCCTGGTATCGCGTTCGCTTTGGGGGCGAAAGATCCCCGGTTCGAATCCGGGCACCCCGATCAGGAATAGCTTGAGATATGTCTTGCGAACGGTTCGGGGCAGGAGTAGAACTCACGATATGAGCAGCACCGACCCGGTGACGGCCGAGGAGCACGAGCACCATCTGCCTCACCACACGCCGACGTCTCAGCTCCATCACGCGGAGAAGATGAAGCGGCAGGAGCGGCACCTGCAGATCCTCACGGTCGTCCTCCTGCTTGTGCTCGGGCTGCTCGCCTACAGCGCGGCGTTCGACCTCGACAACTGGTCGGAGTGGGTCGTGCTCGGAGCGATCTGCTCGGTGGCGGTCGGCACGATGATCGCCGTCCACACGTCCGATTAGGCGTCGCCCGCGTATTCCCCTAGACCGGCCGGATTGATCTCGCGTGATCGGGTACCCGATTGTGGGATTCGCCGCACGCGACCTGCGCCCGGCGCAACGCAATTAGAAGGAGCTCGGCATGGCAACGACCACCAAGGCGCTGTTCGTGAAGCTGGAGGTGAAGCCCGACAAAGCGGACGACTTGGAGGCCTTCCTCAACCAGGGGGCGTCGATGGCGAACGACGAGCCCGACACCGTGGCCTGGTTCGCGGTCCGGTTCGGACCGACGACGTTCGCGATCTTCGACGCGTTCCCCGACGACTCAGGTCGCGACGCGCACCTGAACGGCCCGATCGCCGCCGCCCTGATGGAGAACGCGCCCGACCTGCTGGCCGAGGATCCGAGCATCGACAAGCTCGACGTCCTCGCCGACAAGCTGCCCGGCTGATCCCTTCAGCCGACTTGTGAAGCGCCGATACGACCTGGTTGCGATCGGTGGCGGGACGGCCGGGATCGTCGCGTCCACCGTCGCCGCCGGGCTCGGCGCCCGGGTCGCGCTGATCGAGCGCGACCGCATCGGCGGCGAGTGCCTGTACACGGGGTGCGTTCCCTCCAAGGCGCTGATCGCAAGCGCCGCGCGAGCCCACGCGCTGCGCACGGCCGCCGCGCTCGGGATCGCCCCGGTCGAGCCGGAGGTGGACTTCACGGCGGTGATGGCGCGGGTCCGATCGGCGATCGAGCGGGCCGGCGTCGAGGACACCCCGGAGCATTTGAGGTCCCTCGGCGTCGAGGTGATCCAGTCCGAAGCCAGGTTCATCAGGCCGGGGGTCGTCGCTGCCGGCGGCCGGGAGCTCGGCTACCGGATGGCCCTGATCGGCACGGGATCGGTTACCGCCGTACCCGACGTCCCCGGCCTCGAACGGATCGATGGGCTCACGAACGAGACGATCTTCGGATTGGAGCAGCTGCCGACCCGGCTGACGGTCCTCGGCGGCGGCCCGATCGGCTGTGAGCTCGCCCAGGCGATGGCGCGGCTCGGCAGCTCGGTGACCCTCGTCGAGGCGGGGCCCCGACTGCTCCCGGCAGAGGAAGCCGAGGCGAGCACGCTGATCGGATCGGTCTTCGCCGAGGAGGGGATCGACGTGCGGCTCGGAGTCGAGGCGACGGCTGCGGAGGTGCCTGAGGGCGGATGCGGCCGGCTCCTCCTCTCGAGCGGAGACGAGGTCGACTTCGACCGGATCCTGCTCGCGACGGGCCGCCGTTCGGTGACCTCGAGCCTCGGCCTCGAGGCGGTCGGCGTGGAGGTGCGCCCCGACGGGTCCCTTCCCGTTGACGAACGCCTGCGCACGAGCGGCGACCGGATCTATGCGGCGGGGGACGTCGTCGGCGAGCTCCGCTTCACCCACGTGGCCGGCCACGACGCCCTCACCGCTGTCACCAACGGACTCCTCCGAACTCGTCGCAGGGTCGACCGTCGAGCGACTCCCTGGGTCACGTTTACCGATCCCGAAGTAGCCCACGTCGGAATCTCCGAGCAAATAGCGAGAGCGAGCGGAGGCCGGGTGGAAGTCGTGCGCCACGACCTCGAGCGACTCGACCGTGCGATCACCTCCGGCGGCGTCGGCTTCACCAAGCTGACCACTGGTCGACGCGGTCGGCTGCTCGGCGCCACGATTGTCGGTCCGGCGGCGGGGGAGAGCATCCTAGAGCCGGCGCGGCTGATCGCCTCGCACGGGAGAGTCGACGAGATCGCCGGGACGATCCATCCGTACCCGACCTATGGGGAGGGCGTGGCGCGAGCCGCCGAGGATGGGGTTTGGCGGCGGCTCCTGACCGGGCGGACTCGAGCGGCCCTCCGGCCGCTGCTCGCCCTTGGCCGGGCCATCGACCGGCCACGAGGCTGAGGGCACCGGCCGTCGACGCTCACGTGGACGCCGGTGCATGGTTGGTGGCTGCTGCAGGCGGGTCTCAGACCGGCCAAGTGGGGATCCGGCACGTAGGATTGGGCCTGGCTGCAGCGAAGCAAGCTTCAATGCCGGAGTGGCGAAACCGGAAAACGCGATCGGCTCAAAATCGATTGCCCGAAAGGGCTTGTGGGTTCGAGTCCCACCTCCGGCACTCGATGTGGCCGTCCGAGGAGTCCGACCTCGGCTGGGACGGCTACCGTCCGTCCCATGTGCGGACGCTTCACCCTGACCGACCCCAACCCGCGAAAGCTCGCCTCCCGCTTCGACCTCGACGGTTCGTTCGAGATCGACGAGCGGCCTCGCTTCAACATCGCCCCGACCGATCCGGTGATCGCGATCCGGCGCAACGAGTCGGCGCGGAACGAGGCCGGGCGGCTGCGCTGGGGGCTGCTGCCGGGCGTCTGGGCCGAGAGGACCGGGCAGCGGCCGCTGATCAACGCCCGCGCAGAGACGGTGGCGTCGCAGCCCGCGTTTCGAGGGTCGTTCGAGCAGCGACGTTGCCTGCTCCCCGCTGACGGGTTCTACGAATGGCGCCGGGACGAGGGTGGCAAGCGCCCGATCTGGTTCAGCCCACCCGGCCGCGAGCTCTTCGCGTTCGCCGGGATCTGGGCCCGGCTCGAGCGGAAGGGGTCAGAGCCAGTCACGAGCTGCGCGTTGATCACCTGCGAGCCCAACCAGGCGATGCGGCCGGTCCACGACCGGATGCCGGTGGTGCTCGACCCGTCGGCGGAGGCGACCTGGCTCGATCCCGACGCCGAGCCGGACGACCTGTTCGATCTGCTGCGGCCGGCTCCGGAGGGCCGGCTCCAGCTGCGAGAGGTGGCCGATGCGGTCAACGACGTCCGCCAGGACGGCCCGCACCTGCTCGAGCCGCCGCTACAGCTCTTCTGACTGGATGCTCAGACGGCGGGGCTGGTGCCCGGGCCGTCGTCGACCCAATCGCGGTCCTCGCGCTCGACCATGGCCTGCCGGCTGACGGTGCCGGTGCTTCCGGTTTCGTAGTCGGACCGCTCGACGGCGTCGTCGTCGTGCTCGACCCCGCGGGCGGGGTGCGTGCCGGGGCCGAGATCGTCGCCGGGGCCGGCGCCGCGGCGACCGCCGATCGGGCGCTCCTCCTCGACGCTCCAGGCCTGGTTGAAGCCGACCATCGCCACCGCGATCAGGAGCACCTGGACGGGGATGACGATGACCGTCAGCAGCCCGAGCAGCTCCTCGGGCAGGGCCGGCGAGGTGAGCCCGTCCTTCGCCCGTGCGAACCAGCCGTCCGCGGCCACCGCCGCGAAGATCACCATCACGATCGCCATGGCGGCGGTAACCGGCAGCAGGCCTCGGCGCCACCGCAGTACGAGCAGGGCAAAGATCACGTAGAGGGCGGCCCAGGCGATTGTCATGATCCCGACGCCCGGACTCTGCAGTCGATCCCATCCGCCGATCGTGATGACGACGAGCAGCACGGCGGAAGCGACGAGGACGAAGGCGATGATCGCCTTGGTCGTCTTCGACTCCGTCTTCTCCTGGTTCGGATGCCAGAGCTCGTAGCCCTCGCGAACCTTCACTCCCGGCGCCATCGCTCCCCAGCATATGAGCTTCGGCGGCCGCTTGCATCAGTTGCGACGAACGGCGGTTACGTGAGCGGGGCAGCCAGGACTCGAACCTGGAATCGCCGGTTTTGGAGACCGGAGCCTTAGCCAGTTAGGCCACTGCCCCCATGGCCCCCGGATCGTACCGAGGCAAACCGATGCGGACGAGAGGACTCGAACCTCCAAGGGCCTAAGCCCACCAGGACCTAAACCTGGCGCGTCTGCCAGTTCCGCCACGTCCGCCGGTCCTGGGAGAACCGTAGCGCCCGCGGAGGGGATTACCTTCCGTGGTGCCTTGCCGCCTCGCCTGAAGCTGTACCTCGCGCGTGCCTGGGCGCTGATCTGGAACTCGATCGGCGGGATCAGCAGGCACCGCGGGGGCCAGCTCGCGGCGAGCATGGCCTACTACGCGCTGCTCTCGGTGTTCCCGACGGCGATCGTGCTGGCGGCGGCGGCAGGGTTCGTGCTCGACGACCCGGCGGCGCGTGAGGACGCCATCGAGTTCCTCTTCAAGGAGCTGCCGCTGAGCGAGACCGACGGCCGCGGCGACCTCGAGAGCCTCGTCGACGGCGTCACGAACAACAGCGGGACGCTCGGGTTGATCGGCGGAGTCGCCCTGATCATCTCCGCCAGCGCTCTGCTCAGCGCGACCCGGAACTCGATCGCGGTGATCTTCGAAGGCGAGTACTCCCGCGGCATCCTGCGCGGCAAGGGCCTCGACCTCCTGCTCGGCCTCGGCCTCGGCCTCCTCTTCGCACTCTCGTTTGCCGCGACGATCCTCACCCAGTTCGAACCCGATCTCGGTGGCGGCGCGCTGGACGCGGTTGAGTCGGCGCTGACGGCCACCGGATCGCTCCTGCCGATCGCCCTCAGCGCCGTCGTCTTCGCGATTCTCTACAGGGTCCTCCCGGTGAACCATCCCCGCCTTCGGGACGTCTGGCCCGGAGTCATCTTCGCGACATTCGGCTACGAGGTCGTCAAGCGCGCCTTCTCCCTCTACCTCGAGAACTTCTCCAACTACAGCGCCGTCTACGGCTCGCTCGGGGCGGTCGTCGCGTTTATGGTGTTCGTCTACATCGCCTCGATCGTCTTCCTCCTCGGCGCCGAGATGGCGGCGCTCTGGCCTGAGGTCCGGGCGGGCAAGCACGACCCCGGTGGGGACGACGAGGGACCATCGAAGACCTTCGGCGAGGAGGTCCGGGACTTCCTCAAGAGCCTGGTCAGCCGCAACCCGACGGAGGAGCACGAGGGCCGGTGAAACCGGCGCATCGGACGACCTGCGGGTAGCGTGGCGCGGTGCCACCGGACGCGCCCCAAGGGAGCTCTCGCCGGGCGATCCTGACCGTCGCGATCGCCGCGATTGCGCTCGAGACGGCGCTGCTCGGTCTGATCGCGCCGCTGCTCCCCGAGATCGAGGAGCGGACCGGAGCCGGCGACGCGGCCCTGGGACTCGCCCTCGCCGCCTACGCGATCCCGATCCTCGTCGTCTCGATCCCGACCGGCCGCCTCGCCGACCGGATCGGCCGCCGCCCGCTGCTTCTCGGCGGGCTCGTCCTGACCGGCGTCGGATCGCTCCTGATCGCCTTCTCCGACTCGCTCGAGGTGCTCTTGGCGGGCCGGGCGGTGCAGGGACTCGGCTCGACGGCGAGCTGGGTCGCGGCGTTGGCGCTCGTCTCCGATCTCGCCCGGCCGGGACGCAAGGGGGAGGCGATCGGCTTCGCGCTCGCCGCGAACAGTGGGGGAGCGGTCGCCGGCCCGGCGCTCGGTGGGATCGCCGGCGGTGCGATCTCCTACGAGGCGCCGTTCCTGCTCGTCACCGCGATCGCCGCGGGGATGTTCACAGCCGGGTACTTCATCCTGCCGCGGGGCAAGCCGCAGGCGGCCGCGGCCGAGGGCGTGCCAGGAACTGCAAGGCGCGGCGTGCTGAGCGCCCTCTTCAAGCGCGAGGCGCTCGTCCCGGGGGCCGTCGCGGTCGCGGGCGCAGCCTTCCTGGGGATGGTCGACTTCACCGTCCCCCTCGACCTCGACCGTCGCCTCGGCACCACCGAGATCGCGATCGGCCTGCTCTTCGCCGCCGCCGCATCCCTCGATGCCATCGCTTCGCCGGTCGCCGGCGGCGCAAGCGATCGCCGCGGCCGGCGTCCGGTCGTGATCGTCGGCGCGCTGGTCGTCGCCACGTCCGGCTTCCTCCTCGCCGCCCTCGGCACGCTGGCTGGTGCGGCGATCGGGCTGATCGTCTTCGGTGTCGGCCAGAGCATCGTCTTCGCCGGCGCCGTGCCCTGGCTCGACGAGACGTTCGGGGAGTTCGACCGTGGCCTCGCCTACGGCGGCCTCAACCTCGTTTACGCCACCGGCTACACGATCGGCCCGCTGGTCGGCGGCTGGCTGCTCGCGGAAGCGAGCGCCGACGCCGCATACCTGCTGATGGCCGGCGTGGCGCTGGCCGGGGTCGCGATGCTGGCGGCGGGGCGAGAACCGCGGCACTGATGGCCTGACCGCAATGAAGCGGGCGACGGGCCTCGAACCCGTTCTTGGAGCTTGGAAGGCTCCCGTGCAGCCAGTAACACTTCGCCCGCGTGCGCAGAACAACTATAGGTCGGCCACCTCGCTTCGGGGCGCGTTCGGCCCGGGGTTCCCGGGTACGCCTCTGTAGGGAGGCCAGGGCAAGCACGGACCGGGGGTAGCCGTGAGCAGGCAGAGGAACGGAGAGGATCGATTCGTGAGGAAAGCACTCGTCGTGCTGCTGACGCTCGTCGCGTCGGCGGCGCCCACCGCAACGGCCTTCGCCCAGAAGCCCGACCCCTCCGCCGCCGGGCCGAAGGCTCCGACCGCGAGTCAGGTCTCCAACCTCCTTCAGGAGGGCCTCAGGACGACCGCGATCTTCAAGCACCTGGACGCCTTCCAGAGCTTCGCCGACAACAACGGCGATACCCGGACCTCCGGGACCAAGGGCTACGACCAGTCGGCGAGCTATGTCGTCAAGCAGCTGAAGACCTACGGCTTCGATGTCGAGCGCCAGAAGTTCGACTTCGACGCCTTCTTCCAGGACGCGCCGAGCGCCTTCGAGCAGACCGCGCCGACCCCGACGACCTACGTGGAGGACACCGAGTTCACGACGATGGAGTTCTCGGGCAGCGGTGACGTCACGGCTGAGCTCATCGCCGTCGATCTGACACTACCTCCGTCGGCCGAAGCCCAGCTCGAGCAGCGGCTGCGAGGCGGCCGACTTCCCGGCAAGCGTGAGCGGCGGCATCGCGCTGATGCAGCGCGGTACGTGTGACTTCGGGGTCAAGGTCCAGAACGCGGCAGCGGCCGGCGCGATCGGGTCGGTCATCTTCAACGAGGGTCAAGAGGGTCGGACCGATGTGGTCGCGGGCACGCTCGGCGGCGCCGTCACGATTCCAGCCGTCGACACCACGTTCGCGCTCGGACAGACGCTGAGCAACGGCGTCCTCAGCGGCCCAACCGGGACGACGGCGCACATCAAGACCACGACCAGGGTCGAGAATCTCCAGACCTCGAACGTGATCGCTGAGAGCGCGGGTGGGAACCCGAAGCACGTCGTGATGGCAGGGGCCCACCTCGACAGCGTCGCCGACGGCCCCGGCATCCAGGACAACGGGTCGGGCTCCGCGACGCTCGTCGAGCTCGCACGCCAGATCTCGAAGCTCGATATCGAGACGCCAAACAAGGTTCGTCTCGCCTGGTGGGGCGCCGAGGAGCAGGGGCTGATCGGCTCGACGGAGTACGTCGCTGGACTGTCGAAGAAGGAGGCCGCGAAGATCCCGCTCTACCTCAACTTCGACATGATCGGCTCGCCGAACTTCGCGCGGCTGATCTACGACGGTGACGGCTCGGCCTTCAAGATCCCCGGGCCGAAGGGCTCGGCAAAGATCGAGAGGACCTTTGCCAAGCATTTCGAGCGCGAGGGGCTCGAATCAGCGGAGACCGCATTCGACGGCCGCTCCGACTACCTGGCGTTCATCGACGCCGGGATCCCGGCCGGCGGCCTGTTCACCGGCGCCGAGGAGATCAAGACGCCGGCGGAGCAGGAACTCTTCGGCGGCACGGCCGGAGTCGCCTTCGACCCCTGCTACCACCAGGCCTGCGACACGATCGACAACGTCAGCCGCAGGGCGCTGAAGCAGATGGCCCCCGCGGTGGCGGACGCAGTCGCCCGCTACGCGGTCAGCACCGACTCGCTGGGTAGTGGTAAGAAGGGCGGCAAGGCTCGAGTCGCGGCAGTCTCGTCCGATTACCTGGGCGAGCACCTGCGCCGATAGAGGACCGGACGGATCTGCCGCGCCGCGCCGGGGTGCGCGGTGCGGCATGATCCCTTCGAGCACGGGGCGTGGCGCAGTTTGGTAGCGCATTCGACTGGGGGTCGAAAGGTCGCTGGTTCAAATCCAGTCGCCCCGATTGTCTCCCTCGGTCCGACCGTGGGCGACAGCCAAGTCCGAGAGTGCCGGGATCGCGCATGACCAGCGTGGTCCCGGCTTTTCACCTTGCGACAGGAGCCGTCCCCGTGCGACAGCCGTAAGCGGCTCGACCGGCGCTCCGCACCACTTCCCGCACCACCGCTACTCGTCCTGCCGCACCACCGTCGGGGCCGCGATGGAGTGACGCCCTACCCGACAACCTCACTGCGTCTATCGGCGGAGGTTGGACTAGGTGAACGGCAGACACGGCAACCCACGGATTCGGTCGGGACTTGCGGAGGCTTCATCGCCCGCGAGCAGCGCGATACTCAACGGGGAACCGTGGCAACCGAGCCGGAGCCTCACGTCCGAGACAACGGGATAGACCCCGACGCGGTGAGGCTCAACCCCGCCCCTCATTCCGGCATTGAGGCACCGGGCTACTAGCTCTGCCGGAAAAGGTCCACCCCTACCCGA
>Ga0180121_10000614_pt1 | contig 15098 bp, 13 predicted proteins | sample AntDrymUQ5402106_2_FD_129676 | JGI IMG/M metagenome (GOLD analysis project Ga0180121, IMG submission 129676) | Polar desert sand microbial communities from Dry Valleys, Antarctica - metaG UQ540 (21.06) (version 2) (version 2) | ecosystem: Environmental > Terrestrial > Soil > Desert | place...
AGAAGATTGCATTGTATGTGCCATGTATGATGCACCGCCGGAAGTAAAGTTCGCCATAAAGGATGTTTCGAAAACGCCATGCAAGACACAAAATGAATGAACGACAGTGTAGGCTGTCAGCTATCCTTCCCTGCCAATTTTCTAACTCAATTTGAATTAAACTATCGTTGAACATGTTTTGATGGGATAGTTGACTGCTGATAGCTGACAGCCATCAATTACCTCACCGCTACTCTACACTTCCTGCTGCTGCTTTCAAATGCAAGCTCAATCAGCCGGATGGTATTTAATGCTTGTTCTGGTGTGACCTGCAGGGGAGCTCCATTCCGGATTGTTTCAAACAGGTCGCGATAATAATTACCAAAGTTTCCGATTCCGGAAACCACTTGTCTTTTTATCACGGAATTATTTTCTTGCAGGTAGAGATGACCATACATGATTTCAGGTTCTCTGCCCCAGTCCTCTCCAACAGGTTTTTTTCCTGCCCGGAGAGGAACTTCCTGAGGATCTTCCCCATACTTGATAAAAGATCCTTTCTCACCATGAATTATAAACCGGGGACCTGGTTCGCGGATCATCATGCCTGCATGAAGGTGCACTTTGCAATGATCATAATCCAGGCGGATGGAAAAATAATCATCAACTCTTGCATGAGGTCTTTGCTGTAAAATATCAGCTGTTATGTATAGCGGTAATCCAAAAAAGCAACACGTTTGATCCAGCAAATGTGCTCCCAGGTCGTACAAAATACCGCTTCCCGGTTTTGCTTCTTCCCTCCAGGCATTCGGTTTCGCCTCGGGGCGATATCGATCGTAATGTGTAAAGAATTCGTGTACTTTTCCTAACACCCCTTCCTGCAACACCTGCCGGACGGTATAGAAATCACTGACGTACCTGCGATTATGGTAAACCGTTAGTATACGGTTACATTTTTTCGCAGTCAGGATGAGCGTATTTGCTTCTGCCGAGGTGACTGTGAATGGTTTTTCTACCACGACGTGCTTGCCGGCTTCCAAAGATTCTTTGGAATATTCAAAATGAGTTTCGTTTGGAGTGGTAATCACCACGAGTTCAATTGTAGAGTCCGTTAAAATCTCATTAAGATCCCGGGCAATTTTGGTATTTGGAAAAACCTTGGCGGATTCGTTTTTACTTCTCTCCATGATCGTCGTTACCTCATATCCGGGAACTGTGGTGAGAAATGGTAAATGGAACACGCGGGCAGAAATGCCGAAACCGATGACGGCGGTTTTTATGGAAGTCAAGGAATTAAATTTTGTTTCACGCAAAGATGCAAAGATAGCAAAGCAGCTACGGCGATATAATTACATCCTGACTCACGTTGACAATTCTTTGCATCTGTGCGTGAAATCATATTAAATGAGTTTTTAAAAATCCCAGCCAGTTACCATACATGATCTTTTCCATATCATCCGAACTATAGCCTCTATTCTTTAATAAAGAAGGCAGCTTCTGCAGATCTGCAATGGTATCCAGATCATATGGACATTGTTCTTTTCCAAAGGCACCATCCAGGTCAGATCCGATGGCGACATGATCGCAATTACCAGCGAGTTGACAGATATGATCCATATGATTGATGATCACTTCAAGATTACAATGCTTTCCAGCAGGAGTAGATTCACCACGTATCCATCCGGGAACCAACATCCATGCATCGAGTACGCAGCCGATCACAGCATTTCTTTCTATTAAAACTTTCAACTGTTCATCATCAAACTGCCTGTTATGGTGCACAAGTGTCCTGCAGTTATTATGACTTGCCCATATTGGACCTTTATAAATCTCTATTGCATGCCAGAAAGCATCATCACAAAGATGTGTTACATCGAGTATCATCTTAGCCTGTTGCATTTCACGGAGAAGTGTGATCCCTGCTTTAGTCATTTTGCCTTCCGAGTCGGTACCATTTGCATAACGGCCCGGACCGTAATGTGCAGGACCAATCGCACGTAGCCCATAATTGTAGGCTGTTTCAAGATGGCGCATCGTTACAAGAGAGTCAGCACCTTCCAGACTCAAAAGAAACCCGATTGCTTTGTTAGTAGGCGCCTCATCTTTCCACATTGCTAAATGTACTTCCAGTGAGCTGCAATCATAAATTAGTTTTATTTCACCAGCCAGTTCCATCGCTTCGTACCAGGCACGCTGGGCTTGAGTTTGGGCCCAGGCCTGTTCCGGTGAATGCCAGCCCGGAAGCGGGTTTCCTGGTGCAACATACCTTGCAATCTGGGTTGCCACCACCAGTCCGATATTTCCTTTTCTTAATTCCGGGAATGATACCGTGGCATTTCCCCTGTCGGGTTTATCGCGCAAATCTTTTTCTATTTCCCGTAACTCCTGAACAGACAAACGCAGATCACGGTTCCATTCCATAGCGTTCATGCTGAGATCAAGATGTGCGTCGATGATGAACATGATGGAATGGGGAATTAATAATTAAAAATTAAAAATTAAAAATCAAAATGTAAAAGCTGTAGTTCAATATTACTTGTTAAAAAGGAAATTTTGCTTATTATCAGGTTGATAAGCCTGCAGAATTTTTAATTTTTAATTTTTTAATTTTTTTACCTCAAATCCGAATTCTCCTATCCCTCGCCACCGTTCTCCACTCAAAGGCTAGTATCCCATTTTCAACAATACTTGCCGTTTCATACAAGGCGCAAGTAGGACAAATGTGATAAGGCAGTCCATAAAGAATATCACCCGGCTTGTATCCATGATCCTGACCTGCTTCCAGTACGAGGTGTTCTTCACTTTGGCCTATTGCACGCAGATGAGGGGCATTAAGAAAATGAACTCTTTTGCCAATCTCATTTTCAGCAGCTATTGATTTATGACCAAGGTCGGTACAGATCGTTGTCGGAGAGGGAAGTGAGATCACGCGGGTAATCACCAGGGCTGCAGGTTTGAAAGACTGTTCACTGCAAAGATCGAGATATCCGGCATCCCAGTAAATAAAAGTACCAGGACTGCATTCGATTTCTTTTCTATTTGAATGAATAGAAAAAGTCGGAGAGCCTCCTGCTATGATCACCGGTCTGTGATGACCTTCATCGATCAACATATCTCTCGTGCGCTCGATAATTGCAAATTGAGTGTCACAGATTCGTTTTCTTTCTTCAAATACAGGATGACGGATGTGTCCATCATATGCATGCAGTCCGCGAGGTTCCAGGTAAGGTAAGCTGTTGCAATATTCGTATAAATGAACTGCCTGTTGACCGCCTTCTATGCCCGTTCTGTTCATGCCGACATTGATGTCAATGAATACGGTTATATGGATCTGATACTCCATCGCTACAGCATTAATTGCAGCGGCAGCCTCTGAATTATCAACAAGACAGGAAAAACGTGCCGTGCTGTACTCCTTTGCAAGCAACACAAACCTGGTAATTTTCGGTCCAATGGGCTGGTATGCGAACAGGATATCTTTTGCACCTGCATGTGCAAGCATTTCCGCTTCCGCAATTGTCGCGCATTTAAATTTGTATACACCTGCCTCTAATAAAAGTTTTGTTACATCAGGCGATTTATGAGTTTTTACGTGTGGGCGTAACCGGTAGACTCCATCTACCATGCTCAAAAGGGTTTTGATATTCTGTTTTACCCTTTCGGAATAAATAACCAGTGCGGGAGAATCCAATTTATCTATTCCTTCAAAATAGTACCATTCTCCCATGTCAGAATATTATTCAGGTTTAATTAACTCAAATATTGCTTCAATTTCCACAGCAATGTTGCCTGGTAAGGAGCCCATTCCAACTGCACTTCTCACCCCAACGCCCAAATCTTCACCCCAAATTGATTTGAATAAATCGCTACAGCCATTAATCACTGCAGGATGCTTTTCAAAATCAGGTATGCAATTCACCATTCCCAGCACTTTAATCACGCGTTTGATCCGGTCAAGACTGCCCAGGTGTTGCTTCAGCGTAGACAGGATTGCAAGTCCTACCTGTCTTGCTGCAAGCGTTCCTTCAACTTCATTCATGTCCTTACCAATGCGACCGGTAATCAGTGATCCGTCTGTACGCAAAGGGCCATGTCCGGAAACATACACGAGTGTACCCGTCACCAGACATGGTTTATAAATTCCTACCGGTTTTGGAGCGGCAGGAAGTTCAAGTGCCATATCCTGCAATTTTTTTTCTGCACTCATTTCATTACTTTAAACAATTAAGTTTAGTAGCATTACACCCAGGAGACCGGCAATGGCTACAATGGTTTCCATCAACGACCAGGAGCGGATCGTGTCTTTTATACTGAGGTTAAAATATTCTTTAAAGAGCCAGAATCCGGAATCGTTGACGTGTGAAAACATCAGGCTTCCCGCTCCAACTGAAAGTACCATCAGACTCGGATTCACTCCACTGCTGGCGAGCACAGGTGCAATGATTCCCGCAGTTGTAAGGCCTGCTACGGTAGCCGATCCGATACATACACGGATTACGGCTGCGATCACCCACCCAAGCAAGAGAGGATGAATGCTCCAATCCTGTAAGCCATTTGCAATTTCTGCACTTATTCCGCTATCTGTGAAGATTTGTTTCAATGCTCCCGCACCTGCGACGATGAGTAAAATCATAGCTATATCCTTCACGGATTCTCCGTACATATCCATGATCATTCGCATTGATTTACCCTGTGCGATTCCCAAACTGTAGGTAACAAACAATAAAGAAAACAACATGACGATCACCGGGTCACTGAAGAAAGTTAATATCTGTCCGGGAATACCCGCCGGAGGTATAAAAAATATAAGTACAGTAGTAATCAACAATAACATCACCGGGAGAAGCGCCGAAATAAAACTATTCAGGGTTCCTGGTAATTGTTCATCAGTCAGTTCTTTAGGTTGGAAAGTTTTTAAAGGTTGAGACTGAATGTTTTTGCAGGTTTTAGCGAATACAGGCCCGGCAAGAATGATGGTAGGTATTGCGATAGCTACTCCATATAATAATGTTAACCCGAGACTGGCATTGAATTGAGCAACTAACGCCGTTGGAGAAGGGTGGGGAGGAAGAAATCCGTGTGTGACGGAAAGTGCTGCAAGCATTGGTAAACCAGTATATACAGCGGGCAGTTTGTAACGGTAAACAACAGAGAAGATTAATGGAATCATCAATACAAAACCCACATTATAAAAAAGCGGGATACCAACTATAAAGCCGGTTATCATTAGTGCCCATTGCATATAACGAATGCCAAATGCACGCATCAATACAACTGTTATTCTTTGGGCAGCACCACTTTCTGCCACAAGTTTACCTAGCATCGCTCCAAGGCAAATGATGATTACAAGCGATCCAAGCGTATCACCCATCCCTTTTTGGACTGACTGTGTAATTTTAGAAAATGGAATTCCAAGCAGAAGGCCGGTGAGTATCGCCACGATAAGAAAGGCAAGAAAGGCATTCATTCGTCCCCAACTTATGAGGAGCACCAGCAATAAAATTCCTAACAGTACCGGAAGAATTGTCATTCCAATCAGAAATTGTTTTCAAATGAAACATGCAGGCAATTTTCAAATGTAAGTTCTATTGTTGAATTGGTTCCTCAATGGGTAAAGAATAAACCAGCATGCTTATACGAACATACTTCAATTTGCACTTCAATATGCAGGCATACTTTTTTTGCAAATTTTTAAAATGCATTTCTAATCAATCAAACTTTTCATTATGGCAGAAAATTCTAAAGGCCAGGGTTCCAAAGGTGGCAACCAGGGCAGTCGAGAAAACACCGGTAACGAAGGTGGAAAGAAACAGAATACTTCCGGCGGTTCGAAAGGACAAGAACAGGAAAAACCAGCAAAAGGCGGGACTTCAAAAGGTGCAGGAAAATCTGGAAGTAATGGTACGGGAGAAAGGGGAAGGAAGAATTAGAAATTAAAAAATGCAAAATGTAAAAATGTAAACTCAACTATTCAGAAATGATGAAAAGTGTTTTACATTTTACATTTTGCATTTGAATTTTATTATCCTCTTAGAATTTTTGATAACAATCCTCCGGTTCGATTAAAACCTCTTCCGCCATTTAACATAGAAATTAGCGAACCTATCCCTCCACCGCCTCCCATTCCAAATGAATTACCACCGCCCATTCCTAAAGCATTTCCACCCATTCTGTTTCTTCTCATTCCTCCCGAAAGCAAACCTGCCAATATCATTGGACCGGCAACACCCAACAAACCTTTTGTGAGGCTGCCCATATTAATTCCTGCACTTTTAAATTTATCATCCAATCCAAGAGAGGACAAAAATCCGGGTTGGGATATTTCTTCGGAGGTTTTTCCAGTCTCGGCAGTTTTTTTCACAAACTGGTCCAAAAGTGAAAACTGTTTCTGATTTATTCCAAGCTGTTGCGCAATTTTTTCTACATTAGCTTTTTCTTCAGCAGTGTAGTTTTTATCTGATTCTCCAAAACTGATGAGGTCTGCAATGAGAGAAAACCGTAATTCACTTGTTTTGAGAATTTGCAGACATTCTCTTAATTCAGTATCTGATATTTCAGTTGCTGCCCTTCTGACCATTTCCTGCTGTTGGGAAGACAAACCTGCAGATTCTGCAAGTTCAGAAAGGTGTTCAAGCTCATCTTCAGTAGCAACGTGATCTGCCGTTGCTAGTGAAGCAATTGCGCCGAAATAAGCACCTTTTTCGACATCTGTATAATCTTTTAGCAATATTTCCGTTTGTTCCATGAGTTTTTTTGAACAAATAGATTCAATTGTTGTTCCAGATAAATAATTGAGGGTGAGGTACGGAGAGTGGAAGCCTCTTGATATATGAGAAGTAATAAATAATCAAACAATTAAAACGTTTTTCAATATCTGGCGCACTACTATTATCGGGACGCTATGGCACAACAATTTTAATTATCTTCGTACACTTAATTATTAAAAACTCCTTTCAACTCCTTCCAAAATCTAATATCAATTAATTTTATTATTTCATGCCGATTTTGATCTTTTTCGTAGCCCACTGGTATCTTTCTTTATTCAGTCAGACTTTTTTCCAGCACCGGTACGCTGCACATGGTGCTTTTACCATGTCTAAATTCTGGGAAAAAGTGTTTTACATTTTTGCATTCATCACACAGGGTGCTTCCTATATGAGTCCTAGAGCATACGCAATTATGCATAGGATGCATCATGCATATACCGATACAGAAAAAGATCCTCATTCCCCCTCTTTTTCGACCGATATTCCGGATATGATGTTCCGGACCAATAAATTTTATATAGGAATTTTCAAAAAAAATATCCAGGTTGAAGAAAGATTTTTAAAAAACCTTCCGGATTGGCCTCTTATCGACAAGCTTGGAGTCAGTTGGTTATCTACTGTTGCCTGGGCTGTGATCTATATTTCTGTTTATGTTTATTTCAATGCAGCGCCCTGGATGTACATCCTCATCCCGGTACACTTATTAATGGGCCCTTTGCATGGAACAATTATTAATTGGTTCGCGCACAAATTCGGAACTGTCAACCATGAATTGAAGAATACCTCAAAAAATCTTTTACCTGTAGACGTGTTGATGTTAGGTGAAGCTTATCATAACAATCATCATAAGCATCCTTCTCGTGTTAATTTTGGCCAGAAATGGTATGAGTTCGATCCGGTTTATCCTGTTATCAAAATATTAGATTGGATCAGGGTTATACGCATCCGTAAAATTCCAACAGGACTTTAAACTTTTCCGGAACAAATGAGGTGTCAGACAAAAGCCTATATTATAAGTCAAATTATATTGGAAGATTTCACTTTACTGCCTGTCGGCATATCGAACTACTAAGTATATTGTTGGCCTCTTACCTGGAATAGTATGGAGGAACCACACAAATCATCGGCGGGTTTTCCGGTTAAAATTGCTCAAATAATAAAGGAAACCTCCGATGTTAAAACATTTTTATTTGAGTACACTCCGACTGTCAATTATTCTTCCGGGCAGTATCTCACTTTCATTTTTACAATTCCTGAAAAAGAAATAAGGCGTAGTTATTCCATTTGTTCATCACCGCTTGGAAAGGAACTCCTAGGCATCACCTTTAGAAGAATTCCGAATGGAATAGTTTCCCGGTTATTATTTGATCAATTTCAGGTTGGGGATATTTTACGTACTACAGGTGCTGGGGGCTTTTTTGTTTTACCTCTTCAAATTCAGCAATATCATCACGTTTTCTTTTTCGCTGCAGGCACTGGAATCGTTCCGGTATTTTCAATATTGAAATCATTGTTATATGAAAAGGGCGATGTTTCTGCAGTGTTGGTTTACAGCAGCAAATCAAAACAGCAATGTATTTATTTTCAACAACTGCAAAATTTGCAAGCCATTTATGGTTCCAGAATCACCATTCATTTTTTGTTCAGCAATGACACCTATCTTGAAAAAGCCAGGCTGAATAACCTATTCCTAGAAGCAATGATCAGTCAGTATAATTCAATCGATCTGGAAAAATCGCTGTTCTTTCTCTGCGGACCTACTGCCTATATGCGAATGATAGAGTTTGAGTTGCGTACTGCGGGTATTGAAGCAAGTATGATCAGGAAAGAAATCTTTGATACTTCCAAACCTTTAATTTCTTCCATTCCCGCTAATATCCATTCTCGCCAAGTCGAAATTCATTACAAAGGAAACATACATCATATCGTCGTAAAATATCCTGTCTCCATCCTCGCGCAAGCAAGGAAAAATAATATTGACCTTCCCTTTAGCTGTGAGGCTGGCAAATGCGGCAACTGCGCTGCCCTCTGTATAAAAGGGAAAATATGGATGTTAAATAATGAGGTTCTTACTAACCAGGATGTCCAAAAAGGCTTTGTTTTAACCTGTACCGGCTTTCCCATAGAAGGTGATGTGATCATATCTTTTTGAAAGGGTACAATTTAAACTCATCCATAGCGTTTCCTTCTACAAACTTATAAGGGTTAACCATTACTTTTATTCATTCATGGAAAATTTCCAAAGGTGGGATTGATTAGGGAATGGGAAAAGCAAAAAAGTAGTGCATCAATCACTTATAAGGGTGGTAATAAAATTGGCATACAGAAGGGAATCTTAGAACCTAACCTATGAAACAGAAACCCAATTACTCACAGATCATAAAACTGGCGCTGTTGATTGCAGTGACCAGTGTCATCCAACTGGAAGTGGGTGCACAGATCTGTTCAGATCCAGCTAATATAATCTATGGCTTAACAAGTACTGGTCAAATTCGCCCGATCACGGTAAGTACCGGAGCGGTCGGTGTTGCGATCAATCCGCCTTATTCCGGAGTTGCTCCGAGCTTAGCAAATGCTAACGGCTATAACCCTTTAAATGGTAAGTTTTACTTTTTCAAACGTAATTCCAGCTCACCTCCGCAACAATTCATGTCTTTTGATCCCGCTACTGGTCTGTACCAGATGCTGGCTCCATCGCCTGCGGCCAATTCGACTATAATCAACCTTGGTTGTGTGACTGCAAACGGACTGGGTTATTACTGCCTGGATGCAAATGGTGTTTTATATTATTATAGAATTGCAACCAATACCTGGACAACAATCTGTACCAATATCATTAACCAGTTTGGTACAACCCTTAATTCCATTATTGATCCATCAGGAATAGGAAGAGTATATGGTGATCTTGCCATCGATGGCTTTGGTAACATGTGGATGATTATTTCCGGTACTGCCAATTATGGCTTATATAAAATCGATGCTCCTTTACCAATTATACCAGTAGTCAATCTGATGGCTCGCCAGATTCTTCCACCAACAACCCCTGCATCAATGGGATCCTTCGGAGGAATTGCATTCAACTCTACCGGTCAGATGCTGATGAGTTCAAATACGCCCGACAACAGGTTGTTCAGGATGGAAAATAATTACACACTTACTTTTATTTCAAACCTCTCCGTGGCTGGTGTGGGTAATGACCTTACCTCTTGTAATTTCCCATTGTTTGTATTGTCTTCACCGAGTATCACATTCTCAGCTTCCATAAAAAACCAGCATAGTGCATTGATCACCTGGACTATTGCCCAGTCATTGAATACGAATGGATATTCGATTGAATACAGCGCTGATGGAAAACAATGGTATGAGATCAGTTATATGCAAAAAACCGGTAACGACCTTTCAAAAACATATTCTTACACGCATGATAACCTGGTGAACGGAACACATTACTACCGTTTGCGGGTAACCGAATACAATGGTATTACTACTTATTCTTCCATCAAGAGAGTAGATATTGCGCAGAGCGCTTCCCTTTCCATTTGGCCGAACCCTGCTTCGGATCAGCTCAAGGTGCAACTTTCATCAACAAGTGGTTCCGGATCAACCTTATTTTTGTACGACAAAACAGGTCGATTACTCAGCCAGGGCGTCTTACAGATTGGCATCACCTCGGTCAATATTAAAAACTTTACTGCAGGATCTTATATCGCAAGGATCCAACATGCCAATGGCACCGTAACAAATCAACAATTTATTAAACAGTAAACCGTCCAAATTTCATAGGTAACACCGTCCCTTCCAGGACAATGCAGAGGCAATCGAAAGATTGCCTTCTTCATTGAATTCAAATGCAAAATGTAAAATCAAAAATGTAAAAGGGTCTCTGAATTTTGGTCCCTTTTGGACCCTTTTACATTTTTAATTTTTATTCACCTTTAATTATTTCTTTGGATCCAACGCGTTATTTAACCTATCAAGTACATCCTGCAGATGATAACGGGTAACCTGATCGCTAACAGCTGGCACAGCAGCACGGATTTCAGATACCAGACTCCTTGCATGTCCTTTCAATATAGACACCGCATCATTTGTTTTACTGAGAGAAGTTTGCTGTCCGAATGTACTGATGATGAGAGTAGGTGTTTCAGGCGGATTTAACAAGGACGCAAGACGTTCTACGTAAATCTTTTGAAGATTTCTTCGGTATATATCAATCGGTTTGCGGGAAGTAACTTCATTCCAAACACTTTTTTTGAGGTCATTGACAAACTCCGATGCAGAATACGCTTCACTACCATTGAAAGCCTGTGCCTCCAGTAACTTACTGAGTGTGGTATTGCTCATTAAACGATTCAATACACTTTGTTGAATCGATGAGATGGAGGCCGGTCCTCCTACCTGGGCAACTGCATACATTTTTTTGTCGATCAGCCATTCCGGTGTTTTGAATAATTGCTGATCCAGAAACATCATCGCTTCTTTCTGACGAGCACGAGGAATAAACTCATACACCGCGCCCGGTTCTTCAACTGTTTTGGGTGTAGTACTGATTCCCCCGATGTTCTTCGCCACATGTCCCATGTAACGCGTGAATTGTGTTACTACTTCATTATAAATGATGCGGGAATTATCGTAACCTTCATTAGATTCTTTTGTCCACTCCAGGATGTTGGGAACAATTCGTTTCAGATTCTTTATACCATAACCACTTGCGAGCATCGCATTATCCCCGAGGTCTTCATTTTGTCCCCTTGGATCATTGGGATCTATTTCAGTTCCAAACCATAGCCTTGGATTTTTACTTAATCTTTCTACAATCCATTTATTCAGGTGCACTTTTTCTGCATCTGCAGATTTGTATTCCGGAAACCATTTATATCCCCATTCAATTGCCCAGATATCATAATCGCCAATTCTTGGAAAAAGGCCTTTATCAGAAATATTGTCTTCGGGCTGAGCTACATAATTGAATCTTGCATAGTCCATAATCGATGGAGTATGACCGTTTTCCTCAACAAATTTTTTGTCCCTCAATTTTTCTACCGGTACAGTAGAAGAAGAACCGAAGTTGTGACGTAATCCAAGCGTATGGCCTACCTCGTGAGAAGATACAAATCTTATAAGTTGTCCCATCAGAGAATCTTCGAACTTCATACGTCTTGCTCTTGGATCAACTGCAGCGGTTTGGATAAAATACCAGTTACGAAGCAGCAGCATTACGTTGTGATACCAGTTGATATGCGTTTCAATGATCTCCCCGCTCCTTGGGTCGTGTACGTGAGGACCACTGGCATTGGGAATATCTGAAGGCTTGTATACAATAGCAGAATGCCTTGCATCATCAATGCTCCAATCAGGATTTTTCGGAGCTTCTTTAGCATAGATCGCATTTTTAAATCCTGCCTTTTCAAAAGCTACCTGCCAATCATTCACACCCTGGATCAGGTATGGCATCCATTTACGGGGAGTGGCAGGATCGATATAAAATATAATTGGCTTTTTTGGTTCTACCAGTTCGCCACGCTTATATCTTTCGATGTCTTCCTCTTTTGGCTCCAGCCTCCACCGGGTGATCATCGAAATTCTTTTTACTCCCTGGGGATTTGCATCGAAATCAACAAAACCTGTAGAAAAAAAGCCAACGCGTGAATCAAAATTTCTGGGTTGCATTGGAATTCGGGGCAAAAGAACAATGGAGCTGTTTAGTTCGTAAGTAGCCGGGCCAGAAGCCGCACCTGCACCTCCGAAAGGATTTTGTGGAAAACCAGGCAATGGAGTGGGTGGGGTTTTGCTATAAGTTTTTACTGTCCTTATTTCTACATTCATTGGAAATGATCTGACCTCGCTGATGTAGGAACGATCTGCCTGGACTGCCCCCAGGGAGAGATTTCTTTTCTCTCTTGCATCAAAGAACAGGATCTCGTTATCGCTACTGATATAATCTGTCACATCAATGACGGTTGAACCTCCTTCACGGTTGAATGCCTTGATATCAAAAGAGGCTGCAATTGGCTGCAGGTTTGAATTCATCACTGATCTGTACATACCATCAGGAGTGGTATCTCTTGCCATTTCCAGATAGGAAATACTTTTAAGAAACAATTTATTATTGGGCCCTTTATCAAACTGAATAACATTGTCTCCAATCTGATCACCGGCATATCCGCCAAAGCCTGAACGTCCACCAGCAGCAGCTTTGGATATCCTGTTCACTACCAGGATATCGCGGTTGAGTAAAGAATCATGAATCTCAAAAAAATAACGGTCATCTAATTTATGCACTTTGAATAATCCCGATTGCGTGATCGCCCTTCCGGGGATCACTTCACTGTAAGGTTTAGGTGCTGCGGTACGACCGGTTCTGCCCGGTGCATTCGGGTTTGCTGATGTATCGCCGGGTGCGGGTGTGGGCCGATTTTGAGCAAACAGTACAGGTTGCAACAATAGGGACCCTGCTAAAAGAAGAAAAATGAATTTTCGTGTCATGTGAATTTGATGTTTTAATAATAATTTTCTTGCGATAGTAAGCTGAGGAATAGCTTTGAACTTTAGAGCCATGGGGTGTTGGGAATCAGGTATCAGGTATCATGTCTCAGGTATTTCAAAATTATGGATTCTGTAGCAATGATTCATTGAAGTATCAATAAGCATGACTTTTAATTTTTAAAATCATCACATCGCATTTCTTGTTACTGTTCGGTTTAAGGATTCAATGCCAAAATTAACATTCTTCTAATCAATGTTCGAACATTAATAACTATCTTGGATACTCAAACCAATTATTATGGCCAAAATTAAATGGGTTATTGATCCTGCACATTCAGAAATTCAATTCAAAGTGAAGCATTTAATGATCACAACAGTTACCGGTTATTTCGAAAAATTTAATCTGCATGTTGAAACGGATACTGATGATTTTACAACCGCTTCAACGATTGAATTCAGCGCCGATATAAATTCTCTCAACACCAACAATGCACAACGCGACACGCATCTGAAATCAGCAGAATTTTTCGATGTCACAAAATCCCCGCAATTATCTTATCGTGGCAAAAAATTCGAACGGTCAGGCGAAGCATACAAATTACAGGGTGACCTCACTATCCGGAATATCACTAAGCCCTTTACAGTAAATGTTGATTTTGGTGGAATCGTTGTAGATCCGTATGGTCAGACCAAAGCTGGCTTTACGGTAACCGGCAAAATCAGTCGAAAGGAATTCGGGTTAACCTGGAACGCAGTGACAGAAGCCGGCCAGGTAGTGGTAAGTGATGAGATCAGGTTGAATGCGGAAGTGCAGCTTATCAAACAAGCATAAAATTAAAAATTAAAAATGCAAAATGTAAAATTTTGGGAGCTTCAAATTTTTACATTTTGCATTTTGCATTTTTAATTCTTTGCATTTTCTCGTGAAACATATTCTTATATTTGCACCCCTTCCGCCCAGATGGCGAAATTGGTAGACGCACTGTGTTCAGGTCGCAGCGTCCGCAAGGATGTGCTGGTTCGAATCCAGTTCTGGGCACTCAGTTAACTTTAGGAACATTCGGGAAAGTTTTGTCTTGAATGTTCCTTATTTTTTTGCCGATTGTTTCTTCATAAAATAAACTTACAGTTAGATTATACTTCTTACATTGTTTACTTACGCTGAAATTCTGAACCTTTTTTTCATTTTGGCCAAACGCCAGTTGTGAGCAGCTTTTTTCCTAATTCGTAATATAGTTGCAAATCTTCCAGCGACCCATCAAATCTCCAACCTTCGTTGGATCACTGTAAAAACCCGGCATTTCTCTTTTTGGTAATTTGACTTTGGGGTGGCGGAAATTATAATTGTCAATCAGCCTTACCACCACGTTAAAAGAACAGCCGCGTACTACTAGATAACTGACAATTTATTAGCCTTTAGGTACAGCGATTTTACCAGCAGCAGTAATCTGATAAGAGCTTTTATTATTATAAAAACCAATTATTTGGAGTGGCTGGTTCTTTATGCTTTCAGGAATAGTAATTTCTACAGCAGTCGAGCCCTCTTTTGCCAGTACCGTTTTTAAATTCCGAACTACATTTACATGCAAGAGCACTTGTCCGTTATTTTCTCCTCGCTTAACAACCGTTTGGGCTTGCGGTTGTACCAATGCGATGTTCAATAAATCAGTGGCAGCAGCTTTTAAAGTGCAGGATACAACAATCGTAGATGCATCTTTCCTTTCCACCTGTAGATAAAGTTTATCAAGTGTACTGTTCTTTTTCAACGATGCCCGGAGCGTGATTTCGTTCGAACCCACAAATTCATATCTCCCATTTACTACCACCTGCGGTGTGTATATGCTTTGCAGATTAAACTGTTGCGCATAG
>Ga0180121_10000616_pt1 | contig 15080 bp, 12 predicted proteins | sample AntDrymUQ5402106_2_FD_129676 | JGI IMG/M metagenome (GOLD analysis project Ga0180121, IMG submission 129676) | Polar desert sand microbial communities from Dry Valleys, Antarctica - metaG UQ540 (21.06) (version 2) (version 2) | ecosystem: Environmental > Terrestrial > Soil > Desert | place...
CTGTCCAACATCACCAGGGTCTCGCCCGGGCTCGGCGGGAGCGGACGCGTCTACAGCTTCAACGGCTCCAGCTCGAAGGTGACCGTGCCCAACGATGCGACCCTCAACCCCGGGTCGCAGAACGTGACCATCGAGGCGCACGTCAAGTTCACTGACAGGCCGTCGTCGTCGGTCGGTGACTTCGACCTCGTGCGCAAGCAGTCAGGCGGAGGCGCCACCTACAAGATGGAGATCCTCGGCACGGGTAAGGCCTTCTGCAGGTTCAGCGGCACCGGTGGAGGTATCAGCATCACCGCAGGCCCGGACCTCTCGGACAACTCGTGGCACACGATCGTCTGCCGCAAGACATCATCGAGAGTGACCCTGACGGTGGATGGCGCCTCCTTCAGCAGGAGCGCGAGCGTCGGCTCCATCTCGAGCAGCATCGTCCTTTTGCTCGGGGCGAAGCCAACCGGCGGCGACTGGTTCAAGGGCGTGATGGACGAGGTCCGCATCACGTTCGGCTAGACCGGCCTGGAGATTCCTGGGTGTCGGAGAGGGGATTTGAACCCCTACGCCCCGCTAGGGGCACTAGGCCCTCAACCTAGCGCGTCTACCATGTTCCGCCACTCCGACGAGGGCGAGCGCATCGTATCAATCAGGGCGTCCTGGGCCGCCTCGCTGACACCGCCCGTGCAGGCCCGGACTACGGGTTCCACTGCCAGGCGAGCCAGAAGGTGCACAGGCCGAACACGACCGCGGTGATGACCGTGAGACGGTCGAGGGTGCGCTCCATGGCGGTCCCTCCCGCGAGCGACGAGGTGCCGCCGAACATGTCGGACAGTCCGCTCCCCCGCCCTGAGTGCAGCAAGATGGTGAGGATCAGGAACAGGGCTGCGATGACGTCGATGACGATCACGATGGTTGTCAGCACGTGAGGCTCCAGGATCGGTGGGGGTCAGTCGGCGGACGAGCCGATGATAGGTTCCTCGAGAGGGTAGTGACACGCGGCAAGTTGGCCGTCCTCGAACGGTTCCAGCCGCGGATCATCGTTCCGGCACTTCGGGTCGGAGTCTTCGGAAAGACCTGCGTCGCGCGCCAGCTGCTTCGTCTTCGGACAGCGCGGGTGGAAGCGGCATCCGCTCGGTGGGTCGATCGGCGAGGGAACATCGCCCTCGAGCACGATGTGCTTGCGCTCCCGAGCCAGCTTCGGGTCCGGGATCGGGACGGCCGACAGCAGTGCGCCGGTGTACGGATGCAGGGGGTGACGGTACAGCGTCGCGCCGTCCGCTGTTTCCACGATCCGCCCCAGATACATCACCGCGACGCGGTCGGAAACGTGCTTGACCACCGACAGGTCGTGCGCGATGAACAGGTACGTGAGGTTGAACTCCCCCTGCAGGTCGCCGAGCAGGTTGAGGATCTGGGCTTGCACGGAGACGTCGAGCGCCGAAACGGGCTCGTCGGCAACGATCAGCCGCGGGCGGAGCGCGAGCGAGCGGGCGACCCCGATCCGCTGGCGCTGACCACCCGAGAACTCATGAGGGTAGCGGTTGTAATGCTCGGGATTCAGTCCGACCAGCTCCATCAGCTCCTGCACCGCGGGCTTGCGCTTGTTCTTCTCGACGGTGCCGTGCAGGGCGAACGGCTCCCCCACGATCGAACCGACGGTCTTGCGTGGATTCAACGACGCGTATGGATCCTGGAACACCATCTGCATGTCTCGGCGCAGCTCGCGCAGCTCTCCCCGCCGGAGCTTCGTGATATCGCGGCCGTCGAACTCGATCGTTCCCTCGGTGGCGTCGTACAGCCGCATGATGACCCGCGCGAGGGTGGACTTGCCGCACCCCGTCTCCCCGACCAGGCCCACCGTCTCACCCGGGTAGACCTCCAGATCGACGCCGTCGACGGCGTGCACGTCCCCCACATGGTGCTGGATCAGCAGGCCCTGGGTGACCGGGAAGTACTTCTTCACACCGGTGAGCCTGATCAGGGGCGTGCCCCGGTCGGCGCTCGTGGGAACGGCCCCTGCCTCGGTCTGCGCGCTCATGCCCGAACCCTCAGCTCTTCGCGGATCACTCGCTCTTTCTCCTCGAGTGGCAGGAAGCACGCGTCGGCGTGATGCCCGTCGGTCGGCAGCAGCTCAGGCTCCTCACGGATGCATCGATCGAAGCTGTACGGACATCGCGGGGCGAACGAGCACCCATCGGGGAGGTTGATCAGCGAGGGTGGCAGGCCCTTGATAGGGGTCAGGCGATCCTCGGTCTCGTTCATGCGCGGGATCGACTGCAGCAGTCCCCATGTGTACGGATGATGGGGACCGTAGTAGATGTCGTCGGTGTCGCCGGACTCCACGATCCGTCCGGCGTACATGACCTGGATGTTGTCGCAATACTCGGCCACCACGCCCAGGTCGTGGGTGACGATCATGACCGCCGTGTCGAACTCGTCCTTCAGGTTGTCGATCAATCCCAGGATCTGTGCCTGGACGGTGACGTCGAGCGCGGTGGTGGGCTCATCGGCGATCAGCAGATCGGGGTTCAGCGACAGGGCCATCGCGATCATCGCGCGTTGGCGCATGCCGCCCGAGAACTCATGTGGATACTGCTTCGCTCGCTGATCGGGGCGGGGGATGTTGACCGTGCCGAGCATCTCGACGGCGCGCTTGTGGGCGTCGCCTTTGGAGACGGATTCGTGCTCGATGATCGACTCGGCGATCTGGTCACCCACGCGATAGAACGGGTGCAGCGAGGTCATCGGGTCCTGGAAGATCATGGAGATCTGCCGGCCCCGGATCTTCCGCATCTCGTCGTTCGGCAAGGTGAGCAGATCCTCACCCTTGAACACGATCGAGCCCGTGACGTCGGCCTGCTTGCGATTCAGCAGGCCCATGATCGCGAGCGAGCTCACCGACTTGCCCGAGCCCGATTCGCCCACCACTCCCAGCGTTTCGCCCGGCATCACGGTGAACGAGACACCGTCGACCGCACGGACGGGGCCGTCGTCAGTCTCGAACGTCACATGAAGATCGGAGACCTCCAGGAGCGGCTCCGGCATGTCCTTCCTTTCGTGGCGTTCGTCGGACGGCTAGCTGTACCGGACCCTCGGGTCGAGTGCGGCGTACACGACGTCGACGACCAGGTTCGCGGTGACGATGAAGATCGCCGCGATGATCGTAACCGCCATGACGCCCGGGGTATTCGTGTCGCTCAGGGACTGCAGCGCGTACTCGCCCAGGCCCGGCAACGAGAACACCTGCTCGGTGATCACTGCGCCGCCCAGGAGGAATGCGATATCCAAGCCCAGCATGGTGACGACCGGAGTGAGCGCGGCGCGGAGACCGTGCTTGTAGATCACGCGACGCTCACTGAGTCCCTTGGCCCGCGCCGTACGTGTGTAGTCCTCGCTCATCACCTCGAGCATGTTGCCTCGTACCATGCGAGCGTAGAAGGCGGCGGACGTGATGGCCACCGTGATCCATGCCAGCACGAACTTGCCCTGCAGGATCGACTCCGGCAACGAGGCACCGATGTCCAGACCCGTCGGTGGCGCCCAGCCGAGCTGGTAGAAGAAGATGAAGATCATCACCATGCCCAACCAGAAGTTGGGCAGCGACACCCCGATCAGGGCGAACAACATCGCCGAACGGTCTGCGGCGCTGCGTCGCCTGACCGCCGAGACGATGCCCGTCGGGATGCCGATCAAGAGCCACAACACGACGCCCCCCGCCATCAGCGTGAAGGTGACCGGCAACCGCTCGACGATCTCGCTCTTCACCGGCACGTTGTTCGCGTAGGAGAAGTAGACCTCTTCGTTGAGCCAGAGGCCGGGCCAGGGCACGAGCCCTTTCGCGAACCGCGCGTACTGCGTCGTGAGCTTGTCGTTGAGACCGAGGCGTTCTTGGATCAGCTCGATCACCTCGGGGGTGCCTGACCTGCCCGCCAGTCGTCTCGCGGGATCGCCGGGGGGAAGCTTCACGAAGATGAGGAATGTCAACACCGAGATGATCCACAGGACCAACAGCATGAACAGGGTCCTGCGGAGGAGGTACCGGCCCATCTGTCCCCACCGTTCAGGTGTCGAGGGAAGGGAGCGGGGCCGTCAGGCCCCGCTTCCCATTCCAGTGGATGAAACCTAGGCGCCGCCGTTCACCAGCGAGTAGTGGTCGATGGCGCCAAGGCCCGCGAACTGATCGAACGAGTAGTTCGCGATGCGCTCGCCCAGGATGTCGATGGCGTTGGAGAACCGGCGCGGCACGACCGGCACGATCTCCTCCATCACGTACACATCGAGCGCGGCCCAGCATTCGTTGGCCGATTCGAGGCTCATCGCCCAGCATTCGTCGATCTTGGCCGAGATGCTCGGGATGCCGTCGGCCGGGACGTCGTAGCCGGCTTCCTTCAACGCCGCCTCGGTGGTGCCGAGGAACGCGTAGTTGGAGCCGTTCTCGCCGCCGTCCAGCAGCGGGTCGAAGTAGGTGAACGCGCTGGCGAAGTCCTTGCCCCAGCCTGCCTGGCAGAAGGCCTGATGCGCCGCCAGGGTGGCGCACTTCTGCACCACGGCGTTGTAGGTCAGCGTCTTGATGTTCATCGTCAGGCCGACCTGTTCCATGCTGGACGACATCGTCTCCAACGTCTTGATCGCGTCGTCGTCGTCGGTGATGGTCAAGGCGTCGAAGGTGCATTCAGGCGCGTCGCAGACGCCGTCCTGGTCGGTGTCGTACTTCGACAGCTTCATCTCCTCCATGGCCTTGGCCACGTCGCCGCGGTCGCCTTCACTGGCGTAGGGGTCGTATTCCTCGCCCGCGCCGGACAACATCGATGGCGGGATGAAGTGGCTGGTGATGATCCCCTGGTCCGGTCCGCCGATCAGACGTAGGAGCGCCGCGCGATCGATGACCCAGTTGATGGCTTTGCGGACATGGATGTCGTCCATCGGAGGCTGGAAGACGTTGAGACCGCTGTACGAGATGCCGTCGCCCGGGTACACCTTGATGCGCTCCTCGAGCGCAGGGTCGGCGTGGTAGGTCTGCAGCGTCGTCGCGGTGGCCAGGCACGTCGCGCAAAGGTCGATGACGCCCTTCTCGACCTTGTCCAACAGGTCCTGCACCTCCCCGCCGACCTGGACTTCGATGCCGTCAAGGTAGGCGGGTCGGAGGTCGTCCGTGGCCTTGTCGTAGGACGGGTTGCGGACCAGGACGTAGGACTTGCCGATGTCCATGCCTGAAGGTGGCGTGTCGCCTTCCAGGTCGAGGCCTTCCATCCCCTCCCATTGGTAGGGGCCGGACGAGACCAGGAACTGGCCGATGTCCTTCGGGTGAGCCTTGACGAGCTCGGCGGGCAGCGGCGCCATCGCCGGCATCGCGACCAGGAACGGGAAGGCCCCGATCGGCTCTTCCAGGGTGATCTCGAGGGTCTTGTCGTCGACGGCCTTGATACCGCTGACCTCATCGAGCTTCTCGTCGTCGTAGGCCTCCGCGAATCCCGCCACGACGCCGTGGTAGTAGAACCAGTACCCGCCCGACGATGCCTCAGGGTCGGCGATCCGGTTCATAGCAGTCACGAAGTCCTCAGCGACGATCTCGCGGTTCAGCGGATCGCCGAACATGACCCCGTCCTTGATCGTGAACGTATAGGTCAATCCATCGTCGGAGATCGTGGGCTGGTCCGTCGCGAGGTCGGGCAGGGTCTCGTTGCCGCCCTCGTCGCCCGGGGTACCGCTGTAAGACAGCAGGGTGCGCGCCAGACAGCACCGCAGGAACTCCCATGACAGCGAGTAGTACTCGGCTGTCGGGTTCATGCCGTAGAAGAAGTCGGATCCGCCGTCGAAGCCGACCTTGAGCACGCCGCCGGCGACCGGTTCGGTCGCCGCGGGACCTTCCGTTTCGGTCGTGTCCCCTCCTCCGCCGCACGCGGCCGCGACGATCGAGAACACGACGACTACTGCGCCGTAGCGAAACGTCTTACTCATGGTTCCCCTCTCTTCTGTATCTGCTCCGGAGCGGATCATGCGACCCGCTCAACGCTCTGCACAGGTGTACGACGATCAGGCCGTCTTCGGATCGAACGCATCGCGCAGCCCGTCTCCCACGAGGTTGAACGCGAGCGTTGTAGCGAACAGGAACATGCCCGGGAAGACCATCATCCACCAGGCAACCCGATAGTACGAGGTCGCTTCGTTGAGCGCCGCTCCCCACGATGGGATCGAGGGCGGTACCCCGATGCCCAGGAACGACAGCGACGCTTCGATCAGGATGTTGGTGGGGATGATCAGGGTCGTGTAGACGATGATCGGCGCCAGCACGTTCGGCAGGATCTCGCGGAACATGATCCGCATGTTCGACGCCCCCAGGGATCTCGAGGCCTCCACGAACTCCTTCTCGCGGAGCGAGAGCACCTGGCCGCGGATGATGCGGGCGATGTATGGCCAACCGAAGACACCGATCACGAAGGCCACGAGCCCGCGCCCGGGCTGCAGCAAGCCGCCGAGGCACTCCTGCCCGGGCGACTGGGCGCCGCACGCTCCCACGATGCCGAGCATGAGGAGCAGAACCGGAAGCGCGAAGAAGACGTCGATGAGGCCGGAGATGAATGAGTCCACCCTGCCTCGGTAGAACCCGGCCATGATCCCGAAGGTCACGCCGAGCACGAGCTCGATCGCGGTGGCGGACAAAGCCACGATCAACGAAGTCTGCGCTCCGTAGATGACGCGGACGAAAAGATCGCGGGCGGTGCCGTCGGCGCCGAAGAGGAAGACACCGGCCTCGTTGCTGAGGGTCGGTCCGAGCGGCACGCCCCCAGGCGTGGTCATCTCGAACACGAATTGCTTGTTGACGGGGTGGCCGACCAGGTTCGCGAACAGCGGCGCTGCGAGCGCGATCGCTGCGATGAGGATGAGGATGAAGACGCCGACGAGTGCGAGCTTGTCCTTACGGAAGCGGCGCCAGAAGATCTGGCCTGGCGACCTGCCGACGATCTCGGCCCTCGCGCCCGCTTCCGGCTCCGGGCTTACCTCGTCTTCAACGGTATCCGGTTCGAGATGGGTCTGGGACACACCCCCGCCTCTCTCTTCTCGCGGCCGCGTTCTCAGCGAGGATCACTCGCTCTGAACGCCCGCAGGAGTATACGACGAAGGGGGCTGAAGGGTTTCTACTTTCAGCCATGCAAGAGATGCGTGAGCCGCGGAAGGATCTGCGGACCGAGCATCTCCCCAAGCGAGCCCTGGGCGCACGTTCGCTCGCCGAATGCCTCGGAGCCGTCCGCCGTGATCCCCCCTCCGCTCACGACCAGCGGAACAGGGTCGGCGGTGTGGGCCTTGCGGAGGCAGGATGTGGCGTGGTCGGCGGTGACGGCGACCACCGTGTCGGATCTGAGTCGAGGGAGCACCTCGCCGAAGAAGGCGCGGTCGATCGCCGCGATCACGTCTCGCTTGTCCCGGGCTCGCCCGTCGTGGGCGGGCACATCCGGTCCCTTGATGTGCACATACAGCGCCTGGAAGTCGCCAAGCGCGTCGGCGGCCAGCTCTGCCCACTCGGCGTAACGCTCCTCGGCTTCCGACCCGAACCCCGCTGCGTCGAGGCGAGATGCGGCGACCGGTCGCATGCCGAGGGCGATCGCGATGCCTCGTTCGACGGGCATCTCCACGAAGCAGCCCCACGGCATACCGAAGCGTTCCGCGATCGGTTCGAGCGCCGGCAGGTGATCGCCGGCGTCCCGTGTGAGGATCAGGTTGCCGGGCAGCTTTCCCTGCTCACGGCGGCGGGCGTTCACGTCACTCGCGTCGAGGATGCGAGCGGACTCCCGCACGAAGGCGTTCGTGAGGTCGGCGGCGCGCTCGGCCTCGATGGAGGGGGTCATCGCTGTTGCCGTCACCACCGTCGGCTCGAAGGTCTCCAGAGCCACCCCGAGGCTTCCTCGCCGCTCGTACGCCGGGTCGGTGTTGGTGACCTCGGCCGACAGCGGCGCGCCGTCGTCGGAGCGGATCACGAGAGCGCCGCGATGCTCGACCGTCGCACGAAGCTCGAAGGAGGCGCCGGTGAGCTGCACGCTCCTGTTGACCTCGTCAGCCAGGGCGTGTGACTCCTCGCTCGAAAGATCGCGCCCGACTCGTCGGTCCACGATCTCGGGCCATTCGGCGGTCGCGAAGTTCACCCGGTGCGCGAGGTCGCCGTCGCGGAAGTCCATGCCGATGCCGAGTGCCTCCAGCACGCCGCGACCCGGATGCTCCTCGTGTGGGTCGTAGCCGAGGATGCCGAAGACCCCGATGTCGGACTCCGGTGCGATGCCGGGGCCGACGGTGATCACGGTGCCGGTCGCCCCTCGCGCCGCGAGCGCGTCGAGGTTCGGGGTCTCGGCCGCTTCGAGCGGGGTCCGGAGATCGAGCTCGGGGATCGGGTCGTCGCCGAGGCCGTCGAGGCAGACGTAGAGCAGTGCGGGCACGCGATCACCCCTTTCGATCAGCGGTACTTCACGATGAGCGCGAGATCCTCGGGGTCGAGGCTCGCGCCGCCGACCAACGCTCCGTCGATCTCAGGATGCGCCATGAACTCCCTGATGTTGCCGGGCTTCACGCTTCCCCCGTATTGCACCCGAACCGCCTGGGCGACGCCATCGTCGTAGCGATCGGCCACGGCCGCGCGGATCACCTCCACCACACGCCCGGCATCGGCGGGCTCGGCGTTGCGGCCGGTGCCGATCGCCCAGATGGGCTCGTAGGCCACAACCATCGATGCTGCCTGCTCGGCGTTCACATCGTCGAAGCCGCGGCGGATCTGCTGGGCGACCTTCGATTCGGTGCCGCCGGCGTCCCGCTCCTCGAGCGACTCACCCACACACAGGATCGGGGTCATGCCGTGCTTGAACACCGCGCGTACCTTCCGGTTGACGGCGTGGTCGTCCTCGCCGAAGAGCTGCCGGCGTTCGGAGTGCCCGACGATCACGTAACCGACCCTCAGCGCCTGCAGCATGCCCGGGGAGACCTCTCCGGTGAACGCACCTTGCTCCTCGAACGAGACGTCTTGCGCCCCGAGACCGTACGGCAGCTTGTCGGAGTCGATCAGCGTCTCGACCGAGCGCAGCGACGTGAAGCTCGGGCAGATCACCACCTCGACCCGTTCGGCATCGTCGTGGTCGAGTAGGTAGCTGAGCTTCTGCACGGCTTGGATCGCCTCGAGGTGGGTCTTGTGCATCTTCCAGTTGGCGGCGATGATCGGGCGCCTCGCGACGTTGGAACGCTCGGTCACAGGGACTCCTCCAAGATCGTGATGCCGGGCAAGGCACGGCCCTCGAGGAACTCGAGCGAGGCGCCGCCGCCGGTCGACAGGTGGTCGAACGCGTCGGCGAGCCCGGCCTTCTTCACGGCGAGCAGGGAATCGCCGCCACCGACCACGGTGAACGCCGGCGCGTGCGCCACCGCGGTGGCCACCCCACGGGTGCCCGCGCTGAACGGCTCGAGCTCGAACACACCCATGGGGCCGTTCCAGAGGATGGTCTTGGCGTCGGCCACGATGCGTGCGTACTCCTCGACCGTCTTCGGACCGATGTCGAGCCCCATCATGCCGCGAGGCACGGCGGCGGCCGGCACCGTACGTCGCTCCGCATGCAGCGACATCTCGGTGGCAGCGACCACGTCCTGCGGCACCTCGAGGAGCACGCCGCACTCTCGAGCTCTGACCTTCGCCGAACGCACGTCGTCGAACCGATCCCGTTCGCAGAGGCTCTCGCCGATCTCCCCACCCTCGGCGGCGATCATGGTGAAGGCCATCGCGCCGCCGATCAGCAGGGCGTCAACCCGATCCATGAGCGACTCGATCACCGCGAGCTTGTCGCTCACCTTGGCGCCGCCGAGGATCGCGACGTACGGCCTTGCCGGCTCGTGCAGGAGCCGGGAGAGCACCTCGACCTCGCGTTGCATCAGCCTGCCGGCGACCGCCGGTCGCCCGCTCGCGAGCATCAGCTCCGGCAGCGCCGAGACGCTCGCATGCGACCGGTGCACGACCCCGAAGGCGTCGTCGACGTAGGCGTCGGCGAGCTCGGCGAGCCGCCCGGCGAAAGCCTGATCGTCGGCTTCCTCACCGGGGTCGAAGCGGAGGTTCTCGAGCAGCACGACGGGCGCATCGGGCAGCTCGTCGGGCGTGACCTCGGCGAGCGAGTGCACCGGCTCCGCGAGGAGCTCGGCGAGCCGCTCGCCAACCGGTGCGAGGCGCAGGTCCTCGTGCACGCCGCCTTTCGGCCGGCCGAGGTGCGAGCCGAGCACGAGCGTCGCTCCGCGCTCGCGGAGCTCGCGGAGCGTCGGCAATGTGGCGGCGATGCGCGCGTCATCGGCCACCGCTCCGTCGTCGAGCGGCACGTTGAAGTCGACGCGCACGAAGACGCGGGCGTTCGCGACATCACCGAGGTCGTCGAGGGTCCGAAGGGTCAACGCACCTCCCACGGGTTCGAGCGGATCAGAGCGTGAGCGCGACGAGGGCTGCCACGTCGACCAGGCGGTTCGAGTACCCCCACTCGTTGTCGTACCAGCCGATGGCCTTCACGACGTTGCCCATGACCATGGTGGCGCTCGCGTCGAACGTGCACGACGCGGGGCTGCCGACGATGTCACTCGACACGATCGGGTCCTCGGTGTACACGATCTTTCCGGCGAGCGGACCTGACTCCGATGCCGCCCGGAACGCCGCGTTCACCTCGTCGACCGTGACGTCGCGAGACACCGTCGCCACGAGGTCGGTGACCGAGCCGTCGGGCACCGGCACGCGCATCGCCATGCCGTCGAGCTTGCCTTTCAGATGAGGAAGCACGAGCCCGGTCGCCTTCGCGGCGCCGGTCGAGGTCGGGATGATGTTCACCGCCGCCGCCCGCGCGCGCCGCAGGTCGCTGTGCGGCAGGTCCAGGATCTGCTGGTCGTTGGTGTAGGCGTGCACCGTGGTCATGAAGCCCTGTTCGATGCCGAACGCGTCGTCGATCACCTTCGCCATGGGGGCCACGCAGTTCGTCGTGCACGAGGCGTTGGAGATGACGTGATGGTTGGCTGGGTCGTACGCATCGTCGTTCACGCCGAGCACCACGGTCAGATCCTCGTTCTTCGCTGGAGCGCTGATGATCACCTTCTGTGCTCCCGCTTCGAGATGCGAGGCGGCCTTGTCGCGATCGGTGAAGATGCCCGTGGACTCGATCACGATCTCGGCGCCGAGCTGCTTCCAGGGGAGGTCGGCGGGGTTCCGCTCGGCGAGCACGCGCAGCTCGTCGCCGTCGATCACGAGGCCGTTGGCGCCGACGGAGACCTCACCGGGATAGCGCCCGTGCACGGAGTCGTACTTCAACAGGTGCGCCATGGTTGCCGCGTCGCCGAGGTCGTTCACGGCCACGAAGTCGAAGTCGAAGCCGCGCTGCTTGGCTGCGCGGAAGAAGTTGCGGCCGATGCGGCCGAACCCGTTGATGCCGATCTTGACGCTCATCGGAGCTCCCCTCGGTTCTCAGCTCGGTTCCATGGCCCGACTTCCTTGCGGCCTGAAGTGGGTAGACCTGCCAACCATCCTAGCCAGCGGCGTTGCGCAGCGACCGGCCCGTGGCGTGACCGACTCAGTCGCCGGTCGTTCAGCTTCGCGATAGGTCGCGGTGAGCCACCGTGACGGGGATGCCCCGCTCTGCGAAGTAGCGACCGAGCTCCTCCGCGACCACGACGGAACGATGGTGGCCGCCCGTGCACCCGACGGCGCAGGTGAGGTAGGACTTGCCTTCGGCCACGTAGCCGGGCACCACGACCTCGAGCAGCGCTTCGAGACGCTCCATGAACGTGCGGTACTGCGCCTGGTCCTGCACGTAGTCGCGAACGCGAACGTCGGTGCCCGGCAGCGGGCGAAGCTCATCGACCCAGTGCGGGTTCGGCAGGAAGCGAACGTCGAGTACGAGGTCGGCGTCGCGCGGGGCTCCGTACTTGAACCCGAACGACGTGATCGACACCTGCAAGCCGTGCTCGGGCGGACCCTCGGAGAACGCATCGCGGATGCGATCGCGCAGCCCATGTGGTGTGAGCCCGGTCGTGTCGATGATGAGGTCGGCGTCGCCCCGCAGGCTCTCCATCATGAGGCGTTCCTTGCGGATGCCCTCGACCACCCGGTCGGCGGGGGCGAGGGGGTGACGGCGGCGCGTCGCCTCGTATCGGTTGACGAGGTCGTCGTCGGCCGCCTCCAGGAACAGGATGCGGCAGTCGACCTTGAGCTGCTTCAGGTCGTCGAGGGCTTTCGAGAGCTCGCCGAAGAAGACGCCGCCGCGGGCGTCGACGACGATCGCGATGCGGGTCGGGCCCCCCGGACGCGACACCAGCTCGGCCATGGTCGGCAGCAGCGCCGGCGGCAGGTTGTCGACGACGAAGTACCCGAGATCCTCGAGCGAATGCGCGGCCTCGGATCGCCCGGCGCCCGACAGCCCCGTGATCAACAAGAAGCCCGGCCCGGCTGGCGGATCCTCGGCGACGGTCGACGACATCGACTCGGCGCTCACGCGCTCACCCGCTCGGCCTCGTGCAGCCTGGCGTGGATCGCGCTCGCCAGCTCCGGTCCGATGCCCGGCGTCTCGGAGATCTGCTCGACCTCGGCTCGCCGCAGCCGCGCGAGCGATCCGAACCGCTTCAGCAACGCCTTCTTGCGAGCCGGGCCGACGCCCGGCACCTCGTCGAGCGGCGAGACGAGCGCGCGCTTCTCGCGTCGCTGCCGGTGGTAGGCGACCGCGAACCGATGCGCCTCGTCGCGCAGGTGCTGCAGCACGAACAACGCCTCCGAACCGCGCGGGATCATCAACGGCTCGGGATGGTCGGGGAAGTAGACCTCTTCGAGCCGCTTCGCGAGACCGATGTGCGGGATCGACAGACCGAGCTCGCCGAGCACCCTCGACGCCATGCTCAACTGCCCCCGGCCTCCATCGACCACGACCAAGGCGGGCGGGTACGAGAAGCGACGGGCGTGCGAGGCCGGCTGCGCCCGCTCCTCGAGCAGGCGCGAGAACCGACGGCGGAGCATCTCTTCCATGGATGCGAAATCGTCCTGTCCGACGACACCCTTGATACGGAATCGCCGGTAATCCGAGCGCCTGGGCAGGCCGTCCTCGAAGACGACCATGGAGCCGACCGTGTCGGTGGGACCGAGGTTCGAGATGTCGTAGCACTCGATACGCAAGGGCGCCTGGTCGAGGCCCAGCCGGTCGGCGAGCTCGGTGAGCGCCCGCGATCGAGCCCCGAAGTCGGACGCCCGACGCAGCTTGTGCCGGTGGAACGCCTCGGTCGCGTTGCTCGTGACCATCTCGTGCAGACGTCGCTTCGCGCCCCGCTCGGGCACGCCGATGCTGACCTTCGTGCCGCGCCGCTCCCCCAGCCAGGTCTCGAGCACCTCTCGATCGACCGGCTCGGCGGGCACCAGCACCCGCGGGGGCACCTCGTCGCGTTCCATATAGAGCTGGCGCACGAACGACGCGACGAGCTCTTCGCGAGAGAGCTCCTCGACCCGATCGACCACCCAGCCCTTGCGCCCGAGCACGCGGCCACCCCGAACCATGAAGACCTGGAACGCGGCCTCGAGATCGTCGTCGGCCATGCCGATCACGTCGATGTCGTCGGGACGGTCGAGCACCATCTCCTGGGTCTCGAGGGCGCGCCGGGCGGCGCCGAGCTGGTCGCGCAGCTTGGCGGCCTGCTCGTACTCCTGCCGGCTCGAGGCTTCGAGCATCTCGCGGTCGAGCCGCTGCATCATCGGCTTGGTGTTGCCGCTCAGGAAGTCGGCGAGCGCATCGACGTCGGCGCGGTAGGACTCGTGCGTGACGCCGGTGACCTCCGGCACGCACGGCCCGCTGCAGCGGCCGATGTCGAAGTAGAGGCACGGCCGCTTCGCCCGCGCGCGCTGATCGAAGAAGGAGTTCGAGCAGGTGCGCACAGGGAAGACCCGAGTCAGCGCGTCGAGGGTGTCGCGGATCGCCCATGCGTGACCGTACGGGCCGAAGTAGCGGACCTTCTTCCGCTTGGCGCCTCGCAGCACCTGGGCGCGAGGCCACTCTTCCCCGACGGTGAGCGCGAGGTACGGGTAGGACTTGTCGTCGCGGTAGCGGATGTTGAACCGGGGGCGATGCCGCTGGATGAGGTTGTACTCGAGCATGAGGGCGTCGACCTCGCCGCTCGCGACGATCCACTCGACGCTCTCGGCGGCCTGCACCATGGCCTCGGTGCGAGGGTGCAGGGGCGTGCCCCAGTAGTTCGCGAGGCGCTTCCGGAGCGACCGAGCCTTGCCCACGTACACGACTCGGCCGTCCCCATCGCGGAAGAGGTAAGCCCCCGGAACGTCTGGGATGTCGCCTGAGGGGGGTCGGGTGAAGCTCACCCGGTCATCGTAGCCGCGTCACCGGACACCACCGAGACGTGCCTCGCGGGGTGCCGCTAGTTGCCGTTGCCGCCGCCGCCCCCACTGCCACCACCGCCGCCTCCGGCGGACACGATCTGACCGAACATCGTCGTGGGGTGAGCATCGCACTGGAAGTAGAGCGGAGCCTCGGTTTCCACTGCATCGATCGGCCCGACTTCTTCCTCGACTGGCGCCGGCACGATATCGGTCATCGCGAGGGATTCCCCCCCTTGTTCCGTGAATACGTTGATGTTGTGTGCCGCTCCGGACTCGTCCACGTTCGCGTAGTTGATCACGAAATTCTCGCCGGCTGGAGCGACCAGGCAATCCGTGCTGAAGACGTTGCCCGCGAGGGCTTCCACGTCGAGCAGAACCTCGCCGTCGGCGCCGCATTCGCCGCCGCCGTCGGGTGGCGCCGTCGGGATCTGCGCGGGGTCGATCGTGGGGCTCGGCGCCGCCACCGCGATCTCGCCCATGTCGCCCTGTACCCCGAACCGCAGGTTCTGGCTCCCGGGGTCGTACCAAGCAAGGAAGACCTTCGTGCCGTCGGGACTGACACCCACCGATGGCGTTCGTCCGTCCGCGGTGTCGGGGGTCTCGAGCGGGGTGAACGTCTCGCCGTCGTCGGAGGTCGCGAGCACGACCCCGTCGGCATCGTCCCAGGCCGCCGCCATCGCTCCCTGATCGTCGACGGCGATGCCGGTCATCGGCGCCAGGTTGC
>Ga0180121_10000617_pt1 | contig 15075 bp, 14 predicted proteins | sample AntDrymUQ5402106_2_FD_129676 | JGI IMG/M metagenome (GOLD analysis project Ga0180121, IMG submission 129676) | Polar desert sand microbial communities from Dry Valleys, Antarctica - metaG UQ540 (21.06) (version 2) (version 2) | ecosystem: Environmental > Terrestrial > Soil > Desert | place...
GCTTCTCCGTCCTTCACGATCACCTCGCACGAGTTGAACTCCCAGCGGAAGAAGGCGTTGACGAGCCGGCCGATCGTCTCGACCTCCCAGTGGAGCTCCGGCTCGAGGAACTGCTCCTCGACGCTGTAGCGGTAGTGCCCGTGCGCCGACGGGTCGTACTGCATGACCTTCGTCTGTGGCCCGATCGAGAGGCTGCGTGTGAAGACGTCGAAGTCGTCCACGGCAGCCTGGAGGTGCATGAGCCGCTCGCCGGACTCCTCGTACGCACGATGGAGCTCCTCGCTCGACTCGATTCGCGTGACGCCGACCCACATGCCCCCGTCGAACGGCTTCATGTAGAGCGGGTAGCCAACCTGCAGAGCCACGTAGTCGAGATCGAAGTCGGGGATGTACCGCTTGGCCATCGGGACATAGCGCGGGTTGTCCGGCGGGAGCTTGTGCGGGATCAGCCAGGTCTCCGGAACCTTGACCCCGAGCCGCATCAGCGCACAGTAGGCGGAGTGCTTCTCCATCGCCTGGAACGTGAACGGGTTGTTGAGCAGATAGACCTCGTCCATCAGCGCGAGCTTCTTCAGCCACTCGCGCGGTACGTCGTACCACCAGGCCAGGCGATCGATGATCAGCTGATAGCGCGGCTTGTAGCGAAGGTCGAAGGGCTCGTGAACGATCCGCTCGGTCTCGAGCTCGTGGGTCTCTCCGCGCCACTCGATCGGGCCGAGCCGCGTGAGCAGGCTCTCGAATGCCGTCGGCCAGTCTTCTTCGGTGGCGAGGAGCAGTCCGATCAGATGCTTCCGTGCCATCGCCCTGCGGCGAGTCTAAGTCGCTAGTGACCGCAAGACATCTTCCGCGTGCGACCAGAGGAGCAGGTGCCCGGCGCCGGGCACCATGTGCAGCCGGCTGTCGGGGATCGTCTCGGCGAAGAACTCGGCAACTCGGGGTGAGACCGCCTGGTCGGCGTCGCCCTGCCAGATGTGCGTCGTGACTCCGATCTCCTCGGGGCTGAAGCCCCAGGGCTCGATATAGAGGAGGAAGAGATCGCGCGCGTAGCCCTCCGGGCCTCGCGCCGCCGTTTCGAGCCTGGCGGCTTTGAAGCGGGCGCGGATTTCCGCATCGGCCATTACGGCTAGGTCGGCTGCAGGCCCGCCGCTCGAGCCGTTGCGCGAATCGAGCGTGATCGCCTCGAGCTCGGCGCGACAGTCTTCGAGCAGGCGGTTGGCCACGAGGACGGGGTCAGTCTTGGCCAGCTCGATCATCGGCTGCCGGTGCGAGGGTGCGGAGAATCGAAGTTCGGGACGGTCCCAGACGGGCGCCGGGGAGCTGACCAGTCCGACGGACGAGACCCGGTCGGGAAGCGCATGTCCGCAGGCGGCAGCGTGGGGGCCACCGCCCGACATTCCGAAGACGGCGAACCGGTCGATCCCGAGCCCGTCCGCCAGTTCGGCGACGTCCAGTGGCCAGTGGAGCAGGGTTCTTCCTGGCTGCAAATCGGAGAGCCCGTACCCGGGCCGGTCGACGAGGATCAGCCGGACGCCTGCTTCGCGGGGCGCCTCCTCGCCGAGATGGGCGAGCCACGAGAGGCTGGTACCGAGGAAGCCGAGCACCGGCGCGCCGTCGCCAGGACCCCACTCGGAGTACCCAAGCGCGCGCCCGTCTGAGAGCTGAAAGACCCCGGCCATGGCCGGCGGACGTTAGCTACCGGAGGCAGATCGCCGGCAAGTCGTAGGTGTAGACCGGGTGGTAGTGGTAGCAGCCGGTCCGGGCCGAGACGTAGTGGCGGTCGTTCGGCACGCCGTAGACGGCGACCGGAGCGGCATTTCGCATCAAGTCGGCGTCGAGTGCAGCGAAGGCTTGGTACCGCGCAGGCACAGAGAGGCCACTAGCCCGCCTGATTTTCCGGTTGTAGGCCGGCGAGTTGAAGTACGCGATGTTCGTGTTGTCAGTAGGCCGGATCGTCGTGCCGTCAACGAGGAGAGAGAAGTGCGAGGGGTCGAGGTAGTCCATGTGCCAGCCTTCGAGCGAAAGGTCGAAGGCCTCTCCGCGCCGGCTGGGCCCGCAAGGGTCGAAGCAGTGGCGGTGCGGCAGCCTGATGTCCACGTTCAGACCGATCGCACGGAGATTGCGCTGCACGAGCTGACAGACCTGGGGAGCCGGCGAGCGGTTCGAGCAATAGAGAATGGAGTGCGCGCTTCGTAGCGACCCCTCTGCCAGTTCGCGTGCACGCGTCAGGTTCGGTCGGCGAGGATACATCGAAGCGTCCCGAAATCCTCGGATCGCGGGCGGAAAAAGTTGGTCGTGGACGATCCCGCCGTGTGCTCCGTACTGATTCATCATCTGCCGCCGATCGATCGCGAAGTTGATCGCCTGCTTCAGCCGCAGGTTTCCAAGCGCCGTGGGTCCACCGAACAGCGGGCGGTCGTGGTTGAAGGCGAGATAGAGGATCGTTGGCTTCGGGTTCACGAGGTATCGGCCGGGCGAACGCCGCCGGGCACCGAACCGAGCGCCTAGCTCCGAGTGCGCCGCGGGAGGAATATCGCCGGTGTCGGTCCGACCGCGATCGATGTTGAGCTTGATGGTTTCCAATGGGAGCCCGATGTCCACCTGAATCCGCCTGAGGTGGTGGGGTCGTGGCCCGGCGTAATAACCGTTCCGCTCGAGGACAATCCGGCGGTTCTTCGTCCACTCGCGGATGAAGTACGGGCCGGCGCTGACGACCGGCGCCCCGATTCCGTCGATGACGTCCGGCGTGTTGGTCGGGATCGCCATGAAGAACGGCATCGCGAGACGAGCGAGGATGTCTCCGGCGGGCCGCCGGAGTTGAATGCGAAGCCGGTCGGGGCGGGGAGCGGCGAAGTGCGCAACATCGGAGATGAACTGGGCCGCCGGTGTCGAGGGACGCCGGTTTCGCGCCCGTTGGAAGGCTCTGACAAAGTTCGCGGCGCGAACGGGTCGCCCGTCGCTGAACCGATAGGTGGTCTTGAGGCGGAACGTGTACGTCCGTCCGTCGGGCGAGATCGTCGGAAACCCCGCAGCGACCTCGGGAACGAGTCGGGAACCGCGTGGTGCCGGCGCGTCCGGGTAGTTGAAGAGCATCGCCCCGGTCGCGTACTCGAGCGCCCACGACGGCGTGTAGTAGGCAAGCGCCGGGTCGACGTAGTCGATGTCGACGGTGAGGCTCCACCGGAACGTGTTCGCCGGCGGGGTCTGGCGCGCGGAGGCGAAAGCCGAGGCGGCAAGGAGACCGCAGCCGGTGACGAGGGCGACCAGGGAGAGGGTCTTCCGCATGCTGTCTCAGGAGTCAGACGTGACGACGCGAGCCTTGTTTGCAAAACGGGAGAGGGCGCCGAAGCGCCCTCTCCCACTGCGTTATTTCCTCTGCCTAGCTATTCAGGCAGAGCGCGCTGTAGTCCCACGTGAAGACCGGGTGGTAGTGGTAGCACCCGACTCGCGAGGCGACGTAGTGGCGGTCATTCGGGCTCGCGTAGGTGGCGAGAGGCGCACCGTTGCGAACCAGGTCGTGATCGAGGTTCGAGAACGCCTTGTACCTCTCGACGCCGACCAGCGTCTTCGCCCGGTTGATCTTCTTGTTGAAGGCAGCCGAGTTGAAGTACGAGAAGTTGACGTTGTTGGCAGGCCGGATCGTCGAGCCGTCGACCAGGAAGATGAAGTCGTACGGATCGAAGTAGTCCATGTGCCAACCCTCGAGGGTCATGTCGAAGGGTTCACCCTTGCGACCCGCCAACTCGAACTGGGTCGCCCGCGGGAACAGCTTGATGTCCATGTTCAAGCCGATGTTCCGCAGGTTCGCCTGGACGACCTGGCATCGCGCAGGAGCCGGAGCCCTGTTCGCGCAATAGAACACGCCGTCGCCGCCGCGCTGCTGGCCACTCGAGAGACTCCTCGCCTGGCTCAGATTCGGGCGCCGCGGGTAGATGGCGACGTTCTTGAAGCCGCGCATGGTCGGCGGCATGTACTGGTCGTTCGTGACGCCGGCGTACGCCCCGCCCTGTGCAAGGACTGCCTGCCGGTCGATCGCGAAGTTGACGGCCTTCTTGAGCCGCAGGTTGCCGACCCCTCCGCCGCCGAAGAGCCGGCGGTCGTGGTTCATCCCGAGGTACAGGATGGTCGGTGAGGCATTCGCGAAGTAGCGGCCCGGCGACTGCTTCTTGACGCCGTACCTTCGACCGAGCTCAGCGTGAGCTGCCGGGGGCAGGTCGCCGAAGTCCGTCGATCCGCGGTCGATGTTCAGCTTGATCGTCTCGAGCGGGAGCCCGATGTCGATCACGATGCTGTTGACGTTGTGTGGGGCGGAGCCACGGTAGAACCGGTTCCGCTCGAGCACGACGCGGCGGTTCTTGGTCCACTCCTTGATGTAGTACGGGCCGGCGCCGTGAACCGGAGCCGAGACGCCCTCGGGATTGATGGGCATGTTCGTCGGGATCGCCGCGAAGAACGGCATCGCGAGCCGGGCGAGCAGGTCCGGCGATCGCTTCGTCATGCGGAGCTGGAGGGTGTAGTTGCCCAGCACCTTGATCCCGGTCGCCCGCTGTGCCCGTCCCGCGATGACAGCCGGTGCACCGGCGATGTCCTCGATGAACGGCTGGGACGGGGAGTTCATCCGTCGGTTCAGGTCACGGTTCAGCGCAGCCGCGAAGTTTCGGGCGTTGACGCGTTGACCGTTGCTGAGCCGGACGTTGTTCCTGAGCTGGAACGTGTACACGAGCCCGTTGGCCGAGATGCGAGGGAAGCCCTTCGCTACGTCCGGCGTGAGCCGCGACCCTCTCGGGGCGGGCGCATGCGGGTAGTTCATGAGCATTCCGCTCGTCGCAAAGGCGATGGTCCAGGACGGGACGTAGTACCAGAGAGCCGGATCGACGTAGTCGATGTCGACTGTCAGGCTGTGTCGAAGCGTCCCGCCGACCCGTGCCTCGCCGGCCGACGACGCCTGGGGAGCAGAGCTTGCCGAAGAGCCCGCCGTAGCGGACCCAGCCAGCAGCCCGGCGCCGACCAGGATCATCACGACCGAAAGCGTGAGCCGTCTATGCACTGAGACTCCTTTCGCGGTTTCCGAGTCGGTGCGATCGCCTGCACCGGCTCCAGAGCGCCCGATTGGGGCTCCGACGGCTCAGACAGCTCTTAATAGAGGATGTTAGATCGACATCACCGACGTGAATGGGCCAATCAGTGGCAGTTATCGCTCGATCTGCAAACCAATATCGTCGCGAGGCGTCAACGGTAACGGATGGGCCGTTCGACCCCCGCGCGCCCCCAGCGACAAGCCACCGGCCGCGCCGGCGGACCCGGCACGGCCTCGATCGGCGTCGCCAAGTCGACGCCTTGGGGCTGCACCCACGCGCAGGATGGATTCGCGTGCAGCAGCTGAAGCGCTGGCCGGGCATCGAGCTTCGTCATCTCGAGGCGCTCGCCGTCGTTTCCGACGAGGGCAGTTTCCGAAGGGCGGCGCGAAAGCTCGGGTACACCCAGTCGGCGATCAGCCAGCAGATCGCAGCGCTCGAGCGAGCAGTGGGACACACCGTCCTCGAGCGCCCGTCGCGTGGAAGGCCCCTTGCGCTCACCGAGGTCGGCGCGAGGCTGCGGCGCCTCCACGACACGGTGGAGCACGCGATCTCCGCCGCTCGAGCTGACGTCGCGGCCCGCAGCGGCCGGAGTCGGCCATGTCGTCCGGGTCGGGACGCCGTTCTCGTTCGCGCACCTCTCCGAGGCCGTGGTCGCGATGCGCGTGCGCCATCCGCGGGTCGTGGTCGAGGTGGTCAGCTCTGCCGACGACGACCGGCTCCTCCGGCTGCTAGAGACGGGTGCGGTGGATCTTGCGGTCGTGCGAGCATCGACGGCGGCGGCACCGATCGAGCTGCGGGAGGCGGCCATGTGCTCGTATGCAGCCGCGATCCCGGCCGTCTCTGCGCTTGCCCGCAAGCAGAAGCGCGTCGCGCTCTGCGACCTGGGCGTCTTCCCCCGGATCGCGACTGCCGACGGGACGGCGTTCGCGGACGACGTCGCTGCACCGGTCGTGGCGTCGGACGCGGACATGGCGCTCGGACTCGTCGCTGCGGGGGCCGGCGCGGCAGTGCTTCCCGCGCTCTTCGCGAGCGCGCCGCCCGCAGCCGTCGCGATTCGCCCGCTTCGCGACATCCTTCCGCCCTTCCGGCTCTCCATTGCGACCGCCGGTCAGCTCCTTCCGCAGGCGGCCGACCTCGCCGATCTCCTCGTTGCTTCCATCACCGGCTGGCCGAACGCCGAGTCGGACACTGACGCGGCAGCACCGGCCTAGTCGTTTAGCCCCGAGCGCAGGCGGGCAAGGACTGCCTCGATGGTCGAACCGAAGCGCCCCGACGACGCACCGCTCGAGCGGGAGGCCCGCGAGGCCGCACGCGGCAGCACCGCGAGGACACCGTTGCTGATGATCGGCGGCGTCGGTGGGACGATCGCGGTGGTCGCCGGCATCCTCATCGTCGCGATGCTCCTGGTCTGGCGATTCGCCTGACCGTCTGACCGAAAGGCGCCTCCCCTTTTTGGAGGATGGCGCCCTACCGCTCGGGCGCCGACGAACTGAACGCGTGAGGACTGCGGCTCTGCCCCTCCGTCTCAGTCTCGCCCTGCCCGCCTGGGCAAGGGCGAACCGGGGCGCACACCCCGTGTCGGGAGGGATGTACGCGCGCCCGGGACTGCTCCGCCGCAGCGCTCCGTTCGTCGGCGTCATGGCTCTCGCGATCGCAGTTCTGCCACTTCCTCCGGCCGGCGACGGATTGACCGAGATGGTGCTCGCCACCTCGATCACCGCCCTGATCGCCCTCACGGTCTGGCTGGCTCCGTGGCACCGGCTGCCACGCTTCGCCGAGGTCGTTCCGGCTCTCGCGTACTTCGTCGTGATCGCGCTTCTCCGGGAAAGCCAAGGAGGGGCGGCCTCCGGTTACGCATCGCTCGCAATGCTCCCGGTCTTCTGGCTCGCCCTCTACGGCACGCGCGAGCAGCTCGCGATCGGCATCGCCGGGATCGCGTCCGTCTTTCTCACGCCGCTCCTCCTGCTCGGCGCCCCCGAGTACCCCTCGACCGAGTGGCGCACCGCGATCCTCTGGATCACGGTCGCGCCGGTCGTCGGCTTCACCGTCCAGTCGCTCGTCGTCCAGCTCCGCTCTCGCGCCGAGGAAACCCGTCTTGCGCTTGCCAACATCGAGGCGATCACGACCGCAATGCGGGAGATCGGCGCCAGCACAGACCCGGAGGCGGTTCGCCGCGCCGTCTGCTCGTCCGCCCGCGACATCGCGGGCGCCGCGGTCGTCCAGCTGCTCGAACCGGGCAAGGACGACCGGCTCGCGCTGACCTCGTCCGTGGGGATGCGAATCCCGCGCGCCGGCGAGGAAGCCGGTGCAGGCCTCGCGTACATGTCCTGCAAGGCCGTCTTCCTCAAGGACGCGACTCACGGAGCGCGGCACGGGCTCCGCTCGATGCACTTCGAGCCGGTCCTCCGAGACGAAACCGCTGTCGCGGTGCTCGTGCTCGGCTGGGCGAAGCCGGTCAGGCGCCTGTCGCAGCGCGTCGAGTCGGGCATGGGCATGCTCGCGGCCGAGGCTGCGATCGCCCTCGACCGCGGCCGGCTCCTGGCGCAGCTCCAGGAGACCGCGCGCACGGACGACCTCACCGGCCTGCCGAACCGTCGTGCCTGGGAGGTCGAGCTCCCGCGCGAGCTCGCTCGCGCCGCGCGCGATTCCAGCTCCGTGTGCGTCGCGATGCTCGACCTCGACTCCTTCAAGCGGTTCAACGACGACCGCGGCCACCAGGCCGGGGACAGGCTGTTGAAGCAGTCCGCCGCTGCCTGGGCGAACCAGCTTCGGGCAAGCGACATGCTTGCGAGGTACGGCGGCGAGGAGTTCAGCCTGCTCCTTCCCGGCTGCACGCTCGAAGACGCGCAGATCCTCGTCGGGCGCCTCCGCTCGGCCATGCCAGACGGCGAAACGGTCTCCGCCGGCATCGCCTGTTGGGACGAGACCGAGGGCGCCGAGTCACTCGTCGGCCGTGCCGACACTGCGCTCTACGCCGCCAAGCGGGCCGGGCGCGACCGGCTCGTTACCGCGACGTAGCTCTCCGCGGAGGCTTCAAGACCGCAAAGGGGTCGGTGACCTCCAGTTTTCGCGAGCGGAAGCGAAAGAGCGCCGCGGGCCGTCCGCCCGTCTTTCCGGGCTCGCGCTTCGATCCCGTCGGTTCCAGCACGCCACGCCGCACGAGCACGCGGTGGAGGTTCGTCGCCGAGACCTCGTGGCCGAGCGCTGCCGCGTAGATCTCGCGCAGGGCCGAGAGCGTGAACTCCCTCGGCGCGAGCGCGAACCCGACGTTCGTGTAGGAGAGCTTGGCACGGAGCCTGGCGAGGCCGGAGCGGACGATCTCGCCGTGGTCGAAGGCTGTCCGGGGCAGGCGAGCGACCGGCTGCCAGCGGGTGTCGCCGGGAATTGCCGGATCGAGCCCGGCGGGAACGAGCCCGAGGTAGGCGGTCGCGAGCTCCCAGGCTCCCGGGTGGCGCTTGGGGTCGCTGCGCGTCTCGAGCTGCTCGAGATGCGCCAGCTCGCGGACGTCGACCTTGTCGGCGAGGTGGTGCCGGATCGACTGCTCGAGCGTCTCTCCAGGCCCCAGGTAACCGCCCGGCAACGCCCACCGGCCGGCGAACGGCTCTCGCGCCCGCTCCCACATCAAGGCCCGCAATCCGCCGTCCCGCACCTGGAAGACGACGGCAAGCGTGACCTGCAGAGGGGCGGGTCGGGTAGACTTGCCCAATAGGTTTGAGACTATCAGGCGAAAACCTCCGTTCCACCCTCGCCGCGACCGGAATCGTGCTTCTGCTCGCCGCCTGCGGCGGGGGCGACGACGGAGATTCCAACGCCGATCCGGTCGAGGGGATCCAGAAGGCCGAGTTCAAGATCGCACTGGTCACCGACGTCGGACAGCTGAACGACCGGGGCTTCAACCAGCTGGCCCACGAGGGGCTCAAGCGGGCCGAGAAGGAGCTCGACGTCGAGATCCGCGTCGCTCAGTCGCAGTCGGCGGCCGACTACATCCCAAACCACACGTCACTCGCACGCCAGGGCTTCGACCTCGTGATCGGGGTCGGCTTCTCGCAGGGCGACGCGGTTGACGCGGCAGCGACGAAACTCCCCGACTCGCGGTTCGCGATCATCGACGTCGACCAGCAGACGTTGAAGAACAAGCCGAAGAACGTCGTGGGCCTGCTGTTCAAGGAGCAGGAGGCCGGCTACCTCGCAGGCTTTCTTGCCGGCCGGGCGGAGCTGCGGCGCGACGGCGCCGACGTGGTGTCGTCCGTCGGGGGCTTCAAGGAGCCGCCGGTCGACCGCTTCATCGCGGGCTACCAGGCGGGCGCCGAGGAGGCGGTCCCGGGGATCCGCACGCTGAGCGGCTACTCGCAGACGTGGGACGACCAGGCGAAGTGCAAGGAGGTCGCGCTCAGCCAGATCTCGCGCGGCTCGGGCGTCGTCTTCCAGGTGGCCGGAGGCTGCGGTCTCGGCGCCCTGGACGCGGCCAAGGACCGTTCGGTCTGGGCGATCGGCGTCGACGCCGACCAGTCCTACCTCGGCCCGTATGTCCTGACGAGCGCGATGAAGCGGGTGGACGAAGCCGTCTTCCGCACGATCAAGTCGGTGACCGACGGGACCTGGGAGGGCGGCAAGAGCATCACCTTCGGTCTGAAGGACGACGGCGTCGGAATAGGGAAGATCAGCTCAGAGGTGCCGGAGGAGGACGTCGACGCGCTGAAGGCCGTCGAAGACCGGATCCGCGCCGGCGAGATCCAGGTTCCGACCTCCCTGAGGTAACCCGCCGGCGACGGCGGCTATCACTCGCACTTCCTCGACGCCGGCGAGCGGCGCGTCGAGCCCGCCCAGAGATCGCACGTCGTCGCCGTCCAAGTAGACGTTCACGAGCCGGCGGAGCTCGCCCCCCTCGAAGAGCAGGTCGGCGACTGGTAGCTCACGCAGGGCCTCGCCGACCGTCGCCGCCTCCAGCTCGAAGCGTGCCTGCCCGCCCGCCTGTGTGGCGAGCAGGGAGGGCAGGAGGACTACGACCACTCGGCGGCTTCGAGCGACAGGATCGGGGGCAGCTGGCGCGCCACCTCCGTCCACTGCTCGCCGCGGCTCGTCGACGCGAAGACCGAGCCGCTCTGGGTGGCGAAGTAGAGACCCGAGCCGTCGAACGTGAGGCCTTCGCGCATGACTGCGCCCCAGGCAGGCTCGGGGAGACCGCCCGACACGAGCGCCCAGCTCGAGCCGCCGTCGTCCGTCCGGTAGACGCCGAGTCGCCCGTTCGGCGTCACGCGGTTCTCGGCGCCCTCCTCGGGGATCACGTACGCGACATCTGGGTCGCGGGGGTCGAGCGCCAACGGGAAGCCGAAGCCGCTTGGAAGACCGTTGCCCTCGAGGCGCTCCCAGCTCTCTGCCCGGTCGTCGGACCGGTACACGCCGCAATGGTTCTGCTGCCACAGCCGCTCCGGCCGCTCGGGGTGGAGCAGCAGCTTGTGGACGCACTGGCCGACCTCGGGAAAGTTGTCGGGCTCGGGATAGAAATCGGCCGCGACGCCCTGGTTCTGCGGAGTCCACGACTCACCACCGTCGTCCGTCCGGAAGGTTCCGGCGGCGGAGATCGCGATGTACATGCGCTTCGGGTCGCTCGGGTCGAGCTGGATCGAGTGGAGGCACATCCCGCCGGCGCCGGGCTCCCACTTCTCGCGGGTGGGATGCTCGATCACGCTCTGCACCGGCTCGAACGTCGTTCCCCGGTCGTCGGAGCGGAAGAGAACCCCCGGTGTCGCTCCCAGCCAGATCTCGTCGGGGTCGGTGTCGCGGCCGGGCTCGACGTGCCAGACCTCGTCGAGCTTCAGCTCCGAATCCTCGGGGAGAGCGAGCCCCTCGGCTCGCCGCCAGGTCTTGCCGTCGTCGTCGGAGCGCTGGAAGGTGCCGCCGTAGACGAAGTTGTTGGCCACGATCTGGAGGCTTCCGTCGCGGCGGTCGCGAATCGCGTGGAAGACCGACCACCCCGGCAGGAGTGGGCCCTCGAGCTCCCAGCTCGACCGTTCGTCGTCTCCGTGGAAGAGGAAGAGGCCCTTTCGGGTGCCGGCCAAAAGCAGAACGCCCACGCGCAGCTAGCGTACGCCAATCGACGAAAGGAGCCCGAAGTGGCGAAGCTGAGCGAGCAGGAAGCGAGCATCTTCGAAGAGCCGTACTTCGCCGTCGTCGCAACGACCCGTGAGGACGGCTCCCCGCAGCAGACGGTCGTCTGGGTCGACTACGACGGCGAGAACGTGGTCTTCAACACGGCCGAGGGCCGGGCCAAGCCCAAGAACATCCGCCGGAACCCGAAGGTCAGCGTCCACGTGACGCATCCCGAGGACCCGTTCAAGTGGGTCTCCGTAGCCGGCCCCGCCGAGATGACGACCGAGGGCGCGGACGACCACATCGACAAGATGGCGAAGAAGTACATGGGCGTGGACTCGTATCCGTACCGCTCGGACGACGAGCAGCGGCTGATCGTGCGGGTCAAGCCCGAGCACGTGAACAGCTCGGGCTACGACGGGAGCTAGCCACGGAACTCCGAGAGGTCGGGCCACGCGACGGCCTCCAGAACGTTGACCTGACGCTTCCGCCCGAGACCCGTGGGGAACTCGTCGACCGGCTCGCCGCCGCCGGGCTGACGCGGATCGAGGCGGCGAGCTTCGTCAACCCCGACCGTGTGCCGCAGATGGCGGGCGCCGAGGAGGTCGTCTCCGCGCTCGAGCGTCGGGCGGGTGTCATCTACTCAGGACTTGCGCTGAACGAGCAGGGCTACGACCGGCTCCGTGATACCGGCCTCGATGAAATCTCGTTCGCCGTCGCCGCGACCGAGAGCTTCTCGCAGAAGAACGCCGGCGCCTCGGTCGACGCTGCTCTCGCCGGTGCCGAGCGGATCGTCGCACGAGCCCGCGACGACGGAATCCGGTCGAGCGTCACGATCTCGGTTGCGTTCGGGTGCCCCTTCGAGGGCGCGGTCGACGCAGACCGGGTCTTCGAGATCGCCGAGCGGCTCGCCAGAGCCGAGCCGGATGAACTCGTCCTCGCCGACACGATCGGAGTCGCCACCCCGCGGCCGGTCAAGGCGCTCGTCGAGCGGGTCTCGGCCCTCGGCAGGCCGGTCGGCGGTCATTTCCACAACACTCGGAACACGGGGTTCGCGAATGCCTATGCCGCGCTCGAGGCCGGCGTGTCCGCGCTGGACTCCTCGGTTGGGGGCCTCGGCGGCTGTCCGTTCGCGCCGAAGGCGACGGGAAACGTCGCCACCGAGGATCTCGCGTACCTGCTCGAAGGCGAAGGCGTCGCGACCGGCGTCGACCTCAACGCGCTGATCGCGATCTCGCAGTGGCTGGAGGAGCTGCTCGGGCGAAAGCTCGAGGGCTACCTCTATCGCGCCGGCCTTCCCTCCTAGTCGGGGGGAAGCAGGCCGAGGCTCTCTTCGCCGCTCAGGCTCGGCTCGTCCTCGGCGTCTCGGTCGTCGGCCGGCTCAGTCGTGTCCTCGGGCTCGAGGAGGTCGTCTGGGGTCTCGGTCACGGCGAGTAGCTTAGACCCGTGAACCGCCTCGCAAACGAGACGAGCCCGTACCTCCTCCAGCATGCCAAGGCGGCGCTTGCGCCGCCGACCATCGAGGTCGTTCCGGCTTTGCCGGAGCGACCGATCAGGGAGTCCTGCAGGTGAATCGGCTTGCGAATGAGACCAGTCCCTATCTCTTGCAGCACTCCCGCAACCCTGTGGATTGGTTCCCGTGGGGCGACGAGGCGTTCGAGCGAGCTCGTAGCGAAGACCGCCCGATCCTGCTCTCGATCGGCTACTCGGCCTGCCATTGGTGTCACGTCATGGAGCACGAGTCGTTCGAGGACGAAGACACGGCCCGGTTGATGAACGAGCGCTTTGTCAGCGTCAAGGTCGACCGGGAGGAGCGGCCCGACGTCGATGCGCTCTACATGGACGCCGTCGTCGCGCTCACCGGGCACGGCGGCTGGCCGATGACCGTCTTCCTGACGCCTCAGGGCGAGCCGTTCTTCGGTGGGACGTACTACCCGCCGGAGCCGCGCCACGGGATGCCGGCGTTCACCGACGTCCTCACAGCGATCGCGGATCTTTACCGCGATCAACGCGGCTCGGCTGCGAGCGCGGCGACGCAGCTCGTCGAGGCCCTACGGTCGTCGGCCGCCGTTCGCCCGTCGAGCGATCCCCTGACAGAGAGCGTGCTGGGCGAGGCGTCGCGCGCCCTGCGCCGCCAGTTCGACGCGGACTGGGGAGGGTTCGGCGGCGCGCCGAAGTTCCCGCCGGCCTCGACGCTCGAGTTCCTGTTGCGGATGCACCTGCGCGGCGACGACCAGGCGCTGCCGATGGCCGTCAAGACGCTCGACGCGATGGCGGCCGGTGGGATGTACGACCTGCTCGGCGGCGGCTTCCACCGCTACTCCGTCGATCGCACCTGGCTCGTCCCTCACTTCGAGAAGATGCTCTACGACAACGCGCTGCTCGCCCCCGCCTACCTCCATGGCTGGGTGGTGACCGGGAACGAGCGCTACCGGCGTGTCGTAGAGGAGACGCTCGACTACGTCCTTCGAGAGCTCGCCCTTCCGGAGGGCGGCCTTGCCTCGGCGCAGGACGCGGACACCGACGGAATCGAAGGCCTGACGTTCACCTGGACCGCGGACGAGGGAGTCCCCGAGGAGCTGCTTCAGCCCTTCGAGGACGGGCGGTCGATCATTCGTGGCGAGCTGGACGAGGAGCTCAGCGTCCGTCTCTTCGAGCTTCGCGAGCAGCGTCCCAAGCCGGCGAGGGACGACAAGGCGATCGCGTCCTGGAACGGCCTCGCCCTGGCGGCCCTCGCGGAGGCGGGCCGCCGGCTCGAGCGACCCGACTACGTGGAGGCGGCGAAGGGCGTCGCCGAGTTCCTGCTCGGGCAGCTCTCGGACGATCGAGGTCGCCTCTTCCGGAGCTACCGCGAAGGGCGCGGGAAGACCAGCGGGTTCCTCGAGGACTACGCCGACGTTGCAAACGGGCTGCTCGAGCTGCACGTCGCAACCGGCGAGCTGCGCTGGCTCCAGGAGGCCAACAGGCTGGCGAGGCTCGCAGTCGAGGTCTTCGGGGACGAGGAGTTCGGCGGGTTCTTCATGGCGCCGGTGGACGGCGAGCAGCTGATCGCCCGGCAGAAGTCCTTCGACGACCACCCGTCGCCCTCCGGCAACTCGATGCTCGCCTCGGTGTTGCTGAAGCTCGCCCGGCTGTACGGAGACATCGAACTCGAGCGCCGGGCGGTCGGCGTCTTCCGGCTCATCCATCGTGCTCTGAACAGGGCGCCCCAGGCGTTCGGCCATGCGCTCTGCGCGCTCGACCTTCACTTCTCGCCGCCGCGCGAGCTCGCGATCGTAGGCCCCGTGGACAGCGAGGTCGCCCGATCGGCCCTCGCCTCGTTCGACCCCAACAGCGTCGTGGCGTTCGGGCCCGCCGAAGGCATTCCGTTGCTGGCCGGCAAAGGTCTGGTGGGCGGAAAGCCGGCGGTCTACCTCTGCCAGAACTTCTCGTGCCAGGCTCCAGTAACCGAGCCGGAGAATTTTTCCAAAACGCTTACGAACCTCTAACGGCCGTTCCACGTTTAATCGGGTGGATGGCGAGCAAACGGCCGGGGGCGTGGGGGGTCCTTGCAGCATCGTTTTCGGTGCTGGCGCTCTCGGCCATGCTCGCCTCTGCGGCACCGTCCCAGCCACAGCAGGCTCAGGCCAAGCCGAACGTGATCGTCCTGATGACGGACGACCAGACCGTCGAGTCCATGCGCGTCATGACGAACGTGAACGCGCTCCTCGCCGCTCGCGGCACGACCTTCACGAACAACTTCGCGTCCTTCCCGCTGTGCTGTCCGTCGCGCACGACCTTCATCACCGGCCAGTACGGGCACAACCACACGATCATGGGCAACGCCCCACCCACCGGCGGGTACGACAAGCTGGCGCCGACCCATGCGAACTCGCTCCCCGCATGGCTCAGGCAAGCCGGCTACCACACC
>Ga0180121_10000618_pt1 | contig 15073 bp, 19 predicted proteins | sample AntDrymUQ5402106_2_FD_129676 | JGI IMG/M metagenome (GOLD analysis project Ga0180121, IMG submission 129676) | Polar desert sand microbial communities from Dry Valleys, Antarctica - metaG UQ540 (21.06) (version 2) (version 2) | ecosystem: Environmental > Terrestrial > Soil > Desert | place...
CGCGACGTTCGTGTCCGGACTGCCGCAGTTCGAAGGCAAGGGCTTCGGCGCTCGACTGGTGGCGTACCCCCTGATGATGCTTGTCGTCCCGGCAGCCTGGATCGCGTACCGGCGGTGGCCCGGCAGGCCCGACGAACGTGCGATGTCAGCGCTGCCGTGGTGGGGCTTCGCGCTCATCATGGCGCCGTTCCTCATCGACGTGACGGGCAACACCCTCGATCTCTACGACACGCTCGGCTGGTGGGACGACGCGAACCACTTCGTCAACTGGTTCCTGCTCTCCGCCGGCATCGGGGTCCTGTTGTTGCGAGCGCACATCCGGCCACCGTGGGCGTTGGGGGTGCTGGTCGCCGGCGTCGGCGCGCTGCTCGCCATCGGGTGGGAGATCGGCGAGTGGTACACCTTCATCCGTCACGGCACCGAGCTCGACACGGCGTACGAGGACACCCTGTTCGACGAGGCGCTGGGATCAATCGGGGCGGTGCTCGCCGGGTTCGTCATCGCTCGAAGCGCACGGCTCTCTGACCGGCCATGACCGCCTGGTCGACTACGCAGACATCATGACGATCAGCGCGATCCCCGCGAGAACGACCAGCGCGAAGCCGATGAGTGTGATGGTCGAGGCAGGATGAAAGCCATGGACGGGTCCGGTCGTGGACAGATCATCTTCCTCAACGGCGCGTCCAGCTCCGGGAAGTCGAGCATCGCGCAGGCGTTGCTGCGTGCCCTGGACACGCCCTACTTCCATATGGCGGTCGACGGCATCGGCGCCATGCGCGCCAAGGAGAGGACTCGAGAACTGTCCCCGGAACAACTCGCGACCGTACTGCGAAGAACTCGCGCGGGCTTTCATCGAGCCGTGGCAGGGATGGCGGAGGCAGGCAACGACATCGTCGTCGAACACGTGCTGAGTGAGACCTGGCGACTGGCGGACTGCTTGAACGTGTTCCGCGACCTCAGGGTCGTCCTTATTGGAGTCCGCTGCTCCTTGCCGGAGCTGCGCCGTCGGGAGCAGCTGCGAGGCGACCGCATTTCTGGGTCTGCCGTGGCTCAGCACGAGGTCGTCCACGCGCACGGTCTCTACGACCTCGAATGTGACACCGAGGCGAAGACTCCGCAGGAGTGCGCTGGCCAGATCAAGGCCTACCTTGTCGTTCCTCACGGCGAGTCAGCCTTCGAGCAGCTGCGACGGAGGAGGCCCGTATGACGGTCGAGTTCCTGGTGACGACACTGATCATCGTCGCCACACCCGGCACCGGAGTGATCTACACCTTGGCGGCGGGCCTGTCGCGCGGGGCCCGCGCCAGCGTCGTCGCCGCAGTGGGGTGCACGCTCGGAATCGTCCCGCACATGGTCGCGGCGATCACGGGTCTCGCAGCGCTCCTGCACGCCAGTGCTGTGGCGTTCCAGACCCTGAAGTACCTGGGCGTGGCCTACCTGCTCTACATGGCGTGGGCGATGCTCAAGCAGAAGGGTGCACTGGCAGTGGACGTGGACACCGCCCCGAGGTCGGCGACGCAGGTTGTCCTCTCCGGCATCCTCATCAACATCCTCAACCCCAAGCTGACGATCTTCTTCTTCGCCTTCCTGCCGCAGTTCGTCAGCACCAGCGAACCCAACTCGTTCCTGCGGATGCTGGAGCTCAGCGCGGTCTTCATGCTGGTCACCCTCATCGTGTTCGTCGCCTATGGGGTGTTCGCCGCCGCCGTGCGCACCCACGTCGTCTCCCGGCCCCGCGTGATGACCTGGATGCGGCGGGTCTTCGCCGGCTCCTTCGTAGCGCTCGGGGCCAGGCTGGCCGCCACGGCCCGCTGAGAACCGGCGCCCAGCTGCGGGTCAGTCGTAGTTGCGGATCGTGCGGACGTTGAGGGCCACCATGACCGCGCCGAGAACAGCGACCACCGTGAAGCCTCTGGCCAGGGTCGCCCACGCGAACTCCTCGAGGATGAGGGAACGCAGCGCCTCCATGATGTACGTGACCGGGTTGAACGTCGCCGCAATCTCCATGGGCCTGGTGAGCAGGTCGCGCGGGACGAAGTTCGGGGTCAGGAAGAGCAGCGGGAAGAACACGAGCCCACCCGAGTTGGTCGCGGCCGCACTGCGCGACTTGAGCGCAATGAGCTGCATGAATCCGGCGAACACAACAGCCCACGCCGCGGTCAGTGCCAGGAGCAGCAGGAAGCCGAGCGGCCCGCTGGCGATGGAGATGCCGAACGGCAGCGCGAGGAGCACCATCACAGCAGTGATGGCCACGCTCTTCACCGCCTCGGCGGCCAGGCGCCCGAGGACGAGCGCGGTCCGCGAGACCGGCGCGGCCCGCAGCTTGTCGAAGTAGCCCCCCTCGATGTCCTCGACGAGGTACAGAGCCGCGCTGCCGAAGGACGCAGCGAGCAGCAGTGAGCTCGGGAGCTGGAAGGCGGCGTAGTTCTGGCCCTGCAGGAACGACGTCGACCCGGAGGGGAAGATCTTGGCTGCTTGCCCGACATTCACCACCAGGAAGAACAGCGGGATGAACAGCGTGGGGAGCAACGCCTCGGGGGTCCTGAGCGCCTCCCTGATCGCCCGCTGTCCGAGCAGCCCGGCCTGACTCATGCCTGCACCTCCTGCACGTCGCCGGCGACGCGTTCGCGGGTGCGCCCTGTCACATCGAGGAACACTTCGTCGAGCGTCGGCTCGTAGGTCAACGCGCGCCGCTGCCGCAGCTCGGCCTTCAGCTCCATCGGCGTTCCCTCCCGGACGATGCGACCGTCGTCGATGATGGCCAGCCGGTCGCAGAGCTGGTCGGCCTCCTCGAGGTACTGCGTGGTGAGAAAGATGGTCGTGCCGCGGGCGTTGATGCGCCGCAGCTCCTCCCAGACGGTGAGCCGACTGGCCGGGTCGAGGCCGGTTGTCGGCTCGTCGAGGAAGAGGACCTCCGGCTCGTGGACCAGCGCCGAGGCGAGGTCGAGCCGGCGCTTCATGCCACCCGAGTAGCCCTTGATACGCCGGTCCGCCGCCTCGACGAGGTCGACGAGCTCGAGCAGCTCTTGCGCCCGGCCCGCGGCGGCCGACCGAGTGCTGCCGAACAGCCGGGCTTGGAGGACGAGCAGCTCACGACCGGTCTGGCGCGGGTCGAGCCCGGCCTCCTGCAGCGCGACACCCATCCGCCGGCGCGCCCCGTCAGGATCAGCAGCCACATCGACGCCTGCGACAGACGCCGAGCCCGAGGTGATCGACATGAGCGTCGTGAGCATCCGGACAGTCGTGGACTTGCCGGCTCCGTTGGGGCCGAGGAAGCCGAACACCTCGCCGGCGTCCACCTGCAGGTCGACGCCGCGGACGGCTTCAACCACGCCACCGCGGCCGCTGTAGTGCTTGACGAGCCCTTTGGCTTCCACCGCGAGAGTCATTCTCCGAGCCTAGGGTCGGCCACCGACAGTCCAGGCTCCGAGCCTGGACTGTCGGTGGCCAGCAGCGGCTGACCGATCGGCGTGCGGTCACGCGCCAGGCTGGTCCGTGGCCAATCCAGCCGGCGTGGCGGCGTCCGCAAGGCGTGCGTCGTAGGCGACGAATGACGTCAAGTCACCCTGGATCGCTGTCGCGCTGGCGAGATGGACGGCGTCAAGGCTGCGGAGCGAGCTATCGCCGATCAGGGACGCCCGGTCCACGATCTCTGTGCTGATGGGGATGAGATCCAGCGAATCAAGGAGGGCCAGCGCCGCGGGAACAACGTCGGGGTTGATCCTCCGTGTCGCGCGGATGACTTCGATCCTCGCCAGCTGACTGCTCACGAGCGGAATCGTCGGATTCCGCGACAGCCACTTCTCCAGCGCGTCGCTCTCTCGCTCCTGGTGGACGAGCTTGAGCAGCGCCGAGGAGTCGAGGTAGATCACAACCGCTCGCCGCGCTGCTCGTCCAGGGCCGCCGAGGTGTCCGCGGCGACAGAGCGCGACGCCACCCGCTTCGGGAGGTAACGCGGGCGTGAGGCCGCGAGGAGACAGCCGTCGGCGATCAGGCGCTCGCGGGCCGTCGCGGCCGCCGTCGGTGGAACCAGCAAGGCGACCAGCTTGCCCCGCTCCGTCACCTCGACCGTCTCGCCGGACTTCACCCGCCGCAGGTATCGACTGGCGTTCTGGCGCAACTCTCGAACCCCGACGCGTTCCATACCAGCAATGTAGCACATTTTGTGCTACAAGCAGCCCAGTGTGATGCTCGCAACGGCGAAAGACGTTTCCGCGGAAACGTCTTTCGGACCTGCGGTGGTGCGCGCCTCACCGCCCGGTCACCGGGACCGACTCGAAGCCGCGCAGGACGAACGTCTGGCGTCGCACCGGCTCGCCCGCAAGCGCGAGGCGAGGGAACCGGCGCAGCAGGGTCGGCAGCGAGATCTGCAGCTCCATCCGGGCCAGCGGTGCCCCGAGGCAGTGGTGCAGCCCGGCACCGAACGCGATGTGGTGGTTTGGCCGCCGCGTCACGCCGAGCTCGTCGGCCCGGTCGAAAGCTGACGGGTCACGGTTGGCCGCGCCGAGCAGCGCCGCGACCTTCCCGCCGGCCGGGACGGTCACCCCCGCGACCGTGACCTCCTCACGGGCGGTCCGCTCGAAGAGCTGCAACGGCGAATCGAAGCGCAGCATCTCCTCGACCGCCGGCTCCACGAGTGCAGGGTCGCCCCGCACCGCGGCCAGCTGGTCGGGTCGCTCGAGCAGCGCGACCACCCCGTTGCCGAACGCGTTGACCGATGCCTCGTGGCCGGCGTTGAGCAGCAGGATCGCGGAGGCGACGAGCTCCTCACCCGACAGCTTCCGCCCCTCGTCCTCGACGGCGACGAGGTGGCTCACCAGGTCGTCGCGTGGTGCAGCGCGACGGGCCTCGGCCAGCCCGCGCATGTAGTCCGCGAACTCTGCGGCGGCAACGTTCGCGCGTTCCTCGACGCCTGCGGTACGGCGGTACTCGTACATCGCCACGATCGCCGCCGACCACGGCCGCAGCAGGTGCTGGTCCTCATCGGGCACTCCCAGCAGCTCGGCGATGACAGCCACCGGTATCGGCTCGGCGTAGTCGGCGATGAGGTCGAAGCCGGACCCCGAGTCGACACGGTCGAGCATCGCCTCCGTCAGAGCCCGGACCCGCGGGCGCAGGCGCTCCACGTGGCCGCGGGCGAAGGCCTTGGCGACCAGCGAGCGCAGCCTGGTGTGGTCCGGTGGCTCGTTCTCCATCATCTGGTTGCGGTGCAGGGAGTTGAACGCCTCGAACCGCTCCCCCGGCACCTTGTCGGTCCACAGCCGCCCAAGGCGTCTGTCGCGCAGCACCTGGTTGCAGTGCTCGAAGCTGAGCACCAGCCACTGGCCGGTCGGCTCGTGCCACGTCAGCGGTGCCTGGTCACGCAGGCGGGCTAAAGCGGGATATGGGTCGGACAGGAAGTCAGCACCGCCCAGGTCGAGAACGAGGTCGTCCTCGTCGGCGTCGTCGGAGAGGTGGGACGTCACTGCGACACCGTAGGCGTGCCCGGCGGGGCGGGTGGCTGCATCCACCGATCCGGGCGCACGGTGGCCCGCGAGCGCCGCGCGAGCTCGACCTCTGCATCGAGCATCTGTCGTGCCTCCCGCTCGTCGCGATGGGCAGCGCTCACCTGCACCGGCCCCGGCGTGGTGTCCAGGTGCAGCGATGCGAGACCGAGCCGGCGCTGCAGCACGCCCTGCGAGAGCCGGACGCTCTGCAGCTTCTCGTGCGGGAAGATGTCGGTCTCTCGCTGCAGCCGGCCACGGCGAGCCACGAAGAACCGGTCGTCCATGCCCGCGGCGAGGGCTCGCCACTGGAAGGGGTCGAGCCAGCGGGCACCAGCCGGTACGCCGGCGAGGTTGATCGTCGCCAGGTCTGCGTCGGGCATCACCAGCGCCAGGACCCGCAACGCGTCGGCCCGCGGACCGACCGGCAGCAGGACCGACGTCTGGGCCTGACCCTCCCCGACGTAGCCCGCGACGTCGGCCTCGATCCGGCACCAGCCGCGCGACCTCCACAGCAGCGGCTCGACGATGCGGACAGCCTGCACCCGACCGGGTGGCACGGTCTGCGCTCGCGTCTCGAGCAGTCCTCGGCGGAGCCGGAGACCGTCCGGGGACTCCGCCACCGTGAAGTCGAACTGGCCGGCGATGCCCTGGAACAGCCCCGGCACCACCACGAGCACGAACGGGATCGCCAGGCCCAGCGGCGCCAGCTCGCCGGAGAACACCGAGGCGACGACGATGGACACGATCACCACCAGCGCACTGATGAACAGCGACGACCGCACCTGCGCCTCGATCAGCCGGGCCAGCGGCACGGTGAGAACCACCCGCTCGGGGGCCTCCGGCGCGGACTCCTCGTCGTGCTCGATGCCCGCGGCGCGCGCGAGCAGCTCGGCGCGCAGCTGGTGCGCGGCCGCCTCGGAGAGGTAGGCCAGCGGAGCTTCGGACGACGAGCCGCCCGCCACCTCGAGACGCAGCTCCGCAAGACCGAGAGCACGCGCGACCAACGGGCGTACGACGTCGACGGCCTGCAGGCGATCCAGCCGCACCCTGCGCGAGCGCTTGAACAGCACGCCCGTCTCGAGCCGGAGGTCCTCGGGCCCGATCCGGAAGTGCGTGCTGCGCCAGGAGACATAGCCGTAGGCGATGCCCACCGGGATGCTCGCGGCGATCGCCAGCAGGATGTAGCCCACGCTCACGTCGCCGAACGTCTGCTGCACGGCGATCGCGACCGCTGCGGCGAAGAACTTCCAGCCGCGCAGCACCGGGGTCAGCGGGTGCAGTCTCCGGAAACCCTCCTGCACCTAGATGCCCGCCGCCGACGCCTCGCCGCGGGCGGCAAGACGGTCACGCAGCCGCGCGGCCTCGTCCGGTCCGAGCCCCGGGATGGCCGCGTCGGTCGCCGCCGCCGCCGTGTGCAGCTGGACGGTGGCCAGCCCGAAGCGCCGGTCCAGCGGCCCGGCCGACACGTCGACGAACTGCATCCGACCGTAGGGCACCACCACGAGCTGGCGACGCAGGACACCACTGGTCACCAGCAGATCGTCGGCCCGCTCCGCGTAGCCCCACGAGCGCACGGTGCGCCCCACGACGACCCACACCCAGGCAAGGAGCGCGACGGCGAGCACGGCGACGACCACCGAGGCCCATACCGCGACGAACGCCAGGGCGACGGTGGCGACTGCGGCCACGGGCACGCCGAGGCCGAGCAGCGCGATCCGCCGGACGGTCGCCAGCCGGGGTGACACCCGCACCCATGGCTCACCGGGCGGGTCGAAGGGTTCCATGCCTCGACGCTACCGATCCGCGGCGCGGAGGGCCCGGACGCCCCGCGGGTCGGCAACGGGCGGGCCTGGCAGACTCGGCGCGTGACCACGCAGCGGACGGTCGGCATCGGCACCGGCGCCGATCTCGTGGGTGCCGACGACCGACTCGCGACCCAGGACATGGTGCTCAACATCGGGCCGCAGCACCCCTCCACGCACGGCGTGCTGCGGCTGCGCCTGGTCCTCGACGGCGAACAGATCATCACCGCCGAGCCGATCGTCGGCTACATGCACCGGGGTGCCGAGAAGCTCTTCGAGGTCCGCGACTACCGGCAGATCATCGTGCTCGCCAACCGGCACGACTGGCTGTCAGCGTTCGCCAACGAGCTCGGCGTCGTGCTCGCGGTCGAGCGGATGCTCGGCATGGAGGTGCCGGTCCGCGCCGTCTGGACACGCACCCTGCTCGCCGAGCTCAACCGGGTGCTCAACCACCTGATGTTCCTCGGCTCCTACCCCCTCGAGCTGGGAGCGATCACGCCGGTCTTCTACGCGTTCCGTGAGCGCGAGACCATCCAGGCCGTCATGGAGGAGGTGTCCGGCGGGCGCATGCACTACATGTTCAACCGGGTCGGCGGCCTCAAGGAGGAGTTGCCGGCCGGGTGGACCGGACGCGTGCGCAGCGCGATTCACGACGTACGCCGACGTCTGCCCGACATCGACGACCTCATCCTCGGCAACGAGATCTTCCAGGCCCGCACCCGCGGGGTCGGGGTGCTCGCGCCCGAGCTGGTGCAGGCCTACGGCGTCAGCGGCCCGATCGCCCGCGCGTCCGGCGTCGACCTGGACCTGCGTCGCGACGAGCCTTACCTCGCGTACGGCGACCTGGACGTCCCGGTCGTGACGCGCACCGAGGGCGACTGCCTCGCGCGGTTCCAGTGCCTCTTCGCGCAGGCGCAGGTGTCCCTCGACCTGGCCGACACGTGCCTGGACCGGCTCGCGTCACTCCCGCCGGGACCGATCAACACCCGCCTGCCCAAGGTGCTCAAGGCGCCGGAGGGCGCGACCTACGCCTGGACCGAGAACCCGTTGGGGATCAACGGCTACTACCTGGTGTCGCGAGGTGAGAAGACGCCCTGGCGGCTCAAGCTGCGCTCCGCGTCCTTCAACAACATCCAGGTGCTGACCGAACTGCTGCCGGGGACGCTGATCGCGGACATGGTGGCGATCCTCGGCTCGATGTTCTTCGTCGTCGGCGACGTCGACAAATAGTGTCGGCGGCGACGTCGACAAATAGCGTGGTCGGCGACGTCGACACGTGACGTTTCGGAGCAAGGAGGGTCAGGCGGTGCGGCGCACGACTTCGGGTGCGGTGGCGATCTCGACGGCCAGGTCGCGCAGCTCGCCGTCGCGGTCGGCACGCGGGTCGAGCAGCGCGTGCTCGGGGAGGTCGGCCAGGACGATCTCGACCAGGGCACTGTCCTCACCCCGGTCGGGCGACGCCAGCGCGACGGCCATCTCCCGGGTGAGCGGCGGCTCGGCCACCCGCTGCAGCGCGAGGCGGACGAGCGGCAGCTCCAGCGTCACGGGCGGCATCGACTGCACAGGCAGACCGGACAGCAGCGCGGGCGTCGTCAGCGCGGCCTCGGCACTCAGGCGAGCGGCGAGCTCGGAGCCGCGGGCCAGCGCCGAGTCGAGGTCCCGACGCAGCGAGGAGACGGTCGCCCGCAGGGCGATGACCTCGGCGTGCAGCGCCGCGGTGCGGGTCGCCCTCACACCGGTCCGGTTCCCGAGCATGCCGGAGAGAGCGCGACGCCATGCGGGGGGCCTGCGGTGCCGTCCAGCCATGACCGGGACGGTACGCCCGACCGGCCCCAACACGGCTCCGACACGCCCAGGAACCACACATGTCACTCTGGCCCCATGAGCCTCAGCCTTCTCGACTGGCGCCGGCAGGTGGCGGCGCTGTACGCGTCGGTCCGCTCCACCCCGGACCCCGAGCACGCCCACGCCACCTGGCGGGCCGGCCGGGACGAGCTGCTCGCGACCCATCCCGACTCCCCGCTGCTGGCCGAGGACCGAGCCGACTTCGCGGGGCTGCGGGTCGCGGCGTACGACCCTGCCTTGCGCCACGAGGTGGCGGCCGACCCCGACGTCGAGCCGCACCGGCTGGAGGTGGCGACCGGCACCGACGGCGTCGTGGTGTTCGAGCGGATCGCCGTGCTGCGGCTGCCGGGGCTGGGTGGCCTCGACGTGTGGTGGCTCGGGGCGTACGGCGGGGGGCTGTTCGTCCCCGTCAAGGATGCCCTCGCCGGGCGCGAGACCTACGGCGGCGGACGCTACCTGCTCGACACGGTGAAGGGCGCGGACCTCGGGGGCGACGTCGACCCCGGCACCGGTCGGGGCACCTTGGTCGTCGACCTGAACTTCGCCTACAACCCGTCGTGCGCCTACGACCCGGCATGGGCGTGCCCCCTGGCGCCGCCCGGGAACACGCTCGCCGCCCCGGTGCGGGGCGGCGAGCTGTACCCGCTTCGGACTCCTTAGCCGGCGAGCTCCGCGTCCGAGGAGAACACCAGGGCGAGGGAGACCTTGCCCTGCCTGAGCGCGGACTTCGACAAGGGGCCGCCGACGTCCAGCGCGGAGACGCTGTCGAAGACCAGGCCGTAGGTCTCCTCGAGACCGGGCTGGCAGAACGGGCGCTCAGGACACTCCGGCGTGGCACCGAGTATCAGTCCCGACCCGCACGCCTCGGCGAGGTCGGTGAGCGTCTTGACGCCGTGCTTGTCGGCGAAGGCCGTCGTCACGGCGAACGCGTTCTGGTCGGCAGCCGCGGACGGCTCGCCGAACACGAGGCCGACCTGCTCACCGAGACCGGTGAGGCCCTCCACGGTGGCGTCGAGGTCACCGCTGGCGATCGGCTCGGCGGTGGCGCCGTTCTCGGCCTTGTTGATGAACTCGGTCAGCGTCCCGGCGTACTCCGGAACGATGTCGAGCTCGCCCTTCTCCAGGGCCGGCAGGTAGAGCTCTCGATTGCCCACCGTCTTGACGCCGACGTCGAAGCCGGCCGCGCGCAGGACCTCGGCATAGATGTTGGCCAGCGTCTGGTTCTCACTGAAGTTCGCGGCGCCGATGGTCAGCTTGCCGGTCCCGCCGGTCGACCCCTCGCCGAGCCCCTCGGCGGCGACGAACTCCTTCGCGACGTTGGGCGAGGTCTTGCGCTCGACGTCGACCTGCTTGTTCAGGGCGATCAGCTTGTCGGTGTTCAGGGCGACGGAGACCGAGCTGAGCGCCTCGAGTATCTCCGGGGAGGCCGACTCGGCGTTGACCGCCGGGATGACGTTGTCGGCGGTCTGCAGGCCCTTGTCGTCCTCGAGCACGACGATCTCCTCGCCGGCGACCGGGTCGCAGGACGCCTTCTTGGTGTCGGCGGAGGCCGAGGCCGTCGACTCGGCCTTCGTCCCCGACGACCCGCTGTCACCGCACGCGGCGAGGAGGATGCTCGTGAGGACCAACCCGGTGATGCCGAGCGATCTCGACATGGGCTTACGCATGGCGCCCGCCTTCTGTGTCCCGCCGTGGCATGGCCCCGGCGCGTGTCTGGGCGGGCCCGGTGCGGACCCGCAGGCCCCACCTTGCAGCGCGGGTCCGACAACCGCAACCTTCGTTCTGTTACGAAACGGAGACGGGTTCGTCCTCGGCGGCCCGGCCCGGAGCGCTCGCACCGACCGCATCGTGGCCCCGGCGCTGCACCCGGCGCGACCCGACTCGCTCATGCGCGGGTGTGACCTGGCGCTGCAGCAGGGCGAGCAGACCCTCCGTGAGCAGGGCGAGCACGGCGACCAGGATGCCGCCGGCGACGTACTGGCCCGGGTCCTGCTGGCCGAACCCGGAGTTGATGATCTTCCCGAGGCCCCCGCCGCCCACCAGCGCGGCCAGCGTGGCGGTGGCGACGACCTGGACGGCGGCGGTCCGCAGCCCAGCCGCGATCAGCGGGACGGCCAGCGGCAGCTCGACGCGGAACAGGATCGAGGTCCCGGACATCCCCATTCCCCGGGCGGCCTCCACGACGTCCCTGTCGACCCCGCGGATGCCGACGTACGCGTTGGTCAGCAGCGGCGGCACGGCGAACAGCGAGAGCGCGATGATCGTAGCCCGGTTTCCGAAACCGATGGCGGTCGCTGCGAAGACCGTCAGCAGGGCGAGCGTGGGGATCGCGCGGGTCACGTTGGTGACCGACACCGTCAGCCCTCCCCCGCGCCCGATGTGGCCGAGGGTGAGCGCGGTCGGCAGCGCCACGAGAGCCGCGAGCAGGGCAGCCGCACCGGAGATGTAGAGGTGCTCGTAGGCCAGGAACGGGACACCGTTGCGTCCCTGCCAGTTGAGCGGGTCGTTGAGCCAGACGACGGCCTCACCGAGGACGTTCACGACCGGCTCCTCGCCCACGGCGTGAGCAGGCGGGTGACGCCGGCGAGGAGCAGGTCCAGGGTCAGCCCGAGCGCGACGGTGAGCAGCGATGCGGTCACGATCTCGGCCCGGTAGAACGTCTGGAAGCCGCGGATGATCAGCAGCCCGAGGCCGCCGTAGCCCACCACCACCCCGACGGTGACCAGTGCGACGGTCGACACCGTGGCGACGCGCACGCCGGCCATGATCGTCGGCAGCGCGACCGGCAGCTCGACCCGCCACAGCATGCGGGCCCGCCCGTACCCCATGCCCTGGGCCGCCTCCAACACGTCGTCCGGCACGCCGTCGAGCCCCGCGAGGATGTTGCGGACCAGGATCAGCAGGGCGTACATCACCAGCCCGATCAGCACCGTGCGTGCGCGCAGGCCGGTGAACGGGGCGATGAACGCGAACAGGGCGAGCGAGGGGACGGTGTAGAGCACCCCGGTCGTGCTCAGCACTGGTGTCGCCAGCCGGGAGAAGCGGTGCGCGAGGATGGCCAGCGGGAACGCGATCAGCACCGCGATGACTATGGTCTCCACCGTCAGCACGATGTGCTCCAGGAGGAGCTCTTGCAGCTGCTCGCGGTTGTCACGGACGTAGTCGCCGCTCAGCCAAGGGTTGGCCGGCGCGTCGACGGCAAGTACGTTCGTCCAGGAGTGCGCATGCTCACCAGCGTCCGCACTGGACAGAGAGGCCACGGGTGGACGCTACCCCGGAAGCGATGATCCGACTCGAGGGTGTCGGCAAGCGCTACGACGACGGGACCGTCGCCGTGCACGAGCTCGACCTCGACGTGCCCGAGGGCGAGCTGGTGGTGCTCGTCGGTCCGTCGGGATGCGGCAAGTCGACGACGTTGAAGATGGTCAACCGGCTCATCGAGCCGACCAGCGGCCGCATCCTGATGCAGGGCGAGGACGTCACGCACGTCGACCCGGTCAAGCTGCGGCGGCGCATGGGCTACGTGATCCAGCAGACCGGACTGTTCCCGCACCAGGACGTCGCCGCGAACGTCGCCACGGTCCCGAGGCTGCTGGGCTGGGACCGCACCAGGACGCGCGACCGGGTGCACGCGCTGCTGGAGCTCGTCGGGCTCGAGCCGGACCGGTTCGCCGACCGCTACCCCCACCAGCTCTCCGGCGGCCAGCGGCAGCGCGTCGGAGTGGCGCGCGCACTGGCGGCCGACCCGCCCGTGCTGCTGATGGACGAGCCGTTCGGCGCGGTCGACCCGATCGTCCGTGACCGCTTGCAGGCAGAGTTCGTCCGGCTCCAGCGCGAGCTGCGCAAGACCGTGCTGTTCGTGACGCACGACCTCGACGAGGCCGTCCGCCTGGGCGACCGGATCGCGGTGTTCTCCGACGGTGGCCACCTCGAGCAGTACGACGCCCCGCCGCGCATCCTCGGCGCCCCCGCCTCGGAGTTCGTGAAGCGGTTCGTCGGCAACGACCGCGGCCTCAAGCGCCTGTCCGTGACCGCCATCGACGTCGGGGACCTCGAGCACCCGCCGGTCGTGCACCTCACCGACCGGCTGGCCGACGCCACCCGGATGCTGCACGAGGCGGACGCGCGGTGGGGGGTCGTGCTCGACGACGACGACTCCCTGCACGGGTGGGTGTCTGCCGAGGAGACCGGCGACGCGACCGTCGCGGACCGGGCGCGCCGGATGGAGGCGTGGGTGCCGGTCGGCACCTCGCTCAAGGCGGCGTTCAGCGAGATGCTCCAGCACGACGCCGGCTGGGTGGCCGTGCTCGACGGCGACCGGTACGTGGGCGTGCTGACACCCTCGACGCTGCACGAGGCGCTGCGCCGCTCCGTCGAGTCAGACCTGCGGGGCGTCTCCCCCGACAGCGTCGACCTCGAGACCGTCCCCTCGACCTGACGCCCTGCCGCCCCATTCCGGGCAGGGCGGCCGGGTCAGGTGGCGAGGGCCTCGGGGGGGTCGAGCGGGTCCTGTCCCCCGCTCCCGCGGACCCGGCAGGTGCGCTCCAGGAACAGGCCCGCCGCCGTGAGCAGGACGGCCGCGAGCAGCGCCACCGCGCACAGGACCGCACGGTCCCGCCGGCTCTCGACCTCCAGGGCGGGCAGGAGCAGGACGAGGTAGCCCGCGTAGAGGCCGCCGACGATCGGGCCGACGTGCGCGCTGGCCTTCCCGAGGACGGCCATCCGGGCCGTGCCGAGAGGGTTGGGCGGCCGGTCCCCGCGCAGCCGGCGACGCAGCGCGACCGCACTGACGGTCACGACGACGGCCAGCAGCGCAACACCCGCCGGGGCGGTCCAGGTCAGCGCCGGCAGGCTGACGGCGCGCGTCTCCGCGATCCGCAGCGCGCCCCATGACACGGCCGCCACCCCCACGAGCAGCGCCAGCAGCGTCGTGATCCTGGTGGACCTCACAGAGGCACCCCGCCACGGCTCACAGCGGCACCGTCAGCACGAGGTCGGGGCGGGCGCGCACCCCCGTCGGGTCGACCCCCGCCAGCAGCTGCGCGACCCGGCCCGCCCCGGGCAGGACGGCGTCCGGGTCGGCGTCGTGCCACGGCACGAGCACGAAGGCCCGTTCGGCAGCCCGTGGGTGCGGCACCTGCAGGTCCGGGTCGTCCACCAGCAGGTCACCGACCGCGATCACGTCCACGTCCAGTGTCCGCGGGCCCCACCGGACGTCGCGCACCCGGTCGTACGCGTCCTCCACGGCGAGAGCGCGCTCGAGCATGGTGCGCGGCGACTGCGGCCCCTCCGCGAGCACCACGGCGTTGAGGTAGTCGGGCTGATCGGGACCGCCGACGGGGTCGGTCTCGTAGACGGTCGAGAGGGCGAGCAGCTCGAGGTCGGGGGTGTCGGCGAGGGTGTCCACGGCACCCTGGAGCATCGCGAGGCGGTCGCCCTGGTTGCTGCCAAGCGAGAGCACAACTCGGCGTACGACGGGCTCGCTCATGCGGGCGCTCATCGCGTCCGTACGATCGTCACGGCCACGTCCTCGAAGGGCACTCCCACCGGCGCCTCCGGCTTGTGCACGGTCACCTCCACGTCGGCGACCATCGGGTAGGCGAGGCACACGTCGGCGACGCGGGCCGCCAGGGTCTCGATCAGCTTCACGGGCTCGCCCGCGACGACGGCGACGACCTGCTGCGCGAGCTCGCCGTAGTGCACCGTGTCGGCGACGTCGTCACTGCGTCCCGCGACCGCGAGGTCCAGGCCGAGCACGACATCGACGACGAACGGCTGACCCGACGCACGTTCCTCGGGGTAGACCCCGTGCCGGCCGTCGGCGCGCAGGCCGCGCAGCACGATCCGGTCGCCGGTCATCCGGCCTCCGACTGCTGAGCCAGGACCGGGGACGCGTGGTGCACCCACAGCCGCCACCCGGCCGGTGTGCGGCGCAAGACG
>Ga0180121_10000619_pt1 | contig 15051 bp, 12 predicted proteins | sample AntDrymUQ5402106_2_FD_129676 | JGI IMG/M metagenome (GOLD analysis project Ga0180121, IMG submission 129676) | Polar desert sand microbial communities from Dry Valleys, Antarctica - metaG UQ540 (21.06) (version 2) (version 2) | ecosystem: Environmental > Terrestrial > Soil > Desert | place...
ATCGCGCACTCTTCTCACGAACTTGAGGCCCGACCACACATCGTCGACGGCGCAGATTTTCACATCGACCAATCCCTGCCCCAGTCCGAACAGCCGAACGACGTTCTCGTCGACGTCGGTCGCCACCTTCGCCGCTTTCTTGGGCCAGGAGACCCAGAGAGTACCAGCGGGCTCAAGTCGCTTCATGAGCCTTGGGAACTCACGCTCCAGCTTCGAGCGCTCCGTGACGAACACCATTGCGAAGTCGAGGCTTCCGCGCGTCACCCTGCGAACCTCCTCCGGCAGCCATCCGAGCGTCGCGCCAATGGTGGTCGGCGCATTGACGATCTCGAGCCGCATTCCGGGCTTGATACCCAGCTTCTTGATCAGCGGCGTTCCGGAATACCCCGCCGGTCTCGCCGGAGATGCCTGGGATTTCACCTGCCAGCTACCGCCTCCGATACTCGTAGGTATCGAAGCCCTGGATGTACGTCAGCACGCCCTGCCTGATCGTTCCCTGCAGCGAGGTCGCGGGGAAACCGCTCTGCGCCGGGACGTCCAGAACGATGTTGGATCCATCGGTGCGGTAGGTCCCGACTCTCACCAGCAGGTCGCCGATGGACGGCTGCCCCGCCTGGTTGAAGCGGACGCTGGTCGACTCGGTGAAGCTTCCGTCCTCGCGAAGCACCAGTGTGCCGCTGAAAACATCGACGCTGGTAAAGTTGTCGATGAAAAAGTTTGCCGGAATGTTATCCCCGGCGAACACGGTGAGGTTGTAGGTTCCCGCCACACCCGAGTCGTTACCGATGCTGTCGCTGCAGCCGGCGAGGAGAAGCGGCGACGCCGCGAACAGCGTCATTGCAAGCCTGCGATGTCTGGTGAGCATTTTCTTCCTCGCTGGATGTAACAGGTGACGCGGGGACGCCGCGCTGAGCCGATATAACCTCGGGTTCCTGGCGCTTCAACCCTGCGTACACCCCGGGAACCGAAAGTGTTGCAGAGTTACCGGGTAGCGCGCTTCTTTCTCAACCCCATGATGAAGCAGCGATCGGGCGACACGTTTTTTTCGGCCCATCCGGCCCGTGACCGGATTTCTGCTCCGCGCGTCAAGGTGTGCTGCATCGCTTCCGTGAACGAAGCGAGGATGGCGATCGATGCCGGCGCTTCCGCGATCGGTCTGGTATCGGAGATGCCGAGCGGTCCCGGCGTCATTCCGGAATCCAGAATACGAGAGGTCGTGGCCGCGGTTCCGCCGTCGGTGGCGACATTCCTGCTCACATCCGAGACCTCGGCCGAGCGCATCATCGAGCAGCAGCGGCGGCTGGGTGCAAACACCCTTCAGCTCGTTGATGAAGTCGAGCCTTCGGTTTACAGCGATTTGAGAGAGGCGCTGCCCGAGGTGGCATTGGTCCAGGTAATCCACGTCCGGGACGACGCATCACTCGGGCAAGCGGCCAGAGTAGCCCCATTCGTCGATGCGATCCTCCTCGACTCCGGCAATCCGTCGCTGGCGGTGAAAGAACTCGGCGGCACGGGCCGCACGCACGACTGGGCGATCAGTCGCCGCCTGAGAGAGAGCGTGGGTGTACCGGTGTTTCTCGCCGGCGGGCTGAACGCCGGCAACGTGCGCGACGCCGTCACCGCCGTTCAGCCTTTCGGCGTCGACGTGTGCAGCGGACTGCGCACCGGAGGAAAGCTCGACTCGGTGAAGCTGGCTGCTTTCTTCGCGCAGATCCGCCCCAGCAGTACCCTCTGAAGCCAGCGCCGGCTGCTTACCGCTCTGGCGTCGCCGAGCGGAGGGACCGGATCACCGAACCCAGCTGCTCGATCTCCCGTCCGTATTCGGCCCAGTTGCCGGCACGCTGCGCCGCGAGCGCGCGGTCATAGTGCTGCTGCGCCTCTCTAAGCAGCTCGGCGCTCCTGCCCGTTGTCGGCGCTGGCGGCACCGGTACAGTGACAACAGGCGCACCGGCAACTGGAGCCGCGGCCCCCGCCGTGTCCCGCGCCGTCACGGCCGGACGCGATGCGCCGGCGCCGAAGAGCATGTTCAAGCCCTCGTCGAGCGTCTCCGCCATCACGACACGGTTCTCGTGCGCGATCACTACACGCTTCAACTCGGGGATGCTTCCCCCTTCGGCGCGCAGGTAAATCGGCTGCACATAGATGAGCGACTCCTCGATCGGAATGACGAGAAGCTCACCGCGAATCACCTCTGAGCCCCGCTGGTCCCAGAGCGTGATCTGGCGCGAGATCTCCGTATCCTGGTTGATGCGGTTGGCGATCTGCTTCGGACCGTAAACAAGACTCTGTTTCGGGAAGCGGTACACGAACAGCTTTCCGTAGTTGGCGCCATCCATGCGCGCGACCATCCACGCGGCGAGGTTGTCCTTTCCGCGCGGCGTGAACGGCGTCATGTAGATGAATTCGGCCGCCTTCTCCCCTGGCAGGCGCATGATCATGTGCCGCATGAACGCCGTCGTTCCGGTCTTCGTCTCGCCGGTCGGGATCTGCCACTGGTCTTCGCGGTGGTAAAACGTCTCCGGCTGCGTCATGTGATAGGTCGCGTGCAACGACGTCTGCAACCGGAACAGGTCGCCCGGATAGCGGATGTGGCGGAGCTCATCCGCCGGCATTGCCGCGATCGGCTTGAAGATCCCCTTGAAGATTCCCTCGTAGGTACGGATCACCGGATCGGACTGGTCGGCGACATACGCTTCGACCGTGCCGTCGTAGGCATCGATTACGACCTTGACGCTGTTTCTCATGTACGTCGTGCCGTTGGCAAGCCGTTGCGCGTACGGGTAGTGGTCGCTCTGAGTGTAGGCATCGAGCATCCACTTCAGCTGTCCCGAATCGGTGACGATGATGTAGGGATCGTCATCGAAGTTGAGGAATGGAAGCGCCGTGCTGGCGCGCTCCATTACGTTCCGGCGGTACATGATGCGCGCATCGCCCTTGATGTCGTCGGAGAGGAGGATCTTGAGCGAGCCAAGCTGCCACGCGTACAGGAGACGGGTGAAAAACGAGCGGAGCTTTACGCCGCCTTTGCCGGTGTAGTTGGTATAGATGTTAGTGTCGCCGGCCGGATAATCGAACTCCTTCTGTCCGGTACCGACGAAGACGTAGCTGTTGGTCAGCTCTCCATAATAGATCTGCGGCCGCGTCAGCTTGAGCGAGATGTTCGAGGCTGGCGGAAGATCCTTGACGAAAAGGACGGGCAGGCCTTCGCTGGTGACCTGGTTCACCGGTGCCATGGTGAGTCCCATGCCATGCGTGAACGTCAGCCGCTCGTTGATGAACGTGCGCGTCGGGAGCGAGCTGGTGTTCAGCTCGCGGACGGCGAGGTGCACCTGGCGGTACTTGCCGTCGATCATGTAACGGTCGTCGTCAACCGTCACGAAGTCATAGTAGGTGCGAATCTCCTGGAGCTGTCCGAACGTCTGCTTGAGCAGATCGCGCTCCCAGAGACGCACGTTCTCGACAGTGGCGCCGTTTGCGGCGATGTTCGCTGGCGTAAGGCGAACCTCGCCGCTCAGGTCGCGGGCCTCGACGCGGTCGAGTCCCCACGCCTTGCGAGTTGCAGCGATGTGATTGACGAGGTAGGGCTGTTCCCGCGTGAGCTCGTTGGCCGAGACGACCAGCTTTTGATAGAGCGCCGGGATGATGCCGCGTCCAACAATGCTGACGATCATGTAGAGTGCGACCGCCGCGGCTCCAAACCACACCACCTTGCCGCGTACGATGCCGTAGACCACGAGCGCGGCGGCGATGAGGGCGGCAACGGCAGAGACATAAATGGCGGGAAGCGATACGTGGATGTCCGTATAGCTCGCGCCCACCAGCGGACCGGTGGACGAGTACAGCAGGTTGGATGTCGCCACCAGCAGCAGGCGCACGGCGATGAGCACGAAAACGACCGCCAGCAGCGCTCCGATGTGCCTGCTCGCCTTTGGATCCATCGCCGCCCGCTTGGCGGGCAGCTTTATCTCGCCGCGAATCCAGTAGAGCCCCGCGCACGCGACGAGCGATATCACCGTCAGCGCGATGAGCATGTTCAGGATCGCGGAAATCGCCGGAAGCTTGAACAGGTAGTAGCCGATGTCGCGTCCGTACAGCGGATCTGACGTCCCCACCTTTGCGCCGTTGAGCGCCTTCAGGAACGTCATCCACAGCGACGACATCGAGATCGCCGTCAGGAACGACAGCACGAGGGCGGCAGGCTTGAACAGTTTCGTGAATGCCTGCGAGACGTCAACCGGAACGCCGTCACCCCGATTCACGTACAGGACAGGAAAGCCGGTCCCCGAGCCGCGCGCGATCCGCACATTCCCGTAGAACCACGCGAAGGCGAACACTCCGCCCGCAACGAAGAGAGCAAGCCGCCAGACGAGAGAGGTCGAGAAGACGGTCCGGTATCCGATTTCGCCGAACCAGAGCCAGTCCGTTGCAAAGCTCGCCAGCCAGGGGAGCAGGAACAGCGAAAGGAAGGCAAGTGCGATGATGCCAAGGACGAGTTTTCTGGCTCCGCCTGGCATTGGTGGCAGGGAGGCCTGCCCGGGACGCTCGAAGGGGTGTGTCATTGACCTCGAATCTACGGCCTCTCGCGCCGGCAGGAGGGGCCGTACGTGATTTCATGCCGGAAATCGCTGAAAATCAACCATGAAACACGTGACTATGTGAGGCGGAAAACAGTCTGACTAGGAGCGCGTTTCGCTCTTCTCCTGCCCCTCTTGCCCCAACGCGCACGGATGCACCACACGACCGACTCGGCGAATCTTTATCGCCTGCAGACCACCCGCCGCCCGGTCACCCTCACGATGGTGAGCGGAGACGAGCTCAAGGGCCACGTCTTCGCGCACTGGTCGTCCTCCAAGCCGTTCGAGACCCAGGAGACGACCGAGCTTTTCAACGATGAGGAGCCGTTCTTCCCGTTCGAGATGGAAGGCGGAGAGGTAATTCTTGTCGCCAAAGCGCGCGTCGCCGAAGTTGGCGTCGACCTTGATGGCGAGCCACCGGAGAATCAGGCGTCGGTGATGCCCTTTCCTACAGCACTCCTTCAGGTCGTGCTCGCCGGCGGAGCTGTCCGGCTTGGCTCGATCCGCCTCGAAGTTCCGCCCGACCGGTCGCGTGTTCTCGACTACCTGAATCGCCTCACATCCCGGTTCGTCACGCTCTACACATCCAATGATGCGCGGCTCATCAACAGATCGTTGATCGACCGCGTTCGCCCCCTGGACTGACCCATGGCCCAGCTAGATCGCTTCTTCAATGCAATCGTCTCCAACAACGCCTCCGAGCTCTCGCTCGTGGAGGGTGAAGTTGCGACGATGCTCATCAATGCATCACCGCGCCCGGTGATGAAGCAGCCGCTCACCAGCGCGCAGATCCTGACGCTCGTGCGCGAGATCGCTCCTGCCGAGCACAGCATGGACTCGACGGGCGGCGTCAGCTTCGAGCACTCGTCGGCCGACGGCCGCTTTTCCGTTTCGATGTCGCAAAAGGGCGGCAAGATCGCCGCGCGCATCGTGCCAAGCGGCTCGACTCCAAGTGCTTCGCCCGTCGTTGACGCGGAAGTGCCCCTTCCTGCCGTAGCAAAGCCGAGGGCGGGCGAAGCGGATGTAACACCGGCTCCTCAGACGAAGCCAAAGGTCGTCTACGCGGAGAGCACGAGTGGAAACGGCGGCCCCGGGCAGGAGCGTCTCGATGCCCTGCTCCGCACGCTGGTGAGTCGCAAGTGCTCGGACCTGCACCTCCGCGTCGGCGAAGTTCCGGTGATCCGCTCGAGCGGCGAAATGCTGCGCCTCGAAAACGAGGCCGTACTCACCCAGGATGACATCGACTTGATGCTCAATGGTGTCATGTCGGAGAAGAACCGGGACGAGTACGCCGAGATCAACGACACCGACTTCGCGCACGAGATCGCGGGAGTGGGAAGATTCCGCGGCAACGCGCTGAGGGACCGCAAGGGAACGGGAGCGGTGTTCCGCGCCATTCCCCACGCGGTCGTGACGGTCGAGCAGATGGGCCTGTCGCCCGAGGTGCAGAAGCTGTGTCACCTCACCAAGGGCCTCGTGCTCGTGACGGGTCCGACTGGATCGGGAAAATCGACGACGCTCTGCGCGCTCATCGACCTGATCAACCGTACGCGCTCGGATCACGTCATCACGATCGAGGATCCGATCGAGTTCGTCCACGAGAGCAAGAAGTGCCTGATCACGCAGCGCCACGTCGGCGTCCACACGACATCGTTCAAGCATGCCCTGCGTGCCGCGCTTCGTGAGGATCCGGACATCGTGCTGGTAGGCGAGCTCCGCGATCTCGAGACGGTTTCCATGGCAATCGAAACCGCCGAAACGGGCCACCTCGTGTTCGGCACCGTGCACACGTCGAGCGCGGTAAGCACCGTCGACCGCGTCATCGACCAGTTCCCGCCCGACCGCCAGGCTCAGATCCGTGTCATGCTTTCTGAATCGCTCAAGGGCGTCATCTCGCAGGTGCTTTGCAGGAAAATCGGCGGCGGGCGCGTTGCCGCGCGCGAGATCATGCTTTCGACGCCGTCGGTCTCGAACCTGATTCGGGAGGGCAAGACCTTCCAGCTGCCATCGGTGCTCCAGACCTCGCGCCGACTGGGCATGGTGACGATGAACGATGCGCTGATCGAGCTCGTGGACGCTTCGCTCGTCGAGCCCGAGGAAGCCTACCTGAAGGCTACTGACAAGGTTGGCATTATCAACATGCTGAAGCAGCGGAATCGGGACGTAACCTTTGCCGACACTCAGGACGCCGGTGCGGGCGCGGCCGCCGACGCCGCGAAAAACACTAGCCGGCCCGCACCCGCCAAGCGCTAACCGGTCCTGCTCACCATTACCGGCCCGCCGAGTCGAGCTCGGCGTTCCGCTTGTTGGCTGAGTCGGACACCCCGAGTGCCCTGGTAACGCCGCGGGCGCCGGGCAGGCCCGACTGTCCGATGATGCTGTCCTTTTCCCGGCGCGTGAGCGTATCAGCCGCGCTTTGCTGAGGCTTTTCTCCGCCGCACGCCGTCACGCCTGCCACGATTAACGCAGCGAAAGCCAGTCTTGCACCCAATGACATCTCGTTCCGCCACGGTTAAGGTCGGGGAAGATTAGCATTGGCGGTCGGGGAACGGAAATCGCACCTTTGCACGCGCGCATCCTGAAGTTTCAGGTGCCGGTTACCGACTATTCCCTTCCCTGAGCAATCCCGATGGACGAAAAGATCATCGGCGCTGCCCGCGCCGCGTTCCCCGCAAATCCGAACGCGGTAACGCTCGGAGCCATCGTGCATGGCGCCGAAGCACACGCCGAGCCGATCGTGCGTCTCCCACTGGCGATGATGAACAGGCACGGCCTGATTGCCGGTGCGACCGGGACCGGAAAAACGAAGACACTGCAGCTGATCACCGAGCAGCTCTCGGCGGGCGGCGTACCGGTGTTCGTTGCCGACGTTAAGGGCGACGTCGCGGGACTCACGGTGCCGGGAGAACCATCTCCCCGCGTGACACAACGTGCCACCGAGACGGGATACCAGTGGTCGCCGGCGGCATTTCCGGCCGAATTCCTCAGCCTTACAGGAAAGCTTGGCGCACAGCTGCGGGCGACCGTGTCATCGTTCGGCCCGCTGATGCTTTCGAAGGTGCTGGGACTCAACGAGACGCAGACATCCGTGCTGACAATGGTCTTCAAGTACGCGGATGACCGTGGACTGCTGCTGCTCGATTTCAGCGACCTGCGCGCGGTGCTCCAGTATCTCTCCGCGGACGGAGCGGCCGAGCTCAAGGATTACGGCGGGATGTCGAAGCAGACGGTCGGCGTGCTGCTCAGGGAGATGATCGAGCTCGAGTCACAGGGCGCGGGCGCATTTTTCGGCGAGCCGGAGTTCGACCTCAACGACCTGCTGCGCGTCTCGAGCGACGGCAAGGGCGTGATCAGCATCCTCGAGCTGCAGGATGTGCAGGACAAGCCGGCGCTCTTTTCCACTTTCATGATGTGGATGCTGGCGCGGCTCTACCTCACCCTTCCTGAAGCGGGAGATCTCGCGAAGCCAAAGCTGGTGTTTTTCTTCGACGAGGCGCACCTGCTTTTCAGCGATTCGAGCAAGGCGTTCCGGGAACAGGTCGAGCAGGTTGTCAGGCTCGTTCGCTCGAAGGGTGTCGGAGTGTATTTCGTCACCCAGAGTCCCAAGGATGTGCCGGCCGACATCCTCGCCCAGCTCGGCAACCGCGTGCAGCACGCTCTGCGTGCGTTCACGCCCGATGACGAAACCGCCCTGCGGGCCGCCGCGCGTACTTTTCCAAAGACCTCGTTCTATGACGTCGAGGAAACGCTCACCACCATGGGGATAGGGGAGGCGCTGGTGACGGTGCTGAACGACAAAGGCGCGCCGACGCCGCCGTTCGCGGTGCGAATGATTCCGCCGAGGTCACGCATGGGCGCGCTCGTCGGTGGAGAACTGAATGAGCGGCTCGTGAAATCCGAGCAGGTAAGGGAGTACGCGCAACCGGTCGACCGAGAGAGTGCGAGAGAGATGCTCGCCGCGCATGCCGCATCTGCCGCTCCCACTGCTCCGCCGCCGACTGCGGCTCCAGCACCACCGCCGGTAAGACAGCGAGCCACGAAGGAGCCACCCACGACGTTCGAGCAGATTCTCAAGTCACCGATGGCAAGAACCGTCGCCGGAGCGGTTACGCGCGGACTCATGGGCGCGATGTTCGGGAGCGCGGCGCGGCGAAGGCGCCGCTAATTTTCCAGTGGTTGCTCCAGCTCCGCGGTTGCAACGATGTCGTCGTGCCTTCGTGAAGGAAGCGAGAACATGAAGATGCTTCCCTCCCCCTCCGGAAACTCCGCCCATGCACGCCCGCCGATGGATTCGACGGTTTCACGTACGATGCTGAGGCCGAGGCCGCTGCCTTCCGCGCCGGTAATGGTGTCGTCGTGCGCACGGAACGCTTCCTGGAAGAGCTGCTCGCGTTTTTCCACCGGAACGCCGAGCCCGTTGTCGGAGACGCGGATGATTACCTCCCGGTCTTTCTCCGTGTCCGCTCCCGTAACGGCGGCCGCAATCGCAATCCAGCGCTCGCCCTTGTTGCTGTCCGAATACTTGATCGCATTCGACACGTAGTTCATCAGGCAGAGCTCGACAGTGGCTGCATCGACCTCGACGGCCGGAAGGTCGTCGGCTATCCGTACCTCCACGTTTTTTGCCTTCGCCGCTTCGCGGTACTCGCGAATAGCGTCTTTCGCCACTTCGGGCAGTAGAACGTTGCGGCAGTGCCTCGAGTCTGCGTCCGTGTTCGACAGCGATTCCAGATTGGACAGCACACGCTTGAGCGATTCCGCGTTTCTCGCGATGATGTCCTCGAACTCCTTTCGATCCGTATCTCCCGCCATCGACTCGGCGAGTATCGTCGACGCGTTCGAGATCGCGTTGATGTGGTTCTTCAGCTCGTGGGCAACGGTCCGGTTGAACCTGCGCAGCCGGTTTTCCCTGTCGTTCACCTGGGCTGATGACAAACGCAGGAAGTGACTCATCGTCGCCTGGCGAATTAGCTCGATCGCCTGTGAGATGCGCTCCCAGCACGCCAGAAAGTCGCCTCGTGGAATGCGTTCCGGCATTTTCCTGGCGCTGTCGGCAAGAAAAGCGAAGATAATCTCGCCGAGCATCTCATACTCTTTGAGGAGCTCATAGGCATCGAAGCCCTGCTGGTGCCGATGTGCTCCGAGCTCCATCGCCTTGGCCACGACGGGAACCCGCGAATCGATGTCCCTTTCCGGCCGCCGCAGGTAGCCGGCGATTCCGTCGATCAGAAGCGGGACGTGGTTCAGCAGCTCGTGGGTAGGGAAAACCCTCTTCTTCGAAATCGCGACGCGCGCAGTAATGCGGTTGAGCCACTGCGTGGCGAGCTCCTGCTTGGCCGTGCGCAGACGGTCAGCCAGTTCGCCGGCGAGCTCAAGCGGGTATGCGGTCGATTCCGTTGCCATTGTTCCTCCAGCGTTCCACTGTAGGGCCGGACCTGAGCAGAATGTAACGCGTGGGCTATTGGCCGGAGCGCGACCCCGGAGAAAACCTGGCCGCGCGGCACGACGGCGACGGCGCTAGGCGTGTCCGGTTTTGGAACGATCCTGCGCATGATGTCAAGAAGGGACGCCCGGCCTGGATCCCTTTCTTCCCGGCCACAATTGTTGCGCGAGACTCCAGACTGTTGAGGTTCCATGCCAAACCAGCGATCCATGATCCAGTACCTGGGACGTCGAATAGCGATTCTGGGGACATACGTTGTCACAGCTTGTGGGGGTGGCGGAGGGGAAGTGGCTGGCCCACCGAGCGGGCCGCCGCCGCCGCCGCCGACGCCCGCGGCGATCGCTTCGATCGTGGTATCCCCGAGCTCGCTTAATCTCGAGCCGGGACAAAGCCAGCAACTGACCGTTGTGGTTCGCAACACCAACAACGTCGTGGTAACTGACCGGGCGGTATCGTGGAGTACGAGCAACGCAGCCGTTGCAACGGTCTCTCCCGCGACCGGCCTGGCGACTGGAGTAGCTCCCGGCTCCGCCACCATCACGGCCTCGGCCGACGGAGTCACGGGCAAGGCGGATGTTGCGGTTGCGCGGCTCGAGCCCGTGCAATTCGTCTCGGTTGCCGCCGGAGGAGCGCACACCTGCGGACTGAGCGGGACGGGTGCAGCGTACTGCTGGGGCCGCGGCGAGAGCGGTCAACTGGGCGCCGTTGCTACGTCGACATGCACCATCGATGGCACTGCATTCCCCTGCCACCGAGTTCCGTTCGCTGTCGGGGGGAACCTTGCGTTCGCGCGGATCGTGGGCGGCGGTGCTCACACATGCGCGTTGACTGGCGACGGCTCCGCGTATTGCTGGGGCAACAATACATCGGGCCAGCTCGGCGATAATTCGACGGAGAGTCGCACTGCCCCAACCGCAGTCGCTACGGCGCAGAAATTTGTTGGTATCGCTGCTGGTGCCAATCATACCTGCGGAGTCACGAGCGGTGGGAGCGCATTCTGTTGGGGCTCCAACGACCGGGGCCAATTGGGCGACGGAACAATCGCCAACAGGTCTCAGCCGACGACAGTAACTGGCGGTCTGAGCTTTGGCCTCATCACTGCCGGTGGCTTCCGCATTGGACACACATGCGGGCTCACGAACACCGGAGTTGCTTTTTGTTGGGGAGACAACGAACGCGGCCAGCTCGGTGGCGGCAACTCAGACGTTACCGCGCATCCGACGCCAAACATGGTCGTGGGAGGACTCTCCTTCACTTCACTGAGTGCCGGTCTTGGCAGGCACACCTGTGGGATTACCACCTCGGGCGCGGGATTCTGTTGGGGGGAAAACGCGTTCGGGGCGCTTGGCAACGGGACATTCGCCAATAGCCCCTTCCCCTCCGCGGTGGCGGGCGGCCTGGTGTTCGCTCAAATCGCCACTGGGGGGTTTATTGGTCATACGTGTGCACGGACGACCGGAGGCGCCGCTTATTGCTGGGGCGAGAATGAAGTAGGCCAGGTAGGGGACGGCTCGTTGATCGACAGGACAAGTCCCTCGGCGGTGGCCGGCGGGCTCACGTTCACGAGCCTGAGTTCGGGCTTCCGCCACACCTGCGGCCGTTCCAGCAGTGCTGCCTTGTACTGCTGGGGCTCGGGGGCAGCAGGCCAACTCGGTACGAACTCCCTGAGCAACGCTACCGCCCCCAGCAAGGTCAGCGGGCAGCAGTGATCATAGGGTGGTAACCGCTTCCAGCTAACCTCGTGATATCGTCTGACGCCCTTCTCAGCCGCCGAATGCCGGAGCGGTCGAGCGCTACTTCGCCGGTGTCGCGCTCGATGCAGAAGGCTCTGCGGAGTAAGCCTGGTGGAGATGCACCGGCGCTGACTTCCCCTTCCGCATCCGCAAGTTGAGCAATTCGACACCCAGCGCGAAGCACATCGAGAAGTAGATGTAGCCTTTTGGAATCTTCTGGTGAAAACCTTCGGCGATCAGCGCCACACCGATCAGAATGAGGAAGCTCAGAGCGAGCATCTTCACCGTCGGATGACGATTGACGAAAGAGCTGATCGCGCCGGCGGCCACCATCATCACCCCGACGGCGAAGATTACGGCGGCGACCATGATCGGCAGCTCGTCCACCATTCCCACCGCGGTAATTACAGAGTCGAGCGAGAAGACGATATCCAGCAGCAGGATCTGGGCGATCACCGCCGCGAAGGAGGCGGGGGCACCCGTAGATGCATGGCCCTCCTCCCCCTCGAGGCTGTTGTGGATCTCGTGCGTGCTCTTGGCGAGCAGGAACAGGCCGCCGACGAGCAGGACGAGATCACGACCGGAAATCCCGCGGCCAAGGAGGTTGAAGAGTGGCACCGTCAGCTTGACGATCCAGGCGAGGGCAAAGAGGAGCGCGATGCGCATGAGCATTGCGAGCCAGAGCCCCAGCTTCCGAGCGCGGTCACGCTGCTCGGCGGGCAGCCGGTCGGCGAGAATCGAGATGAACACGACGTTGTCGATTCCGAGCACGATTTCGAGCGCCGAGAGCGTGGCAAAAGCGAGCCAGGCGTTCGGGTCGGAAAGAAGTTCTAGCATGGCGATCGGTACCCGCTAAGCGGTATTGGTGAATTCGCAGTAGCTGGGGGGAGACTCGAACTCCCGACCCCGGCATTATGAGTGCCGTGCTCTAACCAGCTGAGCTACCCAGCCGCACACCTAATTTGCGCTGCCGGCAACATTCGTTGAACCGGCCACGCCACCTGACACGAACGGCCAGCCCTTTCGGACCGGCCGCTTGTGAACAATGGCGGGGGCGGGATTTGAACCCGCGACCTTCGGGTTATGAGCCCGACGAGCTACCAGGCTGCTCCACCCCGCGATGAGTGAGGGAATCTACCCGAGAAGAAGCTCAAGTCAAGCGAATAAACCGGACCAACCAATGCGTCGTCCGTCCGCAGTCCGCAGTTGGTCCTCAGTCCGCAATTGGTCCGCAGTCCACAGTTCGTAACAGACAAAGGGTGTCAGTCGTCGGGAAGCCTTTTTGCCGTCGTGTCGGTGCTGTCCGCAGCCTCGCCAAATCTGTACAGAATCTCCTTGTCTCCGCGCACCATGCCGAACTCTTCCCTCGCGATGCGCTCCTGAGTCACGGTGTCGGTCTTCACCAGCACCACCGCGCGCCGCAAAGAATCGACCTGTCGCCTGAGTGAGTCAACCGTCCGTACGAGACCCGCCTTGCGACTCCGCTGGCGGTAAAGATCAACGCTGCTGTACTCCCCGCCCTGAAGCGCGAAGAGTACACCGCCAGCGATGATCAGCAGCCACACCAGCTTCTTTACCATCCGGGAGTCGTCCCGCTTCGCCGGCCGGAAAGTGCTGACCGCCGGCGGTTACAGGCCGTAGACCGCGCCCCCAGGATACTCCGCGTGCGCGCCCAGCTGCTCCTCGATGCGGAGCAGCTGATTGTACTTGGCGATGCGGTCGGTGCGGCTCGCCGATCCCGTCTTGATCTGCCCCGCGCCAGTCGCCACAGCAAGGTCGGCAATGAACGTGTCCTCAGTCTCCCCTGACCGGTGCGAAATCACGGACTGGTACCCGTTCGCCTTCGCCATCTCAATCGACTCGAGCGTTTCCGTCAGTGTGCCGATCTGGTTGAGCTTGATGAGAATCGCGTTCGCAACGTCGGACTCGATGCCGCGCGCCAGTCGCTCGGTGTTCGTGACAAAGAGATCGTCGCCGACGAGCTGCACGCGATCTCCCAGCGCCGACGTCAGCTGCGCCCACCCATCCCAGTCGTCCTCGGCCAATCCATCCTCGATTGACACGATCGGATACTCGTCCAGCCACTTCCCGTACATCTCGATCATCCCCGCCGCATCGCGCGACCCGGCACCGCTCTTCTTGAACGTGTAGGTGCCACCCTTGCCGTGCAGTTCCGACGCCGCAACGTCGAGCGCCAGCGCGATTTCGCGACCCGGCGCGAAGCCGGCCGCTTCGATCGCCTCGATGATCACCTTCAGCGCCTCTTCGTCGTTCTTGAGGTCGGGCGCGAAGCCTCCTTCGTCGCCGACACCGGTGGAAAGCTTTCTTTTCACGAGAACCTTCTTGAGCGCGTGAAACACCTCCACTCCCATGCGCAATCCCTCGGCGAACGTCCGCGCGCCCACCGGCACCACCATGAACTCCTGGAAATCGACGGTGTTCGTCGCATGCGCGCCGCCGTTCAGGATGTTCATCATCGGCACCGGAAGCGTGCGCGCCATCGGGCCACCCAGGTACCTGTACAACGGAAGGTCCAGCTCCATGGCTGCCGCGCGTGCCGTCGCCATCGAAACGGCAAGGATCGCGTTCGCGCCGAGCTTGCCCTTGTTCGCCGTCCCATCGAGCTCGATCATCGCGCGATCGACAGCGATCTGATCGGTCGCCAGCATCCCGTTGAGCGCCGGACCGATGCGCTCCTCTACGCTTTGCACCGCCTGCTCGACGCCCTTGCCGAGGTACCGCTCGGCGTCCCCATCGCGCAGCTCGAGCGCTTCGTGCTCGCCGGTGGATGCTCCGCTCGGCACGGCGGCGCGCCCGACGGCGCCGCTGTCGAGCGTGACGTCGGCTTCGATGGTGGGGTTGCCGCGGCTGTCGAGAATTTCGCGCGCCCTGATATCTATTATGCTCGGCATTTCTATCTGTTGATCGTTGTGGTTGCTGTCATTCCGGCGCCGATACCTCGGCCGGTGCGGTGCCGTCCCTGGAGGGCGCGCGCGCGGCGATCCGAACCGGCTCGACACCATAAAGTTTCTGCATCGCGGCGATCATGCTTTCCCTTACTCGCTCCATAAGCTCGTCGCGGCGCTCGTAGTCGTATCCCGAGGTGGGAATCGGCTCGAGCAAATGTACATCAATCGTTCCAGGGTGCGCCCGCAGCGAGCCCCTGGGCAGTGCCTCGATCGTGCCGTGCAGCAGAATGGGTACGATAGGAACTCCGGCCGCGACCGCGAGTACGAATGGTCCCTTCTTGAAGGGCCTGAGCGCGTAGTTGACCCCGCGAGTGCCTTCGGGATAGACGACC
>Ga0180121_10000620_pt1 | contig 15040 bp, 11 predicted proteins | sample AntDrymUQ5402106_2_FD_129676 | JGI IMG/M metagenome (GOLD analysis project Ga0180121, IMG submission 129676) | Polar desert sand microbial communities from Dry Valleys, Antarctica - metaG UQ540 (21.06) (version 2) (version 2) | ecosystem: Environmental > Terrestrial > Soil > Desert | place...
AAGCGGAGCTTGGTCTCGCCGACCAGCTTCCAGCCGATCACGTCCTGAAAGCGAGAGACATCGATCCCGCGGACGTTCTTCGCCGTTGCGGCGGGTGCCAGGCACGCAAGTCCTGCCAGGGCCGTCAGCACCACCGCGACGCCGGTTCGAAGACGGAGTGAGCGCACGGAGTGCATCGAAGGGGTGAACACCGCGGGTGGCGGATAGTTGCCGCCCGGCCGGCGCTACCTCAGGGGCACGATCTCGAGCCGCGAGCTCCGCCAACCTCACCCTGTCCGAGATCTTCCGATGGAGGTCCGCGCCAGGCCCAAGTGGGAAGCGTCATCATTGGTCCGATGAGCGATGCCGCGACCGACACGGCCCTCCGCGATGCCCACGGCCGGCCGATCTCCGACCTGCGGGTCTCGGTCACCGATCGCTGCAACTTCCGCTGCCAGTACTGCATGCCCGCCGACGGCCTGCCGTGGCTCGAGCGCGACGAGATCCTCAGCTTCGAGGAGATCGAGCGCGTCGTCCGGCTCATGGTCAGCCTCGGGATCGAGGACGTCCGGCTGACAGGCGGAGAGCCGCTCGTCCGCCGGGACCTCCCGACCCTCGTCGGCATGCTCAGCTCGATTGCGGGGATCGCCGACCTGTCTTTGACGACGAACGCCTACCTGCTCGAGCGCGACGCCGACGCGCTGGTCCAGGCCGGGATCAAGCGCGTCAACGTCTCGATCGACTCGCTGGCCCGGGACCGCTTCTTCCAGATGACGCGCCGCGACGCGCTCCCGCAGGTCCTGCGGGGCCTGGAGGCGATCGGCCGCCACGAGGGGGTCCGCCCGATCAAGGTCAACGCGGTCGCGATGAGGGACTTCACCGAGGGCGAGGTCGCCGGCTTCGTCGAGCTCGCGCGGACGAGCGACTACCAGGTCCGCTTCATCGAGTTCATGCCCCTCGACGCCGACCACGCGTGGAGCTCTGATCAGGTTCTGACCGGTGAGGAGATCCGGGAGCTGATCGAGCGTGAGCACGCCATGGTGGAGCTGGAGCGCGAGCCCTCGGCGACCGCGCGGGTCTTCCGCTTCGCTGACGGCCGCGGCGAGATCGGATTCGTCAATCCGGTCAGCGAGCCGTTCTGCTCCGACTGCAACCGGCTCCGCCTGACCGCCGAGGGCAAGCTCCGGACCTGCCTCTTCTCGGTCCACGAGACCGACCTTCGTGGGCCGCTGCGTGACGGCGCATCCGACGGCGAGATCGAGCGGATCGTCCGCGACGCCGTCTGGCGCAAGGAGCTCAAGCATCACGTCGGGGAGCCCGGGTTCCGTCCCCCGCCGCGGTCGATGAGCGCGATCGGCGGGTGACCGCGGGGGGCGGGTTTCGACCTGCCGGCTGATCGGCGCATCGCGGCTCCCTACCATGCGACCGAGCGTGGAAGCAGCACCCCTGGAGCGCGAACTCGCCGTCGTCCGTCGGGTCGGAACTGAGATCGGCGCCAACATCCGCCGAGCACTCCAGGTACGTGACGAGGTCGTAGAGCTGATGTTGATCGCCCTCCTCGCGCGTGGCCACGTCCTGATCGAGGATGTCCCCGGCGTCGGCAAGACGGCGCTCGCGCGAGCACTCGCCCGTTCGATTCGCGCCGACTTCTCGCGGATCCAGTGCACCGCCGACCTGCTGCCGGCAGACGTCGTCGGCTCGATGATCTTCAATCAGCGCGAGGCTCGCTTCGAGTTCCACTCGGGTCCGGTCTTCGCCAACATCGTCCTCGTCGATGAGATCAACCGGGCTTCGCCAAAGACCCAGTCGGGGCTACTGGAGGCGATGCAGGAGCGCGGCGTCACGGTCGAGGGCGAGACCCATGAGCTGGCGCAGCCGTTTCTGATCGTCGCCACCCAGAACCCGGTGGAGTTCGCCGGCACCTACCCGCTTCCCGAGGCGCAACTCGACCGATTCATGGCGCGGGTCGAGCTCGGCTACCCCGATGCCGCGGCCGAGGCGAGCATGCTCAGCGCTCATGCCGCCGGCGACGTCGTCGCCGAGCTCGAGCCGGTGGTCGAGCTCGAACAGGTCGTCGCCGCCCAGGCGGCGGCGTCGTCGGTTCACGGCAGCGCGGCTCTGCGCCGCTACGTCGTTGCGCTGGCGGCGGCCACGAGGGCCGATCCCCGGGTGGAGCTCGGGGCGAGCCCGCGCGCTGCGCTGATGCTCTATCAGGCGGGGTTGGCACGCGCCGCCCTGCGCGGGCAGGACCACGTCCTCCCCGACGACGTGCAGGCGCTGGCGGGGCCGGTGCTGCGCCATCGGCTCCTGCTGGGCCCGGGCTCCAACGACGGGGAGCGAGCGACGGTGGTTACCGACGCGATCGATTCGGTGCCGGCGCTCTAAGCCCATGAGCGGAGCACGCGCAGCCCTGCTCGGGGGGGCCTTGCTGGGGTCTGGCATCGTCTTCGGATCGGAGCCGCTGCTGCTCCCGGGAATCGCGCTGCTGGTGATTCCGATCGCGCTCACGTTCTGGGTTTGGCTGAGCGCGTCCGGAGCGCGGGTGCGCCGCGCCACCCCTCCCGGGCGGGTGGTAGAGGGCGCCGCCTTCGACCTGAATCTCTCGCTTCGCTCGGGGCTTCTGCCGCTGGTCGCGACGTTGGCGGAGCCGGCGCTCGCTCGTCCCGTCCCGGTCCGCCGGGTTCGTCCCCGCGGCGAGTTCGAGCTCGTGCTCGAAGGATGCCTGCAGCGACGCGGCCGGCAGCGGCTGGACCCTCCGAACCTCCATTTCACCGATCCGCTTGGAATCGTCTCGCGCCAGGTTGGCGGCGGCGAGGTCTCGAGAGTGCTGGTGCTCCCGCGGGTCGAGCCGATCATCTCGCCGGGGGGAGACGGTGGGCACTCGCTCGGCCCGCTGCTCGACGGCTTCGGAGAGCTCGCGCGCTCCGCCGGCCGCGAATCGCCGGCCGAGCCCGAACTCGACGGGCTTCGGCCCTACCGCGCCGGCACCTCGGCCACGCGGATCCACTGGCCCGCCCTCGCCCGCCACGACGAGCTCCTCGAGCGGCGCCTGATCCAGCCCGGCGCCGGCGGCCCGCTCGTCGCGCTCGACCCCTCCGCCCCCCGCGACTCCGAGTCGCTCGACCGCGCCGTGCGAGCGACGGCGTCGCTCTGCCTCCACCTCGCGCGGCGGGGAGGCTGCGAGCTGCTGCTGCCGGGTCGCTCGCGCCGGTTCCCGATCGGCGCGGGCCTGGAGGGATGGTCGAGAGCCCACACCGAGCTGGCTTTGATCGAAGCGGATGCGGGCGCTCCCGACGCCGGCGGCCTCGAGGCGGGCGCGGCGCTCTTCTGGGTCCGGGCGGGAGCGGAAGCCGGGGCCGGCGTCATCTCGGCGGCGAGCGCCCGCGGCTACCTGATCACGCCCGAGGCATTGGCCGGAAGGCCCATCGCGTTCACGGTCGCCGGCTGCCACGCGCATCCGCTCGCGGCGAGCGGAAGCGCCTGGGAGACGACGAAAGCGGCGACGGGTTGAGGGCCCCCGTCGCAGACGATCGACGCTCGCGGCTGGCCGCCTTCGCGGCTCTGGCAGTCGTTGCTTCGATCCAATGGGCGAGCCTGCTGAGCGATCCTGCCGAATGGCGCTTCGCCTTGGCCGTGGCGATCGCGGTCGGAGCGGCCACCGCGCTGCTGGGGCTCGAGTCCGCTCCGGCTCGGGCACGGGCGCTCGGGACTGCGGCGATCGGGCTCGGCGCCGGCACCGCCGGGCTGATCGCGATCGGGATCCCGGCGGGGGAGCTCCTGCCGTCGGGGTGGGATCGCCTCGGCTACTCGATCGAAGACGGGATCGAGCGCCTGCGGGGCTCACTCGACTACCCGCTCGCGAACCGCGGCGGGATCTCGAGCGCGCTGTTGACGTCGGTGCTGCCGGTCGGGCTCGCGCTCGCGGCCGTGCTCGGGTTTCGCCCCGGCCGCTGGCCCGGTACGGGGATCATCTCGCTCGTCCTCGTCCTCGTCCTCTTCGCGGTTCCGGCGACCGTCCGCCCCACCGCCGCACCGCTCGCCTGGGGGGCGGTGGTGCTGGCCCTCGTCTGCGTCTGGCTCTGGGCGCCGAGGGTTCGGGCGCCGGCGGCGATCGCGTTGCTCGGGTGCGCCGGGGCGGTCGCCATCCCCGCCGCGTCCTCGCTGGCCAAGGAGGATGCCCTCATCGACTACAGCGAGTGGGGGCTCGCGGCGCCGCCGGAGGGGGTCGGCTTCGGCTGGGATCACGGCTACGGTCCGATCGACTGGCCACGGACCGGAACAACGCTGTTCGAGGTTCGAAGCGACGAGGCGCGCTACTGGCGAGCCACGGTCCTCGACGAGTTCGACGGGTTCGGCTGGCGGCGCTCGGCGGAAGGCGGGGCGCCGGTCTCGACCGCGATCGTCGAGCGCTGGGTGAGCGGGGCGGCGTTCTCGGTGCGCTCGCTGGAGAGCCGCCTGCTGATCAGCTCCGGGGAGGCCCTGGACGTCGAGGGCGTCGACGGAGTGACCGCCAACCCCGACGGAACGCTCGATACGGATGCCGAGCCGCTCGAGCAGGGAGTCGAGTACTCGGTCTCCGCCTACGCCCCGGAGCCCGGAGCGCAGCGGATGCGCACCGCCTCCCAGACGTATCGACGCGAGCTCCTGCCCTACACCCGAATCGCGATCCCCTTCCGCCCGGCGGCGCCAGGGATGTCGCAGGCGATCGAGCCGCTCACGCCGGCGACGCTTCAGGTTCCGCTCTGGGGATCTCGTCGCCGCGGCGGGGCGGTCGTGGAGGGCGTCGCCAACTCACCGTACGAACGGACCGACCGCCTCGCTCGGCGGCTCACCGCTGGGCAGCCGAGCGCCTACGACTCGGTCATCGCGGTCCAGCAGCATCTGCGCAGCAGCTACGAGTACAGCGAGCGTCCACCGGCTCGGCCGCTACCGATTCCCGCCTTCCTGTTCCGCGACCGCGTCGGCTACTGCCAGCAGTTCTCGGGCGCGATGGCCCTGATGCTGCGGATGTCGGGCATCCCGGCGCGCGTCGCGACCGGGTTCGCGCCGGGCACGGCGGTGAGCGGGAGGGACGGGACCTGGGAGGTGACCGATCTCGATGCCCACTCCTGGGTCGAGGTCTACTTCGACCGGATCGGCTGGGTCCCGTTCGATCCGACCCCGGCCGCCGCTCCGGCCGAGTCACAATCCAACGGCTCGGGCGCCGGCAGCGCAGCGCCCGGCGGCGGCGGCGCTTCCCAGAAGGACGTCGAAGCGGAGCTCGGCGGGGCCGAGGAGCCCGCCGTGGCCGAAGCGGCCGGCACACCGGGCACGCCGCTGGCGCTGGCCGTCCTGCTCGGCGCGATCGCGCTCGGCTGTCTCGGGTCCGCCGCCGTTACGGCACGGTCGATCGCCTTCCGCCGTCTGTCCGCGGAATCCGCGGCCGACGCTGAGCTCGCCGAGCTAATCCCGGCGCTGCGGGCGAGCGGCAGGAGCGCCACGTCGTCGCTGACGCTGCTCGAGCTCGAGGGGAGGCTGCGCGACGGGGGCAGGAGGGTGGGTGCCTCCTACGCGGGAGCGCTGCGGGAGGCCCGCTACCGAGGCGGCGACGGCCCGGTCCCGAGCCTGCGGCAGCGCCGGGCGCTCAGGCGGGAGCTGGCTCGGCCCGGGGGGCCGCTGCGCTACCTGCGGCTTCTGGTCGTCATGCCACCCGGAGCTCCGAGGGCGACCCGGCAAGGGCGCGGCTGATCTCCGTACCGAGTCCCCGCCCTCCTGCTAGCTTCGCCGGGTCCCGATCGAGAGGAGCACGATGACCGCCGAGGCCTGGATCGAGCGGTTTGCCGCAGACGTCGCTTCGACGCCGCCGACCGAGTCCGAGATCGGCAAGCTGCTGAAGCTCGCCGCGGTGGCGGCGCATTCGTCGGAGCGGATCGCCGCGCCGATCGCCTGCTGGATTGCGGGGCGCGAGGGACTCGACCTCGACGAGACGATCGCGCTGGCCGAGCGGATCGGCGGCGATGGCAAGCCGGCTTGAAGTCGCTCGCGTCGCAGCTGGCCGTGACTTCGGCGGTAGGCTGAGGGGTGTGAGGAGCTGGGTGTGACTGCCGTCCAGAAGGTCACGTACTGCCGGATCTGCGAGCCGCTCTGCGGCATGGTCGCCACCGTCGAGGACGGTCGTGTGACCAAGCTCCGCCCGGACAAGCAGCACCCGTTGTCGAAGGGGTTCGCGTGTCCGAAGGGGATCGCGATGACCGAGGTCCAGAACGATCCTGACCGCGTGCTCCATCCGCAGCGTCGCCGACCCGACGGCAGCTTCGAGCGGGTGAGCTGGGAGGTGGCGCTCGGCGAGATCGGCGAACGCCTCGGCGCGATCCGATCCCACCGCGGCGGCGACGCGATCGGCTGGTATATGGGCAACCCCGGCGCCTTCAGCTACTCGCACCCGCTCTGGGTGAAGGGCTTCCTGGATGGGCTCGGCTCGCCGCACTACTACACGGCCTCGTCCCAGGACGTCTCCAACCGCTTTGCCGCGAGCTCGCTGCTGTACGGCTCCCCGTTCCTGCTCCCGGTCCCTGACCTGGAGCGCACCGAGCTCCTGCTCGTCGTCGGCGCGAACCCACTCGTCTCGCACGGCTCGGTGATGAGCGCGCCGCGGATCAAGGACCAGCTGCACGAGATCGTCGGCCGCGGCGGCCGGGTCGTCGTGATCGACCCGCGGCGTTCGGAGACCGCGCGCGAGTTCGAGCATGTCGCGCTCCATCCGGACTCCGACGCCTGGCTGTTGCTGTCGATGCTCCATGTTGTCTTCGACGAAGGCCTCCAGGACGCGGGCGCGCTGACCCTGAGGGCCGACGGTGGGGAAGGCCTTCGCGCGCTCGTCGAGAGCTTCACGCCGGAGTCGACGGAGGCGGAGACGGGGGTGCCGGCCGAGACAGTCAGCCGGCTCGCGCGCGACCTCGCCGCCGCTCGCGGCGCCGCGATCTACGGTCGCACGGGCACGTGCCTCGGCCGCAACGGCACGCTCGTCTCCTTCCTACTCGACGCCCTCGCGCTGGCTACCGGCAACCTCGATGTCCCCGGCGGCTTGATGTTCGGCGAGGCCGCGATTCCGTTCGATCGCGTCGCCGAGCTCATCGGCGCCGACAGCTACGGCAAGCGGCGTTCGCGCATCGGGGACCTGCCCGAGGTGCTCGGCGCGATGCCCGCCTCGGTGATGGCGAAGGAGATCACGACGCCGGGGCGGGGGCAGATGCGGGCGCTTTTCGTGTCAGCCGGCAACCCGGTGCTGAGCGTTCCCGACGCCGAGGAGCTGACCGCGGCGCTCGCCACCCTCGACCTATGCGTGGCCATCGACATCTACATGTCCGATACCGCCAGGCACGCCGACTATGTCCTGCCCGCGACCACGTTCCTCGAGCGCGAGGACTTCCCGCTGCCGTTCCTCGGCCTGTTCACGACGCCGTTCATAAACGCGACGGAGGCGGTCGTGGAGCCGAGTGGTGAGGCCCGTCAGGAATGGGAGATCGTGGAGGAGATCGCCGGGCGCGTCGGCGTCGTGCCCTCGAGCGTGCTGGCGATGAGGCTGCTGGGGAGGGTTGGGATCAGGATGTCGCCGCGGCGGCTGATCGAGACGCTGCTCAGGATCGGCCCTCAGGGTGACCGCTTCGGGCTCCGCCGCGGCGGTCTTAGCCCGAGGAAGCTGCGCGAGGCGCCGCACGGTCTCCTCCTCGCCGAGCATCTGAAGGCGGGGGTGCTGGGAGGCAAGATCCGTCACCGGGGCGGTCGCATCCAGCTCTGCCCGCCGGAGATCGCAGCGGAGGTGGAGTCGTTGCGCCCGCGGACGCCCGCGAACGGCAACGGGGACTATCCGATGCGGATGATCGGCCTCCGCGAGCTGCGCTCGCACAACTCGTGGATGCATAACTCGCCGAAGCTGATGGCCGGCGACCGGGTCCATCGCGCGCGGGTCAATCCGGACGACGCCGCCGGCCTCGGCATCGGCGACGGCGACCGGATCCGGATCAGCTCCGCCCACGGGGAGATCGAGACGCTGGCCCTCGTGACGGACGAGCTGATCGAGGGGACGATCGCCGTTCCGCACGGCTGGGGACACGACGGGGGCTGGCAAGTCGCGAACGCGGCTGGGGGAGCGAACACGAACGTGCTCGCCTCCTCCGAGCCCGAGGACCTCGAGCGCCTGGCCGGGATGGCCCACCTGAACGGCATCGCGGTGCGGGTGGATGCGGTGGAGGCGCGCAGTTGATTGGCAGAGATCTGCTCCGGATAGCGGTACAGATCTCTGCCGGTCAACCGAGCTCGCGGCGACGGAGCTCGATCAGGGCGGCGATCTCGTCGAGCAGCGTCTGGGGTTTCTTGTAGACGCGGTCCGTGCCGAAACGTTGGACGCGGTAGCCGGCGAGGGAGAGCTCGACATCACGCTGGCGGTCGCGCTCCCCCTGTCCCTTTCGGTCGTGGTAGCTGGACCCGTCGAGCTCGACGATCAATCGGAGATCGCGCCAGAGGAAGTCGACCATGTGCCCGCAGACCCCCACGTTGACCTCGGGCAATGGCCGGGCGCTCACCTCCCAGAGCCGGAAGAAGCGGTACTCGGCGTGGGACTCCGTCCGCGGCGTCGGAGCCCGGTAGGTACCGGCCAACTCGCGCAGGATCCCTGTGCCCCTCCGGTTGCGGCAGCGCTCCAGCGCCTCCCCCATTGCCTCTGCCTCGATCAAGTGGATGCGATCGGCCTCCTCGTAGAGGCGGCGGGTCCGCCACGACGGTGCGGATGCCGTGATCTCGATCAGCGTGCGGGGGACCGACGTGGTCCAGATGCCTTCGACGAGGGCCAGGTCTCGTGCGGGCAGGGAGCGAGTGTGGACGAGCTTGATTCCCCGGCGACGCTTGCCCTGCCCGCGCGGGGCGATGACCTCGATCGGGGCAACGAGGGGGAAGGCGTGAAACCTCCAGGCGGCGGCCGATGCCAGCCCGGTGATCGCCGATCCCGGCCCGATCGCCAGCCGCGCCGCCGCGAGCCGACCGAGGTCGCCGACCTCGCGATGGCCAACCGCGTAGACACCGGCTTGAAGCGGAAACAGCAGGCCATTCTCGATTCGACGCTGAACGGCGCTCCTGCTCACGCCCACGCGCAGCAGCTGCCAGAGCGCCGCAACGCCATGCTGCCGTGCTGCCAGCTCCGCGATCCGCAGGCTGACTGGCAGAGATCTGCTCCGGATAGCGGTATAGATGTCTGCCATTCACCGACGGTGACCGAGACCTCGATACGCGTGGCGTGATGAATGTGCCGGCTTCGCGACGCGATCGGGCCAATCCGCGCTGGCGCTCCGGCGACACCGCCGAACGGGGCGCCGCCGCCACTGTGTAAGGCTGCAACCGTCAACGAAGCGGACGCGACGAGAGGAGGTCGACTTGCAGCTCGGGATGATCGGATTGGGCCGGATGGGCGCGAACCTCGTTCGCAGGCTGATGCGGGACGGGCACGAGTGCGTCGTTTACGACGTCAACGAGGAAGCGATCCGTGAGCTGGCCGCCGAGGGCGCCACGCCGGCCTCCTCCCTGCAGGAGCTCGTCGACGAGCTCGAGAGGCCGCGCGCCGCGTGGGTCATGGTCCCCGCGGGCTACGTGCAGGACACGCTCGACGAGCTCGCCGGGCTGATGAGCGATGGCGACGCGATCATCGACGGTGGCAATTCCTACTACCGCGACGACATCGACCGGGCCAAGGCGCTGGAGCCGAACGGCATCAGCTATCTCGACGTCGGCACGAGCGGCGGCGTCTTCGGCCTCGAGCGCGGGTTCTGCCTGATGATCGGCGGTCCCCCAGAGCCCGTCGAGCGCCTCGACCCGATCTTCGCCACGATCGCGCCGGGCGTGGAATCGGCCGAGCGGACGCCGGGCCGGGAGGGCGATCCGACCCCGGCTGAGAACGGCTACCTCCATTGCGGTCCGACCGGCGCCGGCCACTTCGTGAAGATGGTCCACAACGGCATCGAGTACGGCGTGATGGCCGCCTACGCCGAGGGCCTGAACATCATCCGTAACGCCGACCTGGGCTCGCGTCAGCAGGAGATCGACGCCGAGACCACGCCGATCCGCGACCCCGACTACTACGCGTTCGACATCGACACGAGCGACGTCGCCGAAGTCTGGCGCCGCGGCTCGGTCATCGCCTCGTGGCTGCTCGACCTGACCGCGAACGCTCTGCAGGAATCGCCGGCGCTCGACGGCTTCAGCGGCCGCGTCTCCGACTCCGGCGAGGGCCGCTGGACGATTCACGCCGCCGTCGACGAGGGCGTTCCCGCTCCCGTCTTGACGACGGCGCTCTACGAGCGCTTCAGCTCCCGCGGCGAGGACGAGTTCGCGAACAAGCTCCTCAGCGCGATGCGGAAGCAGTTCGGCGGTCACGACGAGAAGCCGGGCGCAGCTGATGCCGGCGCCGGGTCCGCCGCCTCGTGAGCGCAGCGACGGCAACGACCAGGCTTCCTGCCGCGGCCGACTCGCCCGTCGGCGCAGGGCACGGCAAGCGTCCCGAGGACCACGTGGTCGTCCTCTTCGGCGCCTCCGGCGATCTCGCCGCGCGCAAGCTCCTGCCGGGGTTCTTCCACCTCGACCAGGTCGGGCTGCTGCCGGAGAATTATCGGATCGTCGGCACCGCAGGCACCGACTACGTCGATCACGACGGCTACCGCAAGCACGTCCGCGAAGCGCTCGACCGGCACTCGCGGGTCGAGGTCACCGACGACGCATTCGACCTCTTCGCCGCCAAGCTCACCTACGTCCAGGTCGATGCCGGCCCGCAGGCGTTGAAGGAGGGAGTCGAGCGCGTCGCCGCCGAAATCCCCGGCGAGACGCACCTCCTGCACTACCTCGCCGTGCCGCCGAACGCGTTCGGCGGCATCGTGACCATGCTCGGCGACCTCGACCTCACCGGCGAGCACGCCAAGGTGATCCTCGAGAAGCCCTTCGGCCACGACCTCGCCTCGGCGGAGCAGCTCAACGAGATCCTGCAGGCGGAGTTCAGCGACTCCCAGATCTACCGGATCGATCACTTCCTCGGCAAGGAGGCGGTCCAGAACATCCTCGCCCTGCGCTTCGCGAACGGCCTCTACGAGCCGCTCTGGAATCGCAACAACGTCGACTACGTGCAGATCGACGTCCCGGAGACCCTCTCGATCGGCACTCGGGCGGGCTTCTACGAGGGCACGGGCGCCTACCGCGACATGGTCGTCACTCACCTGCTCCAGCTGCTCTCGTTCATCGCGATGGAGCCGCCGGCCGCGCTCAACGCCAGGGCGCTGCGGGAGGAGAAGGTGAAGGTGATGTCGGCGTTCCGGACGATCGAACCGAGCAAGGTCGTCCGCGGTCAGTACGAGGGCTACCTCGACGAGGAGGGCGTCGCCTCGGACTCGGACACGGAGACGTTCGTCGCGCTCGAGGTCGAGATCGACAACTGGCGCTGGGCCGGCGTCCCCTTCTACCTGCGGACCGGCAAGTGCCTGGCGGAGTCCCGCCACCTCGTCGCGCTCGACTTCCGCGAGCCGCCGATGCGGATGTTCCCCAACGAGGTCCAGCACCAGGGTGCCAACCAGCTCGTCTTCGAGCTCTCCGAGCCGGGCTCGATCACCGCCGACTTCCAGGCGAAGGTGCCGGGAGCGGCGATGGAGCTCGGGCCGGCGCGGATGGTATTCGAGTACCAGGAGTCCTTCTGCGCAGAGAACCAGCTCGAGGCCTACGAGCGGCTTATCCACGACGCGATGCTCGGCGACGCGACCCTGTTCACGAGCGCCGAGGGCATCGAGCGGCTCTGGGAGATCAGCGGCCCCGTCCTCGACGATCCGCCCGACCTCCGGACCTACGCGCCCGGATCCTGGGGACCGGACGCCGCGCGTGAGCTGATCGCGCCCTGGCGGTGGCGGCTGCCGGAGACCGAGACCACCACCGGGGGAGGAAAGTGAGCGAGAAGATGAGCGCAACCAAGGAGCTCCACGACGCCGGACAGAGCCTCTGGCTGGACTACATCACCCGCGCCGCCGTCAGCGACGGCACGATCGAGGGCTACGTCCGCGAGCTGTCGCTGACCGGGCTGACCTCGAACCCGACGATCTTCGACCAGGCGCTCGCCGAGGGAGACGCCTACGACGAGCAGACCTCCGAGCTGCTCGATGCGGGAAGGAGCGGGGAGGACCTGTTCTTCGAGCTCGCGCTACGGGACCTGCGTGGCGCCTGCGACCTGTTCGCCGACGTCCACCGCCGCACCGCCGGCGTCGACGGCTGGGCGTCGCTCGAGGTCTCGCCGTTGCTCGCCCATGACGCGAAGGCGACGGCGGCGGTGGCGGCTCGGCTTCACGAGGCCGGCGAGCGCGACAACCTCTTCATCAAGATCCCTGGCACCACCGAGGGCCTCGACGCGATCGAAGAGACGATCCGCGCCGGAACGCCCGTCAACGTCACGCTCCTCTTCGACGCCGACCAGTACGTCGCCCAGGCGGAGGCCTACATGCGCGGGATCGAGCGGCGGATTGCCGACGGCCTCGATCCGAACGTCGCATCGGTCGGCTCGCTCTTCGTCAGCCGCTGGGACGTCGCCGTCGCCGACGAGGTCCCGGATGAGCTGCAGAACCGGCTCGGCATCGCTGCCGCCATCGACGGCTACGTCGCGTACCGCCGGCTGCTCGAGAGCGACCGCTGGCTCCGGCTCGCCAACGAGGGCGCTCGTCCGCAGCGCTTCCTCTTCGCATCCACGGGGACGAAGGACCCCGCGCTGCCGAAGACGACCTACGTCGAGGCCTTCGCCGCACCGCTCTCGATCGACACGATGCCGGAGGAGACGCTGCTCGCGCTGGCCGAAACCGGCTCGATCGGTGGCGTGATCGCGGCCGACGGCGGCGACAACGCCTCGCTGCTCGCCGAGTTCGAGGGCGCAGGGGTCGACCTGAAGGGGCTCGCCGCCCGCCTGCAGGACGAGGGTGCCGACAAGTTCGTGAAGAGCTGGAACGCCCTGCTCGAGCGGATCGAGGAGAAGAGCAAGGCCGTGGCGGCCGGCTGATGGGAGGCGCCGCCGCCGATCCGGTCACCGGCATGCGGCTGCTCCCCACCTGGGCCGACCTCGAGCGCCACCACGGAGAGATCGGCGAGCGCCACCTGCGCGATCTCTTCGCCGACGACCCCGGTCGCGGCGAGCGCCTCGTCGCCGAGGCGGAGGGTCTCAGGCTCGACTACTCCAAGCATCGGATCACCGACGAGACGCTGGCCCTCCTCGTCCGACTCGCCGACGACGCCGGCGTTCGGGCGCGGACCCGGGCGATGTTCGCCGGCGAGCGGATCAACGTCAGCGAGGACCGATCGGTGCTGCACGTCGTGCTGCGGATGCCGCGCGAGCGCTCGCTGCTCGTCGACGGTCGCGACGTCGTCAAGGACGTACACGACGTGCTCGATCGGATGGGCGCCTTCAGCGAGCGGATCCGAAGCGGCGACTGGAAGGGCCACACGGGCAAGCGGATTCGCAACGTCGTCAACATCGGGATCGGCGGGAGCGACCTCGGCCCGGTGATGGCCTATCTGGCGCTGCGCAACTACAGCGACCGCGACATCACCGTTCGCTTCATCTCCAACGTCGACGCCACCGACTTTTTCGAGAAGACCCGCGACCTCGATCCGGCCGAGACGCTGTTCGTCGTCGCCTCGAAGACCTTCACGACGCTCGAGACGATGACAAACGCCAGATCGGCCCGCGGTTGGGCGCTGACCGCCCTCGGCGACGAGGCCGCGGTGGCAAAGCACTTCGTCGCGCTCTCGACCAATGCCAAGGAGGTCGGGGACTTCGGCATCGACACCGACAATATGTTCGGCTTCTGGGACTGGGTCGGTGGCCGCTACTCGATGGACTCGGCGATCGGCCTGACGACGATGATCGCGATCGGTCCCGAGCGCTTCGCCGAGATGCTCGCCGGCTTCCACGCGATCGACGAGCATTTCCTCGAGACGCCCCTGGAGCGCAGCCTGCCGGCGCTGATGGGCCTGCTGACGGTCTGGTATGCGGAACACTTCGGCTCCCAGACGACCGCCGTGCTGCCCTACGAGCAGTACCTGGAGCGCTTTCCCGCCTACCTCCAGCAGCTGACGATGGAGTCGAACGGCAAGCACGTGCGCCTCGACGGGACCAGGGTGGACTACGCGACCGGCCCGATCCTCTGGGGCGAGCCCGGGACGAACGGCCAACACTCCTTCTACCAGCTGATCCACCAGGGCACGCACCTGATCCCCGCTGACCTCATCGTCTTCGCCAAGAGCCTCAACCCGCTCGGCAGCCACCACGACCTGCTCGTCGCAAACGTCTTCGCCCAGGCTGAGGCGCTCGCCTTCGGCAAGACCGCCGAGGAGGTTCGCGCCGAGGGCGTGGAGGAGCGGCTCGTCCCGCACAAGACCTTCGGGGGCAACCGCCCGACCAGCGTCCTGATGGGGGAGCAGCTCGACCCGGCGACGCTGGGCAAGCTCGTGGCGCTTTACGAGCACTCGGTCTTCACGCAGGGCACGATCTGGGGAATCGACTCCTTCGACCAGTGGGGGGTCGAGCTGGGCAAGAAGCTGGCGATGAGCATCGCTCCGGAGCTGGAGGCCGATGGCGAGCCCGAGCTCTCCCACGACTCGTCCACGAACGCGCTGATCCGGGAGTACCGCAAGCGTCGATAGTCATGCGATCCTTCTCATGGTCAGTTCATCTGCCATCCATAGAACACGCGGTGCAATCGAAGATCGACGCCACAGGAGGCACCGAATGAACAAGCGAAACAAGTTCCTGACAGTCGGCGTGACGACCATCGCGGTCGCCGCCGGCGGCACCGGGCTGGCCGTTGCCGGCAGCGGCAGCGACGACACCGGAGACAGCGAGGCCCCGATCACGGGCTCCGCGCTCGGACAGGCGGAGAGCGCAGCCCTCGATCACCTCGGCGAGGGCACCGTCACCGAGACCGAGATTGGCGACGAGGAGTCCTACTACGAGGTCGAGGTCACGCTCGACGACGGCTCCGAGACCGACGTCCAGCTCGACCGCGGCTTCAACGTCGTC
>Ga0180121_10000621_pt1 | contig 15034 bp, 9 predicted proteins | sample AntDrymUQ5402106_2_FD_129676 | JGI IMG/M metagenome (GOLD analysis project Ga0180121, IMG submission 129676) | Polar desert sand microbial communities from Dry Valleys, Antarctica - metaG UQ540 (21.06) (version 2) (version 2) | ecosystem: Environmental > Terrestrial > Soil > Desert | place...
CTGGATGAATACTTTCCATACTTCGTTTTTTAATGATTCTTTGTTTATTCTCTTTTCGATCTTATTTACAACATTTCTCATATGGTGAATCAAACATTCTTGCTGAAGGACTTTATCTTTTGAATAAACATTCTTTATTGCCTTAGTTATTGAAAGATGTCCATCATGGACAATTAATCCAATGTTGTCCGCAGTAAGACCTCGTTTGCGTAAATCCTCTAACACAGCTGAGTAAGCTTTTTCATTTGCAGTTGAACAAATTCGACGATGAAATTCTTCTGCATATTGCTCTACACGGGATATCATTCGACCAAATATTCCTATACTATAATGCTCCTCCGTATATTTTTTTTACTAATACCGTTAAATCCCGGTATGAACTTCCTTCAACCCACAATTGAATTAACATCTGGATCAATTCTTCCGAATTCATTCCCCAATGTCTAATAATATCGGCTTAAAGTTTCCGCTGCGACAACGGGGTACCCGTAGTCCGAGCATCTTTGGCCATATTTGTAAGATAATTTCTTACTCTGTATCCATTTCGGTACAACCGAATATCTTTTTCTTGCCGACGCTTATAGCGTTCTCTACCTATAAATATTTTCAATTCCTCCTCCAACATTGTCTCCAGCATTCCCGTTAGAAATCTTCTGATTTCTAGTTCGATTTTCTCCTTATTTGTATTTGAATGTTTCCTAATACTTCATTACTTTTGTTTGCAAAAAATTGCATTACGCCTACTTTTAAAGTTTTGTTTAGCAAAATAATTTACTTTTTTGGGAGGCTTTTTTATTCCCAATTCTTTTTACACACTTTTATGAACGCTTACCAATGCTCCTTACAAAGGCAAAGCTAGGCCAAAGCCAATGATTGAATAAATAACTGTTTCCGTTTGCAAGTATACGGATTGAAGTTGAAATAAAATGACTTTAGGGAGTTTTTCAGAAGTTTCTTACCTTATTTAGCCTGCCACTTAAAAAAATGACAGGTATATGTATAGGAGTTTCTCATTAAAACTAAATTCATTTTCTTTTTTAATATATAGAATAAAAAATTCTATCGCTCTTTTTTCAAAAAATAGCGTTAATTAACAAACTTAATCATAAATACATGAAAAAAAATCTTATTGCTTACTTGGGGATAATAATTTTTTCAATACAACCATACTGGGGAAATAATCGACCATTCATTACAAGCAACTTAACAACAAATCAACCACTGCCACCGATACCCTTCTCTACCAGTGATACTTCAGAATTTTACGCTCAGGTGTTTGAGGTTTACACAACAGGAAATAATCTAACTGCCGAGCAAATGAATATTGCAAGGTTTTGGGCTGACGCAGGAGGATCTTATACTCCGCCGGGACATTGGATTGCAATTACCCAAATCGTTTTAAATTCATTGAATTCAAAACTTGATGTAGCTGCATTAGCATTTGCAAAGATAGGAATTGCTCTTTCAGAGGCAGTAGTTTCATGCTGGAAAACAAAATATATTTACAATGTTTTAAGGCCCATTACTTATTATAAGAAATCACATAAATCCGGCCTGGAATTCATTAATTACAACACCACCATTTCCTGAATATACTTCCGGACATTCTACGATATCCGGAGCTGCTTCACAGGTTTTATCGGATATGTTTGGTTATAACTTTTCTTTCACGGACAACACTCACCCTGAATTACCAATACCACCCAGGTCGTTCAATTCGTTTTTTCAAGCTTCAGAAGAAGCAGCCATATCCAGATTATACGGAGGAATACATTATCGGTCATCAAATGAGTGGATTGCAATGCGGAATAGCTATTGGAAAAAATGTTAGTAAATTACAGTTTTTGAGATAGTTTAGTGAAAAATAAAATGCCGACAATTATTCAAAGAGGGCTAAAAGGAATTATTTGTAAGATATAAAAAACCCGGAGGGAATTATTTCCCCCGGGTTTTAAATAAATTCTTAAAAACATTCTAAACTTACTTGATCAAATTCATTTTCTTGGTTTCGGTAAAATCTTTTGACCTAAGTGTATAAAAATAAATTCCACTAGATAAGTTTGTTCCATCAATTTCAGCATTATAAAGTCCTGCCTTCATGTAGCCGTCAACATAAGTACTGACGAGCTTTCCAAGCATATCATAAATCTTTAATGAAACGTTGCCGTCTTTAGGAATTGAAAATTGAATGTTGGTGACAGGGTTGAATGGATTAGGATAATTTTGAGACAGTTCAAATTGTGTTGGAATTTCCGTTCCTGTATTATTAATTCCAGTTGTTACAACAGACTGAGTAATGCCCTGTTGAACTTCTGAGAGTGAAAGAGGTCCATTATCTTTAAAAATAAACACTTGAAATTTGCAGTTACCTGCGGCCCAGGCAGGATCGATTGTTGTTGTGAAAGTAAGTGGATAAATCTGTTCGTTATTCCATGTGCCTGAATTTACATTATCGCCGCTTACCGTGTTAACAACATTTCTTACAACCCAATTGTGAACCCATGTTGAACTACCTATGCAATATGAATTACCTGTTTGAGGATAGATCAGATTGTCTTCTGTTATAACGTAGTTGACTTTGAATTGACCCGATAAAGTTGATAAAGCTTTGGCATCCAAATTAACTATAAGCTGCCTTGTTGTTGCATTATAATTTACGTTTGTAGGAGTGATGCTTACTGTTGACGCAGGGCTTTGCGAATATCTGTATTCTGCATCAGTAAAAAAAGATCCCCAGCCGTTATTGCTGCCTAATCTTCTGTCAACAAGTCCGGAAGGATAACCAGCAAAACCAAGTGACGAAATTATTCCGCTTCCATTAAATACTCTCCACGGGTCATTGCCTGCTCCATGATATGCAAGGATGACAGAGTTCGGATATCTGACTTTGACGTTATGAACCTCATCATCACCGCAGGGACACCATTGACACCACGTACCAGTGCAATATTCAAGAACAATATTCCTTGGAGATGAAGTCACAATTAAATTATTTGTAATGGTGTCATTACTAAGATTCTGATCAGATGCTAAGGAACTGTAAGCTTGAAGAGTATAATTTCCGTTTGTAGCAAAATTAAAACTGTTGAAGGTAACTGTTTGAATCTGACCCGCAGCTAAGTTATTAACGGATTGCGTATTAATATATCCTCCGGGATTTATGGTCATTGTAACCTGGAATGACTGATTGCTTGTGCCATAATTTTTCACAGAAGCTTTTGGCGCCATTGATTGAGGAGTGATCGACCACTTGGGATTTGTAATACTGTTTACCCCGGCATCATTTGCAAACTTCGCGCCTATTCTTATATTGTCAAGATAAAGATTATTTCCAAAAGCTGTGATACCGGTAAATTTAATTTTATTTGTGCCGGTTGGAAGAACATATGATTTTGTGGCCCACTGAGATGGAGTTGGAACAAATAAATCATAAGTAGGTGTAGCAGTTGCCAGAGGTCCGCTTGCACCTCCTGTTAATGATATCATTGTATTCCATGTTACTCCGTTGTTAGAGGAAGTAAAAATTTCAAGCCTGTCAACTTCATTTGATCCGGAAGCATATGCATGATCAAAAACAAGTGAATCTCCGGCAGTTGTCAAAGAAAAGCTGGAAGTGATCATTTCAAAATTACCGCTTGGATAATCATAAAAATCGGCAACTGCGCAGGAAGTACCTAAACCATACCCGCTTGCATAAGTTGTTCTTATCCAGTTATAGCTGGAAGTATTTGTTAGCTGCCAGCCATTTGGAGGAAAAGATGTATTGTCGAAATCCTGATTCACGTATACAGTGCCGGTCGAAAAGACCATGCTGCTGTTTAAAATATTGAAGCAGAAGAATGTTAAGAGAAAAAAAATAAATGCGGAAAACAAGGTGTTATAATTTTTGTACATATGATGCTCCTTTTATTAAAGTTTATCAATAATAACATAAATCTTTATTAAATTAAAATTATATGCTTTTACCTATTTGAAAGGATAACATTCCATTTAGTGTGTAAAAACAAAACTGCTATTTGTAGGAATAGAGCCTCTTCTCTGGTTTAAATATTCAATGATCAAGAATAATAATTTATCCGCACTCTTAACTGTCTAAAAAACACCCATGCTGAGGAGAATAAACAAATGTATATATTGTTCACTGGAACCGCGGAGGGAAATAAATAAATGTATATATTGTCTAAAGGAATTTCTAAGAAGATAAGATATTTGTTAATTTTGAAAAATTTAAATTTACAATCAAAAATTCTACTTGCGAGTTACGAATCCCGTCACGGCCCATATTTCGTTTTGTGCGCAATCCCCGTTTATGAATTTATTTTTCCAGCTGAGTTTTCTGCCCGTTGCTGGTGCCTGCCTCTTCGGCCGGCACCAACGAAAGCAGAAAAATATTCGAGGTTAGATTTTTATAAATTATCTCTGTTTTCTTTTTGAAATTACAAGTTCCGGATCACCAGTAAAACGAGTCCAGTGTAAAATGGAATTCTTGAACGTTCAAACTTATTGCACGACATTATGAACTTGTTTATCGATTCTTTCAATGCTTCCCGGATTCATTGACTCAATAGGCTGAATAGACTCTAGGGACTCAATGGACTCTATAGAATTATCGGGTGTTGGTCTTATTACACTCACAAAATTAAATGCATTATTATCTGCAATAGCTCCATCGCTGCCATCAACAATTCCATCACCGGTTAAATCCGAAGGAACATAGCCGGTCACAAAGTTAAATGCATCATTATCAATTATTGCTGCATCGCTCCCGTCAACAATTCCATCCTGAGTCACATCACCACTGAATATTCCAAATCTTATCGGTGATGCATCAACCTGAATCATATTATTTCCGAAAGCCTGAGAAGCTGCTGTTGTGAAATTATAACTGACGGTTGAGGGTTGTGTGTAGCTTATTAAGCTAGTAGCTGCACTCCAGGTTTCAATAGTATTTCTGTGTTTGACTACAAGGTAATAAGTTCCTGTTGGTGCATTATCCATCAGAAACGAGCCGGTGAAAGTAGTGGCATTTATAAGCGCTGTTGATGAATCTACAATAGCATATGGAGAGGTTGAGTTTCTGAAATAAGCCGTTGCAATATCGCTAAGTCTCATATTGTTTGCAGCTGGATCATAAAATCCTTCCATTATCACCGAAACGTCAAGCGTTCCAACAGTGCGTTCGAATACCCCTGCAAGTGTACCTGCACCTCCTGCATACAATACCGGCAATGGTGTTCCGGCATCAAGAGCTCCTCCTGTTTTATAATTCAAAGCCCGAATTACATTTGTATTAGTTAATGTTCCGTTATTATAATCAGCCCATGTAAGTCCAGAGTTTTTTGTTCTAAATACTCCCCCGGGGGTTGCTTGCAATCCAACAAAAAACTCAGTTGCACTTCCCGGACGTATAAGACAGCTTCTTGGCAATGTTCCTACTACATTTGGTAATCCGGCGTTGTGTATTCTTGTCCATGCTCCTCCGCCATTTTTTGTTAAATACATTCCCCCTCCGAGTGTGTCTGTATTCATGAATAATCCGGCAAGAATAACTGAAGTATCTACAGTACTCATGCTTAAACAACGGACAGGTTTGATCTCTGTTGTCAGACTCGGCAATCCACTGCTCATATCAGTCCAGCTCCCGGCTGCATTAACACTCTTATAAATTTTAGAAGGGCCCGTCGCCCCGGTTACCATAAATGACGTTCCCAAATACAAAACGTTTGAGTTAAGTGGATTTATAATTATTGAAAGAACGTTTTTAATGGCTCCCATTCCTGTGTTAGCAGCAGTCCATGTTGTTCCTCCATTAATTGTTTTGTACACGCCCTGAGGTGAATCAGCGGCTCCGTCGAAAACTGTCATATAGGCAATGTCAGAATTTCCCGGATCAATTGCAATTGCCTGAATACCAATAGAAGTTTCCACGATTCCACTATTTATTTGAGTCCAGGTTGCAGCTGCATCAGTTGATTTATACATTCCGGCGCCTGCTCCCGTGCCTGTTCCGCAATAAAGTACATTCGGGTTTGATCTGCTTACAGCAACTATGAAAACATTTAAATTTGTTAATCCTGAATTTGACTGAGCCCAGTTTACACCTGAGTTTGACGTCTTCCAGATTCCGGTCGTATTACTTCCGGCATACATTATCGCCTGGTTAGATGGATTAATTGCAATCGTGAAAATAAGTCCTGCCCCGCTTAATGATGTGCTCCAAATATTGAGACCATCCTGAGCGTATGTTAAGTTAATAAAACTTAGTGAAAGTAAGGTAGTGAGAAATAATTTTTTCATGTTTCCTCCCTGATGTTTAAGGTTTAATTATTAAATTTTTTTAATTGAAATGGAATGTCATAACCTAAATCTTTTCTTTCATGAAATCAATACTATATCTAAAGACAGTATGTTTTAAAGTTTTTGGACAGGCTTGGTGTTTAAGTCTCAAATAAATTATAACAATAATACCTATTTTCTATAAAATTATTTCTATTAAATCCCCTCAATTATCATAATTATAATGAATAAAGAAAACACTCCAAAAGGCAGGAAGCGAGAACGACAAAAAACCTGACAGGTTTTCAGAACCTGTCAGGTTTATAGAAAAACTAAAATTCTGTTTATGTGAGACGACAAATGTTGTTATTTCAAAAGAAACATCTTCCTTGTAATTGACGAACTTCCCGTCATAATTTTATAAAAATATACCCCAGTACTCAATCCATTTGCATCAAAATTGATTTCATAAGTTCCCGCCTTCATAAATCCAAACGACAATTGCCTCACCTCTCTTCCTAATTGATCATATATTATCAATGAAGCATCTTGCGGTTTGGCAATTTCAAACTTTATATTTGTAGAAGGGTTAAATGGGTTCGGATAATTCTGAGACAAAGAAAACTCGCTGGGTATATCCGAATTAATATTAATTATTCCAACAGGATTACCAGTAGGATCATTTTTGTAATATATTTCGACGTTCCCGTCACGATCGTCATTCCATACCACATGAACTCCACTCAAAGTGGATAACCCGGAGACTGCAACAGAAGGATATTGTGAGTTAGACGGGTTATTTGTCAAACGGATATCTGTTTCCCAGTTTAAACCTCCATCAGTTGAACGTTTGTAATATACCTCGTTGTCTCCGTCCCTGTCGTCAACCCAAACACTATGAACAGCCAAACCAGATGCTAATACCGAAGGAAATTTTGAAGCAGCGGCATTGTTTGTCAGTCGAGTATCTTCTCCCCAGGTTGTACCATTGTTTGAGGAACGTTTGTAATATATTTCATTATTTCCATCACGTGTATCATACCATAAAACATGAACTAACAAACCGGACACTGATATAGTTGGACCGCAGGAAAAAGCATTGTTATTTGTTAACTGGGTGACTAATCCCCAGCCTATACCACCATCGGTTGAGCGTTTGTAATAAATCTCAAAATTCCCCATCGGATTATCATACCATACAACGTGTACGAGATTGCCGGATGCAGATATAGAAGGTCGGCAGGCGAAAGCTGAATTGCCAGTTATATTTGTATCGATACCCCAGCTTGAGCCTGCGTCTGATGAACCTATGTGATATATCTCATAGTTTCCCTGGCGATTATCCCACCATACGATGTGAATAGCTGAACCTGACATTGTAATAGAAGGATCAATTGATGAAGCTATATTATTAGTCAATCGTGTATCGGCGCTCCAGCTTGAACCACCGTTTGTTGAGCGTTTATAATACATTTCATTATTCATATCGCGTGAATCCTGCCAAACAACATGCACCATTTGACCCGATACTGATATAGCAGGATTCATTGAAGAGGAATTGTTATTAGTTAATCTAGTGTCAGATCCCCAGTTTACGCCTGCATCCGTTGAGAGTTTGTAGTATATTTCATTGTTCCCATCGCGGAAGTCATGCCATACAACATGAACAGAGTTGCCGCTCGCTGCTACACACCATGCATTATTAAACGATGTATATGAAGAAGCAGGATCATTTGTTAGCCTTACATCTGAGTGAAATTGTGCTTTAACTTTGCAAACTGATAGTGATACTAACACCAGTGCAAAGAGCTTTATGCAGATTTTGTTTATGTCTTGCCAATAAGCTGGTTTAATTTTTTCAGTTGTTCTTTTCGACATTTTAGTCCCTTTCATGTTTTATTAAAAAAAAACCTCATAATAAATTAACTTTAGCTATTATGAGGGTAGGTGTTGAAATATTTGTTACTGGTAGCGGAATAAAAATGTCTTATCGTTTATGACTCGCTCCCCGGCAGTGAAGTATTATCCAAAGAAATTTTACCGGCACCCTGAAACAGAAAAAGTAAGGAACAGAACAAAATAGCTAATGCAGGCGTCATATCCTCAACAGTGCCGAAACGGTCAACCATAATCCATGCGACAGTAAAATTTATTATCATCAGTAAAGCAGCATAGCGGGTTTTCCAACCCAACAAAAACAAAATCCCGGATACAAATTGTGAATACACTGAAACCGCAGCGCAGACTAACGGAAATGTAAAATGATATTTCTCAAAAAAATCACCAACTTTAACCATTGTATCCCAGGAAAACACTGCTTGATGTACTCCATAAATCAATCTGAAACCAATAAAAAGTCGAAGCAAGAGTACACCCGCATCCTTATTTTTATCCAACCAATTAAAAAAAATATTGAACAAATGCACTCATTAAAGTTTATTAGGTTAAGTTCTCCATGATGAAAAATATAAAATAATTTTATTCTACATTTGAGTGCGCATACGAACACAGCTCCACTTAATTCATTTTTGTAATTGTTATTTTACTTCAGTGATCTGAGCCTGTACACACCACCATCTACCGTTTTCTTTTATATAAGTATCAGTATAAACAGTTTTCCCGTTTACAATTTCCCCATTCTCAATCCTTGAAAAAAATGTGTTGGATCTGACTAATGCCATATTTTCAAAAATTCTTACCACTTCATCTTTATACTCAAATGATTTATCGATGTTATCGTCCCAGCCGTGTGTCCATGCATCCATGTATTCACTGCGGTTTACAATTTTGCCTGACGAGGAAATGTAAATAAAATCCCTATGAATTATTTCATTATGGCTTATGGCATCATTAGTAATAAAGTTTTTTATAAATTGTGCGTTTAAATTACTTAACTGGTTTATATCTTCATTTTCCAGAAATTTGTTTTCCAATCATCTTTTTTAATTTTAAATTTTTGAGTTTTAATTCAGGTGCATCCCAATTGCAAATATTGACTAAACTATTGCGGGCTGTTAATATTTACTTCATCATAATGTTTATGGATTTTTTTATTAATCATAATAAGAAAGTGTTGCAGTCTGACAATTTTAAAACGTTCATATTAATTGTTTCAACTGTTACAAAAATAAGTGAAAGAGAAGTTTTAGAATTGGAAAAATGCGACATTTTATGATGCACTGTGGAATCTTACATTATTGCAAAAAGAATATGGTAGGAATATGGTGATTCGGAGAAAGTGAATTTATATTGTAATATAAATATTTTTCTTGAATATAAAGGTTTAGCTTTTCCAGGCAGTACCTTCAGCCTGCCCGGAAAAATATTGGCTTGGATGATAGCCGGAAAACTCTTTGAAGTCATTAATAAAATGTGACTGATCATAATACCCGCAGTCGTAGGCTATATGAGTTAATGATTTTTCCTTGTTACCATATGCTTCTAATGAAGATTGGAAGCGGGTAATTCGTGAAAAAAGTTTTGGACTAAACCCGGAATACTCTTTAAACCGTCTTTCAAATTGCCGGGTCGATAAACAAAATTCCTTTGCCACCTTTTGAATGTTCTTTGTTCCTTTTGTCTTAATAATATAATGAATTGAAGATAATATATCATGACGACATTGCTGATTTTTTATTAATTTGTTATCAAAAAAATCTGAAAGAATTTTAACTCTTTGAAAATTGTCATTTGAAATTATTATTTTATTTTCCAGTACTTTTCCTTCTTTACCTAAAACAGATTCTAAATCCGTCAGCTGATTGCTAAGTTCTGCACAAGGTATAGAAAAAAATTTGGGTATGGCAAAAGGATAGATGTAAGCCCCGAACATTCCAAAATTACCCTGGGCAATAAATCGTCGGAATTTTTGAGTTTGGCCGTGGATTCCTGAAGAAAAAGTTGTTTCAATATTTTCTTCAACCGTTATTTTATCAAGCCGGTCTTTGTAATGAAAAGCAATTTCTGCACAATTATCCGCCATAGAACGGTGAATGAATGGTTTTTTCACTGATGCTTCTCCCTCAAGCACCCAAAAAAATTTCACGTACTCTGCTATTGCTGGTGGCGGCTGTATGGTGTAAAAGTTCATTTTTTTTATCAAAAAAAACCCTCATAGCTAAAAATAATTTTAATTATGAGGGTTTATTTATTTCAACATTATCAATAAAATATATCCTATTTAATCCACATGTTTTTTTACATTCATGATTGAGCATGGATTTCAGGGTAAACTTCAGTCAGCCCGGACTTACTTACAAATCCACAAGATTCAATTTGAAAAATCATACTGATTTAAAATAAGATGATATTCGGATTCACAAATGCGCAGCCTGTTTTCTATGGAGTTATCTTCAACACATATTTCCCAGCATTATTTTCGCCAAACAAAGCATCACCGCCGTCGATTACACCATCCCCATTTAGGTCCGTTGGTAAATATCCCGTTAAAAAGAAGGTAGCATCATTATCGATCCTCTGGATATCAGATCCGTCAATCACTCCGTCTTGATTTACATCGCCGCTGTAAATTGCGAACCTTGGAGGTGGAGGTGAAGCATCCACTTGTATCATATTATCTCCATATGCCTGAGTAATTGAAGTTGAAAAATCATAAGTCATCACCGATGAGTTAAATGACTGTGGGGTTTTGCTCCAGGTTTCAATTGAATTTCTATGCTTGAGATGTAGATAATAGTTAACACCGTTTGTTGCATTGGCAAAATTAAGTGTGGCATAACCTGTTTGGTTTAAAACTGCTTTTGCAGAATCAACAATTGCAAAGGGAGCGGATGAATTTCGTAAATAAACTCTGAGAGTATCCTGAACCATTTGATTGTTGGAGCTATTATAAAAACCCTGTATGAACATACGCAACGAAAGTATCTTCATACTGGCACCTGTACCGTAATAGACAAAAGCCCCACCTTCATTTGATTGACCGTTATCATATAAGTAAGCGCCGACAATCACATCCGAGTAGTTATCATTGTTTACATCACCTGCAGATGCAACTGAAACGCCAAATAAAGAATTTGCCTGATTACTCTCTGCTGTCCAACCGGGCAAAGATGAAAGTCCAGTTGAAGATCCAAAATAAACGAATGCTCTTCCTTCGTTTGACTCTCCGTTGTCATATTCACTAGCACCAACAATCACATCCGAGTAACCGTCATTATTTACATCGCCTGCAGTAGAAACTGAATTACCAAAACGAGCATATGCCTGATTACTCTCAACAGCCCAGTTTGCAGTTGTTGAAATACCTGCGGACGATCCGTGATATACGAATACTTTTCCTTCATCCGGTTCTACATTGTCCCACGAATAGGCCCCAACAATTACATCCGAGTATCCATCGTCGTTCACATCACCTGCAGTAGAAACTGAATTTCCATAGTATACAAAAAATGCGGACGGATTACTTTCTGATGCCCAATTAGGAGTTAAAGAAAGTCCTCCAGAGGAACCATAATAGATAAAAGCTCTTCCTTCGTCCAATATAGGAGTATCATATCTATTAGAACCGATAATTACATCAGAATACCCGTCTCCGTTTACATCACCCGCTGTAGAAACTGAATATCCGAACAAAGCAGTCTGCTGATTACTTTCTGCTGTCCAGTTAGCCGCACCAGAAAGTCCAGTAGGGGAGCCGTAATAAACAAAAGCTCTGCCTTCATCTAATACTCCATTGTCATAAAGTGGTGATCCAATAATCACATCAGAATAATTATCATTATTTATATCCCCTGCAGTTGATACTGTAAAACCAAATTGAGAACCTCCTTGATTACTCTCTGCCGTCCAGCTAGGATTAAGAGAAAGTCCTAAGATAGAACCGTAATAAACGAACACTCTTCCTTCATCTACTTGATCATTATCAAATATTTTAGCTCCGACAATAACATCTGAGTATCCGTCATTATTTACGTCGCCCGCTGTGGAAACAGAACAACCAAAATGTGCATTTGTCTGGTTACCCTCAGCTGTCCATGTTGCCATGGATAAAAGACCGAGGTTAGAACCATTATAGACGAATGCTCTTCCCTCGTCTGTTTGACCGTTATCATATAAAAATGCACCTATAATCACATCGGAATATCCATCGCCGTTCACATCACCGGCAGTAGAAACAGAATAACCGAATGCCGCATCTGTTTGGTTTCCCTCTGATATCCAATCAGGAGAGGTCGAAAGGGGATCGATTGTAATCGGATAAATGGCATCTTCGTCATTTACAACAATAGCGAATTGGTTAATTTGCTGATTAGTTAATTGATCATTATTTACGATTTTGGATTTTTGATTTTTGATTTGCCCGCCTGACGGCGAGGAAGGTATTTTTCCATTTTCATTTTTAATGTTTAATTTTTCAAAGTGTGCACTTAGCTCTTTACCATTTGCATCCCACACCTTTAATGAAGAATATTCCACCTTCTCATTTCCATTTTTATCTTTAAATCGCAGTGCATCTTTTTCCACTAACATCCTTAAGCTAGTCTCTGCTGATAATTCAAGTTGTAATTTACCTTCTCCACGTGGAGCTTGCTTAATTAAAAAGTCCTGTCTCATTCCTTTTTCGGTATTAGTGTAATCAATTCTTATATTGTCATCTTCTACTGAAGCTTTATTTTTATCAACCTTTATTTCACTTCCCGTAAATTGAATGGAATTATCTACAATTTTTTCAGAAAGCGCGGAGTTTACATTTATTAATTTTTCTGAACACTCACTCGCTTTGGTGTCAGTCCAACGTTTAATATTTGAGGTTTTAAACCGAATGCTCCACTCCGGAATCTGTTTATATTTCTTATCTTCTTCTCTTATTAACCTATCATTTAAATCGAATAATGGGATCTTGCTTACCCTGGCCTTCGCAGTAAAGCCATCATTATGATAAATAAAACGAATATTGTTTGCACGATTCGGAGACTGATAGGACATTAAATCCTCGCTGTAGGAAACGTAATACTCTTCATCTACAATATTTTTAACAACCTTGTTATACCAAGGTTGCTCTAAGCCTCCCGAGTTTGCGTCTTTAAAAGTTTTATTAATCTGATTATTCGAGATAAGTTTGGAAGGAGAAGAACTTTGAAGCTTTAAAACGTTATTGCTCTTGTCAGCAATATAATTGGTTTTGTTCCCAGTGCGATTTAAAATAAAAATGAAAAAGGAAAGAACAAAAATAAGTACAAGTACAAAATTTTTCATTATTTTTACTTAAGTTTTAAAAAAAAATTGTTTGGGGAATCTATTTATAAATATAAAATTTTATATGATTCAGGGATAAATTATGTCGAAAATATACAAATCACATTTGTCATTGTTAAATATTAAGTAGTAATATCTAACTATGCTTGAATAGGGACGCGTTTAAATATAATTTCGAGATAAATTGGAAATGGCAATATAAGATTTTTTAGTAAGAAGTAAAACTAAAAAATAATTATTAGTTTTTTCTTCCTTATTAATTTATTATTTGGTTAGACCAGTTGCCTCAATAAAAAAGGTAACCGTAATATTTAGTATTTTTTCTTTTCTTTTTTGCCTGCCTGGCGTCAGACAGGCTTCTTTTTTCTTTTCTTTTTGTTAGTAAGTTAATAACTTTTTATCTCCATATCAGAGCAAATATCTTTCTTATTTTTTCTTGTATTTGTTTTTCTAATTGGTATGGATTTAATTTCTTAAATTGTATTTTCAATACTTCTTTTACATCTCTATCTATCTCTTGGACCTTAATATTCTCTCTAAGGGAGTTTGGGGCTTGTCATATTTCTTTGTTATCTTTGATCCTATTCTTTCTTTATGTACAAGTTTAGAAGAGGGTAGAAAAAAATTTATAAAATAATACCACTCTGTCATATAAAATTCATTTAACAATTTTACAATTTTTGGATTATCAAATCTTTCATAACCTAAATATTGTCTGATCAATGTCCAGTTCTTTCCTTCTATATGCGCATTATCGTTTTTATGATATGATCTTGATCTTGTGTAGGTAACCGGAAATTTTCTGTTTTTAAAATATCTCAACAAAGGCCAATTTAAAAACTCGCTTCCATTGTCACTATCAAACCCTTTTATTTTAAATGGCAATGTACCTTCGATTGTTCTTAAAGCTTCTAAAACTCCATACTCTCCCTTTCCCCACATTGCCCTCTGGATACTCCATCCAGTCGCTATATCAACCATGTTTAACGAATAAGTAAACATCCCGGCTATACTATTACCGCAGTGTGCAACTGTATCAGCTTCTAAATAACCGGGTCTTGTCTCATCCCATTGATTTGTTCTTATTGGTACAAATTCTTTTATTACAGATCCGGGTTTAGTTGTTGATAATCCTCGCTTCTTATATCTGTGCCTTATTGGTTTTAATATTCTATCTATAGTTGCAGCTGATATCTTTAGTAATAATTTTATATTTTCTTTTGTTAATCTCTCTCCTGATTCTATATACTTTGGTAGCCATATTGATATTACAGGCTTTAATCTTTTTCCACCAGGGAAGATTTGATGCCTTCCAGGTTTTTATTATGAAACTCTTTAACTCTTCGTTATCATACTTTTTCTTTCTTTTAAACTTTTCCTCAGGCTTCTGCCTAAATGAACTATTTAAAATTCTTATGGCATATTTTCTATTGTAACCACAACTATTACAAAATTCATTTAGAATAGTTTTCTTCTCTAGTTTGCTGGAAGTTTCATATCTCTTTTTTATAGATATTAAATATTCTCTGCGTGCCTGCCTGGC
>Ga0180121_10000622_pt1 | contig 15019 bp, 13 predicted proteins | sample AntDrymUQ5402106_2_FD_129676 | JGI IMG/M metagenome (GOLD analysis project Ga0180121, IMG submission 129676) | Polar desert sand microbial communities from Dry Valleys, Antarctica - metaG UQ540 (21.06) (version 2) (version 2) | ecosystem: Environmental > Terrestrial > Soil > Desert | place...
CGCCGCCCTTCACCAGCGCTCGGCGAAGTCGCGTCATCAGCCGATTGAGCTGATCGACCGCGGAGACATCTCCCTCGGCCCAGAACGGATCCATCTCGTCCGGATCGAGCGTGCCGGGAGACCGCAGGCGGGCGCCGTCGGTCGTGAGCAGCACGCACCTGCCCTCGTGCTCGTTGCGCTCCCCGACGAACCCGTCGAGGCGATGCCAGACCACGCGATGCGTGCGCACGACGTCGATCACCTGCACGCCGGCCACGTCGGCGCGAAAGCCCAGTCGCGACATGCGCAGCACGAACCCCGCGCAACCGAACAGCATCCCGGCACCGATCCCACGCACCTGCAGCGGGAACGGCGCGAACAGGAAGCCGACGGCGATCACCGCAGGCACCAGAGCGGGCACCTGTGACTCCAGCCGCCAGCCTTTGGCCCAGATCTCCACGGCGCCGTCACGCGCAACCCGCGTGCGGAACAACCCGATCGTCTCCACGTCGAACCCCCCCTCGGGGTTGATCACTCGCTGTGGTATCGGCATCGACCGGTGTGGAACTGGAGCCCTCAGCCCGAGCCGGCCAGGTTTGGAGCGACCGCACGCGCGAGCGAGGCCGCGCGGAGCTCCCCGGTCTGAGCCTGGATCAAGTAGAACGTCGCCTCGCGGCTGAGCCGCTGCGCCGGGTGCTCGAGCGATATCGCCCGGCCTCCGGTCGCCGCCACGAGCGCGTCGGTCGCCCGTCGCGCGAGGTCGAGGCCTCGGTCGCGCTCCGCCGCTCCTTGCGCGATCGCAGCATCGAACGCTTCGCCGTCGTTCGCGGGCACGGCCTCGGCCGCCGCCTCGGCGACGACTGCTGCCACCGCTGCTGCCACGCGATCGGCGGCTGCTCGGCGTTCGGCGAGCTCCGAAGCGAGCGTCGAAGCAGCCTCGGACACGACCGCGTTTCGCGGTCCCTCCCCCAGCAGCCGGATCGCGCGGTCGGCGATGCCGAGAGGCGCAGCCGCGGGAAGCGCTGAGCCTGCCCGGTCGCGACGTCGCCACTGCGCGTCGGTCTGCACGCCGGCCACATCGTGATCGGACACCTCGAGCCCATGGAAGCTGAGCGTGACGGTGCCGGTAGAGCCCATCACCGCCAGCGCCTGCGGCTCGCCGGCGACCAGTGACGGGTGCTCGGCCGGACGATCGATCACCACCGTCACGACCGAGCCATCATCGGTGCGTGCCATGAGCACGAGCGCCTGCATCAGTCCCCATCCTGTGATCCATGGCGCCTCGCCCTCGATGCGCCAGCCCGCGCTCGTGCGGCTCGCTCGCACCGCCGTGAGTCCCGGCCTGCGCAGATAGGCGAAGCCGATGCCGGCAAGGGTCGAGCCGTCGGCGAGCCGAGGCAGCCACACGCCGCGAGCGGGCCCGTCGCCGCCGGCGACCCTGCGCACCGCGCCATGGTGCTGCGCCCACACGAACGCGGTTGCCCCGCACCCGCCGGCCACCGCCTCGAAGACCGGCCGCGCCTCGGCGTAACCCGCTCCGAGGCCGCCGGGGACCGCGGCCGGAGCCTGCAGCCCGAACAGCCCCACGTCGCTCAGCGCCTCGAGGTTCGCCCCTGGCACGAGCGCCGCTCGATCGGTGCGCTGCGCCGCCGGGAACAACACCTCGTCGGCGACCGCGCGGGCGCACCGTGCCGCATCGCCGAGCGACGTCGCGCTCACGAGGCGATACGAACGCGCGAACGCATCTGCTCAGCGGTCGACGTCGCCGACCACGAAGAAGATCGACCCGAGGATCGAGATGAGGTCGGGAAGCTGCGTGCCGGGCAACATCGCCGGGATCACGCTCACGTTCGAGAACGACGGCGTGCGCATCTTCAACCGGTACGGCTCCTTCTTCCCGTCACCGACCAGGTAGTAGCCCATCATGCCGAGCGGATTCTCGGTGCGCACGTACACCTCGCCGTCGAGCTTCAGCGTCTTAGGCAGCTTCGGCGCGCGGAAATCGCCAGGCGGAAGCTTGTCCATGCACTGCTCGATGATGTTGCAGCTCTGCTTCATGCGCTCGACGAGCACCCACAGGCGATCGTAGCTGTCGCCCGTCTGACCCACCGGCACCTCGAACTCGACCTCTGCGTACTTCTCGTACGGCTCGTCCTTGCGGGGGTCCATCGCGATGCCGCTCGCGTGCAGCACCGGACCGCTCGTGCCGTAGGCGAGCGCCGTCTCACCCGGCAGCACCCCGATGTTGCGGCAGCGGGCGAAGATGATCTCGTTGCCCATGATCAGCGATTCGAAGTCGCGGATCGTTCTCCGTACGGCGGCGAGCACACCGACCGATCGTTGAAGGAACCCGGCGGGAAGGTCGTCCTTGAGCCCGCCGACGCGGCAGTACGAGTGGTGCATGCGAGCGCCGGTCGCGCTCTCCATCAGGTCCTGGATCATCTCGCGCTCGCGGAACGCGTAGAAGATCGGGGTCATCGCACCCAGCTCGAGCGGGTAGGACCCCGAGAACATGAGGTGGTTCAGGATGCGGTTCCACTCGGCGAACATCGTGCGGATCCACTGCGCCCGATCGGGCACCTCGATGCCGGCGAGGCGTTCCACGGCGATCACGAAGCCGAGCTCGTTGTTGAACGCGCTGATCCAGTCGTGGCGGTTCATGAGCACCATCGTCTGACGCGCGTCGCGGAACTCGGCCAGCTTCTCGGCGGCGCGGTGCATGTAGCCGATCACCGGCTCGGCCCGCACGATCACCTCGCCGTCGAGCTCGAGCACCACGCGCAGCACGCCGTGGGTCGAGGGGTGCTGCGGTCCGATGTTGAGGATCATGTCCTCGGTCGCCAACGATCCGTCGACGACCTCGACGTCGAGGCCGCCGCCCCGGATCATGCTGGCGACCTCGGACCGGAAGGCGGGAAGCTCGCGGGTGTCAGCCATCACGACATATCCTGCCACGGAAGCCGCGCCGGCGCCCAGGCGCGTGATGGCGTGGGCACGGGGCCGGGCCGTGAACGGCTCGGCCGGATAGGCTCGCAAGCGATGACGGACGCGCGACGTTCCCTGCCCTCGGTCGACTCGCTGCTGCGTTCCTCACCCGGAAAGCGCGCGGCGACGACGGTCGGGCGGGCGTTGCTGAAGCTGACCGTCGCCGAGACGCTCGACGAGGCACGCGCCAACACCGGTGAAGGCGCGGAGGCCAGACCCACCGACGACGAGATCCTCGCTCGTGCGGTCGCCCGAGCATCGCGCATCGCGACCGGACTGACCCCGGTGATCAACGCCACCGGCGTGATCCTGCACACGAACCTCGGCCGGGCGCCCCTGCCCGAGCGAGCGGTCCGGGCCGCCGCCAGGGCTGCTCGCGGCTACAGCGACCTCGAGGTCGATCGCGAGTCGGGCGCGCGCGGCACGCGCTCGTCCCGCGCGGAAACCACGCTCCGCGCGCTCACCGGCGCCGAGGACGCGCTCGTCGTGAACAACTGCGCCGCAGCGCTGATGCTGTCTCTCGCGGCGCTCGCCAAAGGCAAGCAGGTGCTCGTGTCGCGCGGCGAGCTGATCGAGATCGGCGGCGAGTTCCGCATCCCCGACATCATGGCTGCCTCGGGGGCGAAGCTCGTCGAGGTCGGCACCACGAACCGCACCCGCATCGGCGACTACCGCGCTGCGTTCACCGATCGGGTCGGCGTGGTGCTCAAGGTGCACCCGTCGAACTACCGAGTCGTCGGGTTCACCTCCGCGGTGCCGGCGAAGTCGCTCGCGCGCCTGGCCCAACAGCACGGGGTGCCCTTCGTGTTCGACGTGGGCTCCGGCCTGCTCCGTCACGGCCGTGGAATGCCACCCGACGAGCCCGCCGTCGTCGACGCCCTGACCGACGGCGCCGACCTCGTGACGTTCTCGGGCGACAAGCTGCTCGGAGGCCCGCAGGCCGGCATCATCGTGGGACGGACAGCGCTCGTGGCCACCCTCCGACGCCATCCCATCGCTCGCGCGGTGCGGGTCGACAAACTACAGATCGCCGCGCTCGAGAAGGTGCTCGCCATGGTGGCCAACGGCACCGACGACGAGGTGCCGGTGACCCGCATGCTCCGTGAGCCGGCCGAGTCGGTGCACCGGCGCGCGAAGCTGTTTTGCGAGTCGCTCGGCGGCGACCTCGAGCATGCGCACGTGCACCGGTGCGAGTCGGCGGTGGGCGGCGGTTCGATGCCGGGCACCGGCCTTGCGTCGTGGGGGGTTCGTCTCACGGTGCCCGACGCGAGCGGATTCGCGGCCCGGCTGCGGACCGGAAGCCCGAGCGTGTTCTGCAGGGTCGAGCGGGAGCACGTGCTGCTCGACCTGCGCACGGTCGCGGACGATCAGGTGGCCGATCTCGCGCGAGCCACGTTGTACGCGATGGAAGGCGACGACATCGACGACGGCGAGGATTGACGTGCCGACCGACGCGGCGGCCGCCCACCAGGTGATCGCGACCGCCGCGCGCCCCGCCCACCGGGTCATCGCGACCGCCGGACACGTCGACCACGGCAAGTCGTCGTTGATCGCGCGGCTCACCGGCATCGACCCCGACCGGTGGCCCGAGGAGAAGCGTCGCGGCCTGACGATCGACCTCGGGTACGCCTGGTGTGAGCTGCCGAGCGGCAGGGAGGTCGGGTTCGTCGACGTGCCCGGTCACGAGCGGTTCATCCGTAACATGCTCGCCGGCGTCGGCCCGGCCCCACTGGTGCTGTTCGTAGTCGCGGCCGACGAAGGCTGGAAACCACAGTCCGAGGAGCACCTCGAGATCCTCGACGTGCTCGGCGTGTCGAGCGGCGTGGTGGCTCTCACCAAGCGTGACCTCGTCGACGACGAGACGCTCGCCATCGCGCGCCAAGAGGTGCTCGACCGGCTCGAGGCGACCGTGCTCGAGGGCGCACAGATCGTCGCCGTGTCCTCGACCACTGGAGAGGGCATCGACGACCTCCGGGGCGCGCTGGACACGATGATCGGCCTGGCGCCCGCGCCGATACCGTCCCCCCTTCGGCTGTTCCTCGACAGGGTGTTCACGATCAGAGGCGCCGGCACGGTGGCGACCGGCACCCTCACCGGTGGCTGCCTCGCGGTCGGCGACGAGGTCGCGATCGAGCCGGGGGACCGACGCGCTCGCGTCCGATCGCTGCAGACCCACCGTCACGCCGAGGACACGGCCTGCCCGGTCTCGCGTGTCGCGGCCAACCTGGTGGGCGTGGAGCGGACCGATCTCGAGCGCGGCGACGTGCTGGCTGAACCTCACGCGTGGGCGCCGGCTTCCTCGTTCGACGTGGAGCTGCGAGCGGTGCGCGGGCTCGCCACGCCGCTCACCTCTCGGGGCGCGTTCAAGGTGTACGCGGGCGCCGCGGAAGCCGACGCGAAGCTCCGCCTGCTCGGCGACAACCGTCTCGAGCCCGCATCGACGATGTTCGCCCGCCTCCGCACTTCGAGACCGCTCGTGCTCGCCGTCGGCGATCGCGTGGTCCTCAGGGAAGCCGGCAGGCGCGAGACCGTCGCGGGGGGGCTCGTGCTGGACCTCGCTCCAGCGGACGCTGCGGGCGCCCCCGCCAGACTGGCCGCCCGGCTCGCAGCCTCACCGGCCGACCTGCCCGCGTTGCTCGTGCGCGAGCGCGGGGCGCTCCGCGCGATCGACGTGCCACGCCTGGCAGGCGCGCCGGCCGACCCTGCCATGGTGACCGGGCCCTGGGCGATCGACCCTGGCCTACGATCGGCCGTGCAACACGCCGTCACCACCGCGCTCGCGGACTTCCATGTTCGGGAACCGCTCGCGGCCGGAGCGCCGATCGAGACCGTACGAGCGGTGGTCGCTGCGACGTTGCGTGGAGCCGGCGCGTCGGCCGACCCGTCGCTGGTCGATACCTCGATCGACATCGCCGTCTCGTCGGGCGCGGCGGAGCGCACCGCCACCACTGTGCGCCTCGCTGGTCATCGGGTCTCGCTCGACGAGCACGACGCCGACGTACAGCGTCTCCTCGCCGAGATCGGGGGCGCACGAGCAGCCAAGCCCGCCACGATCGGCGAGCTCGAGCGATCGGGCATCTCGCGCGACGTGATCGAGGCCGCCGCCACGGCCGGGCTCGCGGTCCGGGTCTCGAAGGATCTCGTCTTCACCCCGGAGCTCCTGGAGACCGCCGAGACCATCGTTCGATCGGCGCTCGACGGCATCACCGTGAGCGCCTTCCGGGAAGCGCTCGCCACGTCGAGGAAGTTCGCCCTGCCGCTGCTGGAGCACTTCGATCGGACCGGTGTCAGCCGCCGCGACGGCGACCTCCGCTTCCCCAGGTGAGCCCGGGCTCCCCGGGCCCTGGACCCCTCAGGCCACCTCGGCGGTGACGGCCACCTCGACCGAGGTGCCGAGGGGCAACGACGCCACGCCGATGGCCACGCGGGCATGCCGGCCGGGTTCGCCCAGCACCTCGACGAGCAGGTCGCTGGCACCGTTGGCCACCGCCGGGTGCCCGGTGAAGCCGGGCTCGCCCGTCACGTACACGGTCACCTGCACGATGCCGATGAGCGGCGCGAACGACCCGAGGGCCTCACGAAGGGCAGACAGAGCTTGCAGAGCTGCCTGCCGGGCGGCCTCGGCGCCCTGTTCGACGGTCACGGACGGGATCTTCGAGCCCGCGCCCTGCTCACCTGATCCCGCTACGGCGTCTCGCAGCCGGCCCGCATGCAACACGACCCCGTCGATCATCGCGACCTGACCGGCGACGAACGCCAGCTCCCCGCTGACTCGGACCGGCACGTACGACGCCACGGGCTTCGGTGGAGGGGGCAGCTCGAGGCCGAGCTCTGTGAGACGCGCGAGGATCACCTGATCGTCCATGCGGTCATCTTCGCACGGCTTCCAGAGGGCAGCCCGGTGATCAGCTGGCGGCCCGGGCCCGTTCGCGCAGCAGACGGCGGCGTTCCATCTCGTTCAGCCCGCCCCAGATGCCGTGACCTTCCCGGGTCGCGAGCGCGTACTCCAAACATTCCGGGCGCACCGGGCATCCGACGCAGAACGACTTGGCGACCGCCTCGCGAGCGTTCTTCTGCTCCCGGCGCTCGAAGTAGTTCGGGGCGAAGAAGTACACGGCGTCCTGGCCGCGGCATGCGGCCCCGTGCTGCCAGCCCTCGGCGACGTTCCACATCTCATGTGATTGTTCGGAGAGCGCCGCCCCTCAGGATTGCCGAGCGGCGGTTCAGGCAGGATCGCCCGGCGGCGGTTCAGGCAGGATCGCCCGGCGGCGGTTCAGGATCGCCCGGCGGCGCTCGTCGGTTCGTCCGCCGGCTCTTCCTCGACCCGAAGCACCAGCCCGTCGACGCCTCGGACCCGGACCGGCGATCCCGGGGCTATGGGCCCACCGGACGCGCGTCCCCGCCACATCGCGCCCTTGACGTACACGGGCCCCTCGGGCGCGAGCTTGCCCCTGGCTTCTCCGATGAGCCCGATCAGCCCCTTCTGCGTGTTCACGATGCGGTCCCGTGACTGGAGCGCCACGGTCAGCGCGAAGCCGTAGTACAGGAGCGACGCCACGACTGCGCCACCGATGAGCCACGGCGAGATGCGGATCGAGGCAGCGACACCCGACCACGCGAGCACGGACCCGGCGCCGAAGGCCAGAAGGCCCCCGGCGGTCGCGAGGCCCAGGGTGCGCATGCGGACGTCGAACGCGAGGGCCCCGACGCCGCCCACCAGCAGGGCGATGCCCAGGATCGACGGAGGCACCACCCACAGGCCGTAGGCGGCGAGGACCAGCATGCCGGCTCCTGCGAACCCTGCGAATCCGAACCCAGGTTGAGTGACCTCGAACGCCAGCGCCGCGAGCCCGAGCACGAGCAGGAAGTAGACCATCGACGGCGTCGAGATCGCGTGGGTCAACCGCTGCATCGGACCCAGGTTGTCGAAGCGGAGCGCCACGGTCCCCACGCCCGCCTCGGCTTCGGTGGTCGCGATGCGCGTGTCGAGCGTGACGGGCCCCTGCGAGGTCTGCACGGTGCGCCCGTCAACCTCCTCGAGGAACCCGGTGACCGACGTCGCCGCCACCTCGGCGATGCCGAGGTCGAGCGCGGCGGCGGCAGGCAGGGGCTCGTCGATCCGCTCGAGGCTGGTGTCCTTGCCGCGCTCGTCGAGCCAGCCCTGCACCGTGGTCTCGAGCACGGCCGGAAGCTCCTGGGGATGCAACAGGTCGATCGGGGCGAGCGGACCCGTCTGCGAGCCCGGGGCAACCCCCGCCAACGACGAGGCGTACATGAGCAGCAGCCCGGTACCGGCGGCGGTCGCCGGGGTGGGCCCGACCCATGCGAGCACCGGCACGTCGAGGTCGGTGACCCGTTGGGCGAGCGCGACGCCGTCGTGGCCGAGGGTTCCGGCGGAATCGATCTGCAGCACGACCACCGCACCATCGCGCTCGGCCTCGGCGAGACGTTCCTCGAGGTAGGGCAACACCGTGCGGTCGATGGGGCCCTCGACCCGAAGCACCACCACCGGTGACGGCTCGGCAGCCTGCGACGGGGGGACGAACACCGCCGAGGCGGCGCTGAGCACGACCGAGCACAGGGCCAAGCGACGCATACGCCCATCGTACCCGGCGACACCGGGGGGGTATCCTGGCGAAACCGTGCCTGGATCGCCCCCTCCCCGCCGGCCTGATCCGAGGCCCCTCACCGACCGAGCGGTCTTCAAGCCGCTCGCCCTGCTGCTGCTCGTCCCAGTGATCGCGCTCGCGAGCGGCCTCATGGCGATCGCGATGGCGCCCCCGTTCGTGGGCGCAGCGCTCGGCATCATCCGGGTCGACGCCAAGCTCTCGGCGCTCGGTGCCGACTTCACCCGCATCCCGCGCTTCCCGGAACGATCGACCATCTACGCCAAGGACGGCACGACGGAGCTGGCCACGGTGTACCTCGACAACCGCGAGTTGATCCGGCTGAAGGACGTGAGCAAGCAGGCGCGCAACGCCGTGCTCGCGACCGAGGATTCCGAGTTCTACGAGCACGGCGCCCTGAACTGGAGCTCGCTCGTGCGGGCGATGATCGAGAACGCGCAGGCCGGCGAGGTCGTGCAGGGCGGGTCGACGATCACCCAACAGCTCGTGGGCGCCACGCTGGGCCCCAGCCAGAACGATCAGAACTTCGAGAGCAAGGTGCAGGAGCTGGCGATCGCGATCCGTGTCGAGGAGAAGTACTCGAAGAACGAGATCTTCGAGCTGTACCTGAATCAGGTCTACTTCGGAAACGGGGTCTACGGCATCGGCACCGCCTCGGAGTTCTACTTCAAGAAGCCCGCCCGCAAGCTCACGCTCGCCGAAGGAGCCACCCTGGCAGGCATGATCCGGGTGCCCGAATACTACGACCCACTGGACCATCCCAAGAAGGCCCGTATCCGCCGGAACGAGGTGCTCGTGGGCATGGGAAGGCTGGGACCGGACTCGCCCTTCGGTATCACCGACGTGCGCGAGGAGCGAGCCAAGGCCCTGCCGCTCGAGCTTCCCAAAGGGGTCGGCAAGCTCTCGCAGAAGAAGCAGCCATTCTTCGTGCAGTACATGATCCGCCAGGTGCTGGAGAACGCGAACGGCCAGTTCAACGCCCTCGGGCGCAGCGTGAAGGCACGCAAGCGCACCCTGTTCGAGGGTGGTTTGCAGATCACGACCACCGTCGACCCGAAGTGGCAGGGGTACGCACAGCAGGCGGCCGACCAGCCGTATCGCGTGTCCATGCCGTCGAACGGCAAGGCCCGCCCCGACACCTCGATCGTCACCGTCGACACCAGGTCGGGAGCGATCCGGACCCTGCTGTCGGGCAAGGACTTCAAGCGCGACGAGCTGGCGCTCGCGATCGACCCGCACCCGACCGGCTCGGCGTTCAAGCCGTTCGTGCTCGCGGCCGCGTTCGAGCAAGGTGTGCCGCCGTCCCAGAGCTACTCGAGCGCCTCGCCCTACTGCAGCCCCCTCTGGGATGACGAAGACCACTGCGTCTCGAACGCCGAAGGAAGCGGCAGCGGCACCGTCGACCTGTGGACCGCGACCGAGGATTCCATCAACGTCGTGTTCGCCCAGCTCATCCTCGATATCGGCCCCGAGACCGTGCCGCCGGTGGCCTCGAAGATGGGCGTCTCGAACGACCTTCCCCCGGTGGCGTCGCTGGCCACTGGCTCGGCCGAGGTCTCCCCACTCGACATGGCGGTCGGGTTCGCCACGCTTGCCAACGGCGGCATGCAGTGCAACCCGTACACGGTCGAATCGATCAAGCGCGACGGCAAGGAGCTGTACGAGCACAAGCCCGATTGCGAGCAGGCCCTGCGGCCCGACATCGCCCATCAGATCACCGCCATGCTCGAGCGCGTGCCGGTGAGCGGCACGGCCGCGAGCGCGTTCAGCGAGGGTTGGGGGGCATGGCCGGTCGCGGGCAAGACCGGCACGGCCGACCTGAACAAGGCCGTCTGGTTCTGCGGGTACACGCGACAGCTCGCGACGGCCGTGTGGGTCGGGTCCAACGGCAACCCATACTCGCTCGGCGATGTCTTCGGCGGCACCGTGGCCGCGCCGATCTGGCGGGCCTACATGATCCGGGTGATGCAGGGCCTTGCCGTGCAGGGGTTCCCCGCGCCGCCGCCTCCACCCACGGCGACCGTGCCGGACGTCGTCGGCGTGCCGAGGGACAAGGCCGTCGACCGCCTGGCCGAGGCCGGGTTCAACGCGTCGATCGTAGAGGTCGATTCCCTGCGTCCCGAGGGCATCGTGGCTTCTCAGACGCCCGCGGGGGGCACGACGACCGACCTCGGCATCGCCGTGCGCCTCGAGGTGAGCACGGGCACACCGCCGGAGACCGAGGTGCCGGGCACGATCAGCCTCGCCGAGGAAGCCGCGCGCGCTGCCCTCGAGCAGGCTGGCTTCGTCGTGGCGGTCGTCTACGAAGAGGTCAAGGACGAGGCCAAGGAGGGCACGGTCGTGCGCCAGGATCCGACGGGAGGCACACCCGCGGCCGAAGGTTCCACCGTGACGATCGTCGTGGGCAAGAAGCCCGCTGAGGCGGCTTAGCCCTCGAGACGAGCCTTCACCTTCACCTGCACGATCGAACCGTCGACCTGTCCCTTGGCCCTGCCCATGACCGCGCCCATGACCTGCCCCATCTGCTGCATCGAGGTGGCCCCGGTCGTGGCGATCGCGTCGTCGACGAGCGCGTCGATAGCCTCGTCGGAGAGCTGGGCCGGCGCGAATGCGGCGATCACCTCGCGCTCGGCCTTCTCCTTCTCGACGAGCTCGGTGCGGCCGGCCTGTTCGAACGCCTCGATCGACTCGGAGCGCTTCTTCACCTGGCTTCCCGCGACCGCTCGCACCTCGTCGTCGCTCAGCGCATGGCCCAGCTCGTCTTCCTTGTAGCGGATCGCCGAAAGCAGCATGCGCAAGGCGCCCAGCGGCACCTGATCGCGCGCCCTCATGGCCGTGGTCATCTGCTCGTGGATCTGCGCCTTGAGCTCGGTCCCCTGGTCGGTGCCTCTGTCGGTTCCTTGAGAAGACTCGGTCACTACACTCCTCCAGATGCTGCCTCTGGCGATGATCGCGGGCGCCGTCGTCGCGATCGGCGCGGCGTGCGTCATCTACGGCGTGGCCATCGAGCGCCGATGGTACCGGCTGGTCCGCCACCGCCTGGCCATGCTACCGGCCGAAGGTAAGGGTCCCGAGACGCTGACTGTCTTGCACCTCAGCGACCTGCACTTCGTTCGGGGCGACCGATCCAAGGCTCGGTTCCTGGCCGGATTGCCGCAGGCCGACATCACGGTGGTGACGGGCGACTTCCTCGCAGAGCCCGAAGCCGTCGAGCGCACGGTCGCCGCGGTTCGGCCGACGCGCGGACGCCTGGCATCGTGGTTCGTGCTGGGATCGAACGACTACTTCGCGCCGAGGCCCTTGAACTACCTGGCGTACTTCCGCCCGGATAGGAAGCGTCGCCGCGCCGATCCGGGACGGGCGCCCGACCTGATCGCGCAGCTCGTCGCCGACGGGTGGCAGGACCTCACCAACGTGCGACGTGAGATCGAGCTCGACGGATTGCCGATCGAGCTGGTCGGGCTCGACGACGCCCACATCAGCTGGCACGACCTGACGGTCGCACCCCGCCAGGCTCTCGACCGGTTCGGCCTCGCGGTCATGCACTCCCCCGACTCCGCGCCCGAGACAGCGGCGCTCGGCTACGACCTCATGGTGGCCGGGCATACACATGGCGGCCAGGTCTGCCTGCCCTTCGGCGGGCGTCTCGGAGGCGCGCTCATCACGAACTGCTCGATGCCTCGGCGGCTCGTGAAGGGTCTGATGCGCATGGGTGGTGCGATCCTTCACACCTCGCCGGGGCTCGGCACGAGCAAATACGCGCCGTTCCGATTCGCCTGCCGGCCCGAGGCGACGCTGCTGGAGCTCCGTCGAGTCGCTACACTCGAAGCTCCTCGGGACGTGGCGCAGCTTGGTAGCGCGCAGCGTTCGGGACGCTGAGGTCGCGGGTTCAAATCCCGCCGTCCCGACTAGGACGCCAAGGGCGGGTCGCGCACGAAGCGACCCGCCCTCGGTCGTTCTCGGCGCCTTCAGCATGGCGCCGGACGGCTCGGCGGGCGGTCCTGATGGGGTCCGGAGCAGCTCGGCTGCCGGTTCCGCACAGTGCAACCGAGGTTTGACGCCCACCATCTCGGTCGGTAGCCTCGAACGCGTTGGCTCCGGAAAACCGGAGCCTTTCGTATGCCTGGGCGCCCGAGCACGACCGGATCCCTGGAGCAGCCCGATCCACGGGAGGACGATGAGCAACACCCCGAAGCGACTGGCCCGGCTCCTGGCACGGCTTGCGGTGGCCGTCGCCCTCGTCGTCCCCAGCGTGATCGTCGCCGCGGGCTCGGCGTCGGTGGCCGCACCCACCCAGGCCGAGGTCGAGGCGGCACAAGCTGAAGCGGAGGCGATCGGCCACGATCTCGAGGTCGCGATCGAACGCTATAACGACGCTCGGGTCCGTCTGAACGGGGTCCAGGACAAGCTCGCCGCCGCGCTCGACGACAAGGAAACCGCCGAAGCCGTCGCGGCCAAAGCCACGGGTCAGCTCGAGGACCGCGCGGTCCAGGCCTACACCGGTGCCGGGTCCCAGATCGACGTACTGCTCGGTGCCTCTGATCTGGCCGAGTTCTCCGACCGTCTCGAGTTCATGGGGGCGCTCGCCCAGAACGACGCCGACCTCGCGAACACTGCCGAGAACGCCCAGCAACAGGCCGAATGGGCCGCCGCGCGTTATGCCGACACGATCGGCGACAAGCAAGCCGAGCTCGACCAGATGGAGTCGGCCCGCGCTGAGATCGAACGGATGCTCACGCAACAGAAGGCGCTCGTGGATCAGCTCGACCGGGAGTACAGGGAGTACATCGAGCGCCAGGAAGCAGCCGCCGCAGCGGCCGCGGCCGCCGAGCTGGAAGCCGCAAGCGACACCACCAGCGGGGGCGGCGACACCACCGGTGGGGGAGGCGGGTTCGTGCCGCCTCCGAACGCGAGCGCGGCGCAGATCGCGATCGGAGCTGCCGACAGCGTGGGCGGTGCGCCGTACGTCTGGGGAACGGCTGGTCCCGACACCTTCGACTGCTCGGGCCTGACCTCATGGGCCTACGCGCAGGCGGGCGTGTACCTTCCGCATTCGTCGGCCGCACAGGCAAGCGCCGGTGTGGTCGTGCCTTCCCTGTCTGAGGCGCTCCCCGGTGACCTGCTCTTCTTCTACTCGCCGATCAGCCACGTCGCCCTGTTCGTGGGCGGCGGCTCCATGATCCACGCCCGGCACCCAGGCCCGGGCGGCGAGGTGCAGTATGGGTCGGTCTCGGGGTACGGCACACCGGTCGTCCTGATCGTCCGCCCCACCTGAGCCTTCCCGTTCCATCCGGCCGGGCACGAGGCTAGGCTTCTCGCCGTGGATGCGACCGTCTCAGCTTCCGGTGACGAGCTCGATCTGATCGCCCTGCTCCGAAAGGGCGACGAGGAAGCCTTCATGTCGCTCGTCGACCGGCTGCAGCCGATGATGCTGCGCGTCGCTCGCATGTACGTCTCGTCACAGGCGGTCGCCGAGGAGGTCGTGCAGGAAGCCTGGCTCGGCGTGTTGCAGGGCATCGACCGCTTCGAGGGAAGATCGTCGCTCAGAACGTGGATCCTGCGCATCGTGAGCAACATCGCGAAGACGAAGGGTCAGCGCGAGGGCCGGAGCGTTCCCTTCACCTCGCTCGGCGGCGACGACCTCGATTCGCCCACGCTCGACCCCGACAGGTTCCTCGGCTCCGGCGATGAGTGGTCGGGGCACTGGTCCACTATTCCGGCCGACTGGCGTGGCTTACCGGAGGATCGCCTCACGTCGTCGGAGACGCTCGGTGTCGTGCGCAAGGCGATCGATTCCCTTCCCCCGATGCAGGCAGAGGTGATCCGCCTGCGCGACGTGCAGGGATGGTCATCGGAAGAGGTCCGTAACGCATTGGACCTGTCCGAGACCAACCAACGGGTGCTGCTGCACCGAGCTCGCGCCAAGGTTCGGCGGGCTCTCGAGCTCGAGCTCACGATCGAGGCCCAGACATGACGATGCCCGCAGACGAAGACTTCTCCTGCCGCGAGCTGGTGGAGGTCGTCACCCAGTACCTCGAGGGCGCCATGAGCGACGCCGACCGTGAGCGGCTCGAGCGCCACCTCGGCGGTTGTTCCGGGTGCCATGCCGTCCTCTCGCAGTTCCGAACCACGATCGAGGTGACGGGACGTCTCACCGAGGACCAGGTCTCCGGCGAGCAGCGCGAGGCGCTGCGCGACGTGTTCAGGCGCTGGCGCGAAGCGCCGAGCGCCTCTTCGTAGCTGGCCGCTCGCCGGGGTCGGCAGGACCACTCCGAGAAGCATTCGTCTCTCTCTCCTGAGGATCCTCCAGAACCCTGCCCCGGATGTGACGCACGTCACAGACGGGAGCGCAGGCCGCATCTATCGTCGGACACATGTTCGAGGGTGATGCCTTCCGCAGGGCCAAGCGCGCCCGTCATGAGCGACGA
>Ga0180121_10000623_pt1 | contig 15006 bp, 18 predicted proteins | sample AntDrymUQ5402106_2_FD_129676 | JGI IMG/M metagenome (GOLD analysis project Ga0180121, IMG submission 129676) | Polar desert sand microbial communities from Dry Valleys, Antarctica - metaG UQ540 (21.06) (version 2) (version 2) | ecosystem: Environmental > Terrestrial > Soil > Desert | place...
GACCGTGGCCGCGACCTGCAGCGTCTGGTTGGATCTGTCGAGTGTCAGCAGACAGGCACGGCGGACTCCCGCCACATCCGCCAGCTGCGCGACGAGGTACGTCGCCGCCGTCCCGAAGTCAGGCGCTTCCGAGATGACGGAGAGAAGTTCGGCGAGCCCCTCTCCGGAAAGCTGGGATACAGCCGCTACGGCGCGCGCCTCACCCGTTGAGCTGCTCAATCCGCCGCTTCAGCTCCGCGTTCTCCTGCTGCACCCGCTCCAGCTCGCTGCCCGCGCCGGAACTGACTTCCCGGGGGCGTGACATCGGACCGGTGATCCCTACGGCTTCCGAGTACTTCAGGTAGGTCTCGATCGACGCCACGACGATGCGGGCTTCGACCGTCACCAGGTCAATGCCGACGAGGGAGACGCGCACCCAGGCGTCGATCACGATTCCCTTGTCGAGAACGCGATCGAGGATGTCGATGAGGGAACTGCCACTCGGCGAGCGTTCTACTGCCATGCCTGGAACTCCGGGCTGAGGTTAGGGACGGGGAGGCGATGAGCGGTCCGCCAACTGGGCGAGCTGCCGCTCGATGCGGTCGAGGCGGGCATCGAGATCGGTCCCCGGTTTCAAGGACGCTCCAGGGCCCGTGGCGGTCAACCGCGGATCGTGGCGCCACCAGTTGAGGCCGATCTGCTCGGCCTTGTCGATGGAGCAGACCAGCAGCCGAATCTGGATCGTCAGGAGCTCGACGTTCGCCAGGTTGATCTTGATGTCTCCGGCAATCACCAGGCCCTTGTCGAGCACGCGGTCGAGGATGTCGACCAGGCCATGGCTACGAGAAGGCGCGACGAGATCGGCCAAGCAGCTACTCCCTTCGGCGCAAGGCGCCGCTCTAGCGAACCCGGCCCAGCGGGCCGAGATCGATGCTGAGGTCGTCGTCCTTCAATCCGAAGACGCCCTTCAACTCTTCCATGCGGTCGTTGAGGCGGAGCAGGGTGAGTCCCAGTCGCTCGACCTCCGCGTCGGTCAGCGAGCCTCCCTCCATACGGCGGACTGCCTGATGTTCCAAGACCTTACGCAACACCTCGATCAGCGTCAAGACGAGCTTGGCGAGGCCCTGCTCGACTTTCTCCGGATCCGCGTCGATCCGCTCCGGCAGCGCCCGTGCGAGCGCGGTGAGCTCGGCGTGCAGCGCACGCACATGATCTGCGGACAGCGATTCGTCCGTCATGCCGGTGGAGAAACAAATTGATAGGGTGCCACCGGTCCGCACACGACCATGCGCGCCACGTGCGCCCCGGGTGTAGCCGCGTTCATCGCCGCTCGATAGCTGGCCACATCGCCGCGCGCCACGAGGTGCGATAGGGTGAGCACTGCCGTCGGCGAGGACGCGATGACGAACTCCTCGCCATGAATGTAAGGCTGCACGAGCGCTGACAGCTGAGCGCGAACCGTCGCGGCGGTGGCGTGCACGGACTGCTCGGTGCCCCGCGTCCGGAGAAGTCGCTGCATGTACGCGCGACCCGGCGTGTCCGGATCGATCTCCGCATCCGTGGGTCGCGCGTCCGCGAGCGCGATCACGAGCCGCATCTCCACGAGCCCGTCCACACGTTCGAGATCGCGGACCAGCCGTGGCTCCTGCGCGCGAAGCGCCTCGAGACACTCGTCGTCCGACTCGAACGTCTGGCCGAAGCGCACTGGCAGCGGGGTCACCCCCATCGCCAGCGCGGCGTCGGCGACGGCGTCGTGTGTGCGCACCCGATCGAGCGTTGGCACGAGGGAGCGGTCGCTCACGCTCTCCACCCACGCCGTGACCGCACCGGCGCGCAGCGCCCGGACAGGCCCGCCGCCGACGCCGCGCGGCATCTGCGCTGGCGGTTCACTGTTCGCGCGGAGGATGCAGTACAGGTATGTCGGCATTGAACAATGAGCCACGCGTCCGCTCGCGCTCCGCGGCCTTCCGGACCTCGGTCTCGACCGCCGCGATGAAGATGTTGAGCCCGACGCGGACGAGGTCGATGTTGGCGACGGCGATCGTGACGGTACCCGCGATGACGACACCGCGATCGAGCACCCGATTCAACAGGTCGCTGAGCACGAGCTCCTCGGTGTCGGCGACGCGTTTGTCAGCGCTCACCCTGCGTCTCCTGCACGAAGTGATAGGGAGGCCATGGCCCGGTGAACTCGAAGCGGAAGCCACGCGGCTCGTACTCCTCGACCAGCGTCGTCAGTGTTCGCCGGAACGAATCCGTGTCCGCACGGGGAAGGAGGAACGATGCGTTGAGCACGGCCACCCCCGCCATTCCCTCGAGCGTTCGACGTGGCAGGGTGTCGAGCACGGCGCCCGAGGCGTGCGCTGACAATTCGTCGAACGCGCGCTGCGCGACCTCCGACCCGATCCGGCGAAGCTCGCTCACCCGCTCGGCTTCGATCTTTCGCGTGAGGAGGTAGCGCTGGCCCGGGGAGGCTGCGGCAGCGGAACGGTCGAGCTCCGCGATGCGCGGGCTCAGCTCCGCGAGGTGCGCGGTGAGCGCATCGTCGATCCGGAACAGCCGAATACCGTATTCCTGCCGGCCTCGCACCCGCTCGAGTCCGCGGCCCAGCTCGTCGCGACGCTCGCGCAGCATCGACCGGACTCCGTCGCGATCGCGGAACATCGTGAACATCGGCAGGGGCACGGTGGCAGTACTCTCGCTCGCCCAGGTGACGACATGGTCATGCGCGCGCGCCCGCGGCCCGAGCCATTCCAGGTCGCCGGTCCGCGTCTCGAGCGGGGGTCCTCCATAGACAGATGCGTCCAGCGCCGACACGAGGGCTGCGACGGAGCCTTCCGCCTGAATTTCGACGCGGGCCTCATCGATGCCGGTCGGCACGCCGTCGAGCGATGCGTCCGCGCCGACGACGGCGTAGACATACTGGACGAGTTCAGCCATCGACCGCGGTGAGAGGGACCCAGCTTTCGCGCCAGCGGCGGAGTGCCGCGACTCCGGTGGGAGGCGGCATGATGGCGGCGCTCACAAACTGTGGCGCATCCTGCGGCATCGAAAGGGGCGCGGGAGTTCCCCCGGTCCGATTCCACAGCAGCCCGATCACCCCCACGCCGCGACTCGTGACCGCAGTGAGGAGACGCGCGGTCTCGCCGCGGACAAGGGGCTCGTCGAGCGCGACGACGAAGATCCCCGATCGGGCCGGATCGGCGAGCAGTGCCTGGACGGCGCGCGTCCGCTTCGCGAAGGCGAGCAGTTCCCCCGCAGTTTCGCCGAGGCCCACGATCTCTCGATACTTGAGCATCAGCCGCAGGAGGCGGTGCGACCAGTCGAGCGCGAGTGCCGGCATTTCGAGCAGGCGCAGAAGGTGCCCTGTCGGCGCGGGATCCACGACGACGACGTCGAAGCGTGCGTCCGCCAGCGTCTCGCCGAGCGAAGCGAGGGCGTACAGCTCATCGATCCCCGGTGGTGCCAGCGTCATGAGGTCGCGCACCACGGCGCGATCGTGCGCTGCGTCCACCCCGCGCCCAATCAGTCCCTCGAACAGCGCGTCGACACGCTCCTGGTAGTCAGTCCGCAGGCGCTCGAACGCCGCCTCGGCGTCCATCTGACGCGCGGTCAGGCGCGCTGCCCCGGCGACCGGAACTTCGAGATCGCCGATCGACTGGGCGAGGGCATCGGCCACGGATGGTGCCGGATCCGTGGACACGAGCAGCACCCGAACGCTGTCCGCGGCCTCGAGGGCAAGCGCACATGCGGCGCTCGTCTTTCCGACTCCCCCCTTCCCGCCGACGATGGTGAGCTGCCGCATGGAAATCACTGCGCCTGCGCCCCCATGTCCGGCGCCCCCGTCACCGGTACTGCCACCGGCTTCCGACCGCGGCCCCGGCGACGGCCGTTGCTCCCGCCCCGGCGGAACTCGCGCGAGCGCCGTTCCCCAGGCGCGGGTCGCCACGAGCCCCATTGGCGGTGGCGTCAGCCGAGGCACCTGGAATCGGGTGGCGCCGCCGACGTCGCCGAGGCTGGCGAGTGCGCGCTCTCCGTCCTCGTCGAGGACATCGGGCACCGCGTTGACGACCAGTGCCGCGACGCGCACACCCAGCTCGCGCAGCGCCGCTGCATAGCGGACCGTCTCGCTGGTGACGACGCCCTCGGGACGCGTGAGCAGCACCATCGCGCTTCCCCGCGGGTCAAGCAGCAGCGCACGCAGTCGATCGATCTGCGCCCGCATCTCGGCGATGAATGCATCCGCCGCGTCAGCGCGGTATCGATGCGTGAGCGCCGACACCATGAAGCGATGCTTCGCCTGCATCGTGTCCAGCAGTTCGACGAGCGCGGCAAAGGTGCGCGGGAGCGACAGCAGCCTGAGCGTATGGCCGGTCGGAGCCGTGTCGATGACGATCCGCTCCCATGTCCCGCCGGTCGCGATGTCGGCGAGCGCGAGCAGCGCCATTGCCTCGTCTGCGCCAGGAAGCGCGGCATCGATCAGCCCGGTGACGTCCTCGTCATCGAGATAGGTGCCGCGATCGATGATCGCGGCCAGCGTGTCGCGCCAGCGCGTGAGGAACGCATCGCGCGCCGCGGTCGCGTCCAGCTGCATCCCGTCCAGCGATCCCTGTCCGGGGATCGCCGTGGGCTGTGCGGTGAGCGGCGCTCCGAGTGCGTCCGCGAGCGTTCCGGCGGGGTCGGTGGACAGGAGCAGCGTCCGCGCGCCTCGCTCCGCACTTCGTACCGCGAGCGCCACCGCGCATGTCGTCTTCCCCACCCCGCCCTTGCCGCCGACGAGTACCCACGCGGGCAGCGCGTCGAGCAACGCGTCGATCGCGGTCACTCCGATGCAGACGGCTCCCGTGCGACCCGAACCGGCCCACCCGAGGTCGCCATCCCGAAATGCTCCCGCCATTCGCGGATCTTGCGCAGCCGCACCATCAGCTTCGCTTCCTCCGCGGCGTACGTCGCATCGTCGATGTCGCCGAGCTCGAGGCGCATGTTGAGCTCCATGAGCGCCTGCTTCACCGGTGTGTCATCGATCAGTTCTTCCTCGACGACGCGTTGCACCTTGGAGAGCGTCCAGCGGATGCCGGCCACCGGTCCCGTCACCGGCCAGAAAAGGAGGTGCGTGAGGAGACCCATGTGGCCCGCTAGTTCGCCTTCTCGAGCTTGAGCTTGATGTTGACGAAGTTGTATGGCGGCCACGGCCCGGTGTACTTGAAGGTCAGCACGTCCTCGTAGCGGCGGCTGACCTCCTTCACCTTCTCGTCGAATGCCTTCTCTCGCGCACGCTCGACGAGAAAGGCCGCGTTGAGGATCATCCGGTCGCCGATCACCTTGTTGCTGCGACTCGCGACGGCAACCTGCTTCAGCTCCTCGTGGACGTCGGCGACGAAGTGATTTCCCTTCTCCTCGAGCGCTGCTTCGACGAGCCGGCCGAGCTGCATGCGGGCAAAGTACGTCGAGGAGGCGGCATTCCGGCTGATCTCATCCTTGAGGCGGCGGATCTCATCGTTCTCCTGCTCGAGATTCGAGACGACCCGTTCCCGATCCCAGAGGACCTTGAGGCCGAATTCGATCTTGTCCTGCATCTTGTCCAGCACATCCTTGAATGCCTGGTACGTCGAGCGCAACAGCTCCGAGACGTCGTCCTCGGACCGGAACACCGTGCCGAACGACATCGGGATGACGGTGAACTCGCGCATCACGGTTTCGTTCACGAATTCGTGCGCGAGCACGTTCTCGCGCGTCGGGTCGTAGATCACGATCGGCGTGTCGCTCACGATGGCGGCGAGGTCGCGGTGGTGCACGGTATAAACGCGCTTGCTCCCCCCGATGCCGATCGCGCCGAAGTCGCGCGGCCGATCGAGTCGAATGATGCAGTACACGTACTTGCCGCCCTCCGGCGGCGCAGCCGTGGTCGGAAGGTCTTCCGAATGTCCGATCTGCTCGCTCATGCTGTCGGTGACTGTCTGGTGATCCCGCGGGCCATCGGCTGAAGCACTGGCGGGGCGGGGAGAATATAGGGTGCCTCCCCGCTCACTGCCACGCGGCTGCAAGCGTCCAGACGGCCATGACCATCCCGATCGCCACCTTCGCCGCCGTCGCCATGACGCGGCCGAGCAGCGCACCGGTCGCGACCCGCGTCGCCGTCCCTGTCCTCGTTCCGCGCGACCACTCCGCGATGAGGGCGCCGGCGAACGACCCGACGAATGCGCCGATCACCGACCCGATCACCGGGATGGGCACGCCGACGATGGCGCCGACCATTCCGCCGACGATCGCGCCCCATCCGGCGCGCTTCGACCCGCCATACTGCTTCGTGTACCGAGCTGCCAGCGTGAACTCGATGACTTCGGCGACCGTCGCGAGCAGGAGGATGCCGACGATCGTCACCGTGCCCACCGCTTCCGTGCCGGTCAGCGGGTTGTACAGCGCCACCGCTCCAACGATGAGCCAGATGCCGGGAAGGCCGAGCGGCACGAGCAGGATCGCGGAGAAAAGGACCAGCGCGAGGATGAGGAGTTGCATTCCGTTGGATTCAGGATGGCTGGTTCATGATCACGCTGGCGGCAGCTGCCGCCATCACGTTCGCCGCTTCGTCGATCCCGGTGCCCGCAAGATGCGCGAGGTCATCGCTCGGACGGTGTACCCGGGCAAGCGTCCGCCAGCTTCCGCGACTGAGCGTCGCGGCATCCCACCCGGCGTCGGCCAGCGCGACGGCATCGACGAGAAGTCCCGGCACGAGCCCGCGCACACGAAGCTCGACTCTGCACCGCGCCGCGCCTTCAACACAGGCGGCGACCGCACGCGATCGGCGCGAGCTTCCCGAACGCATGCAGACGAGCGATCCGGCATCATCGATGCCGTCGCAGTTGAGCGCCAGCCCTGTCGGATGGGCTGCCCCCCAGGCCCGTGCCCCCGCGAGCCCGTGCTCCTCGCCGCTCGTCAGGAGTACGCCCACCGGCACACCGGCGAGCACTTCCGCCGCGACGAGGACCGTGGCGACTCCGGAGGCGTTGTCGAGCGCACCGGGTGAACGTTCGCCGACGACGCTGGCCACCACGGGAAGGCCGGCAACCAGGCTGGCGATCGCGACCACGGGCCACCAGCCATTCACCAACGCCCCACGCCACTGCGCGAGGGCAATCGCGAGCGCGGCCATCCATACGACCGCCGAGCCGACGATTCCCGCTGCACGAAGCGCCGTCGGAACGGGCTGCGACTTCGAGTCGAGATGCGCGACGAGCCACACCGCTGGCCACGTACCGCCGCGCCTGGCGAACAGGTTGACCCCGCGCAGTCGGTCGAACGGCAGGGAGAGCACCCCCCGCCGGGCGATCCACAGCGCAAGCGGAGCTCCGACGAGCAACGTTGCGCCGAGAACGAGCAGCGCCTCGCGAGCTTCCCCCTGACTGCCCAGGTGGCCCGCGACCCAGAGCGCCACGATGGAAACGACGCCCGCGGCAGGCGTCGCCCACCGGCCCGGGAACGCCGAGTACTCGAACGGCGCGGCGTTCACCTCGAACCCGAGGCTGGCGAGAACCTCACCGCAGTACCGCCGTGCCGCGGCTTCGCTTTCCGAGCCAGGGGGACGAGGCGCTGCCGCGAGCTTCTCGAGGTGGCGGCGCCCGGTCGCCGCGCTCATCTCAGCCGAGCGCGACGCCCGAGAGATTGCTGAGGAGCTCCGCGACGCGCGCGCGTCCGCTGGCTGGCAACGGTCGGAGGGGGGAGCGCGGGACGCCTCCGTGCAGTCCGAGAACGTCGAGCGCCGCCTTCACCCCCGGCACTCCGAGATCGCCGACGATCTCCCGTGCCGCCGGTGCCAGCCGGTCCTGCAGCCGCCGGGCACCCTCCACGTCGCCGCGCAGGGTACTCTCATGAATCTCGCGCGACAGCTCCGGCGCGAAGAGCGCGGCGGCCAGGATTCCCCCACGAACGCCGAGGGCGAGCGCCTGCGCAAACGAGGGCCCGTGTCCCGTGAGGACGGTGAACTCCGCCGACTGCAGCCGCACGTACCCCTCGAGCATTTTCAGGTCGCCGGCGCTGTCCTTCATGCCGTGGATGTTCGCGTGCCCGGCCAGCTCCGCCACCAGGTCGGGGAGCAGCGCAAAGTGCGCGTACTTCGGGATGTTGTAGAGAAACACGGGGATCGGGCTGGCATCCGCCACACGCACGAAGTGGTCGCGCAGCGCATCCGATGTCATCGAGCTCGTGTAGTAGTGCGGCGACACGACCAGCACCGCATCCGCGCCCGCTGCGCTGGCATCCTCCGCGCGGCGGATGGTCATGCGCGTCGACTCTCCGCCCACTCCCACGAGCAGAACCTGTTCAGCGGGAATGGCCTCGCGCGCCGCCTCCACCAGCAGGCGACGTTCGCTCTCCTCGAGCAGCGCTGCCTCGCCCGTCGAGCCCGCGACGAGGATGCCGTCGAGACCGGCTGCGAGGTGCGCGCGGATGTTCGTCGCGAAGCGATCGATCACGACGTCGCCGGATCCCGCATCGAATGGCGTGACCACCGGCCCCAGAATTCCACTGATCGAACGCATCACGATGCTCCCGCGCCCGCGCCCTTGCGCGCGCTCTCTGACTTCTCGCCTGCTCCACCCGCCGAGCCCTTCGGCGCGCGCACGCCCTTTCCCGGGCGCTTCCGAACTGTAATGGAGTCGGGATCGGTAGCGGCAGCGAGCGCCACGTCGCGAGTGATGATGCCCCCGTCGAGCAGTTCCATCAGATGCTGGTCGAACGTCTGGAGCCCGTGCTCCGCGGCGCCCGCTTCCATGTGGTCGCGCAGTTCGCCCAGCCGATCCGCATTGGCGATGATCTCGCGGATCTCCGGCGTCACCAGCATCATCTCCGCCACCACCGCCCGGCCCGTTTCGTCGGCACGTGGCAACAGCCGCTGCGACAGGATCCCGCGCAGCGAGCCCGCGAGGCGGTGACGCGCGACCTGCTGCTCGTCGGCCGGAAACATCATCACCATTCGCGTGATCGCGCTTTCGACGTCGGGGCTGTCGAGAGTGGTGAGAATGAGATGCCCCGTCTCCACGCCATACAGCACCCTGTCCACCATCTCGGCATCGTACATCTCGCCGATCACGATGACATCGGGATCCTGGCGCAGCGCCGCGCGAAGTCCGAGCGAGAAGCTCTCGGTGTCCACGCCCACTTCGCGCTGCGTCACCGAGCAGTTGAGGTCGCGGTGCAGGAACTCGATCGGATGCTCGAGCGTGACGATGTGCTTCCGCGCCGTGGTATTGATGTGGTTGATGAGCGCCGCGAGCGTGCTCGACTTCCCGGAGGACGTCCCCCCCGTCACGAGGACGAGCCCGCGATCCGCGGAGACGATCTCGGAAACTCCCTCCGGCAAGTCGAGCTGGGTGAGCGTCGGCACCTCGAAGGGGATGACCCGCAGCACGATCATGAAGCTCGACCGCTGCTTCAGGATGTTCGCCCGGAACCGGCCGATCCCGCCTGCGCCCCACGAACAGTCGTAGTCGCGGATCTGGTCGATGCGCGCGCGGTCCGCCTCGTTCGGGATGATCTTGAGCGCGATCGCCTTGGTCTGGTCGGGCGTCAGCGCCTGCTTCGTCAGCGGGATCAGCTTCCCATCGATGCGCGCGCGAAAGACGTCGCCGGCCTTGATGTGGATGTCCGTTGCGCCGCGATCGACCGCCGCCTTGATGATCTTCTCCATCCCCGTCAGTACCCCTCGCTCTTGTCCACGACGTTCCGGAGTGGCTCGCCGGCCACATACCGACGCCAGTTGTCGACGAAGAGCGCCAGCTCCCGCGTCCAGAATCCGGTGGGCGAAACGGCGGACACGTGGGGAGTCAGGAGCACCGACCGAAGCTGCCACAGGCGGCTTTCCGGCGCCAGTGGCTCGACCGCCGTGACGTCGAGCACCGCTCCGCGCAGGGCACCCGCCTCGAGCAGATCGGCCAGCGCATCCTCGTCGAGCAGCGACCCGCGTGCCACGTTCACGACGATGGCATGCGATGGCAGCATCGAAAGTCGTGCGCGCGACATCAGCATGCGGGTGCGCGGCGTCGCGGGTGCCGCAATGACGACAATGTCCGTCGTCGCCAGCTCGGCGTCGATGCCATCGGGCCCGAGCACGCGCTCGAACCCAGGGGGCGCCCCGAGCTCCGGCCGGCGGCGCACGCCAGTGCAGTGCGCACCGAACGCGGCGCATCGCCCGGCGATCTCCGACCCGAGGCCTCCCGCGCCGAGCACCAGCACGCGCGAGCCGCACAACTCCCGCATCCGGGATCCGCTGCCGACGAATGGCTCGCGGTCCCAGACGCCCTCGCGCTGCCGCTCGATGGCGAGATCGAGACCGCGCAGAAAGTGGAGCATGCCGCCGAGGACCTGCTCGGCGATGGGTACCGCGTGCACACCCGCCGAGTTGGTGAGCACGACATCGCTCGCGCGCATTTCGTCGAACAGCGCGCTCCCCACGCCCGCCGCCGCCGAATGCACCCAGCGGAGGCGGCGCGTCTCGAGGAAGAGCGGGCGCGAAATCCCGAAACCGAAATACACCTCGGCGTCACGGATCGCTTCCCGAACCTCGGCGCTGGGCTCCGCGCCTCCGTCCCCATCGGACACCGTCGGGGCGGAGACGACGTGCACGTGCCATCCAGGCGGGACGGCCCCGTTAATTGCAGCCGCATGCTCGGGGCGCAGCGTCCACGCGGGCGACGTTGCCGCGAGATCGGCCACGAGCAGCCGCTCTCCGGGGTGTGCAATCCCGCCGTTCAATCGAATTGAACGTTCAGCACGTCGCTCCGTCGCATGAGCACCGCCGTCACGACGTCGTACTGCCGCGCGGGCCCGACCAGCTTGACTTCGAATGTTCGATCATCCGGATGGTCGTACACCTCCTTCGACGTCACGCGGATTCCCGACGATGCGAACACCGAATCGATCTCCTCGAACGGCGTGTCGGGTCTCGCCCGGATCGTCCCGGACACCACGCGGCGAGCACGCAGGAGCTTGTGCTCCACGCTGCCGAGTCCCGACAGCACCGTCGCGACGATTGCCGCCGCGATGCCTGCTTCGACGTAATGGCCTGCCCCCACCGTCATCCCGATCGCGGCGACCACCCAGATCGTCGCCGCCGTCGTGAGGCCGACGACCGCGCCGCGGGCCTGCATGATCGTCCCGGCACCGATGAAACCGATCCCCGAGACGATCTGCGCGGCAATGCGGGCCGGGTCGCCGATGCGGTCGCCCCCGTCCACGATGCCGATCTGGAGGGAGAGATCCATGAGCAACGCCGACCCGAGACAGATCAGCATGTTCGTCCTCAGCCCGGCGGGCTTTCCCGAGATCTGCCGCTCGAGCCCGATGGCGCCGCCGAAGATGACGGCGAGCCCCAGCTTCAGGAGGAGGTCGAGGCGAAGCGTTCCGATGATACCGCTGATGCCGCTGCCCGGGCTGGGAGCGGGGACCGCGACGACCTGCGACAGAATGTAGGCGAGAATGGTGGTCCCCCGCCCGCGAGGCTACGGATTGTTCAGCTCTCGCACGTCCTCGTGGGCACTGTCCGGCGATGCGTCGCCGAGCGCTGCACTTCGAGCCGTCTCTTCGAGCTGCGACTCCGTGACTTCGTCAGGCTTGGTCGGAGTGCTGAAGGTACGGAAGACGGTGCTTCCGCAGGTCTGACACTTGAGAGACGACGGAACCGCCGAGTGGAAAAATCGCTCGGCCCCGCAGGTCAGGCAGATCAGTGTGTTCACCGCCGGATAATGCTTCCCATTCGCCATTGCTGGTCACCATTCGAGGTACGGCTTATCCCGCAAAGCCCATGCGCATCTTGACCTCGCCGAGCGTCGCTTGGGCCACCACCCCCGCTCGCTCCGCACCCGCGGCCAGTACCTCATCCACCCGCTTGGGCTGCGTCCGGCCCTCGGCCGCCCGCTCCCGAATCGGCGCGAGCTCCCGGTCGATCGAGCCGAGCAGGACCTTCTTGCAGTCGATGCACCCCCAGCCGGCCGTGCGGCAGTTCACCGCCACCTCTTCCACGACGGGGGCCGGGCTGAACGCCGAATGGAGGTGGTAGATGTTGCACACCTCCGGCGTCCCCGTATCCGTCCTGCGCACTCGCTTCGGGTCGGTCATCGCCGGCCGCAGCTTCGCCCAGATCGCGTCCGGCTCCTCGAGCAGTCCGACGGTGTTGCCAAGCGACTTGGACATCTTCGCCTGGCCGTCGAGCCCCATGATCCGACGGGTGGGTGTCAGGAGCGCTTTCGGCTCGGGGAAGAAATCCCCATCGGCCGCGAATCGCGCATTCCAGCGCCGTGCGATTTCCCGCGAGAGCTCCAGGTGCTGAAGCTGATCCTCGCCCACCGGCACGCTGTCCGCGCGATAGAGCAGGATGTCGGCGGCCTGGAGCACCGGATAGGTGAGCAGCCCGACGGCGACACTCTCCTGCCGCTGCGCCTTGTCCTTGAACTGCGTCTGCCGCTCGAGCTCACCGAGCGGGGTGACGGTGTTGAAGATCCACGCGAGCTCGGTATGTTCGGGAACCGACGATTGCACGAAGAGCACTGCGCGCTCCGGGTCGATCCCCGCGGCGAGCAGCGAGATGGCCATCTCCCGGCGGCGCGTCCGCAGGTCCTCGGGCTCGTACGTCACGGTGATGGCGTGATAATCGACGATGCAGAAGTACGACTCATACTCCCGCTGCAACGCCACCCAGTTCTTGACCGCGCCGAGGTAGTTGCCGACGTGCAGCTCCCCGGACGGCTGGATTCCGCTGAAGATCCGTGACATCACGACAAGCTATGAGCGGTGAAAATGCGTCGCAAGCAAGTCATCGCGACGCACGCGTGCTCCTCGAGACCGCGGTGGCGGCAGCCGACGCGGCCGCTGTGTTCATTCGCACGCGTGCCGGTGATGCATCATCGCTGGCCTGGATCGAGAAGAGCCCTGCCGACTTCGTGAGCGAGGTCGACCACGGCGCGGAGGAGCGCATCCGCGAGATCGTGCTCGCGAGGCATCCCGGCGCGCGGGTCATCGGTGAGGAGCTCTCGCCCGACATGCTCGCCGACACCGGTCTGGCCTTCATCGTCGATCCGCTCGACGGAACGACGAACTTCCTGCATGGCTATCCCGAGTACGCCGTGTCGATCGGCGTCGCGCGGGAGGGAGAGCTCGTATCGGCCGTGGTCGTCAACGTGCCCGTCGGCGAACGCTTCACGGCCCTTCGCGGAGGGGGCGCGTGGCGCGACGGCGTTCCCGCGCGCGTGTCGCGAATCACTGACCCGGGGCGGGCACTGATCGGGACGGGCTTTCCCTTCAAGCACCCCGAAACGCTCCCTGCCTGGCAGCGGCAGTTCGGGAAGGTGATGCTCGCGACCGCGGGTGTTCGCCGCGCAGGGGCGGCTGCACTCGACCTGTGCGATGTCGCCTGCGGTCGCTTCGAGGCGTTCTGGGAGCTGCGGCTCGCGCCGTGGGACTTCGCGGCGGGGCTGCTCATCGTGCGTGAAGCGGGTGGCATCGTCACCGACCTGGCCGGCCAGCCGCCCCCGCTTATTCACGGTCCGATCGTCGCCGGCAGCCCCGCGATGCACCGCTGGCTCCTCGAGACGATCACGGCGGCAAACGATGTCACCTGACGCGCGCGCGTCGGCCCACTCGACCCCCCTCGGAATCCCATGCTCGTAGAATGCGTCCCGAACTTCTCTGAAGGTCGCCGCCCGGCAGTCATTGCAGCGATTCGTGCCGCCATCGAAGCCGTCGACGGGGCCGTCATCCTCGACGTCTCCTCCGATGCGTCGCACAATCGGACGGTGATCACCTTCGTCGCGCCGGTCGAGCGGGCGGGCGATGCGGCCTTCGCGGGGATTCGTGAAGCGCGCGACCGCATCGACCTGACCCACCATGCCGGCGAGCATCCGCGCATGGGCGCTGCCGACGTCGTGCCCTTCATTCCTCTCGAGGGTGCGACGATGGAGGACTGCATCGCCCTCGCCCGCACGCTCGGCGAGCGCGTCGGCCGGGAGCTGGAGATCCCCGTTTTCCTCTACGAGCGGGCAGCGACCCGGCCCGACCGCGCCAACCTCGCCGACGTGCGACGCGGTCAGTTCGAGGGGCTGCGCACGGAGATCGGAACGAACCCGTCGCGCACTCCCGACTACGGCCCGAATCGAATCCATCCCACTTTCGGCGCCGTCGCCATCGGTGCGCGTCCGCTGCTCGTCGCCTACAACGTCTACCTCGGCCCGGAGAGCAACCTCGACGTCGCGAAGAAAGTCGCCGCGGCCGTGCGGGGCTCGTCCGGCGGACTCGCGAACGTGAAGGGAATGGGTATCGTCGTCGACGGACAGGCGCAGGTGTCAATGAACCTCGTCGATACCGAGAAAACTCCCGTGCATCGCGCGTTCGAGATGGTGAAGGCAGAAGCCGCGGCGCATGGCGTCGCCACGACCTGGAGCGAGATCGTCGGGCTCATTCCCGAGCGCGCGCTCGTCGATGCCGCCGTGCGCCACCTGCAGCTCGCGAAGTTCACCCCGGATCAGATCCTCGATCGCAAGGTGCGCGAGGCCGTGGCCGGCGGACAGAGCGTCGATGGATTCGTCGGAGCGGTTGCTTCCTCGGCGCCGACACCGGGTGGTGGAAGCGTCGCGGCCCACGCGGGCGCGCTCGGCGCGGCGCTCACCCAGATGGTGGCCGGCCTGACCGTCGGTCGGAAAAAGTACGTCGCCGTCGACGCCGAGATGCGCGAGCTCGCGCTCACCGCTGCGGCCCTTCGCGCGACGCTCGGCGGACTCGTCGAGCGTGATGCCCGCTCGTACACCGCCGTCTCCGAGGCGTACAAGCTGCCGAAGGAGCCCGATGCCGCGGCGGCCACCCGTGCTGCTGCGATCACGACGGCGCTGCTTGGCGCCTCGGAGATTCCCCTCGAAACGGCGCGCGCTTGCGCCGCGGTAACGGAGCTCGCCGCGATGGTCGGCGAGAAGGGAAACACGAACGCGGTCTCCGATGCCGGAGTCGCCGCCCTGCTCGCCGAGGCCGCCTGCAAGGGAGCGGCGTACA
>Ga0180121_10000624_pt1 | contig 14992 bp, 11 predicted proteins | sample AntDrymUQ5402106_2_FD_129676 | JGI IMG/M metagenome (GOLD analysis project Ga0180121, IMG submission 129676) | Polar desert sand microbial communities from Dry Valleys, Antarctica - metaG UQ540 (21.06) (version 2) (version 2) | ecosystem: Environmental > Terrestrial > Soil > Desert | place...
GTCTGCTTGGCCCGCAGCATGTTCTCGCCGATGCGGACTCGAAGCCGATCGAGGGAAACTTCTTCGGCGCCGGTGGCAACGGCCGGGGCAGGTGGTGCCATTGGCGCCGGGCTGGCCGGTGCCAGGCGCGTCGGCGGGGCTGGCACGGTGGCGGGGGCAGACTCAGCCGCCGGAGCCGTTAGCGCCGGAGCGGCAGGTTGGTCCTGGCTCGCAATCGCAGCTTCGACGTCGCGGCGCGTTATTCGTCCCCCCTCGCCGCTGCCGGTGAGCGACCCGAGATCGATGCCCTGGTCGCGGGCGAGCTTGCGAACTACCGGGGAAAGGACGCCTCGATTCGGGGCATTGTCCGAGGCCACCGGAGGGCTGGGTTCGACTGTGACCGACACCTCCCGGGACGGGGTTTGCACCTCCGCGGGTGCCTCCGGCTTGGGCGCCTCCTCCACCGGCGCCGGCGCGGGCTCTGGCGTCGGTGCTTCGGGCGGTGGAGCTTGCACCGGTGGTGCTTCGGCTGCGGGTGCCTCGGCTGGAGCCTGGCCATCGGCCCCCGGAGCCTCGCCTGCCTCGCCGATGACCGCCAAGGCAGTGCCCACGGCAACGGTTTCACCCTCGCCGACCAAGAGCTCGATCACGACTCCTTGGGCAGGTGAAGGAACTTCGGTGTCGACCTTGTCAGTCGAGATCTCGACAAGGATCTCGTCGGTCGCGATGGGATCGCCCACGTTCTTCGCCCAACGGAGAATCGTCCCCTCGGTTACGGTCTCGCCCAACTGGGGCATGGTGACGGTCGTCGGCATGGCTCTCCCTCGTTTCGGTTAGTGCAAACTGCGTCCGGTGGCCGAAAGCAAGGTTTCGCCTACGGCTTCGGAAAGCGTCGGGTGGGCATGGATGAACGCGGCCGCCTCCGTGGGATAAGCCTCCCAACCCACCGCGTACATCAGCTCGTGAATCAATTCGCCAGCCTGCGGTCCCACGATCGACGCCCCAACGATGGGACCACCTTTGACGTTGGTCACCTTCACGGTTCCTCGATTCTGGCCGACGATGATCGCTCGCCCTACCCCGGTCATCGCATGACTGTGAACTTCAACGTCGAGGCCATTCTCCTTCGCTTGGGCTTCGGTGAGCCCAACTTCGGCGAACTCCGGATGGGTATAGGTGACGCGCGGGATGGCGCGATAGTCGACGGGTGCGGCCTTTCCGGTCGCGATGTGGGTCACGGCCGAGATCGCTTCGGCGAACCCAACGTGGGCGAGTTGTGGCGTACCGGCCACCACATCGCCAACCGCATAGACCCCGGCTGCCCCCGTCTGCATCGTGTTCGTGTCGACCTTTACGAAACCGCGTTCCATCTCCAAGCCGGGGGCGGTCTCGAGTCCCGCGTTCTCCGTGTTGGGACCGCGGCCCACCGCCATCAGCACCGAGTCGACCTCAACTGATTCGGACCCGAAAGGCACACGCACCGAACTTGCTCCCACCTCAGGCGGCCCGACGGACACTCCAAGGTGAAACGTAACCCCTCTTCGAGAGAGCTCGCGTTCGAGAACCTTGACCACGTCGGCGTCACCACCCGGGATGATCTGCGGGAATAGCTCGAGGACGTGGACCTCGCTCCCCAAGTCGGCAAGCAGCGAGGCGAACTCACAGCCGATGACGCCGCCGCCAATGATTGCCACTCGCTCAGGGCGCGCCGGCCAGTCGAGGGCATGGTCAGAGGTCACGATCCGAACGCCGTCGATCTCATAGCCAGGCAGGCTGCGGGCAAATGATCCCGTGGCGACGATCACGTTCTTCGCTTCCAACCTCTGGTCGTCGACAACGACGGTGCGGGGACCGTCCAGACGTCCCCGGCCCATGACGACCTCAACCTTCCGCTGCTTGAGGAGACCGGCGAGCCCCTTGAGAAGCCCTTCAACGGTTTGTTGCTTTCGAGCGAGGGCTGCGGACCAGTCGAGCTCGGGCTCTGAGGTCATCACACCGAAATCGGAGGCTTTGCGAACCGTGGTGAACACCTCGGCTATCTGCAGCCATTGCTTGGCAGGGATGCATCCCCGGATGAGGCAGGTGCCCCCGGGACGCTCATCTGAGACCAACGCGACCGTGAGGCCGAAGTTGTGTGCGTAGAGCGCGGCCGCGTATCCACCGGGCCCGCCTCCCAAAATCACCAAATCGTGCAAGAAACCAACTCCTGTCTTTCCTGCGTAAAAACCCCGGGCATTAGGGGCGCGATCTTACGCAAGAATGGGTGGGTGAAGACGAGGACCCTGCTCGTCGCCTCCGCGGTGGTGGCGGTCGTCATCTTGGTCGCCGGCGCCGTTTGGGTCGTGCGATTGCTGGCCTGAAGGCGCACGCACTAGTCCTATCGACCCGCCTTCAACACCACCCCTCTAAAAAGTTCCGGTTTGCGATTACCTTGTCAGTGGGCAAGTAGTCAGTGGGCAAGTAAGTGGATGAAAGCCAAGGGGTACTGGGGCAGATCAAATCGTTCTGGCGCTAGCTCCGCTTGGCGCGATTCGGAGGGCTGGGAGTGCAGGATCACAACAACACACAGGAATTACCGAGTACTTCTGTGCTTGTCGACGAACGGCGCTTGGTCGACACCGACATCTTCCACCTCGAGAAGAGCTTCTATCTGAATTGGGTCAAACCGCCGATCGATGTCCTCCTGGGCCTGATCGGCGTCGTGATCGCCATTCCACTTCTTCTGGCTATCGGCTTTTTGGTCTGGTTCAAGATGGGCTCGCCGGTCGTGCTCAAGCAGACCCGGATGGGTCGATTCAACGTCCCGTTCACGCTGTACAAGTTCCGCACGATGGACCCGGATCGCCGCAGCCGCGAAATCCAGTTCGTCGGACGTGATCGGCGAGTGACCCATAAGTCGGCGACCGACCCGCGCATCACTGAGATCGGCCGGCTCCTCCGCACCACCCGCCTCGACGAGCTGCCGCAGCTTTTCAACATTGTCCTCGGCGACTTGAGCATGGTGGGACCCCGTCCCGAGCTGGTCAGCGTGATCCGTGACGAGTATGAGCCGTGGCAATATCGGCGGCACGCGGTGAAGCCAGGGCTCACCGGGGTTTGGCAGGTCTCCGATCGCGGAGACAAGCGTCTCCACGAATGCACCGAGCTCGAGCTGTCATATCTGAACGATGTGTCGCTCGGCACCGACCTCCGCATAATGGCGGCAACTTTGCCGGCCGTGCTGCGCCGCTCGGGCATCTAGCGGTCGAGCTGCCTCTCCTCCCAATCCTTGCCGCCGAAGATCGGGGAGTCGGCCACTTCCCTCATCGAGTAACCCCGAGAAGCGGCCTTTCCCAAGACTCGCGCGATGCGAGCACCGAGGCGACGCGCCGTGACCCCCCGAGCCCGCGGGTAGTAGCGATCACGGAGCCTCTGCATCTCGATCAGGCTCTGCTCGCGCAGGCGGGTGTTCTTTTGCTCGCCGTAAAACCGCATCAGCGACAAGGCTTGGGGGAGGTGCTTCGGTTTGGAAATCTCGGCCATCCGCAGCCACAAATCGGCATCCATCGCCAAGTTGAAGGAGCGATCGACCCCGCCCGCTGTGCGATACAGCTTGGCTTTCCAGAACGTCGACGGCTGGGGGATGAAGTTGTGGTCGAAGCAGATCACGAAGCGATTGAACGCTTGCTCCTTTTTGTGCTTGATGAATCCTCCGGCCTCATCGATCCAGACGGCATCTCCATAGAGGAAGTCGATGTCGGCTCGCCCCCGAAAGATTTCGCCGACGGCTTTGAGCGCCCCTGGGACAAAGACGTCATCTGAGTTGAGCCAGCAGAACACGTCGCCCGTGGCGCGGTCGAACCCGCGGGCGATGGCATCGGTTTGGCCCTGGTCCTTCTCGCTGACCCAGAACGCAAGCCGGCTGTCGTACTCGGCCAAGATGGCGGTGCTCTCATCGGTCGAGCCGCCGTCGATCACGATGTGCTCGAGGTTCGGGTAGCCCTGGCTGTGAATGCTCTCCATTGTCTCCCGGAGAAATCGGCCCTGGTTGAAAGAAGGAGTGACGACCGAGATCCGGGGCCAGGCCGCGTGGCCGCTACTCATCGACCGCCTCCCCTCGAGCCTTCCGCAAATACCAAGCCATGACCAGCAGGCTGGCGAGCCCGCCGACGCCGGCTGCCACCGGCCCGGCCATGGCGCCGATCCATATCGCCAGCAGCGACGCGAGCACTTGCGCGCCGGCCCCGATCAGCGACCCCCGGGCGATACCCAACTGTCCGCGATAGCCCAACAACTCAGCGCGAATGGGAACGTCGGCAACAGCCATCGCCGACGTCGGAGCGGTAACTACCGCGAGCAAGGGGACGATAAACGCCACCGGAAGGAGCGATCTGAGCTCGTCGGTGATGACCGGCCAAAGGAGGGCAACAGTGAAGAGCCCGGCGACCGAACCCAGGACTATCCAGTAGAAACGGCTCCAACGCGCGGCCGTTGCCACGTCGCGGGAGCTAGCGGCCGTCATGATCCTGGGTGCGACCACTGCCAGAAGACCAAGACCGATCACCTGCACCGGCCGGCCAACCACTCGCGCAGCCTCGATATGGCCGACACTGTCGAGGCCGACGATCCGCTCGATGATGAACATCGACACAAACCCGCCCACCGCGATCCCGGCCGACCCGATCAGCAGCCAACCGCCGATCCGGCGAAGCTCGGCGATCGGCAGACGACCCTCCAGCTTTCCTCGGGCACCACGGGCGACCACAAAGAACCCCAAACCCAAAAGATTGGCGGTGAGCATGACTCCAAACGGCGCCCAGCTCTGGGGCGGGGAGGAGTTGAGGATCACGAACCCCGTGGCGGCCGAAACCAGATAGACGCCCGACATCCCGGCGGCGACCCAGGAGCGGCTGCCGATATGGGCCATTCGACGCACATGGTCCTGGATGACCGACGCCACCATCGCCAACCAAGCCGTGGCGACGAGACCAAGAAAAAACGACGACGGGACCTGCCCCATGGCGGGCACCGACGCCGCGACCAACACGAACCCGGCCAGCGCGGCAGCAAGCAATCCGGGAGGAAACGACGACCTGAGCAGGTCGAGCCGCGACGCCTCGTCGTACTCGATGGCCTTGAGCTCGTAGGGAGCGAATACCAAACTGGCCGGGATCAGCGCCGCCATCGTCAGGCCGGTGTAGGCAAAGGCGTAGGCACCGATCTCTGTCGCGGTGAAGGTTCGCAGGACGAGGAGTTGGATCAGAAAAGAGCCAAGCGAGGCAAAGCCGGCGTCGAGTTGGCCTGGCGTGGCGACTCGGAAAAGATGCGCGAAACGCTCGACAAAGGCACTTACGGAACCGGGCCGGGCGCGGTCCAGCGCCGATTTAGAGGGGTGATTCAAACCCAGGGCACCGTAGCATGGACCGGGTGCGTAGCAATGCCCCACATTCGGTGAACACACCGTCGATGTGGGGGCTGGCTGCCATCATCGCACTCTTTACGTGGCCCGGGAATGAGTTCGATTCCGAAGGTGGAGTCCTCTGGTACCAGACCCGCATCGAGGGAATCCCGGTGTCGTATGCGATCGTGGCCGGGCTGCTACTGCTCGCCGGTCTCTTCGCCTCTCGCAGAGGAGTCAACGTCTCGGCGCGGCTTTCGGACCTTCGAATTTGGAACTGGGTCCTAGTGGGTTGGGTCACGCTCATCGTCGCACTGTTCGCGGCAGTGTTACGCCAGTCGAGCGAACCATTTGTCGATTGGCGAAACTGGGCGGTGCTGGCAGCGACCGTGCCGGTCATGGTCGCGTTCCTCGAGGGGCGCGAAGGAGTGAGATTCCTCCTTCCCAACCTGGCGATTTTCTATGGAGGGTTCGCACTGGTTCATCTCGGGAATTGGCTGGCCGGTGGGGGTCTCGATTTGTTTTCGGTCCGCATTCCCTTGTTCAACGGCTACGACCTCTCGCTCGCGGTTTTTGGGGCAAGCGTCGCCATTGCGTGTCTCCTGTTCCGGGCTCCATCGACCGCGCCGTCGTATCGGACGCTCCTCCTCGTCTCCGCGGTTACCAACGCCCTCCTCGTCCTGCTGAGTTTCCGGCGTTCGATCTGGGCCTATTTGGTAGTCGCGGTGATCGCCCTCCTCGTTGTTGGATTGCGATCGAAGTGGATCTCTCCGGGCACTGGGCTCGGACTCGCGGCAGGGGCAATTGCAGTCGCCACGGTGGCGGTGCTGGCCATCGGTTCGGACGCAGTCACCGACAGACTGAGCAGCTTCAACCCGTTCGAAGACAATGAGTTCTCGGCCACGAACGCCGACCATGTCAACGACATCGGCGACGCGCTGGGCGTCGTCGCCGAGAACCCGATCCTCGGCCTGGGAATCGGTGAGTCGTATGAAACCCAGCTCATTGCCAACTGGAAGCCGGAGAGCTTTGAGGTCCACAACGCCTTCCTCAACGCCTGGCTCAAGTTCGGCATCCTCGGTTTGGTTGGCTTTATCGGATTCCATTTCGCCCTCATCCGCGGGCTTGTCAGGGCAGGCAAGAACCGCCTCCCGGACCTTTTGGCGGCCGGCTGCGTCGTGGGAGCGGAGCAAATCGTCAACCTGGTTCAGACGTGGATCTACAACTCGATCCAGGCCACGCTGTTGCGCGGGGTGATCATCGCGGTCTTGGTGACGGTCGGCTGGCGGGCGGTGCACTCGGAGAATCGCGAGTTGGCGAGCGTCGTCGGATGACCTCGCCGGTGTCGGTGGTGGTCACGACCTACAACCGGGTCGAGATGCTGGAGCGATGCCTGCGCTCGGTCGCCGCGCAAAACCATTCGGATTTCGAATGCATCGTCGTCAATGACCACCCCCCAACCGGTCCCGGCGTCGAGGCGGTCGTCAACCATCTAGCCGATCCCCGATTTTTGCTCTATCACAATGAAACCAACCGCGGGCCCGCCGCCTCGCGCAACCGCGCCATCGCTGTGGCTAGGTTTGCGATCCTTGCTCTGCTCGATGACGACGACTGGTGGAAGCCCGAGTTCCTGGCAACCCACGTCGCCGCCCATGAGACACACCCCAACGCCGTCCTCGTCTACTGCGGGTACTTTCGCGATGCGAGCCTGCTCGGGCTCGGTAACAAAGAAAAGCCAGCGACCCATCCCCCGTCAGATCTGTTGTCAGCGATGTTGTCGGGTCGTTTCACCCTCGCCTCGACTTCGATCCTCTCAGTCAAACGGGACGCAGTTTTGAAAATCGGTGGCTATGACGAAACCCTCAAAGGGCTCGAGGACTGGGACATGATCTGTCGTCTGCTGGAGAGTGGCCCGGCCGTCGCGGTACCGCAGGCGCTCGCCATTTACACTGAGCACCCGGGCTTCCGGGTCTCCAAGAATCGTGCCGAGGACTTCGCCTCCATCCGCCGGAAATGGGCTCGCTTCCCGCAGGTTGAGCAGTTCATTCGGCGTCAGCAAGCCGAAATGGAGTTCAATTCGAGCCGGGCAGCCGTCTTCGCAGAGCAGAGACTCGCCGGCTGGCGCCACTTCGCCCGATTCGTCCCGAAGGCGCGTTACGTGCCAGGAGCGCTCCACAAGTTGTCGGTCCTCCTGCTGCTCAACACCCTGGGCCCCAAGGCGTACGCTCGCCTCCAAGGCGCGGTTTCACGAACCCAGGGCTCGTAGCGTTGCTGTACAACATTGCGAACCCTGGGTTCGCAGCGTTGTTGTACAACGTCTCCAGCCCAGAGAAGGCTATGAAAACGAGCCGGAGACGTCCATACCAGCGGCGCGCCAGGCGTCCCACGTGACGTCGCCTACCCAGCGGAATGGAGTAGAACCCGACACAGCTACATACGCGTTGGCGTCGAACCTGTTGCCCCAGGCGCCGTAGATCACGTCCCCGTTCGCCTCGGCGAAGATACCGGTTTGCCCGGTGGTGTACGAGGCCGAATTGTCATGGACCCAGAGGTTCTTCGTGACCCAGCTATCGCGGACCTGGTTTAGGGCCATAACCCCGCCGTTGTTGCCGGTGAGGGTGTTGTTGGCGACCTCGACGCCAGTCGAGTTGGCGACGAGAAGCCCGCCGAGATACCACCGGTGACCGTTGCCTTCCACGCGGTTGTTGCGAATGACGGCCGCGCCGGAAATCTCGTGAAAGATTCCCGGCCCGTAGTTGTTGATCGCGACATTCCCCTCGTAGAGGGTGCTGTGGTTGTTGTAGTCGGTCCACAAGCCGGCTCCGTGGTTGTCGTGGACGTAGTTGTTGCGAACGATCAGATTTGCCGTGTCAACGAACTTGGTCCCACCCGCTTCCCAGTTCATGTCGAAGGCATCCTGGTAATTGTTGAAGGCGATCTCGTTGCCATCGATGACGACGTTGGCGCCTCCGGCCTTGAGTCCGATCTGGCCGTTGTGATGAATGTGGTTGCCGCTCACCAGGCTGCCCGGAGGGACAACGACGCCGGCGGTGCCGTTGTAACGAATCTCGTTGTCGAGTACCAGCCAGCCCGACCCGGAGCCGTGGATCGCTCCTAGCTGGGGGGAGTTGGTGTAGTCCTCGATGATCAGTCCTTGGATCACAACATTCGCTGCGACTCCCGCGAACGCGAACTGGGCCTTGTTCCCGTCGAGGATGGCACCGGGCTCACCGATGAATTGGTTGCCATCTTTAGGCGCCACCGACTGACCGACGTGGGTGCCGGCTTTGATCAAAAAGGCGGTACCCGCCGGGTTGGAGCCCACTATGGACGCCAAGTTGGCGCCGGGGTTAACGACGATCGCGCCAGCCGGAGCGGTGGTCGTGGTAGAAGCCAGAGGTGGCACCGCTGTGGTCTGAGTTGTGGTCGGAGGGCCGACCGTTGTGCTTGTTGTTCCAACTGTGGTGCTGGTGGTCGACGAGGGAGGTGGAGCGGCGGGCGCGGTCGTGGTGGCCGCCGGCGGGGCGGTCGTGACGACCGGACGTGACCGCGGATGCGGCCTGTCTGGCCTTACACGATGGCCGAATCGCAACTCCCATGGAAGCGGCTCTTCAATGCCGCCTTGGAAATCTGCCAGGACTCGGGCTCCTGCGACCATCGTCTCAGGTGGCTGGGCAAACTCGAAAGCCACCCAACAGACAACAACCAATGACAACGCCGCCAACGCACGGACGAATCGCATCACTCCTTCCTTTCCGGATGGCAGAGCCACCCTGAAACCACTCCCCTCCACGGAAGCGACTACGAAAGATCGGCAGCGCGCTGGTAGGCCCAAAGGATTTCTTTCGAGAAGTCAAGATTGCTTGGCCGCGGACTGGTTAGAACCGGAGGCGATTCCTCGAGGCTTTGGTCGATTGCCCTCGCCAGTCGACGAGCCGTGGCCTGCGCCCAGGACGGCCTCACCGCGCGGTAGCCATCGGACCACGTTGCGGCGACTTCATGAGCGCCACTTCCAGCCAGCAGCACCACCGGAGCGCCAAGGCTCATCGCCTCGCCGACCGCCAACGGCGCCTCGTCCCTGAGAGCGGGATGCAGCATGACCCCGATATGGCGAACGACCTTCAGCAATTCATCACGCGGACAGGAACCGACGAACTCGACCTTGCCTTCGAGTCCCAGTTTCTCCACCAGGCGGACGAGACGAGCCAGGTCTGGGCCATCGCCAAAAATACGGAGCGTCTGGGCGATCCGGACGTATCGCATCGCGTTGATCGCCAGCCAGGTTCCTTTCCAACTGATGAGCTTGCTCACCGAGACAACAACCTTGTCGCGAACGCCGGGAGGGTCTCCGAACGCGTCCTCGACGTTGACGGAGGTCCCGTTCGGAACTATCGCAAGGTTCTTGCCTCCGATCGCCTTTGCCGTCGAAGCGTTTTGGGCGAGGACCTCTAGCCTTCCTCGCCCTTTGTGAGGAGGACGAATCACCCTGCGAAGAAAGGTCTGCACGGCGAGCCTGATTAGGTCTCGAGCTACCCCCTTCCATCCCATCGTCCACCACAGCCGGAGCGGCGCCTGATTGGCCCCACCGACCGGACCCCACACCATCGGCGCATCCACGGCGTCGATACCGACTGGCGTATAGAACGTGGCATAGGTCGCGTGATGAATCACGTCAAAGCCGATCTCCGCTTGCAGCGCGGCTGCGATCGGCCGAATCGCCCGCTGCCAACGCCAATAGTGACGAAAGGTCCTGACTTTGCTATGGGTGAAAGCGTCTTGGAAGTTGCCGACAGCCACGGGGACGAGGCGCACTCGTTCGGAAAGACCGTGCGCCTTCAGCCAAGGAGCGAGACGATCGTCCTGGTCAGCGCGAAAGAGCAGCCACACGTCATGCATGGAAGCGGCTGCGGCCAGCACCCTGAGCCCAGCTTCGGGTTCTGACCCTTCGTCGGGCGCACAGGAGTAAGCAGAAAGAAGGATCTTCAAGGGGGAGGCGTCACGGTCGACAACCGTGCTGAGACTACTTGCGACCAGAATTCAACTATCGAGGGTTAAATCCGCGAACCCAGGGTTCGCAGCCGTGTTGGACACGGACACCAGCCCACAGAACAGGATGGGGCGGGCAGAGATCGAGCTAGGCGGAACAGGGCCAATGGGTAGAATTCGGACCATAGGGGTATTCCCGGGGAAGGTTTATAAATGGTGACCCGAGCGGATCCAGGTCCGCCTTCAGTTCTCAAGTCAGCGTCCAAGCACAAGCTGTTGGTCGCGGCCATAACGATTCTGACCGCGATCGCCGCGGTGATCGTTGCTCGCTTGCTTCCCACCCAGGCGGTCGCCCGGGCTTCGATCCTCTTGGAGGACACGGCCACGACCGATGTTCTTGGCATCAACGGCCAGCTCTCCCAAGACCGGCTGGTGCAGAACCAACTCGAGGTGATTCAATCGGGAACCGTCGCCGCGCGAGCGAGCGAGATCGCGGCCGAGCAGGGCGTGGAAATCTCGATCCCCGATCTCCTCGAGGACGTCGATGCCACCACCGTCAGCGACACGGACGTAATCAATGTCTCGTATGCCGGCGACTCCGAACGCACCGCTCTGGTCATCGTGGCTTCGATGATTCAGGCCTTCGAGGAGGCAATCCTCGAGCAGAGCCAGATCCAGACCACGACGGTTCTCGCGAGGCTCGACTCAGCGCGGGACTTGCTGCTCGAGGAGCTCGATGCGGTAGAGACTCAACTGGACGATGCCCTCGGCGTCCGTCAGATCGATGGCTGGATCGCCCGCGTAATCGACGAGATCGTTGCCGTCGAGAACGCCCTCGCGACAATAACTGACACCGAAGCCCGCGAAGATCTCGTGATCCGGTCCAACCAACTCTCCACCCGTCTGGCCACGTTGCGCCAAGCCGCGGAGGTCGAGACGACGGGCAGGTCGTTGAACCGGCTTGCCCAGCAGCGAGACGAGTTGAACGAGCAACTCGCCGACTTGTCCTCCCGCCGGAGCGCGGTGCGAATCGAGGGGGAGACCGAGGGGTCGGGAATCGCCTTCGTCGACCCTGCTCAACTCATCAGCAGCAGCCAAGGCGCCGGAACGCTCTTCACCGCTGGCGCCGGTGCCGCCCTTGGGTTTCTGATTGCGCTCGGGATCGCGAGTGCCCTATCCCGCGGATCCGATGCGTTCACCAGCCGGCGCGACCCCGAGGTTTTGGGCATTCGGCTGTTGGCCGACATTCCCCGAATCCAGGTTGACACCGCCCTCCCGGTTCGGGATGCGCCACGCAGCGCCGAAGCGGAGGCTTTCCGGTTCGCCGCCTCGAATCTCGCAGTCGCCATGGACCAGCAGAACGCCTCCACTGTCACCTTTATCTCAGCGACGGTCGGCGCCGGCAAATCAACGCTCATAGCAAACACCGCCATCGCCACAGCTCGGACTGGGAAGAAAGTCCTGGTGATCGATGCCGACTTCGGAAACCAAACCGTCTCTCACCTCCTCCTCGGCAAGATTTCGATCGACTTTGGGCTCACCGAGCTGGCCGGGAATCGAATCGGCGTCGATGAAGCGATCCGGCCGATCGACACAGTCGGAGCTGCACATCTTGACCTGCTTTCCCGCGGCGGCCTGCAGGTGGTGGCTCCCGATTTCTTCGCTCAGGATCTGGTGAAGGATGTGCTCGCACGTCTGCAAGGCCAATACGACGTCATCTTCATCGACAGTCCCCCCTTCCTGCAGGTTGCCTATTCAGGCCCGGTCGCCCGTTTGGCAGGCAATGGAGTGCTTGTGATCCCCCACGAGTCTCCGGCCGGCAAGACGTCCGATCTCATCGAGCGCAGTCAATTCCTGGGCATCCAAATCCTCGGCTACATCTATAACCTCGCTCCCATGAACGCAGAGCTGCTCGAATCGGGGGGCTCGATGAAGGACGTGCTCGGCGACCGCGGCTTCGTCTCGCCGGTAAAAGCACGCTCAGGTAGGTGAGCGGGAAGGCCGGAGAACGCCTCCCTTGATGCGGGACCGGCTCGGCGTTTACGCGTTCCTCAAGCGACATACCTCGGTGCGACGGGTTGTCATGCAGGTCGCCGATCTATTCACCAATCAGGGCACTTCGAGATCAGACCTGCACCGGCTTACCGAAGTGGCGCTCGCCGACGCGCCAGTTACTACCCGGATAGTCCGCCCTGCCGAGGAAAAACGTTCAATCGCCGCGTCCTCGATCCAAAGCCATCTCCGCGAGAGTTTCTTGGAGTTTGCGGCTGCGCCGCCCCTCCCGCTAACGCTGACCAGCATCGATCAGGGAAGGGCATTGGGAATCCACGGCGTTCCCACGACGCGCGATGGGGCGATCATCATCGAGCTCGCCTGGGGTCCCCGCCAACTGTTGGCCGAACCGGCGGCAGTGCTCATCGCCGCCGCTGAAGAGGGGATGAGGTCGCGGCCCAGGCGACTCGAAGGAAGGGCAGCATTGCTCGCTACCAGCTTCGGGCGGGGCTACTTCCATTGGCTGGTCGACGTCCTCCCGCGTATGGAGGCGTTCGCTGCGGTCGGAATGACGCCTGTCGATGTCGACCATGTAATCGTCCCAACGACGATCGCTCCGTTTCAGAAGGAAAGCTTGCAGGCGCTCGGCTTCTCACGAGAGCAGTGGGTTTCGAGCCTGCGCCATCGTCATCTCGTCGCCGACGAGCTCTTGGTGCCATCCGTCGTCCGGCCGAACGGCGCGATGCCGCAGTGGGCCTGTGATTTTCTGCGCCGAGCGATAACCCCGGTTCCTCCCAGTTCCAGCCCGCCGCCGGAGCGACTTTTGATCACTCGCAAAGCCACCGACCACGGCTTCTCCGCCTTCAACGAAGCCATCGGCGCCTGGGGCCGTAGGAACGGCTTCGCCCCAATCGCGCTCGAGGATTTCAGCCTAGCGGAGAAGGCTTGGCTCCTCCAACGGACCCAAATCGTGATCGGCGAGGCCGGAGCAGGCCTCACCAACATCGTGTTCTGTGACCCGGGGGCCGCACTTATCGAGATCACCCGCAGCGAGATGACTGATCCCACCTTTTGGGACTTGGCCCACAGATGCTCCCTCTCCTACCGATCCCTGTCCGAGGCCCACTTCGAGCGGGGCGAGCAAGTTGACGCCGCCCTCGACACGGCCCTCAATGAATTGGACCTGTGAGATGATCACCCCGCGCAAGACAGCTGAGGATGCAGTCCGGCGCGGCGGAACTCAAGGAATGCGATCTGATGTGACGGCGACCGATCCGCGAATCTGCGAAGTTACAGGGCTCGGGGTGCACGCGACAAGCTACGCCGACGCGGTTGCGCGTATAACGGCGTGGGCTCGCACTGACCAAGGCCGATATGTGTGTGCCGCCAACGTGCACATGGCGATGGAGGCGCATGACGATCCCGAGTTCCGGCAGTTGGTAGAAGCGGCATCGCTCGTGACGCCCGACGGCATGCCGCTCGTGTGGATGATGAGGAGACTCGGCCATCCGCACCAAAGCCGGGTCTACGGGCCCACCCTGATGGTCGAGACTTTGGCCGCAGCGGAAAAGCAAGGGCTCAAGGTGGGCTTCTACGGAGGCTCGCCAGAAGAACTCGAGCTGATGGCCCAAAAGCTCGGCCGTGAGTATCCCGCTCTGCAGGTCGGGTACCGCTACTCACCTCCTTTCCGCCCCCTCAGCGCGGAAGAAGAGAGAGACGTCATCGATGACATCGGTCGATCTGGACTCGACATCCTCTTCGTTGGGCTCGGTTGCCCGAAACAAGAGCGCTGGATGGCGCGCCACCGCCATCAGCTTCCGATGGTCGCTCTCGGAGTTGGCGCTGGGTTCGCGTTCTATGCCGGAACCGTTCGCCAGGCTCCCAACATCATCCAGCGGGCCGGGCTCGAATGGGCGTTCCGATTGCTGGCCGAGCCTCGCCGGCTCTGGCGCCGTTATCTCAAGCACAACCCGCGGTTCGTGGTCCTCGCCGCTCGCCAGCTCTGGCAGCAACGGTCATGAAGCGGGCCTTGATCACCGGTGTGACCGGCCAGGACGGGTCCTATCTAACGGAGTTCTTGCTGGGATCGGGCTATGAGGTTCACGGAATCATCCGGCGAGCCTCGACCTTCAACACCGATCGCATCGACCATCTCTACCAGGACCCCCACGAGGAATCGGCCCGCCTATTCCTCCACTATGGGGACTTGAGCGATGGCCCCGGCCTTCGGCGAATCCTCGAAGCGACAACGCCCGACGAGGTCTACAACCTCGCTGCCCAATCCCACGTCGCCGTTTCCTTCGAGCAGGCCGAGTACACCGCCGACGTCGATGGTCTCGGCACGCTCCGTCTACTCGAAGCGATCCGCGACTATCAGCAACGGACCGGTCATCAAGTGCGCTTCTACCAAGCGGGGACCTCTGAGATGTTCGGCGCTTCGGCGCCGCCGCAGTCGGAAACAACCCCTTTCTATCCCCGTTCCCCATACGCGGTGGCCAAGGTGTATTCGTTCTGGCAAACCGTCAACTATCGGGAGGCCTATGACCTCTTCTGTGCCAACGGGATCCTTTTCAACCACGAGAGCGAGCGCCGAGGAGAGACTTTTGTCACTCGCAAGATCACGCGCGCGGCCACGCGCATCAAGCTCGGCCTCCAGGA